>Ga0075471_10000819_pt1 | contig 19465 bp, 15 predicted proteins | sample DEB19_08_DNA_2_FD_74787 | JGI IMG/M metagenome (GOLD analysis project Ga0075471, IMG submission 74787) | Aqueous microbial communities from the Delaware River and Bay under freshwater to marine salinity gradient to study organic matter... | ecosystem: Environmental > Aquatic > Marine > Coastal ... | reverse complement strand
CCGTTGGGCTCTCACGATCCCGGGCGGCGGTGCCGGCTGGCTCGGTGTGGAAGAGAAAGACGGCCAACTCAGCTCCAGCGTACTTTGGGGTGGCGGCAGCGTGGTGCCCACCGCAGGCACAAAGATCGAGGGCGACAAATTGATCGTCACGCGCGAGCAGAAGAACAAGGAAGGCAAGGTCACCACCGAGACCATCACTGCCGTCGCCCAGGGTGATGTGCTGAAGCTCACTACCGTGAAGCACAATCCTCAGGGCAAGCAGATGGGCCAGCCTGCCGATTTCACCGGCAAACGCATCGCGGAGATCCCGGCGAAGCCCGACCTGTCCAAAGTCAAATTTGGCCCGCAGATCCAGCTCCTCAATGGCAATGACTTGACCGGCTGGCACATGCTCAAAGAAGGTGCCGACAACGGCTGGAGCGTCGTCGATGGCATCCTGCAAAACCGTGTCACCAAGGAAAAAGGCAAGCATTTTGGTAATCTGCGCACCGATGCTGAGTTTGAAGACTTCAACCTCAAGACAGAAGTCCGCACGCAGGAAGGCAGCAACAGCGGCATCTACCTTCGCGGTATCTACGAGGTGCAGATCATGGAGAGCTTTGGCAAACCGCTCGACTCCCACCACATGGGCGCCCTTTACAGCCGCATCACACCGAGCGTGAACGCGGAGAAGCCCATTGGCGAATGGCAGACGCTCGACATCACGCTCGTGGACCGCCACCTCACCGTCATCCTCAATGGCAAGACCATCATCGACAACCAGCCCGTGCTCGGCTGCACTGGCGGCGCGATCACCAGCGATGAATTCAAGCCCGGCCCCATCTATCTTCAAGGCGACCACACCAACGTGGACTATCGCAACATGCTGCTTCGCCCCGTCGTGAAGTAACCTCTCGTGTCTGGCCGCTGGATGAAACGCCTTGCCATTCTTGCCGCGCTGCTCGCCGCAGGATGGTGGGGTCTCCCGTGGCTCGTCGAGCTACCCGATCTCAAGCCGCCAGCGGCTTCACCCGTGTTTCTGGCACGCGATGGTACCCCGCTGCGGCATCTGTTGGATGAAAACGGCACGCGGAAAGCCAGCCCAGTGCATTTCGATGAGATCCCTGCGGTCATGCGACACGCGATGCTCGCTGCCGAAGATAAGCGCTTCTTCTTTCATGGTGGCATCGATCTCCTCGCCATCGCTCGCGCCGCGTGGGACAACGCACGAAGCGGCAAGATCGTCTCCGGCGCATCCACGATTCATCAGCAACTCATCAAAAACCTCACGCCACAGAGAGGTCGCCGCAGCTTCGGTGTGAAGCTCCAAGAAGCATTGCAAGCCCGTCGCCTCGCCATGAGCTGGAGCCACGAGGAGGTGCTCGCCGCCTACCTGAGCCGCATCTCCTTCGGTAACAACCTGACCGGCATTGCCACCGCCGCGTCAGGCTACTTCCACAAGCCGCTCGCCGATCTCACGCCTGCAGAGTGTGCCCTACTAGCGGCCCTGCCACAGAGCCCCACACGCTGGAATCCCTTTCGCGAGGTGAATAGCATCCTGCCTCGCCAGCGAACCATTTTGGAGAAAATGCATGCGCAGGGCTGGCTAAGCCGCGAACAGCTGCAAACCGCTCTCGCCCAAGAAATCGTGATCCATCGCTTCAGCGGCGGTTTCGTGGCTCCTCATGTCGTCGAGACCTTGAAAGGCTCCGAATCGACCCACACGACCATCGACGCGCTTTTGCAGCACCAAGTCGAAATCATCGTCACACAACGCCTCGTGGCCCTACAGCCCAAAAACGTCGGTCACGCGGCCGTCGTCGTCATCGAGAATGCCAGCGGCAATGTGCTCGCGCTCGTGGGCTCTCGCGACTTCTTTGCCAAGGATGGTGGGCAGATCAATGGATCGTGGGTGCCGCGCTCACCTGGCTCGGCGTTGAAGCCCTTCACTTATTTGCTCGCCTTCGAAAGCGGCGCCACTCCAAGCAACATCGTCGCGGACCTGCCCATCGAGTTCATCACTGCCACCGGCACCTACAAGCCAGAGAACTACGCGCTTCGCCACTTCGGGCCCATGACCTACCGCGCCGCCCTCGGAAACTCACTCAACATCTCCGCCGTCCGAGTGCTTGACCGCATCGGCGGCGCGAAGACCTTGCTCGCGAAGCTTCAAGAACTCGGCCTCAGCACGCTCACCGAGCCCTTCGAGCACTACGGCCTCGGTTTGACCATCGGCAACGCGCCCGTGCGCCTGATCGAGCTCACGAACGCCTACGCCACCCTCGCCCGCCTCGGTCTTCACAAGCCTTGGCGCTTGCAAAATACCCCATCCGACATGCGCCGCCTACTTCCCGAAAAGGAATGCTACCTGATCGCAGACATCCTCAGCGACAACCAAGCACGTGAAAGGGTCTTCGGTGCGCATTCACCACTGCGCCTGCCATTTCGCTGCGCCGCCAAAACCGGCACCAGCACCTCCTTCCGCGACAACTGGACACTTGGCTTCACCGCCGACTTCACGGTCGGTGTGTGGGTTGGCAATTTCGACAACACCCCCATGCAGGACGTTTCCGGCATTACTGGGGCAGGCCCCATCTTCCGTGATGTGATGCTCCACCTTCATGAGCACCGCGCGGCCCAATGGCCAGCGCTACCCACCGGCCTTGTGCGAGCCCGCATCGACCCGCGCACCGGTCATCACCTGACGCCGCAAGCTCCACCCAGCCGCCTCAGCCGCGAAGAACTCTTCATTATCGGAAATTTGCCACCACCCGCCACGGCTGCCGATTACGACAACCGCGGCCGTGCTATTCTGCCCCGCGAGTATGCCGCGTGGATTTCCTCACGTGAAAACTGGCTTGGTGACCTCGTCACAGTCGCCATCGAAGAAACAAACCCCCAGCTCCGCATCACTCATCCCATCCCGGGCACCGTCATTCGCCTCGATCCCGACATCCCAGGCAATGGCTCCCATCTCCTCCTGCAAGCCGAAGGCACCCGCGCCCCTCGCTGGTCCTCTTCGAGCCTCGACATCCGCCTCGAAAAGGGCTACCCGATCGCCCACCTCAAACCCGGTCGCCACGAAATCGAAGTTCAAGATCCCGCCACAGGGCAGAAGCAATGCACGTTTGTCATCGTGCACGAGCAGTAAAAACCAATGGGAAGGAATTGGTTGTCTCTCTTTTCCGCTGCTGAGGGTCGGGCCGTCCAAATAACCTTGACGGTTGGAAGCTTCGAGCTGTCGCTGCTGGCGGAGTCCTCAGGACTGAAGCGCCCTCTGAGAAGATCAGTCAAATCATTGGGCTTCGCTGAAAGTGGAGGCGAGGGCGGGAATTGAACCCGCGCATACCGGTTTTGCAGACCAGTGCATTACCACTTTGCTACCTCGCCATTTCCTATCTTAGAGGAAAGTAATTGGACATTAGGCGCGAGGCTTCCGTGTGTCAAATGAAGCGGCTGAGGATGGGTAGCAGTTCCTCCACGGTGTTGCTGGGCCAGAGGGAGCGGTGCGTCATGATGGCTGTGTCGAGGGCGCAATGCTCGGGAGCATCCGGAACAGTGGGAATGCGTGGGATGACGCGGGCGAGAATGGCTTTGGCCGATGCCACATTGGCCTGCAAATGGCCGATCACTGCCTCTGCAGTTACCGCTGCTTCCTCAACCTTCCAGCAATCGTAATCCGTGATCATTGCCAGAGTGGCGAGGGCGATCTCCGCCTCGCGGGCGAGCTTGGCCTCCGGCAAGTTGGTCATGCCGATGACATCAAAACCCAGCTGGCGATTTGCGTTGGATTCCGCACGCGTGGAGAAAGCCGGGCCATCCATGCACACGTAGGTGCCTCCATTGTGCACGCGCAGGCCCAGAGCAGCGCTTTCCTCATGCAAAAGGGTGCGCAGACTCGTCGAAATAGGATCACCAAAAGCTACATGGGCCACGATGCCACGGCCAAAGAAGGTGTGATACTCACGGCGGCTGGTGCGATCGAAAAATTGATCTGGTAATAAGATGTCCCGCGGGTGATAGCGCTCTTGGAGGCTGCCAACGGCGGTCACAGCAATGATCCAGCGCACGTTCAGGCTACGCAGCGCCCAAATGTTGGCGCGATGATTCAGCTCCGTGGGCAAGATACGGTGCCCTTTGCCATGCCGAGGCAGGAATACCACGCGCCGACCGGCAAAATCACCCGCAATTAGCGTGTCACTCGGTGGGCCAAAAGGAGTATCGAGGTCGATCTCCCGGCGGTTGGAGAAGCCATCCAGTTCGTAGAGGCCGGAGCCGCCAATGATACCGATGGCAGGAGGGAAGTCAGTCATGTGATGACAAAGGTAAAAAGATGACGATCAGGTTCAAACAGGTCGTTGCTTGAAAAACTGTCTGCAGATGAACATCGTAGTCGAAAGGGCTGCCTGCAAAATGCCGTTTTGCCCCCAAAGATTCGTGTTCCATGAAACCTCTCCAGAGCTTCGCCATCATCGTTATGCTGACGCTGTTTTCCGCATGCGCCATCCCTGATCTAAAATCCAGTCCCGGCTCCTACTGCATCAAGACGAAGGATGGCCGTGAAGTCTTGTGCCATGGCAAACCGTTGCTTCAGGAAAGCACCGGCTACTACCGCTATCGCACGCTGGACAATCGCGACGCTGTGATCCGTCAGGACGATGTAGCCACCATCGAAAAACGCAACGCGTGAGCAACACGCAGACTGCATCGCCTCTTCTTGTGCTGGCCTCGGCTTCGCCACGCCGTGCCGATTTGCTACGCAAGGCGGGCGTGAGCTTTGAAGTGATATGCCCCGAGGTCGAGGAGGCGCACGATGCATCGATGACTCCCGAGGAACTCACGGTCGAAAATGCAAAGCGGAAGGCTCTTGCGGGCTCTGCGATGTGCCCGGGCCGTCTCGTGCTGGGCGCAGATACGCTCGTCTATGTGGATGGCGAGCCGCTCGCAAAGCCTGCGGATATGGATGAAGCGTTGCGCATGGTTCGCCAGCTCTCAGGTCGTTCGCATGAGGTTTGCACCGGTGTCGTGCTTGCCCGTGATGGTGCGCTCATAGAAAAGTTTCACGTCATCACACACGTCACCTTCAAGCCGCTGAGCGATACCGCAATCCGTGACTATCACAACCTAGTGAACCCGCTCGACAAAGCAGGTGCCTACGGTATCCAAGCCCACACGGACATGCTGCTTGAGCGTATGGAGGGTTCCTTCAGCAATGTGGTGGGCCTACCCGTCGAGCGGCTCATGCAGGTGCTCGAAGGCCATTCCATCGCTTGATGATCGTATTGTGAATTTCGATTGGCGCATGATGACGAACACGGCTTCCATCCAGCCATCATGAACGCCTCCCATCACCGCTGGCTGCACGATCAACTCCCGCAATGGGAACGCGACAGCCTCGTCACGGCTGAAAACGCCGCCATGCTGCGCCATCGGCATCCGGTGGATGATTCACAACCCGGTGTGGCACAGCTCATCATGGGTGCGCTCGGAGCACTGCTCATCGGCGCGGGACTCATCGCCGTGATCGGTTACAACTGGGATGACTTCACGCGGCCCGTGCGACTGTTGTTTGCCTTCCTGCCGCTGCTCAGCTCGCAAGTCTTTAGCTCCATCGTGCTACGAAAAGGTGACTCCGTCGCGGCGTGGGTGCGTGAAACCGCCGCAATGCTGCAAACGATGGCTACGGGGGCCTGCATCGCCCTCGTTTCCCAGATCTACCATCTCGGCGGCCAGTGGCCGGACTTCCTCTTTGCGTGGTTGCTGCTCAGCCTACCGCTCGTGTGGTTGCTGCGCTCCACCTCGGTGGCCATCTTTTACCTCATCGCCATCGCCGAATGGTCCATTCATCAGTGTGATCTCGGCAAAGTGTGGCATCACAGCCCACTCATCTACCCTTTGCTGCTACTCGGCCTGTTTCCCTTCTGGCCTGGCCTGCGACTCGACAAGCCTCTCTCGGTCACGCTGCGCTGGATCATGGCTTGGAGCGCTGTTTTCGGCCTAGGTGCCGCGGCCTACTTTGCCACGCAGCAGCACTTTGATCGCAGCTGGGGACATGAAGAGGTTTTCTTCGCTCTTGGAGCCTTCACTGCTGCCGCGATAACCTTGTTCCCGCTGAGTCCAAATGCCCTCGCCGCGCCATCGCGGCACAAACCGCAGATCGTGCTCGGTTTCCTTTACCTGCTTGTGTTTGGCATCACGAACACCTTCCTCGAATCTGGCGACGACATCGTGAAAGGCTACGCCGCTGCCGCCAAAATGCCGTGGGCATGGGTTTTGATCGCCGCCGCCGCAATGTTCGCGTTTCAAGCCCTTCGCACGCATCGCTGGGCCGTGCTCGCGGTGAGCTCGATCACACTCGTGCCGCTCGTGGGCCTTGTTTTTGGCACCAACGCCTCAGCGGCTATCCCGTGGCTCATGACGCTGCATCTACTCGCGCTCGGCATCACGCTCATCGTGCTCGAATTCAGCGGCAGACGCGGCGCTCCGAGGCTTGGTGCGGCCCTGCTCTCCATCCTGCTCATCGCCCGCATGTGTGAGAGTGATCTCTCGCTGCTCGCCAAAGGTCTCGCCTTCATCGTCATCGGCGTGGCCTTCCTCATCTTCAACATGTTCATGGGTCGCCTGAAGGCCCGCCTCACTCACCCACAGCCATGAAAGCTCTCCCGCTCATCCTCTTTGCCCTCATTTCACTCGCACAGTGGGCCGTGCCGCTCTCACAAATTTTCCGTTACGAGCAAACGCTCTCCAAAGGCACGCTCATCCGCCTCAAATGCTCCGCACCTGATCCATACGATCCACTTCGTGGCCGCTACCTCGCCGTGCGACCGGACCAAGATGACGTCGCTATCGCGAAGAGTGCCAAACTCCACAGAGGCCAGCATGCCTACGCCACGCTGAAGACCGGCACCGATGGCCTCACAGTCCTCGACGAGCTCCAGGCCGAACCTCCGGCCTCCGGAGACTTCGTTCGCGTCACCGTCCGCTGGGAGTCCGAGGGCAAAGCCCACATCGAATGGCCTTTCGACCGGTTTTACCTCAACGAAGCCCTCGCCCCCGAAGCCGACAAATGGTTCGCCGAAAGCATCCGCGGCAGCAAAGGCGTCATCGCCGAGGTGCGCGTCCATCACGGTACGGCCGTGCTGGAAAACCTCACCTTCGATGGCAAGTCCTTCCGCGAAATCCTGAAGCAGCGGGTCAATTGACAGGGCTCAAAGTTTCACATCCCAGCCCTTGCGATAGCCACCCTCGCGGCCCCACCACTTTTCCGCGGCAGCGTTGTCGAGAATCTTGCCCGTCTTCGGATCACAGCGCACCACCGTGTTCGTGCGATAGGCCATGTTGCCGAGGTGGCACATCATCGTGCTCTTCTGTCCTTCATCGATGGGGCTGTTGAGCTTCGCTTCGCCACGGATGGCGTCGAGGAAATTGCCGATGTGAGACACATCGCCAGTGCCAGCTGTACTCGCCTTGCCCTTGCTGATCTCCGCACCCTTCGGATCAAAAATCGACCAGCTATCGCGTGAGATAGCCATCGTGCCTTTGTCGCCATAGAAGACGACCTCGCCGATGTTTTTCTCCGCCGCACGCGGATGGCAGGAGCTTTGCACCCACTCGCAGCCCGCATGACCAAAGTCATAAACCGCCGTGCCCGTGTCCGGCGTCTCCTGCGCATCATCATAGAAGTAGCGACCGCCATTGTATGTCACCTTCAGCGGATACTCGCCCTTCAGGCCCCAGCGCAGGATGTCGAGCGTGTGGATGCCGTTGTTACCCAGTTCGCCATTTCCCCAGTGCCAGAACCAGTGCCAGTCGTAGTGCGCAATCTTCTTCGGATCATGCTTGGCATCATCCGGCACCGGCCCCTGCCACAAATTGAAATCCAGATCGGCAGGCGCAGGCTTTTCATTCACGGTCACGGTCTTTCGGCTGTTGTAGTAAAATCCGCGGGCAAAGCGCGCCGTGCCGATGGCGCCCTCATGCAACGCGTTGATGGCGTCTTTCATCCAGGTGCGACGCTGGTTTCCCATTTGCACGAGGCGGTCGTATTTCTTTGCCGCGGCCACGATCATCTCCGCCTCGTTCGCATTCTGGCTGCCGGGCTTCTCGACATACACGTGCTTCCCGGCCTGCATGCACAGCAGCGCAGCAGGCGTGTGCCAGAAATTCGGCGTGGCGATGAAGACGGCATCGAGCGTCTTGTCATCGAGGAAGGTGCGGAAGTCCTTCACGCCCTGGCAGGAGACTTGTTGCGTGGCGTTCACCACCTTCAGGCCGGCTTCAAGACGCTTTGGATCCACCTCGGCCAAATAGGCGATCTCCACGTTCGGGATCTTCAGCAAGGCACTCACGTGTCCCATGCCACGTCCCAAAGCGACGACAGCGACCTTGAGCTTCTTTTGAGCTGCGTCCGCAGCGCGGAGTTTAGCAATGGAGGCAGCCGCGGCGAGCGCGGACGTTTGGTGAATGAAGGAGCGGCGATTCATGATGGTGATCACATATCGCAGGCAAGGGCCGCGCCCTTGCGAAGTTTGCAACCCGGCCTAAGGAGGCCGCATGGCATTCCCCTTTCGTTCTCCTCGTGACACCGTCGGCGGCATCTGCGTCTTTGGCCGCATCCTCGACAAGATCCGCTACTTCGCCCGCGAGGGTAAACTGCCCGATGGCTACCACCTCGGCTTCATCGAGGGCAGCCGCACCTTTGACGACCGCGTGTGCCGCTTCCTCGGCGTGAGCTTTGAGGAACTCACCCGGCGCACGCTGGAAGGCGGCACAGACGAGGAAGTGCTCGAATGGTGCTTCCAAAACGGCCGCCGCCCAGATGCAGAACAAATGGAGATCTGGAACGGGTTCATGAACAAGCGCGGTTGGCGCGATGCAGCCTCCAATGGTCTGCAGAAACAAAAGGAAGAAGCCGGTCTGGGTGACCGCGACGACATCGTCGTCTTCTTTGATCTCATGGACGTCGAGGAAGGCCGAAAAACGTGATTCAAAGGCCACGAGGCGCCATCGAGTAGAGGCCGATCGTCACATCATAAGCATCGTAAGCTCGCATGCGCTTCAGCTCGTGGCCTGCTCCCCACGAATCAGTGAAGAGGATCTGCATCACTTGATTTTTCTCTAACTTGTAGCCGATGATCATGCGCATGTGGCCGCCGCGGGTCTGACCGCTGCCGGGCAGCGGCGGGTCCTCTTGCGCTTTGCCGAGCTCCAGCGCCCACAGCAACGGCACGCCTTTGTTCACATACTCCTTCACGAGGTTCATGAACTCCTTCTCCGACACCCGGCGCTTGCCGTTGTTGTAGTACAACTCCGGATTTACCAACGGCTTGAAGGCAACCTTGAAGCGCTGGTCGATCTTCGCGAGGCTCTTCTGCATGCCGAAGACGTTTGCACCGCTTTCAGCATCCACGCTCACGAGTTGCGCCATCTCGTGCTGGTCACATGGAATGCGCATGTATTCAAAGAGGCGCTGGCAGCTGGCAGCCACGCAGTAGCCCTTCTGCCCTTGGTCCACCATCGGCACGCCAGTGATGTAAACCTCACCGTCCGGCTTCTTTGTCACGCGCTTGATGAGCTCCATGCTCTGCACACCAGTGACCATCTTGCCCATCGTGTAGTCGCTCTGCCCCGGCGCGGCCAGCTTCAGGCGGAGGAATTCCGGTTTGATCACCTTTCCCGGCAGGTTGTATTCGTTGTACTCGAGTAGTGCCGTGGCCTGTGGCGAGGTCCACATCCAGCCCGCCACGGGCAGCGCGGCATTCGTCGAGTTGATCTGGCGCTTTGGAGACACCTTCAGGACTTGGCCAAGGTTCTGGCCAATCGTTTTGAAGATGCGGTCAAAGTCCTTCACCTCGATGTCACCGCTATCGCCGCGATTGTAGAAGGAGATCGTCGTTTTCGCCGCCTTGCCATTCACAAACTCCAGTACGGCCTCCTCAACCTTGATCGAGCCACCGAACATCGTGAGCTTTGTCTCCACATTCGAGAACATGTGGCGGGAAAAGCGGGCGCGGGACTTCTCCGCATTCATCCACTCAAACTGCGGCGGCTTTTTCTGCTGCTTCGGGTCATCGAGCTTGGGCGCGTAGAGCATCTCCAGCCCATCCGAGGAGGTGGTCCAGATCGTGGCCACATTGATGAGCGCATCCAGATTCGCTGCAAGCTCCGGTGCCCGCCGCTCTCGCTGCTCTTCCTGCGCAACGAGAGACAGTAACGCCGTGCCAAAGCTGGCAACAGCTAACATAAGGAAGCGAAAACTCATGAAAGGATGGTTTACTTCTCAACAACGCCCGAAGGCGGAGGCGTGAGCACCTTCTCAAGTGGGCGAGGATAGACGCCAAGAATCAAGATGATCCCTGCTAGCGCAGTAGCCACCACCCTGGCGAGTGGCGAGACAGTGAGCGGGGCTTTTTCGACACCGTTCGTAGTGTACATCGAAAGGATGATGCGGAAGTAGTAATAGAAGCCGGCAGCAGCGGCAATGACCGCGCAGCTCAGCGCTCCCCAACAACCCTGATCAACGAGGCTGAGGAAGACAAACATCTTACCGATGAATCCGGCCGTCAGCGGGAGGCCAGCGAGGCTAGCGAAGGCGATGGTGATGATGAGCGCAAGGATCGGCGAGCGTTTCGCGAGGCCTTGGAAATCACTGAGATCCTCGCCCTGACCGTTCACACGCATGAGTCCTAGCGCAAGGAAGCCAAGCACGGTCATGGGCAAGTACGTAGCGAGGTAGAAAGCGACGATGCCGCTACTGCCGATATCGAAGCGGCCGCCGCTGCCGCAGGCGAGCGCGAGAAGCAGGTAACCGGCGTGACTGATGCTCGAATAGGCGAGCAGGCGTTTCACGCTGTTCTGGAACATGGCAGGCAGGCTGCCAAGAAGGACGGTGAGCGATCCGCCAATGAGCAGAACACCCTGAACTTCGCTAGCGATGAGAGATCCCTTGGCGACGAAGGCTTCTAGAGCGCGGGTGAGCACGACGAAGCCAGCCGCCTTCGATCCGACAGAAAGGAAGGTAGTCACCGGCGTGGGCGCGCCTTGATACACATCCGGCACCCACATGTGGAAGGGCGCGGCGGCGACCTTGAAGCCGAGACCGACGAGGATGAGCGCGGCTCCAAAAAGCGCGGTGGCCTTGCTGGTGGCCGGATCGGCGAGCGCCTTGCCGATGGCGTCGAAATTCATGCTGCCGGTGGCACCGTAAACCCAGGCGATGCCATAAACGAGCACGCCGGTGCTCAAGGCGCCGAGGATGAGGTATTTCACGCCAGCTTCGAGGCTGAGGGCGCTCTTTCGTGCGAAGGCGACGAGGACGTAGAAGGTGATGGTGACGAGCTCCAGCGAAATGAAGACCGTGACGAGGTCGCGGGCGGAGGCCATCCACATCATGCCTGCGCAGACAATGAGCGGCAGGCTGAACATCTCGCCGAGCTTGCCATCGAGCGTGAAACGCGTGAGATAAGGAGCGCATTCCAGGGTGAGCCACAGCACAAGCAATGTGATGACAAGGGCGAAGCCTTTGTAAAAGAGCGCCAGCGTATCGATCTGGTGCCAGGGCTGCATGAAGGCAGGAAGCTGGGTGCCACAAGCAGGAAGCAGCACGAGTGCAAGCGCGGTGCCAGCCATGGCTGTGTAGCCGAGCGTTCGGCGTGAGATCTCCGGCCGAAAGGCCTCCAGCAAGAGGAGGACGAGGCCGAGGAGGGCGAGGCTGGCTTCGAGGGTGAAGACGGACATGGAAGGACGAGATTAACCGGCAGCCAGAGCACCCTTGAGCAGGTTCAGCAGCAGCCAAGGGCAGCAGCCGGTAAGCAGAAGGGTGGCGGCCATGAGGATGAGGGGAAGACGTTGCGGCAGGACGGGGTCACTCATGAACAGGCCGGTTGTGGCGCTGCCGTGGAAGATGCTGCGGTAGGCACGGAGCATGTAAACAGCGCTCATGACGACGCCCCACAGAGCGAAAATGACGGTCCAATGCAGATTCGTGAGCACTCCTTTGAAGCCGGTGAAGCTACCAGCGAAGACCATAACCTCACCCGCAAAGTTGCTAAGACCTGGCAAGCCGATGCTGGCAAAGGCACCAAAGGCAAACAGCACGGTGAAGGCAGGCGCGTGGGAAGCAAGCCCACCGAGCTTGCTGTATTCGAGGGTGCCAAGCTGGTTGCGCATCTTGCCCGTCAGCGCAAACAGCAGCGCGATGGACACTCCATGGGCGAACATGAGCAGCACCGCGCCTTTCAGTGCGATCTCGCTGCCCGCGGCGAGCGCGAGGAAGATGTAGCCCATGTGCATCACGCTGGAGTTGGCGAGCGTTTCATCGAGGCGGCTGGCACGGATGGTGACGAGGCCCATGACGAGGATGTTGCCCAGCAGCATGAGCAGCAACGCGTTTTGCACCCAAGGAACATTTGCACCCTGCGGCAGAAGTGGCAGTGCGATGCGGAGCAGGCCATAGAGACCGAATTTCTTCAGCACGCCCGCATGCAGCATAGCGACCGGTGTGGGCGCGGTGGCGTACGCCGGAGCGGCCCAGCTATGGAAGGGGAAGAGGCTGACGAGCGTGCCGAAGCCGAGCAGCAGCACAAAGAAAATCGCGCCCTGCTTTTCGATCGGCAGCGGTGAGTTTACCGCCACTTTGCGCAGCGCGGTGAGATCAAACGTGAGGTGTGGTCCTTCGCTGAACTCGACGACGAGCCACACGAGGCCCGCAAGCAGCACCAAGCTGCCGATGCCGAGATAGATCGTGGCCTTCCAGGCGACTTTTTTGCGCTCGATTGGCTCCGCGTGGCCGTGGAGGGCGATCATGAGGAAGGTAGGGATCAGCGCCAGCTCATGGAAGGCGTAGATGAAAAAAACATCGGTCGTCAGGAAGGCTCCCAAGGCGCCGCCGCCGATCAAAAGTGACGCAACGTAGAAAATGGCCGGACGATCCTGGATCTGCCAAACGGCCGCAAACATCACGATGGCGGTCAAAAGGGCCAAAATGAGCGAGACGCCATCCGCACCGACGGAAAAACTCATCGCCGGATTGGCGAGAATTTCACGCGCATGGGTGAAGGCGAGCCCAGTGCTGCCTTTCGCGGCGTATTGCCAGCTCAGGGCCAACACGATGATCAAATTGACCAGCGTAGCACCGACGGAGGCGGCACGGGCAGGCGCTCCGAACAAGACCGCGAGGGCAGCGAGGACCGGTAGCAGGATGACGATTTCGAGGACGCTCATTCGGAAATGGAATCAATGGGTGCGGGGAAGCACAAAGACGACAAGATAGACCACGGCGATGATGCCTGCCCCCAGAAGGAAGGTATAACCCTGCAGATGCCCTCCTTGAAGCATCCGAGTCGCTGCACCAATGCGAGCCACAAGGGCTGTGGGCAAGCGGGCAACGAGGCCATCAACCAAAATGCGCTCCAACGCGGTGACCACCCACGCTAGACCATCTTGGCCTATGCGCACCATGACGGCATACATCTCATCGAAGTAGAACTTGTTGGCGAAGAGCTTGATGCGCACCGGATCCTTGTCCTTGCCCTTGTAGAGCAGAAAGGAGCTGATGGAACCCACCAACAGCACGGCGATGGAGGTCCAGAGGACGGTATGACCTTCCCCAGGAGCATCGACGTGCTCAGGCTTCATCGCCTGCAGGAAGTCGGAAAACACTCCTGAAGCCGAAAAGACAGAGAAAACCGCCAACAAAAGCAGCGGCAGCGCCATGATGAGCGGCACTTCGACAGCGTGATGCGCGGATTCCGTGCGGGCCTTGCCCAGAAAGGCCACGACGAGCAGTCGCGTCATGTAAAACGCGGTCAATGCAGCGGTGGCGGCACCAGCCAAGAAGAGCACTCGGCAGCCACTGTCGAACGCGGCACCGAGCACGGCCTCCTTGCTCCAGAAACCGCTCAGCGGCGGCACGCCCATGAGGGCGGCGGTGCCGATGGCGAAGGTCCAAAAGGTGATTGGCATGTGCTTCCACAGACCGCCCATCTTCCAGATATCCTGCTCATGATGGCAGGCATAGATGACGGCTCCTGAGCCAAGGAAGAGCATCGCCTTGAAGAAGGCATGCGTGTAAAGATGAAACATGGCCGGGTGTCCCGGATGCGCCCCGTGTGCTGCATGACCATCAATGGCCACCATCGCAACAGCACCGACAGCCATGACCATGTAACCGAGCTGGCTGAGAGTGGAGTAGGCCAGGATGCGCTTGATATCAGCCTGCTGCGTGGCCATCAGAGCTGCAAGCAGCGCGGTGAAACAGCCAATGCCCGCGATGGTCTCTGCGGCCAGTGGTGTGACGATCACAAAGCTCACACGCACGAGCATGTAAACACCGGCCGCCACCATCGTGGCGGCGTGGATGAGCGCAGAGACCGGTGTGGGGCCTTCCATCGCGTCAGGCAGCCACACATGCAGCGGAAATTGGGCGGATTTACCAACCGCGCCCATGAAAAGGCAAAGCGCGGCGACGGTGATGATGCCAGGATTGTTCTTCAGAGCCTCGGCTAGCGGTCCGCCGGTGACAAAGGCATCCTGCAGATTGTCGATGTTCAGATCCCCCTTGTTCAAGCCGAAAAGAATCAGGATCCCGATCATGAAGCCGAAGTCGCCGATGCGGTTCGTGAGGAAGGCTTTCTTGCAGGCCTCGGCAGCGCTCGCCTTCTCATACCAGTGGCCAATGAGCAGGTAGGAGCTCAGACCGACGAGTTCCCAGTAGATGAACATCATCACCAGATTCCCCGCCAATACAATACCGGTCATGGAGAACATGAAGAGCGACAACGACCCGAAAAATCGCGGCTTGGCCTCGTCGTCCTTCATGTAGCCCATCGAGAAAATATGAACGAGCATGCCGATGAACGTCACGATGAACATCATGCCGCGGCTTTGATCGTCGATCATGGCATCGATGCCGGCACTCATGCCCTCGATATCGATGAATTTCAGGATGCCTACCGTGCCTTCGGCACCCTTTGTGGCGAGCAGGGTCAAGCTGGCGATGAAGCAGATGACCGACGAGCCCACCGAAATGAGAACGCTGGCGTTTTTCAATACCCGATGGCCCAACAGGATGATGAGCGCCGAAAAGAACGGCAGCAGCAGCAGAATGGTGGGGAGGAAATGGCCTGGGGATTGGGCGTCGACGGAAGGCATCAGTTAAAATGACGAAACAGATGGCTCATGACAAAGGGAGCCCGAAAGCACTCCACAGGCCAAAAACCACGCGCAAGTGTGGATGATGCGAGCGGGGGCGTGGGGCGGCAACCGCATTTTGTGAAAAATTTCACAAGGAACCAAATCATGTCGATTGGCTGTGTGTTTCGATCTCAGCCTACAGCCTTGTTCTCCAAGCAAGGGACGAATCGCCGTTGCCCCCAACGGTGCCGTTCGCTCCTCCGTTGGCCCAACTGCCTGTGCGATCTTGGCGTCCCGCTTCCCAACGCTTGTCCTAGAGATGCTGAAGCGTGGCTAAATCAATGCGGTGGCTGCCCCTTAACCACTTGCGTGCCAGCCATGAGGTCGTGGATGCAACGGCGATCCTCGCGGAAGATAAAACAGATGTTTACGATAGAAAAGAGGGGGCCGAGGATAGGGATGGCACCGATGATGCCCGGAACCAAGCCGCGCAGCAAAATGGCTTTTACTCCTCCGGGAAGATCTCCGTTCGGACACGTGACGATACGGATGCCCAAGAGACGTTTCCCGATCGATTGACCGCGTGTGGCCAGCATCACCAACTGAAAAATGAGAAGGCCGAGGATCAACAATACACTAAGGCCGATAAGGAGCACGCTGAAGCCGGAAAAAGCCATGTTCCCATCGGCAGAAGACGCAGCATTGTCGGACAGGCCGGCCATCATGCCGCCAAAGATCATCGGGAGCGCAGCCACCATGAAGATCAGACCTTCCAGAAATGCAGCTGCCAACCGGGTTCCGCGGTTCACAAGCTCCAGCCCTGCTCCCGGTGCCCGGAGCACGTTTGAAGCCGGGGCGGCATAAGGATTGATGCCAGTTATGGCAGGAGGTGCTGGGGCAGCAATGGGGACGCGGAATTTGGCCCCCAAGGGCTGCCAGTCAGTCATGCCATCGGTCCAGCAAAGATCATTCGTGGAGAGTTCTCCGCTCTGAAGGCGTCGCATGACTTCTTCCTCGGGCATCTGACCGAGCTGGGCCCCGTTTTTGGCGATGTGGTAATTCATAGAGTCGCGCTTTTACTGAAAAGGCAAGACCTTGGCAACGCAAAGCCCATCAAAAAAACATCCGACAGACCAACCAGGCCTGTCGGACGAGGGTAAGCTAGGGGCAGGGCTATCAGAGCTTCGCGCCGGCGGCTTGGGCGGCAGCGATGGCCTGCTGGGCTTTCATCTGCTCGATCTGGGCGTCGAGCACCTGACGCTTCAAGCTGGTTCCTGTTTTCTTCGCATACCACAGCACAAGCGGTGAGGCGATGAAAATGGAGGAGTAGGTACCGAGCAGCACGCCAATGGTGATCGGCATGGCGAACTCGAGCATGGCCGGGTTGCCAAGGAAGAGCAGCACGATCATCGGGGCAAGAGCTGTGGGACCGGTGAGCAGCGTGCGGGAGAGGGTTTTGCAAATGGCCTCGTTCATCGTCTCACGAAGCGAGCCGCCCACACCGCGCTGAATCTCTTCACGAATGCGGTCAAACACGACGATGGTGTCGTTGATCGAGTAACCGGCAATGGTCAACAGAGCGCCGACGTGGATGATGCTGAGCTCCTGACCAAAGAGCACGCACAAGCCGGGCACCATCAGCACGTCATGGAACAGAGCGATACTGGCGCCAAGGGCGAAGGCGAACTCAAAACGGAACATGAGATAAACGAAGATGGCGACCAAAGCGACGGCCATGGCCCAAAGGGAGGAGTGCATGGCCTCGTCACCGATGACCGCGCCGACGGTGGCAACACTGGTCCCAGTGGCAGTGCCATTCTGGACCCATTTCGCCTTGATGGCGTTATCGATGACTGCGCCGCTGGCTTCCTCACAGCGGATGGAGATATTGGTGGCCCCGGTGGCTGGATCAGCCTTGCGCTGGATGTAATAGGTGCCGATCTCCTTGCCATCTGCCTGCTTGAGAGGCTTGATCAGGGCGTCGAAATCTGTGTCAGCAAGGCTCTTGCCCGGGGCTAGCACGACGTCCACACGGCCACCGCCACGGAAATCGATGCCAAGGCCTTTACTGCCCTTGTAGGCAAGCGTGCCAAAGGAAATCGCCGTGACCCCCAGCGAGGCGATGATGAAGGTGGGGGCCTTGGAAAGGATATCAAAAACTCTGTCCGGAATGATGCGGGTGGTGTGGATCTTCTGCAGGAGGTTCTTGTCCACCACCCACATGAAGATCACACGGGTGACAATGAGGGCGCCGATCATGGAGGAGAGCAGACCGATCATCAGCGTGACCGCAAAGCCCTTCACGAGGCCGCCTGAGATGGCGAAGAGAATGACTGCGGAGATGAGTGTGGTGATGTTCGAGTCAAAGATGGCACTAAAGGCCTTGTCATAGGCGGATTCGAGCGCGCCAGCGAGGCTCTTCCCAGCCTCCATTTCCTCACGCAGGCGCTCATAGATGAGAACGTTGGCATCTACCGCCATGCCAATGGTGAGCACAAGACCCGCAATGCCAGGCATCGTGAGGGTAAATTGGAACAGCGAAAGAGCGCCGAAGAGGATGCACATGTTCACCACAAGGCCGATGATGGCCACGAGTCCGGCGAGACGGTAAATGAACACCATGAAGAGCGTGGTGAGCGCGAGTGCGGCGAGCCCAACCCACTTGCCTTGGTCGATGGAGGACTGGCCATAAGCGCTGGAGACGGTGGCCTCCGACTGGATGCGCATGGGGTTTTCCAGCGGATTGTTGAGCAGCGTGGCAAGCGTGAAAGCCTCCTCTTGGTCAAAGTCACCGCTGATGCTGGCATTGCCGTTGTAGCGTTTCTCGCGCAGCACGGGAGCAGAGATGACCACACCGTCGACGATGATGGCCATGCGGCGGCCCTGATTGACTTCGGCGGTGGCATCGAAGAGCTTGGTGCCCTCGCCATTCATCTTGAGCAGCACGGTCCAGCCCTCGGCATCAAAAGTAGCTCCGGCACGATCGACGTGCTTGCCCTCGAATTCCGCACGGCGCTTCACGACGAGGTCGGGTTGAGTGATCTCCTTGCCCATCTTGTCCTTGCGAGCCTTCTGCGGCAGAAGCTCAAAGGAAGGATCCCGAACTCCGGTGGCCTTGCTGGCCTTCAGCTCATCTTCTTTTTGCTGATAGCCGGAATCGGGATGCACCATGCGGAACTCGAGGTGCGCCACCTGCTGGATCTTCTGGCGGATGCCGTTGATCTCCTCAGGCTTCACACCGGGCATCTGGATGACGACACGGGTTTCCCCCTGCGGCTGCATGGTCAGGTCCTTGCTTCCCTCGGGATTCAGGCGCTTTTCGAGAATCCCAATTGCCTGCTGCACAGAGGCTTCTGTGACAGGCTTGGTGGTGCCGTCATCTGATTTGCCAGGCTGGAGCTCGACAATGAATTCACTGCCGCCCTGCAGGTCAATGCCGAGCGGGATGCCCACGCTGTTGACGGTGATGATTGAGGAGGCTGCGGTGAGCGCGATGAGCAGCGTGCCGACGAGGCGCTTGGTTTTGTGGACGGCGGTGCCGACATACAAAAGCAGCAGAAGCAGGATCGTGGCTCCAATGAGGAAGGTGGCGTAGGCGTTCATGGTTGGAAAAGGCTGGTGGAGTGCAGACTCGGCAGGGATCAGGCGGTCTGCGCCTCAACGACGTCGGATTTCTTAGAGACGGCGGCGATTTTCCCACGCTCGTATTCGACTTTCACGTTGTCGGCGATCTTCACCATCACGGTGCGTTCCTTGATGCTGGTGATGATGCCGTGAACCCCGCAATCCATGACGACGTGATCCCCGACCTTGGCGCTGGCGACGAGGGCCTGATGCTCCTTCATGCGTTTTTGCTGCGGGCGGATGGCGATGAAGTACATCATCACGATCATGATGACAAACATCCACAGCGGATTGCCGAGGCCGGTTGGAGCGGCGCTGCCAGCGGCCTGGGCTAGGATGAGGACATGGGGTGTCAGAGAAATCATGAGTCGGGTGAGGAAGAAGTTTTGTATCGGGCGACCACCTCCGCCCTGAACTCGGCGAAACAACCCTGTTCGATCGCTTGACGTGCCCTGGACGTGAGGGACGCGTAGAAATGCAGGTTATGCAGAGAAATCAACCGCAAACCCATGATCTCCTGAGCCATCACAAGGTGACGGATGTAGGCTCTTGAAAAACCTTGGCACAGCGGATGTGTATCCTCAGCGATGGGGCGGAAATCACGAGCATAGCAGGCATTCCGCAGGTTCATCATCCCATCATGCGTGAAGGCTGTGCCGTTCCGGGCCAACCGCGTGGGCAAAACGCAGTCAAACATATCGATGCCGCGGGCAATCAACTCGATGACCTG
>Ga0075471_10000818_pt1 | contig 19475 bp, 33 predicted proteins | sample DEB19_08_DNA_2_FD_74787 | JGI IMG/M metagenome (GOLD analysis project Ga0075471, IMG submission 74787) | Aqueous microbial communities from the Delaware River and Bay under freshwater to marine salinity gradient to study organic matter... | ecosystem: Environmental > Aquatic > Marine > Coastal ... | reverse complement strand
AGGTACTCGGCGGAGATCGACACTGCTCTGCGGCTCACGGTACAAGAGCAGCCGATCCTCGCCGGCCGCACGATCGTCCTCGTGGACGTGTCGGGGTCCATGCGGGAGCGACTGTCTGCTAAGTCGGACCTCACCAGGCTCGACGCAGCCGCAGCCCTCGCGAGCGTCGTGAATTGCGAAGACCTTCGCGTGTTCACGTTCTCGTCCAGGCTCGTCGAGGTCTCGACTCTTCGCGGTCTCGGTGGCATCAAAGAAGTCGTGGACTCCCAGCCGCACGCGAACACAAACCTCGATGCGGCAATGGCTGAGATCAACGAGATTCCGCACGATCGCTTGATCGTCATCACAGACGAGCAGACCGACGGGCCGGTTCGAGCACCGGTCGCCGAGAACTCCTATCTCATCAACGTGGCGAGCTACGAAAAGTGCCTCGACCGCAAGGACGGATGGACCCGTATTTCGGGGTTCTCCGAGGGCGTCCTCAGGTTCATTCAAGAATCTGAGTGAGACTGCCGATACCTAGTTTTGGGCCAGAAAACCGCCCACTTGCCGCACCGACGTCGGATGTGTAGATTTCTGGCTCACCTGGAGACAAACAAACATGATTCTTGAAATTGAAAACCACCCGTTCGATCATGTCGACACCGACGACACGAACTTCACGATCTTCATCGCGGACTGGAACCTCCCCGTGCAGCTTGACCCGATCGATCCCGCCGACGCCGCTGCTGACGGCTGGGACGTCAAGCCAACCCACCGAATCCGCCGGTCGTCGTTCGACCTGCGGCCTGCCCTTGCCGTTGCCGTCGAGGTCACCGGCAAGACCGTTGTCCGCAAGTGGGGTGCTCGCTACGTTCGTGGCCAGGTCACATTCTGCGGGGACGGCGAGAAGTCGGTCCGGCACCAGTGTCTGATTGCACTTTCCCGGCAGTTTTAGGCCCACTTGACAGACGTCTCCGACGTCGCTTATTCTCTCTCTCAGTCGATTTGAACCCAACCCAAAAGGAACTTGAACATGACCGCAGTTGCTGAACAAGCCAAGGCCAACATCTACCACATCGGGACCATCCACGAGGGGCCCGACGGCCGCTCGTGGACGATCACGAACATCGAGTCTCGGAAGTCCGAGGGCTCCGGTTACACGAGCCGCATCTACACCCTCACCGACGGCGAGAACACCGTCCGGAAGTCGAGCCGTGGGCTCACTCTCTGGCTCGCTGGCAAGGGTGGCGAGAACAACGTCGAGACGGACAGCGACTCCGCCCAGGAGCCAGCCAAGGCCGTCGGCGGGGACCTCGCCGCCATCATCGCCGCTGCCGTGGCGACTCACCTTGACCTCAAGCAGGGCATCGACCGCGAAGAGGTCGCCGCCATCGTTCGAGAAGAGGTGGCCAACAAGGTGCCACGGTCGATCGTCGTGAATCACGCCCAGCACTCGCCGGTCGACGTTGGGGTCCAGCACTCCAGCTTCGAGGCGCTCCTGCGGGCCGTCGGTGCTCGTCGCAACGTGTGGCTTCCTGGCCCTGCTGGGTCCGGCAAGTCATCCGCAGCGTCGGCCGTCGCCAAGGCCCTCTCCCTGCCGTTCTACGCGACGTCAGTGGGCCCTCAGACGTCTCAGGCCAGCCTCATCGGCTACTGCGACGCCAACGGCAAGTACGTGTCGACGCAGCTTCGTGAGGCGTTCGAGAAGGGTGGAGTGTTCTTGCTCGACGAAGTCGATGCCGGTAGCCCGGCCGTCCTCGTGGTCATCAACGCACTTCTGGCGAACGGTCACGCGGCCTTCCCGGATCGCGTTGTCGACAAGCACGAGAACTTCGTCCTGATCGCTGCGGGCAACACGTTCGGCCAAGGCGCTGACGCGCAATACGTCGGCCGTCAGAAGCTGGACGAGGCCACTCTCGACCGGTTCGTCTTCCTCCCGTGGGAAACGGACCCGTCGCTCTTGGCGGCACTGTCTGGCCTCGATCCCGACATCTTTAGCGACCTTCAGAAGTCTCGGACCTGGAAGTTCCTGAAGACGGACGACTCCCAGGCCGTCACCGAGCGGAAGGACGAGTACGCCAGAGAGGTTGCAAAAATCTGGAAGGCCGTCAGCGAGTTCGGCAAGGGCCTGCGGCTCCTGGTCGGCTCCCGGGCCGTCCTGAACGGCCTGCCTCTCATCGAGGCTGGCTGGAGCGTCAGGGACACGCTCGAAGCGTGCGTCTGGAAGGGCACCGACAAGGACACTCGGTCCAAGGTGTCTTCGCGGTTCTAGAAGCCCCGGGGGTCCTGGTTTTGGGTTCCCAGGACCCCCGGGCTTGACGGGATATCCGACATCGAATAAGGTACACGACATGAAAGACGCAACACACACACGAATCGACTTCGACAACGTCTCGGACCTTGTCGCGTATTGCAGAGACAACTCGATCCCTCGCGGCACGAGTATCTCGTCAGAGAAGACCGACGATCGGGACTTCTTCCGGACCGGCACGTACGAAGAGGCCGTCAAGCTCGCAGAGTCTGGCTGGACGCAGGGCGCCGAGATCATCGCCGAGCATCGCGATGCGAGCCGCTGCTTCCTCAACGCCGCGAAGGTCGCCAAGGTGGCCACGTACGGCTACGACGTGTCTGGCGACTGGCTCGACGTCGGTCGATATCTCGATGGAGAGCCTGAGTGCTTCGGCATCGAGGTCGGCGACGGGGAGATCGTTGCCCAGAAGGTGGTTTCGATCCGGATCAACAGTGCCGTGAGCGGAGCCGTCGAGGCCGATCACATCATCGCTCGCGGCATCGCCCTCCTGCTCGCCGTCGACCTTCTAGAGGCCTGCGGCACGCGGGTCGAGCTTATCTTGGCACGTGGCGGCGGGATCAATGGGAGCGCCAGCGAGAGCACGGCCGCTAAGGGCTCCACGTTCGAGAGCAACACGGTAATCAAAGAGGCAAACCAACCAGTCGACATCGACCGGCTCGCGTTCTGGGTCGCGCACCCGTCGGCGTTCCGTCGGTTCGGGTTTCGCCAGGCCGAGATCGCCGGAATGAGCCCGAGCAACACGTCGCCGAGGCCGATGAGCGACTACGGCAAGCGTCCCGGCACCGTCGAGATCGACGAGCTTTGCACGTGCAGTATCCATGAGCGACGGATCGTTCGCCAGAACGTCCTCGACATCGTCAAGAAGTGTGGTCTCGTGATCGATTCAAACCTGCTGGAGGAAGTCCTATGAGCCGCATGGGTGGAAAATACTACAAGAAGGGCATGAAGCTCAGTGTCGTGAACTTCGACAACGTCGAGGACTACCTGAAGGTCGTGAACGTGGTGCCTGCTCAATACTCGGACCAGGGGTCGCGAGAGCGGGGCCGCAGCGACTTCTTTGGAACAAGCTCGTATGAAGAGGCCCTGAAGCTCGCCGAGACCGGCTGGGCTGAAGGGGCTCAACAAGTCATCGCGCTCCGCGACAAGTTTGATTCGTTCCTGCAGGCCCAGAAGTCCGCGAGGGTCGGAGCTTACGGGTACGAAGTGTCGGGGGACTGGCTCGACGTTGGTCGATATCTCGATGGAGAGCCCGAGTGCTTCGGCATCGAGGTCAATGACGGCGAGATTGTCTCGCAGAAGGTGGTGTCGCTTCGACTCAACAACACGGTCTCGGCTGCAGTGACGACCGAGCAGATCATTCGCCGAGGACTCACGGTGCTCCTGGCGGTCGACCTGCTCGAAGCCTGCGGGCTCCGCGTCGAGGTCATTGTCTGCCAGGCAACCTACTACTACGGGACCAAGGACCATCGCGAGATGAACCTCACGATCAAAGATGCGAATCAGCCCGTCGACATCGACCGGCTCGCATTTTGGATCGCCCATCCATCGGCGTTTCGTCGGTTTGGGTTCTCGTACTTCGAGCACGGCGGTCACCCGTCGCACTTGTCGAACGTGTCCACTCCGCACGACCACGGCACGAGAGAAGGCACCGTCGAGTTCGAGTCATACGAATCGTGTGGCACGACCGAGCAGGACATTCTCGACGACGTTCGGAAGATCGCCGCTGGCTGCGGCTTGACACACTCGGAGGCACTATGAAACCTGACATAGCCCAAAAGCTCATCGCTGCCCTGGAGTCTGGAGAGTTCAAGCACTGCAAGCTCAGGCTCCGGATCAACGATTGCAACTGCGTGATCGGCGTGCTGTGCGAGCTATACCGTCGCGAGACCGGCGACGGCGTGTGGAAGGCTCACTGGGACGAACTGGACGCATTTCAGTTCTACGGCGAGCAAGACTTCCTGCCCGAGATTGCCGGAGCGCCGGACTCGGTCATGGAGTGGTCTGGCATGAAGTCACCGACTGGCATGATCGACGGCACGAATCTGTCTCTGGCAAACGCAAACGACGCAGCGGACGACTACTCTGCCGCGATCGAGTTCCTGAAACAACACGCGGAGGAAATATGAACGACTTTACCCACGTCCTTAACATCACGCTCGGCGCGGCCCTGTACCGTCTTCGCCAGCTTGGATGGGAGGACTTTGTGTTCATCAATGTTCCGATCAAGGCCGCGATCGTTGCGTGGTTCGAGAAGTTCAAAGACGATCAAGTCGACAGAAACACTCCACCGGACACGGCACTGCATGTCGTGAAGGCTGGCATCGAGATTGCGAACAGATTCCACGCAGCGAGGACAAACTAACATGGACAAAGATGAGATCGAAGAACTCCTGCAGTCATGGTGCTGCATGGCAATCGGTGCCTACTTGGTTAAGAACCAAGAGAAGATCGACGTAGCGACCTGGGACAAGGTCATCGATAAGGTTTCTCGTGCGGTGCTGGACGTAGCGGCCGAAACGATCCCGCTCCACCCAAACGAGGCGGCTGCAATCATCTTGGACGCAGGTGCAAAATGTTCTCTGTCGTAGTGAACCCAGACAACGTCGAGCTTGAGATTCCGAACTGCGTTCGGATCAGCCCCGAGTTCGCGCTCGAACACTTCTTCACGATCAGCGAAGTGTCCGACCGCGTCAAGGAACTGTTCCTGATCGTGGTGCCGGACTACGACTTCGAGCACCGCCCGTGGCCACCGACGTCAGATCCCTTTCGTCGGCTAATAGGGCTCATTGATTTGACGGTCAAGCTCTTGAATCGGGGCGGGATCGGAATACGATGGCAATACCCAGAGACTGGACTTCATCCGAAGCACCAAGTGAATCTGGCGGACCTGGCGATCGAGTTGTTCGTGGAGAAAAAAAATGCTGACGACAAGGCAGGTAGCGATGGTGCTTAACTGCTCGATGGGGCACGTGCGATACCTTCGGCGGATTGGTGTCCTCAAGGGAGAGGAACTGTCTTCGAGGTTCGTCGTGTTCGACGAGAAGCAAGTGCGTAAGGTTAAGCGTGAACGAGAGAAGAGTGGTCACTATGGGAGGGGCTTCTCGCCCGACACTTGAAATGGAAAAGCACCTTGAATGGCTTCGAGACCTGGACACAAAGGGGAATGAGTTCCTCTCGGACATCCAGAACAAGATGGCGAACGGCCTGACCGCAAAGCAGGACGCAGCCGTCAAGAAGGCGTACGATCGCGAGATGAGCAAGCGTCCGGCACCGTCCGGCACGGGCATCGAGTTTCGCGGCGTCGTCCGGTCGAAGAAGCCGACTAAGTTTGGAGACAACTGGGGCCTCGTGGTCGACACGGGCGTCGGTTGGTCTGTGTGGACCGTGGCCCCGAAGGGCCGCATTGTGAACGTGGGAGACTCTGTTGAGCTTGTCGGTGACCTGACGCAATCCGACAGCGACAAGTCATTCGCGTTCGCCAAGAACACGAGATTCGCATGACCTACTTCGTGGTGATGCCCAACGGTAAAAAGTTCCCGCTCACCGGAGAGTTTCGGAGAGCCGAGAACGATGACCTCGTGGTTCCGATGATCGGCACCCATGAGATCGACCAGCGGGCAGTCATCACGGATGAGAATGGCAGGGAAGTGTACAACCCGAGGGCCAATATAGATGGCCTGTCGCCAGAACTCTTGCAATGGATAATGGAGAACGATCGATGGGCAAGGTGATGAAACTCAAGCGAAGCGTGACGTGTATAAGGCCAGGCCACGAGCCTTGGCATCACCTCTCCGTGGTAGCTTGTTTGGGGAAGCGACGTGAGGCCTAGATTGAACCCACAATCGAAGCGAAACCGAGTCGGCTATACGGACTCTCCGGACTCCGGTACCTTCCGAACGAGGACTAAACACATGCGACTCATTCAAGACGGCGATACCGTGACGCTCTTGGCCTGCAGGCCAGGCTTGTTTGTTTCACCAGGCGGCTCGCTTGGGTTCAAGTCCGAGTACCACGCCAACGATCCGATCTCGATGGAAGTGTTTTGCGTCGAGTCCGGCGAAGCGTTCTGGGGAGGTACCGACAACTCCGACGACCGCGCGGTGCTCATGGTTCAGCCGGTGTCTGTTTATCATTGCAACCAACCTGGAGAGATTCTTATGCGATTCGTTTTGCTCGCGATTCTTGTTGCTGTCTCGGTCGGATGCACTGACGCAGAGTGGTCACAACTCTCGGCGTACGGTGCTAAGCATCACGTCGAGCTTTGGTCCGGCGGAAAGATGGTCAAAGAATGGACGTCGTCCGGAAAGGTGCTCAGCGAGAGCCACAGCGACGGCTACTACTTCAAAGACGACGACACGAACAAGCTCGTGAGGGTTACGGGCGACTTGGTTATCACCCCTATTGAGTGAGGCTTGCAATGGACGAAGAGATTGTCATCGAAGGGCTCAAGCTCGTGCTGACGTGCCCCGCGTGCCCTGAACAATACGACGTGTTCGACGAGAGCGGAAGGCAGGTCGGATATCTGCGACTGCGACACGGCTTCTTTCGTGCGGACTACCCAGATGTTGGTGGCGAGACGGTGTACACGGATGACCCAGAAGGCGACGGTATTTTTCTCGACACTGAGCGAGAGCGATACCTGACCGAGGCAGTTCGTGCGATCAAGAGTAGAATGAAGTGCCCCGTATGATCCAATCGGCGGACTGTAAATCCGCTGGCTTTGCTCTGATTGGTGGACGCCGAGTAGTTCGATTCTTCCATACTGGAATCTCGAAAGAGGGACCTCCCGCTCACGGCCTTAAATCGCCTGGCCGTGGGCGGGGCCTTCTGAAAAAGCCTCAAAATCCCCGGGATTTAGCAGCACTTGACGCAATCACCGACGTCGTCTATGTTTGTTTGAGTTGATTGACCCTAACCCAAACAAGGAACGACGAACATGACTCCGACCGAAATCGAACTTCACCTCTCCGGCAATCCTGAGTTCACCCGCAAGTACGGCCAGAAGGTGAAAGCCGCTGGTGGCAGGTACTCCGAGTGCCGAGGCGACTCCAGTATTCGGTTCGTCCACCTGCCGCTGTCGTGCGGCGACTTGGCTAACAAACTGATCCGTGAGTACGGCCAGACCAGGAGGGGCAACGGCCGAGCCACGATCATTTTCCGTGGCAAGTGCGAATCGTTCCGAGAGTCGCACGTTCATGCCTCTGTTGTTGTCCAGGAGGTCTCAAAAGACTCCGCCGACCCCGTCAGCGACGGGTACGCGAGCTTTCGGAAGGCCTTCGCTCAGGCATTTCCGGCGTCTCTCATTCCCGCGAACATCCAAGAGCGTTTCAAGGTCTGCCGATTCGACTTCCGCGACGACGTCGAGGTCAGGAAGGCCTTTGTTGATCTCGCTTCACTGGACGGCCGTGGTCGCGTCTGGTGCGACGAAGGGCCGTGCCGAGGATGGCTCATCCTGGACAAGCTCTACGAGACTGAGGAAGCGGCCTGGCTGGCTGTTGCCGAGGACTTCGAGCGTCAACGCGACGCCCTGGCCGTCAAGATTGCCGATGCCCGCGAGACTGCTCGTCGGGCCGCGAAGCAGCCCGCTTGACACCAATCACCGACGTCGCCTATACTTCGTTCTCAGTTGATCGATACCCAAACCCAAGGAACCCAAACGATGACCAAGACCAAGAAGCGAACCGACATTCACCGCCCCTCCGCCCCTGAGTTCGACCCGCAGGCCTACGAGCTTTTCGGTGTCTACGACCTCGTCTGGGGCCAGGGACACGATCCAGTCAATCATCGCGAGGAGGTTAGCCTCAAGGACGATCTTGAGGCCCTCCGGAAGGTTCACAGCCAGGGCCCAGGCGTCGCTACCAAGCAGTGCGGTCACTGCGGCGCTCACTTGACCTACGCTGCGATCCTGACGCACGTGAACGGCGACTTCATCTTCGTCGGCCACGACTGCCTTGAGAACAGGTTCAAGTCGCTGACGGCCGAGGAGTTCAAGAAGCTCCGCGAGGCTGCTCGACTTAACCGCGAGCGCGCCAGCCGCCAGGACCGGATCGACGCCCTCGCGAAGAGCGAGTCGGTAGCCCGGCTCTTGCGGGAGGGTGCGGACGGCGACTACTTCCTGACCTCGCTCCTGACTCAGATTCAGAGCCACGGCCACCTCTCCGAGAGGCAGCTTGCGGCCCTGGACCGGGCCTGGGCCGGGAAGGACCGCCGTGCCGCCTGGAAGGCCCAGAAGGCCGCTGAGACGGCTGAGCTTGCCAAGCGTGGCGTGAAGGCCCCCGAGGGCCGCGTGACCGTAGAGGGCACCGTGGTGAGCATCAAGGTCCACCAGGGGCTCCACGGCGAGGTCGCCAAATTCGTGGTGAAGACCGACGAGGGCTGGGCCTGCTGGGCGACCGTTCCGGCCGTGCTCGACACTCCGGAGCTTGCCCGGGGCGTGAAGGTCCGGTTTGTCACGACTCTGACCCGGAGCGACCGGGACCCCCTCTTCGCCTTCGGAAAGCGGCCCACGAAGGGCGAGTTTGTGACGGCCTAAAGTTCCAGTCCCCCTGTGCCGATAAGGGTGCAGGGGGCCTGGGCTTGACAGCCTTGGCCGACGTCGGATATCTTCACTGTCAGTTCGATACCCAACCCCAAAGAGACCTAACCATGACAGCCGCAATCGCAATCGATCCCGTCGCAATCGACACCCGCTACGTCAACGCCCTCCGGGATCAAAGTAGCCTTCGCCACTCGATCCGTCACAATGAGCAGGCCCTCCTCGCCGTGTTCGGCAAGAACGTCCAGTGTCGCCCAGAGGGCAGCCGCTACGACGTCACGGTCTTCGTTACGCCAGAGTCGCCACTTGAGCGGTACAGCAGGGTCACTGAGGACGAGGCGAATCAGTGGGCACTGACCATCGACAGGTGCTTCGCCGACAATGCCGCCGACCGGTCGGACGACTACAAGAACGGTTTCGTCGATCGGCTCACGAAGAACTACGAGGACCTCCGCGACATCGACGCCGTGGTGTGCGAGTGCGAGTCCGTTTACGTCGAGCACCGCTGGAACCGGTACTGGCTCGTCACCTCCAGCGACGGCCATATCCACAAGTCCTGCCACTGCTCGACCTGCAACAAGCGAGGCCGTCCGACGGGCTTCGCGTTGGTGCCGTCCTTGAGCGGCTCTGAGCACCAGGCCGCAGTGGCCAAGCTCGGACCTGCCCTTTGCAGCAAGTGCTTCCCTGAGGCTCCTGTGGAGTCCAGGGAGCAAGCCAAGGTCTCGGCCCGCCTGGCGTTGGTCCTGGCCGAGAAAGGCGAGAAGGCTTTCAACGAGGAGTTCGCCAAGGCTCAAGCCAAGGCAAAGGCCCGCGATGCCAAGCAGTGCCCTGGCAGCGGCCAAGACGGGAGCCGTTACGAGCGATGGGGTTTCAGCCAGGTCGTGTGCCCGTGCTGCGGGTACAAGCACCGGTCGAACGGAATCCGGGTCCGCAAGCATGTGGTCCGGTAACGAATAACAAACAAACAACACCACCAGGAGACGAAAGCATGATTCTCGAAGACATCAACGACGCAGCAGCAGAGTTCCAGGCCGCGAAGGCCAAATATCGCGACGCCTTCCAGCAGTTCAAGGCCGACTTAAGGCCACTTCCGCCGGACCGGTTCTGGCCGATCCTGGACGAGTTCAGAAAGGTCGCGTTCTCGCTCGTTGGCCGACATTACCGGCCACTCGGCGAAGCGGCTGCGGATGAGTTCCTGCGGCTCGCCGCGCTCGGCGAGATTCCGGTTCCGTTCGCAGCCGCTGTCCATTTCGCGTTGTCGTATCGCCACTATTCGGGGCTGTGCCACGTCGGCGGCGACAAGTGCCGGTTCAGTTTCGATCGCGGTGACGATGCCTACGGTGACCTCATGGACGCCGTCGTCTTGACCGGCCGCGAGATCGTCGACCGGATCATCGACGCTGACTTTCCCGACCTTGGAACACTCACGGCATGCGTTCGGCACGTAAGTCGCCAAGGCGCTGCGGACGCCAGCCACGGACGCAATATCGCCGACGCGATTCTCCACGGAGAGAACTACTTCGCCATGCACCTCGAAGACGAGTCGCAGCGTCGAGTGGCGATCATTGCCGCCAGGAAGGCGGTGGCAAAGTGACTTACGAGAACCTCAAGAAGCTCCTGAACGGCAGGAAGAGGAAGAAGCTCGAAAACAACACATGGGGCGAGCTTCACGACAACGGGATTATCACGGTGACCCTGCACAAGACCGTCGTCGTGAGGGCTGAGCCCGACGGCCAGTTCACGCTCAATAGCGGCGGGTACCGGACGGCGACGACGAAGGATCGGATCAGCAGGTACTCGCCAACGCTCGTGTGGCAGAAGCACGGCCAGTGGTTCTACGGGAACGGTGAAGAGTTTCAGGACGGAGTGATTGTTTCTTAACCAACAGGAGATTGAAGAAGATGGCAAAGAAAACAAAAGAACAGGTCTACCAAAAAAAGATCGCGCCGCTCGTGGACGAGATCATCAAGGTTTGCAATGAAAGTAAGATCGCTTTCATTACGGACTTCTGCCTGGGCCCCTCTAATGAAGAAGGCGAATGGTTGGCGATCACGTCGTATAACTTGGAGGACGAGACCGAGCCGAGCCGACGGCAACGACTCGCGGCCATGATACTCGTACCATCGGAGCACGAATGATCTGGCTCATCAAGTTCATTGACGGCACGTACTTCTCCAGGGGCGCTCCCTGGAGAGGCGTGCCGGAAGGACAGGCAACGTGGCTCACGCATCGTCAAGCGTTGGCGATCGCTGGGCATATCAAGAGGCTCACTGGGATAGTGTGCGAGATTGTCAAACGAAAGGACTCTCATGAAGATCGAGATTGTCGAAGTATCATCAGAACGTGAATACCGCGAAGACGCCGGGCTCGGCTTGGTCCGTGGCGAGGTTTACCTGCGGGCGAAGTTCGATGACGGCCGGTCTATCGAGCCGATCGTGATCGTTCAAGTTTGGGACGACGAAGAGAACACCGACGACGTCGCGGCAATCGCCCTCGGCGCCAGGCTTCTCGCGGAGTGCCTCAAGGACGTCGAGTCGGGGCACATCGAGTATTCAGGAGCGGACGTGGAGTTGCTTGGCAAGCAAGCCCTCGACGCAATTCTCGACATCACGCTCGTGGCATCGATCAAGGACGTGCTCTCGAAGCGTGGCTACGGCGAGGACATCGACGACCTGCACGAGGAGTGCCATTACTGGGCGGACCTCGGCGCCGGTCCGGACGAAGTCGAAGCATGCGTCGCTCGTGGCGTGTGGCGTGCCTGGGTGGCCGATGCGTTGATCGCAGAGGACATCCCGCCAGGCAGGCTGTCGTCGGAGTTCGAGACCCTCGCAGGGCTTGTCTGCCAGGGCGTCGAGGACGTGGATTCGTTGATTTCGGCCGCGAAACAGGCCACTTGACTCATTGACCGACGTCGGATATAAATGTTGTGGGCTGCTCATGGCGAGCAGTGAGATTGGCCCCACTTGGCGTATCTGGGACAGGCCTGTCCTGGAGCCGGGTGGCTCACTGAGGGGTTCGAGTCCCCTGCAGCCCGGCAAAACACGGATCGATTGGACCTCAAACAAGGAAACAAACATGAGCACGCACCTCGAAGCAAAAGTCGCCGCCTACAACAAAGCAGCCGCCGCAGTGCTGGCAACGTGGGCCCCGGTTTATCGCCGGATCGTTCCGTTCGTCGGCAAGAAGATCGAGAAGGCCGACGGCAGTCTCACGAAGGCCTTCAAGGAAGCCATCGAGGCCGAGATTCCTCCACCAACGCCCGACGTTCGCTACGTCGTCTATTCCAGCGGGTGGCATGTCTATGTCGAGTTTACCGCCCACGCTCCGTTCGGAGACGTCGCGGTGTTCGACAAAGTGTCCCTGCACGTGGGCACCGTGAGGAAGGGAGTCCTTACGGTGCTTGCTGGCGAGCCCTCGAACGTGCGGTGCGACTATGACGCTGCCGACATCGAAGCCAAGATAGAAGTCGCCAGGCAGGCTCAGCAGGCTGCCAACGACGCCAAGAATGACTGTTATCCCTTCACGGAGTTTGCAATATGACCATCGATCAACTCATACGAGACGCCAACCGCGAGCACATCAAGCTCGCCAACACTCTCCGCTGCTTTACCGGACGCCAAGCGTTCGCGTACTGCCGAAAGATCGTTGACGAGAACGGTTGCCCGCTGGCCCTGGCCCCGGATGGCATGTGCTTCATCGAGGACGAGGAAGGAATCAGCTATTCCTTTGCCCGAGGAGGCTCGTCGTTTCAGTCGAGACTTGCCTTCCTGAGCCGTGACGGCGGAAAGCTCGTCGAAGTGTGTCCGAAAGCGTTCAATGGAACCGTCAACCTGGAGCGAACATGAGCAATATCATCGACAACATCGCGGAAGCGTTCGGCGACAAGGACTTCGGCAAGCTCGAAGAGTTGACCGCCGAACTTGAGGGCTTGCGAGATTCGGGCGAAGAGTTCCACGACTTCGACGACGACTTTGTCGGCATCGATGAGCCCGTCGAGTTTCGCGTGTACCTGCGGCCGGAAGGGAACCTGGAGCTTTGTGTTGGCGACCCAAGCTACGACACGGACCATCGAGGTGCGTGCGGCACTGGCGCCGTCGACCCAAGTGTCGATTCGATCGGGGACGCGGTCCTCGACGCAGTTTTTGAGGCCATCGAGGATGCTTACAGCCATGTGGAGTGATTGATGCGGCTCTACTTGACAGCGTGTGTCAAGGTCGCGAAAGTGTTCACGTCCTGATCCTGGAGGCAGCATGACATGCAGACGTTTTTGCCATACCCGTGTTTCATTGATTCGCTCGAATGTCTCGACTCGCAAAGGCTTGGGAAGCAGCGAGTCGAGGCCAAGCAAATCTTGATCGCACTCGGCGTGACGGTAGGCGACCACAATGGACGGCCAGAAAGCCAGTGGCGGAATCATCCGGCCGTCAAGATGTGGAGGGGTCACGAAAAGTCCCTTGCTCATTATGGATGGACCGCCTGCTTCGTTTGGAAGACTCGCGGATTCAGAGACTCGCTTATGGAACAGTTTCACTTCGCGGCTGGCCAGGACGATTTCCGTTTTCCGGAGTGGCTTGGCAATCAGGAATTTCACGACTCTCACAAGTCGAACTTGCTTCGGAAAAAGCCAGAGCACTACGGCCGCTTTGGCTGGGAGGTCGGCAACGACCTTCCTTATGTTTGGCCGGTCTAGTTAAGGAACGGAATGATGCAGGGAATCCACTTTAACGAAGAGGCCGGTGCGCTCGTCGCCAGCGGCGTGTGTGCGAAGCAACTCGTGGAGGCTCACGGCTGGTCTCCGGAAGAGGTCGTGAGGTACGTCGGCGGCACTCTGCACGAAGAGTGTTGCGAGGCAGTGCTCGCGTGTCGTGGCATCATCACGGCACGGTGCAACGCATTCACAGAGGCTCTCGGTGCAGGCCAATCGCCATCACCGACGCAGTTGCTCGCGTTCGGGTACTCGGAATGGGCGATCGCTGGGGCTCGATTGGCACGCAAGAAGCACGCGGAGAAGAACTGATGATAGACGGGCAGAATCTGGCGAGAGAGTTGTGTGAGTTTTCGTCCGGCGTTGTCGCAAGCTGGGCGAAACTCAGGGGCATGACCCAGGAAGAAGCGCAGGCATTCGGTGCCAAGCATCTTGAAGGGATTGTCTTTCCTGCCGTGGAAGCCACGATCAGGGACGACATCCCGGGGTTCATGACCAACTGGTACAAGAGCGGTAGTCCGGAGAACGTCAAGGTTCACGATCTCGTTCTCGCCTCGTTGGCGTGCCGAGTAGTGAAGAAATTCGAGGAGTTCACATGATTCACACGATTCGACCCTACTGGCTTGGTCAACAACTTGTGTTCGATGATCCCAGCGTCGGCCTCGCTCGCGAGGCTCTCGTTGCGGGGACCGACGACGTGCTCGCTGAACTGGCTGGAGTTCATCCAGGCGGCGAGAGCTTCACGGTCTTGTTTTCGTCGGGACCGTTTCCTGGGCACACTCACTCCGTGACACGAACACGGACCGAGGGTGGCGGAAACTGGTACACGTTGGACGGCACTGACAAGGAAGGCTGGCTCTGCCCGGCCCTCTTTCGGTACTACGATGAGGCGCCAGAGAAGCTCTACATCCAGGTGAAGAAGTGAAGACGACTGCAGACTTTTACATCGGTTACGAGTGGCTTGGGTCGATCTACGGAGGTCATCCGACTGAAGTGGGCGGGGACATCCTCGTCAGGACGCGAAGCGCCGTTGATTACCGGAGGAGGGTCATAGCCTTTCTCTTGGCGAACCCAAAGGCGTCTTCGCTTCTTGACGAAGGATGGCCCTGGCCATGGCTGACGTCACACGAAACCGAGTACGTCTACCGGTTCCATCAAGAAGACAAAGTCTGGGTCCACAAAAAGGGCTCAGGCTTCTGGAAGTGCGGACGAAAGAAGATTGCCGATGATTGCGGTTGGTTCCCGTGCATGGCCGACGTTCAGAACGTCGGAATTACATCACGGTCTGGAATGATCCTTGTCGCAGGAGAAGTGTAAACATGATTCGCAAGTACGAGTATCAAGTTTCTGAGCGGGTTGTCCTTGAACCAGGAGACGTCTTTCGTGCGAAGCACGGGCCTTACTGGAAATCTGCGTCCGGTGAGAAGGTCTCTCTCGCGGCGAAGGGACCGTTCCGCTTCGTGGCTCTCTGTAAAGAGGGACCAACAACGTGGATTGAGGCCTTCGATAAAAACGGCCAAGCGGTCGCTTTGCACGTCAGGGGTCGTCGGGCGAAAATAGACCTGTCACTCGTGCCGAGACCGTACACGATTACAGGGAAGAAAAGAAATGCTGCCAAACGCAAGGATGCAGGCAATAAAGCAGGCCGACGGCCTCGCTCAAAAGTCGGGAACAAAGAAGCAGCGAGCGAAGTGGCTAGAGAAAGCATCGCTCCTGTACCAGCAGGCAGAACTCGGCGCCGCCGCAAGGGTGGCGTTGCTTGAAGCCGCGCAGCTTCGGGGAGAATGCGGAGACACTGACCTTGCTGAAATCGACATGGAGTTCGCACTGGAGATTGACACGTTCTACGAGTGAGAATGTTCACGGCCAGCCCTGGCCGAGGGTGGAAGCGGCGAGAGCCGTCGGCTACCATGGGCAGCGGAGCCGGGCATCGCTGTTAATCCCGGCAGTGGCGTACTGTCTTTCATCATGGGGCTGGGACGTCACGTACTTGCGGTGTGGTGTAATGCTAGAATCGGTCCGAGCATCCTCTTTGACGTCGCCACTATTCGGCGTCGGTTGGGGTTACCCTTGATGCGGGTTCGAGTCCCGTCCGCAAGTCTTGCACATCGTTGGAAAGGATTTTTGCATGGATGATGAAGATGAAGACGTTGGCTACTGTGTAATCTGCCTCGTGGAGGTGCCGCTCGACGTGTTCATTGAACGCCGTGGGTGCTGCGAGATTCACGTGCCCGAGCAGGAAAGGCAGTATTGATTGATTATCGCGATCGACTACGACGACACGTTCTCTGCGGACCCTGAGTTCTGGACGTTCGTCATCGAGCACGGCAAGTCACGAGGCCATGCGTTCGTCTGCGTGACAGCACGGTGCGGAAGCCCCGAGGACCGCCACGAGCTTCGCGAGGCGTTGCCGAATATCCCGTTCCACTTCTCGTGTGATGAACCAAAGGCAGACTACGCACGTCGCTACGGCCTGGGCATCGATGTGTGGATCGATGACATGCCAGGCTGGATCGTGGGCGTGCCGTAGTGGAGCTTTGGCCAAGCCAGCTTGAGCAAGCAACGCTCATTCACGAGCGTCCGTACGTGTTCATCGCGGCGGAGATGGGCACGGGCAAGACAGCGGCCGTGATCTCTGGTCTCGTCTCGTGCCGAAGGGTTCTCGTGCTGTGCCCGATCGCCGTCGGCCCGGCCTGGGTCAAGCAACTCGGCCTGTGGGACGGGCAAAGAAAGTCATGTTTGTTAGTTGAGGGCAAGGACCGGCATCTCAAGCTCGCCGAGTTCGCGAGGTCGTCTGGGTACGTGATCCTGAACTACGACTCGTGCTGGCGACCGAAGATCGCGAAGGAACTCCTGAAGCAAGACTGGGACGCGATCGTTCTCGACGAGTCGCACAAAGTGAAGTCGCCGTCGGGCCGGGCGTCCAGGTTCCTAGCGAAGCTCGGACAAGCGAAGCCGAAGGCGAAGCGTGTGTGCATGACAGGCACGCCGTGCCCGCACTCGCCGCTGGACTGGTGGGGGCAGTTCCGGTTCCTCGACCCCGAGGTTCTCGGAGGCAGCTACACGAAGTATCGGGCCCGCATCGCGAACACGCACCCGAAGTACCCGGGCTGGGTCACGGGGTTCAAGAAGGACGCGCTCGAAGCTCTCGCGGCACGCATTAAGCCTCACGTCCACCAGGTACGGCTCGACGACATCATCTCCCTGCCGGACAAATTCCACATCGACGTGCCGGTGATTCTCGAAAACCAAAGTGTCTACGACAAGCTCGAAGAGGATTTCATTGCGGAGCTTGGCGGCGGGGACGCGATCGTGGCGACCAACGCAATGGTGCTCACGACCAGACTCCAGCAGGTCACGAGCGGATTCATTTCGCTCGAAGGTGGCGGGTACAAGCGATTCGAGGAGTCGAAGAAAAGGGCGTTCAAGGAACTCGTCGAGGACATTCCACCTGGCGAGCCCATCGTCGTGTTCTGCAAGTTCCACGCCGACCTCGACGCATGTCTCGCGGTCTTCGAGGAACTCAAGATTCCTGCGAGCGAACTGAGCGGAAGACGCAAGCAGCTTGACTCCTGGCAGCGAGGCGATACCCTTGGCCTCGTCGTCCAGCAAGCAACGGGCGGCGCCGGGGTCGATTGCACGAGGTCCAGCTACTGTGTCTACTACTCGCTTTCTCACAGCCTCGGAGACTTCGACCAGTCGGTCGCACGTGTTCGACGGCCAGGGCAATCGCGAGTGTGCCGGTTCTATCATCTCGTCTGCGAGAACACGATCGACCGCAGCATCTACGACGCACTCTCGAACAAGCGAGACGTCGTCGAAAGCGTCATGGAGAGACTGAAGAATGGCGATCGTTAATACAACGATGAGCGGTAGTGACTACCACCAAGAGAAAGAGCACATCTCTCGCTCGACCGCGCATCGATACGCTGGCACGTACGGCGCCGTTCGTCAGTATTACGAGTTCCAGCACGGCAGCATCTTCGAGAAGTCCTCATCGCTCAACTTCGGCACGCTCGTCGACACGGCGTGCGAAAAGCTGATTCAGGAAGGCGAGTGGCGGGACTGGATCGTGTCGCCACCACGAGACGTGCTCGCATCGGACGGCACTCGCAAAGGCAACGCATACAAGCAGTGGAAGTCAGAGCTTCCGATGGACGTGCTCGAATGCAGCGAGGCCGACCTGCTCAAGATCGAGCGGTGCATTCAGTCGATTCTCTCGAACCGCGCGGCCAAGGAACTTATCACCGGCGCGATTCACACTCAGTACAGTGTCTTCTGGACCGACACGGCGGGCCATAAACGCAAAGCCCGCGCCGACGGCGTGTGCAAGTCTCGATGGTTCGACCTGAAGACGACGTCAAGTGAGTGGGACAAGATCAGGTACTCGTTCCGCGAGTACGGCTACGACTGGCAGGCAGCGTGGTACGCCGAAGCGGCCCGCGAGGCTGGCTGGGAGGATTTCCGCATGCCGTTCATCTGCGTGCAGACGTTCGCTCCGTACGCCACTAGGGTCATCGTTCCGTCACAGGCCGTCATTGACCGCGCAAACGAAGAGATCAGGGAAACACTCGGCCTGATCGAAGAAAGAAAATCGAGTGGACAGTTCTTGCCCGACGAGTATCATGTCGAGCACGATTTGGATTTCTAGTTCCCCGGAGGTCAGAAATGACTACTGCGATTGCGTTCCCTTCTCTCAGCGGCGGGTCGAAGGCTGAGAAGTTTCTTGCAGCGTTCTCGAACGGCGTGACGCTGCGTTCAAAAGACCTCACGTGGGTCAAGATTCCTGGCCAGGGCGGCACGACATGGTCGTGGACGGCTGGCGACGGCACCGAGTATCACGAGAAGTCCATCACGGGCTTGCTCTGCGTTCTCGGACCGACCGAGTGGTCGCTGTGGCCGACGAACGACACCGGGGCGGGTCGACTTCCGCTCCTCATCTCGACGACGCCAGGCGTCGCCTACAAGGTGTCCGACGACTACGGTCTTCGCGACAAGGCGGCGATCGAAGCGGCCAAGAGGGCTGACGGCAGCTACGACACGAACAAGCTGCCGCAGTATTTCGCCTGGAAGGGCACTGGCAAGGGGGCAACCCCTCCGGTCGCCAAGGCCAGCCGTGTGATCGGAATCCTCCGCGAGGGGGACATCTTCCCGATCTTCGTTCGGCTTCCCGGCACGAGCGTTCGTGCGATCGAGGACCTGGAGAAGCGTCTCCCGCAATCGGGCGTCCTGCCAACCCAGGCGATCATCGAGTTGACCCTCAAGGGCGAGAAGTCCAACACGGGCATCGCCTACTCGACGGTCCAGGTTCGTGCTGTCGGCAAGGTGACCGACGACGAGCACGAGAAGGTCGAGAAGCTCATCACGAACGTGTTCACGAGCGTGGTGGCTCCGCCTGCCGAACTTCGGCAGCGTCATGAAGTTGTCGAGGAAGAATCTTCTTCCGAAGAGAACACTGACGACGTTCCGTTCTGATCGCCGCATGGCAGGACGGATGCTTGTCTGTTTGTGGCCGGGGCGGCACGAATACACCTCGTGTCGCCCCGGTATTTTCTCTACGTGAAGGGGAACGGTCGTGGGCGAGTACGCATTTGATGAAGAAAAGGTATTCCGAGCCGCTGCGCACTACATAGCAACGCACGGCTGGACAATCGCTCGGCTGTACAAGCCGCTGAAAGACGGAACATGCTCGTGCGGATCAAAATGCACTGCCGTCGGAAAGCATCCGTACGGCGAAGGGTGGCAAGACAGGGGAGCCACCTGCGAAGCTGACCTCGACGAATGGTTCGAGGACACAAAGAGGCCGTTTGGAAACATCGGCCTCATGCTCGGCGCAAGGTCCGGCGTGATCGACGTCGAGGCCGACAACGCTGCGGGCGAAGCGATCATTCGAGAGTTCGGTCTCGATCAAGTTCCGACCGTCACGTACACAGCGGGTCGCG
>Ga0075471_10000817_pt1 | contig 19496 bp, 17 predicted proteins | sample DEB19_08_DNA_2_FD_74787 | JGI IMG/M metagenome (GOLD analysis project Ga0075471, IMG submission 74787) | Aqueous microbial communities from the Delaware River and Bay under freshwater to marine salinity gradient to study organic matter... | ecosystem: Environmental > Aquatic > Marine > Coastal ... | reverse complement strand
ATCGAACCTGGGATGCGCCATCATCCCGACGAGCGTCGGCGGCCGCGCACGAGCCGCACACCGACCACGACGGGCGCGATCATCCCCGGTACCGGGACGACCGTGGCAACGGTGAACTCCGCCGCTCCCCCGGGGGGGCTGATCTCGATCGACTTCACCGCCCCCGAGAACCAGATGATGCCATCGAGCATGATCGGCACCGAGAAACTGCTTCCGCTGATCGCCGGCACGGAGTTGGCCGACAGGAAGGAGTACGGGACAACGCTGAAGGACGCATCGCGCGCGACCAGGGTGTAGCTGCCGTTCGACCAGAACTTGGCGTAGAGCGCCAGGTCACTGACCGGTGCCGCGAACGTGATCGTCGTGGGCACGTTCAGGGAGAACGCGACGCTTGCGGCAGTGCCTGGCGCCGCGTAAGCGCTCGGATCCGTGAAGCTCGACGACCCGATCGACAGGCTGGCGGCGCTGCTGACCGCGATGCCGGTCGAACCCAAGGTTCCCGAGGCGCTCGTGCCGCTGGCGCCGGTCCAGGCGGCGAAGGTGGCCGTGTACACGGCAGCGTGGCACGGCGCGGCGATCGCGAGGGCCACGGCCGGCCACGGCATCATCCTGGATGGGTGCATGGCGAACTCCTGGACCGGCAGGCGGGTATGGGGCTGCGGCAAGCAATCGCCCCTCGACCTACACGCAATCACGGGCGACAAGCCATCAGGAATTCGCGCCGAAAGGGCAAATTTCCCCGGGCCTCGCTGACCCGCAGCGCGCCGGTCCATCGATCGCGCCGAGGAAGGAGTTTCCGATAAGCCGGGAGCAGGGAATCAGGGAATCCGACGACATCCGTGATGGGTCGGCCTGCCGGATTGCGTTCTCGAGAGTGGAAGTGGCGATCCTGACGTTGCTGCCCCCCGGCAGCTCGATGCAGGCGTGTCGATGGGATCGCCCCCAAGCGTGACGGCCCACGGCCGATCCAGGAGTGCGATCCATGCGTGCAGCGCGTTGTTGCGTCTCCAAGCACCCGTTCGTTCCGAATTCAGCAGCCGTGTTCGCGTTCATGACCGTCGGCATCGCGTTGCCATCCGCAGACGCCGGCATCCTCTTCGCGGACAGCTTCCGCTACGCGAATGGCTACCTGTCCGGCAACGCCGGCGGCACCGGCTGGACCGGGGCCTGGTCAGGCGGCGTCGCAGCCAACGGAAACCTCGTCTCCGCTCCGCTCGTCGTCAACCCCAGCGACGCCACCGCGCGGTCGATCCAGATTTCGTCAGGTTCCTTCGCAACGAAACGTTCACTCTCCACCACCTATCAGACCGGCGGCGCCAACAGCTACTACGTGTCGTTCGTCTTCAATGCGAATCCGTTCAGCATGAACGCCGGAGCCTTCGCCGGGGTATCGCTCTACCTCGACTTGGATCCCTCCCAGAGTCTCTTGCTTGGCTCGCCGGGGACTTCGGGCCAGCTCGGCTTCGACTGGACCAACACCGGAGATCCGTCTGTCGCCGCGTCCAACGGGGTCAACTACCTCATCCTGTGCGCCATTACCCCGGGATCAGGTTCGACGACGAGCGTGTCCATGTACAGCACGACCAACCTGTGGATGTCCGGTGCCTCGCTCGCGGCCACCACGCCGATCGTGTCACTCCTGAACGAGCCGAACTTCAGCTTCAACACGGTCACGGTTTCCGGCGCCTACGGCACCGGCACGATCAGCCTTGCCGGCCTCGCCATGGCAGACAACGCCAACGACGCCGTCACCTTCACGCAGAACGCGGTCCCCGGGCCCGGGGCGATGCTCGTGCTGGCGCTCGCCGCGCGCTTCGGGGCGGCGCCGGGTTCGGCACGCCGGCGTGCGTCTACGATCGCCGGCGGATGATCGCTCCGCAGAAGCAGATGACGGGAATGCTCGGCCACCCGGTGGCGGAGAACCCGATCGACCGCATGTTCGACGCGGTCTACGCCCACCACGGGCTCCACTGGCAGTTCTGGAAGAACGACATCGCCACCGAGGCCGACCTGGCGCTCGCCGTCCGCGCGCTGCGGCCGCTCGGCTACCGCGGCATGTGCATCACGGTCCCGTGGAAGTTGGCGGTGATCCCGCTGCTCGACGAGGTGGACGACGACGTGCGTGCCATCGGCGCCGCCAACTACATGACCATCCGCGACGGGCGGCTGGTCGGCCACAACAACGACGGCAAGGGCGTGGTGAAGGCGATCGCGAAGGTCGCGCCGCTTGCGGGCCAGCGCGTGGTGATGCTGGGGGCCGGCGGCGCGGGCCGCGCCATGGCGATGGAGATCGCGTGGGCCGGCGCCGCGCACCTCACGCTCGTCACGCGCCGCGAGGAACAGGGCCGCGAGGTGGCCACGCGCGTGCAGCACGGATCCGGCGTGGCCTGCGAGTGGCAGCCGTGGCGGTCGCCGGTGCGCCTGCCGGCCGGCACCACGATGCTCATGAACGCAACGCACCTCGGATGCGCGCCGCACCTCGAGCCGCTTCCCGTCGACTGGGCTTCCGTGCCGGCCGGATGCCTCGCGGTCGACGTGATCACGAACCCGCGCCTCACGCCCTTCCTGCGCGCGGCCCGGGAGCGCGGCTGCACCGTGGTCGACGGCGTCGAGATGCTGGTGCAGCTGGCGATGCAGATCTTCGAGGCGTGGACTGGGATCCGTTCCGATGAATCCGTGTTCCAGCGCGCGGTCGCCGCGGCGCTGGGAGAGGAGCCGACGACCACATGATGACCGCCCGCCATCCAATCCGTGCGCTCATGGCGTCCACGACGGTGCTCTGCGCCGTCCCTGCCTCGGCCCAGACCTACCCGCCGCCGAACCCGTACATGGGTCCGGGCGGCACCTCGACCATGCACGCCAACGCGGCCTCGTCCGGCGCCACGACCAACTGCGGCCCGGGCTCGGGCACGGTCACGATCACGCCGCAGTCCGTCGACGCGGTGTTCGCGTCCATCCTGATGTCAAGCGACGGCATGCTCGTCTGCGTGGCCACGAAGTACTCCAACGAGGCGCCGTGCGTCTACCTGCTCGACCCGACGACGCTCGCGACCCTGGCCACGATGGACCTGCCGAAGTCGGACATCAGCCTGCTGGCAGGCGGCATCTACTCGTACCTCGACGACCAGGACCGGCTGGTGCTGGTGAATGCCAACGGCAGCCTCCTCCGGATCGCGCACAGCCAGCTCCCGACCGGGGCATGGCAGCTGACGACGGCGGAGTCGATCCCGGTGGGCTACCCCGATGTCGTGGGCATCGTGCCCGACTACGAGGGAAATGTCTGGTTCGCCACCTCGCAGGGAACGTCCGCAGGCGCCGGCGCGGTGGTCGGCTACTACTCGCCGTCGGCGGGGCAGACCTTGGCGTTCACGCTGCCGGCGGGCGAGCAGATCGCCAACAGCATCTCGTCGTCGCCCGCGGGCGTGGCGGTCGCCTCCACCGCGGCGCTCTATCTGTTCCGGGCGCAGTCCGGCGTGGGCGTCACGCAGGCATGGCGCCAGACGTACGACCGCGGCACCGCCCGCAAGCCCGGGCAGCTCAGCTGGGGCACGGGCTCGACGCCGGCGTTCTTCGGCCCCGACACGGGCTTCGAGTACGTCACCATCACCGACAACGGCACGCCGCAGGAGAGCATGCTCATCTTCCGCACCCTCGACGGCACGCCGGTCGGCTCGGCGGCGTTCCTCACGCCCAGCGTGAACAGCGGCGCCGAGAACGCGACGCTGGCGGTGGGTGCGAGCCTCTACCTCACCAGCACCTACGGCTATGAGTATCCGCCGGGGGCGGCAAACCCCGCGACGAGCACCCCCACGTCGGCGCCCTTCGCGGGCGGCATGCAGCGCATCGACGTCGCGCCGGGCGGCACGGGCCTGACCGTCATGTGGCAGAACCAGACGCTCGCCTCGGCCGCGCTGCCGCGGCTGTCGACGCGCGACAACCTGATCTACACGGTCACCTACTCGGCGGCCGGCAACGGGCAGTACAGCTTCACCACCATCGACACGGCCACGGGGAACCCGGTCTCCAGCACGCCGATCCCCGGCATCGCGGCGGACAACAACACGCTGCAGATGGTGGGCACCCTCGGCCCGAGCCGCGTGCTCTACCAGGGGACGAAGCGCGGGCTCTTCAGCGTCACCGGCGCCGCACCGCCGCCCTGCGTGCCGACCTGCGAGGACATCGACTTCACCGGAGACCACGCGGTCGACGGCCAGGACCTCGGCATCATGCTCGCCCAGTGGGGCGCGGCCAACGGCATGACCGTGGCCGACCTCAACAGCGACGGCTCGGTCGACGGCGTCGACCTCGGCCTGCTGCTTGCGGCATGGGGGCCGTGCGCAGGCTGAGCCCATGGCCGAATACGACGCCATCGCCGCTCGACCGGCCTGCGTCCGATGGCTAGCCTTCCGGCCATGATCCGAAGGCGCCGCGCCACCATCCGCATCGATGTCCTCGCTCCGCGGATGCTCGCGGCCATCGCGACGTCCGCACTCACACTCGCCGGATGCGCCAGCTGGGGGTCGAGGATCCTCGAGGACAACCACGTCGCGTTCAACACCTCCCTCGCCGAGGCGATGGACCGGCAGATGCTCCTCAACATCGTGCGCATGTCCCAGCGCCGGCCGGCGCAGTGGATGAGCGTCAGCCTGATCAACGTGCAGTCGACGGTCGGTGCGGGCACGAACGGCGGCGTCGCCGTGCCCGCGGACGGCATGGTGAGCGGGGCAACCGCCGGCAACCTCAGCTTCAGCTACACGCCGAACATCACCTTCCTGCCCCAGCAGGGCGAGCGGCTCGCGCGCGAGCTGATGTCGCCGATCCCAGTCTCGACCGTCGAGCGCCTGGTCTCGGCCGGATGGCCGATCGAACTGGTGATCCTGATGTGCATCGAGAAGATCGGGAACGTCGATGGCTTCGACGTCACGAGCGACCGGGGCATCGTCATCGAGAACGGCGACTTCGGAAGGCTGCTGCAGATGATCAATCGGCTCGGCCAGCGCCACCTCGTGTCGTTCAGCCAGGTGCCGGAGGCCGTGACCTGGAACGCCGACCCGATCCCGAGGGCCGACGTGACCGTCGACCGCATCATGCAGGCGAGCAAGGGCGGTGGTGCGTTCTTCAAGCGGCCGGACGGGGACTACGACTACCGCACGATCGAGCGCGTCCCGGTGATGACGCTCTACCCGGGGATCGAGCGCAGCCCCGATGCCCCGGAGCTGACTCGCATGCTGGGACTGCCCGCCAAGCCGGAGAGCTTCCGCCTCGTGTCGAGCGAGGACATCTGGCCCGGCGACACGCTCTCGATGCGCGCACGGTCGTTCGTGGCCACGCTGCAGCTGCTCTCGATGGGCGTCGATGCCTTTCCCGGCGCGCCCGCGCCGGCGGAGGACATCGACACCGAGGCCGAGCTGTACGCACGCATGGCCACGGCCGACCAGGACCAGGACCTTGCCCCGTTCGTGGGCGCGGTGTTCCGCGTGCGCTGCTCGACGTCGCGCCCGGCCGACGCGTTGGTCGCGGTCAACGACGGCCGCCACTGGTACTGGATCGACCGCGGCGACTACACGTCCCGAACCCTGTTCGCGATGGTGCGCGACATGTACGACCTGCAGGTCACGTCCGAAGGGCAGTCGGGGCCGGTGCTGACGCTGCCCGTGGGGACGGGGCGGTAGGCGCGGGCCGAACATCGCCGAGCAACCCACCATCGTCCTCTTCGACGGCGTCTGCAACCTCTGCATTGCGGTCATGCGGTTCCTGGTCGGGCGCGATCCGAACGCCCGATTCCGGTTCGCGGAGCTGCAGGCGCGGTTCCTCGGGTGACGACGGGCGCCGCAGTACCTTCGGTCCGTGGCGCGCGCGACGACCCCGGTCCGGACGGTCCCGGCAGATGCCGCACGGTGGCTCCTGCTTGCAGGCTGCGCCTTGGCACGGCCGCCCGTGCCTGCGACGCGTGCACGCGTGATCTCCGTGGTCCGCGCGCTTGGGTTCGTCCAGGTCGACAGCATCTCGTCGGTCGAGCGTGCCCACCATCTCACGATGCATGCCCGGCTCGACGGATACGCGCCCGCGGCGCTCGCCTTCCACGCCGAACGGTCGCGCACCCTGTTCGAGCACTGGACCCACGATGCGAGCCTCGTCCGCGCGGACTGGCTTCCGTGGTGGACCCGGCGCTTCGAGGCGACGCACCGGCGGTTCCTCGCCAGCGACTGGATGCGCCGTCGTCTCGGAAGGAACTGGCGAAGGACCACCCGGGAGCTGGTGGGGATGCTCGAGGACCGCGGACCGATGAGCCTCCGCGAGGTGCACGACCGGCTCGATGCCCGGCACCCGAGGTCAAGCGGCTGGTGGGACTGGTCACCGCACAAGGCGGCGCTCGAGTTCCTCTGGCGGACCGGAAGCGTCGCCATCCACTCCCGGCGCGGCTTCGAGAAGGTGTACGACGTCGCCGCACGCGTCCACGGACCCCTGCCCGCGCAGCCACGCCCGTCGGCCCATCGTGAATGGGCATGCATGGAAGCCCTGTCCCGGCTCGGCGCCGCCACCCCGCAGGAGATCGCGGGCTTCATGGGCGCGGTCTCGACGGCCGAGGCCCGGGCGTGGTGCGACGCCGCCGCGAAGGATGGGCGCATCGACGCGGTGCGGCTCGAACGGCTGGGCCGTGCCCCGAGGGCAGGTTTCGCGCGGCGCGACTGGGAAGCGGCCGCCGACCGGGCTCGCCCGGACCCGACGCCGCGGCTGCTCTCGCCGTTCGACCCCCTGATCCGCGACCGCGGCCGGGCGCTCGAGCTCTTCGGCCTCGACTACCGCTTCGAGGCGTTCGTCCCGGCCGCCCGCCGACGGTACGGCTACTACACGATGCCCGTCCTGGTCGGCGACCGCTTCGTCGGCCGGCTCGACCTCGCGAGCGATCGACCGTCGGGCACGCTCCGGGTCGATCGAGCGTGGACGGAGCCGGGCACGCCAGGGCGCGATGCATCCCGCTTCGCGAAGGCCGCCGCCGATCGGCTGGCCGGTCAGCTGGGGCTTCGCCTGCAGTGGAAGCCGCGCTCGGTCGGACTTGCCGATGGCGGGCACGTGCGCTGAGGGTCGCACTGCGAGCCCGCTGGGGTAGGCGCGTCGCGCATCGGCAATGCCCGCCGGACGTAGGCTCCGTACGTGCAGCGTTCGGACGACAACCCGCCCGCCGCCGTCCGCGGCCGGCGCGTCGTGCTCCTGATCTGCTGCCTGGCCGCGCTGCCGACGATCACCCTCTGGCTGACGCAGACGCTCTACGGCGGCCTCATGACCGACATCCGCGCGGTGCTCGGGCTGGGGGGATTCGGCGCGGGCCTGATGTCCGCGGCCTTCAACCTGCCGGCGGTGCTGCTGCAGCCCGGCGCGGGGGCGCTCGTCGACCGCCTTGGTGCGCGGCGCACGCTCGTGGCCGCCACGATCGGCTACGGAGGCTGCTCCGCATGGTTCGCGCTGAGCGGATCCGCGCCGGCTGCGACCGCGGCGCGATTGGTGATGGGTTCGTTCGGGGCCTTCCTCTACCCGGCATTCATCTCGGTGATCGCGCGGCTGGTCGCCGCGGAGGGTCGGCAGCGTGCGATCGGATGGATGCAGCTGGCCTGCGGGGCGGCGGGCATCGCCGCAAGCCTGCTCGCCACGCCCGTGCTCGCAAGCGATGCGTGGCGCGTGGCGTTGGGTGGGCCCGCGTTCACGGCGCTGCCGATCGCCATCGCGCTCTGGGCCATTCTGGCGCATCCGCTGCTGCGCGGGCCACGCGCCGCAGGCGGCGGCACGGCGCCCCCGCTGAGGCTGTCCCAGGTGCTGGCGATCCCCGACATCCGGCGTGCGTGCTTCGTGGCCGCCGGCACCGGAGGCATCATGATCGCGCTCGGCGGGCTCCTCAACGTGACCAATGCGCGAGTGGTCTGGAAGCTCCCGGAGCAGTCATGGGGCACGGTGAACGCCGCATTCTTCTTCGGCTTCGCGCTCGGCGGCCCGGTCCTGGCACGCATCACGCGCAGCGTCGGCCCCCGTCGCACGCTCTGCGGGGCACTGGCGCTCCTGGCGGCATCGATGGCGGCCTGGGCGTACCTCCCGGTGGCGGACGGCACGGCGACGGCATGCACGTTCACCTTGTGCTGCGGGCTGGGAGCGTCCGCGATGTCGATCGCGGTGGCCGTCGCGGTGCGTGCCGTGCCCGTCGAGTCGGCCGGTGCCGCATCGGGCCTGGTGGCGGCGTCGATGTCGTGCGGCGGCATGCTGCTCCAGGCGGCGGCGATGGCCACGACCCTGATCCCGGGGACCACGCCCGAGGGCCGTTCACAGGCATGCGCGGCGGGGATCATCGTCCTCGTGGTCGCGGCGCTCTCGGTGGCACGCCGCGTCAGCGACGCGCCGGCGCCCGGGGGCGGCAGGTAGCGCGCGCGCCTGAACGCGCCGTCGGCGTCGCGCGGTGAGGCGCGTCACGCGGCGCGGTCGCAGGTGGAGTCAATAGACTTAGTCGGATGGCACACGCTCCCACCACCGCCCAGCAGCTCGTCCGGATGCTCGAGGACTTGGGGGTCAAGTGCGTCTTTGGCATTCCCGGAGCGAAGATCGACAGCGTGTTCGACGCGCTGCTCGACTCGAAGATCAAGCTCATCCTCTGCCGGCACGAGCAGAACGCGGCATTCATGGCGGCAGCGATGGGCCGCATGACGGGACGCTTCGGGGTGGTGATTGCGACCTCGGGCCCCGGCATCAGCAACCTCGTCACCGGCTTGGCCACCGCGACGTCCGAAGGGGACCCCGTGGTCGCGATCGGCGGGGAGGTGCCGCTCGAGGAACGGTCCAAGTCGACGCACCAGTCGATGGACTCGGTATCGATGGTGCGCCCCGTCACGAAGTACGCAGCCGAGATCACGACTCCGCAGCAGCTGGGCGAACTGCTCGGCGAGGCGATCCGCGCTGCCGAATCCGGGCGCCCCGGCGCATCGTTCCTCGCGCTGCCGAAGGACGTCGGACTGGCGCCGTATCCGGTCGACCCGGCGCTCCCGTTCGCGCGCCAGGTGATGGACGGTCCCGGTCACCCCGCGTCCATCGCCGAGGCGGCGGCGGTCGTCAACCGGTCGAAGCGCCCTGCACTCCTGCTGGGAATGCAGGCCAGCGACCCTCGCGTGGCCGCGAGCGTGGCTGCCTTCGTCGCGGAGACCGGCATCCCGTACGTCTCCACCTTCCAAGGGCCGGGCGCGTGGGTTGGCGCCCGGTCGGGCGGGATGTTCGCCGGGCGCGTCGGCCTGTTCCGCAATCAGCCAGGCGATGGGCTGATCGCCAACAGCGACTGCGTGATCGCCGTCGGCTACGAGCCCTTGGAGTACGACCCGGAGCTGTGGAATGATGATCCCAAGCGTTCGATCGTCGTGATCGACGCCGTGCCGGCACGCCAGGACCGGAAGTTCCTGCCATGTGCCGAGGTGCTTGGCGCGATCGGGCTCAGCATGGACGCGCTCCGCGCGCAGATCTCTCCCAACATCGATCCAGCGCACCGGTCGCTGGCCGGCAAGGCCTCGGCCGAGATCGCCGCCACGATCGCGGAGGGCGCGTCCCGGGGCGGCTCGCCAATCCATCCCCTGCGCATCATCCACGAGCTGCGCCGGGTGGTGACGCCCGAGACGACGATCCCGATCGACGTGGGCAGCAACTACATCTGGATGAATCGCTACTTCCTCTCGAGCTTCCCGCGGCAAGTGCTGGTGAGCAATGGGCAGCAGACGCTCGGCGTCGGGTTGCCGTGGGCGATCGCCGCGAACCTGGCGCGCCCGGGCAAGCCCGTCATCTCGGTCTCCGGCGACGGAGGCTTCATGTTCAGCTCGACGGAGCTCGAGACCGCCGTGCGCATCGGGGCCCGCTTCGTGCACCTGGTGTGGGACAGCGCGTCGTACGACATGGTCGCGTTCCAGGAGCAGGCCCACTACGGGCGCAAGTCCGGCGTCGCGCTCGGCCGGGTCGATGTCGCGAAGTTCGCCGAGGCATTCGGGGCCCGCGGCGTGAACGTGACCGATGCATCGCAGCTTGCCGCCGCACTGGACGAAGGACTCGCGTCCGCGGTGCCCTTCATCGTCGGCATCCCCGTGGACTACTCGGGCAACGCCGAGCTCATGAAGAGCGCGAACCCCAAGGCGCTGAACTGAGATGGGCGCGCCAGCAGGCCGGGAGCTCCGCTGCCCGCTGCCCGCATCCACGTGGGCCGCGCTCGATGCCCGCATCGCCCGCACGGGCGAGCGGCTCGAGGACGCGGCCGCCGCGTGCATCGCCGAGGCGCTCGACGCGAAGCTCCACTCCATCTTCCAGGTCTCGACCTCCGGAGCACTGGTCAAGGGCGTGTACGGCGCGGCGACCACCATCGCCGACGTGAAGCGCCATGGCGACATCGGGCTCGGCACCTTCGTGGGACTGGACGGCGAGGGGGTCATGATCGATGGCCAGTGCTGGCGCGCGGCGAGCGACGGCCGCGTGATGCCGGTCGGCGACGACGTGGCGGCGCCCTTCTGGGTGACGGCCAGGTTCAATGTGGATCGCACGCAGGCGCTTGCCACGGTCAGCGACTGGCAGCACCTGTGCTCGCAGCTCGACGGCATGCGACCGAGCGGCAACCTGTTCGCCGCCCTTCGGATTCGCGGCGTGTTCGACCTTGTGCACGCGCGTGTCGCATGCAAGGCACGGCCTGGCGCAAGCCTCGTCGAGGCGACGTCGTCGCAGTCGGAGTTCCGCTGGACGGAGGTCGCCGGGACGCTCGTCGGGTTCTGGACGCCGGAGTGGGCACGCACGATCAATGTCCCCGGGTTCCACCTCCACTTCCTGAGCGACGACCGAACGCGCGCAGGACACGTGATCGACGTCCGCGCAAAGGGCGTGGTGGCCGAACTTCATGCGGCCAGCGACCTGCACCTGGTGCTGCCTGCGAACGAGCAGTTCCTGCGTGCCGACCTGAGCGGCGACCCCGCCGCGGCACTGGCGAAGGCAGAGGGCGGGACGGCCAAGAGCCGGCCGTGAGGCGTGGCAGTCTTGGCGAACCAGAGATCTCTCGGGGCGCGCAGTCTCTCGATGCGCGGAGAGACAATCCGCGAGCGAGCCCGCGAGGGTCGGCCAAGCAGTCGGGCAAGTCTCGCCTCTGGCCCACCCCGAGAGACCTCCTCGCGCGCAACCTCTTGTCGCAAAACGCCGTACGCGCGCCGCAGAATCGGATGATCGCTATCGGCTTTCTTGAACGCCGCCGTCGCGCGCGGCAGCCTGGTAGCCCGTGGCGCGCCAGATCGTGGCGCTGAACGACCCGTCGGGCGTCGCCGCAAGTGACCCGAATCGTCCGGCGCCGGCCCTGATTCTCGCCGCGACCTCGGCGGAGCGGCCGGCCGTCATCGCGGGCAGCTCGGGGCGCACGAAGTCAAGGATGTAGGCGGTGAACGCCTCGAGTGCGGCCGCGCGCGACGGGCACCAGAAGTGGAGGCCATGCATTCGGCTGTCAACCGAGGAAAATCCCGCGGCCTCGAGGAGTGGTCCCAGCCGCGGTCCCACGCCCGAATTGCCATGCGCGTCGAAGTGCTCCACGAAGGCGGCCAGAAACGCGTCGATCGCCGCGTCCCGCGGGGTGACGCGGAAGAGCCCGTAGTCGGTGTCGGTCAGGTCGACGCGACCGCCTGGGCGCAGGACGCGCCTCGCCTCGCGCAGGGCGGCAAGCCGCATTCGCTCGTCCGCGAGATGTTCCAGCACCCACACCAGCACGACGCGGTCGAAGGACTCGTCCGCGAACGGAAGCGCGAGGGCGTCGCCCTCGACGAGCGCCGCGCGTACGCCGCGGGCTTCGAGGTGCCTTCGCGCGCCCGAGAGTTGCTCTGCGGAACGGTCAAGGCCGGTGAGTTGAAGCGCGGGCTCCGCAGCCGCGAGTTCACCAAGCACGGCGCCAGCGCCGCACCCCACCTCCAGGACGCGCTCGCCCGCCGCGAGATCGAGCCCCGCCAGAAGGACCGGACGCAGGATCTCGGCCTGGCGCACGAGCCGCGCCTGCTCGCGCTCCGAGGTGCCGTGGACGTAGCTCCTGCCGTCATCTCCATTCGACATGAGGGCAGCGTAGCGACGCATGCCAGACGCTCGGACGGAATCCTGACAGGGGCGCAACCGCATGAATCACTGAATGCAGCAGGGCCGCGCCTCATGCTGGAGTGTGAGCAGAGTCAGCGGAGGCTGCTCGGCCCCTCGGTCACCATTCTGACCCCCGCGACATCTCCCGGCCGGGAGGCAAGGGCGTTCACTCTGAAAGGTTCGGCGCGCCAGTTTCGCGCGCGCCTGTTGAAGTAGTCAGGGCGAAACAGGTTTCGAACGGGCGAGTTGGCTTCCGATTCCCTTAGGGAGCGAGATGCCCCCTCAGCCCCTCGGAATCGGGGTTCGAGCGCCCCGCTCACCCATCACAGATCTTCCGGCCGCAGCCCAGTCCGCTTGCCGATTCAGGCGAGCATGCGCGGCCCGATCTCCTCTCCCTCATGGAACGCGAACACGAAGTCCGCCCATTGGTCCCTGGAGAGAGTTCGGTGAGACCCGCTGGTCCGCTTCACGCGCCAGCCGGTCCGGAGCAGCGCCGCAAGCACCTGCCGCGCCCGTGTGCTCGGCCACTCGCTCATGCCGCGCGGAACGTGATGGTGAGCGCTTCCGAACCGGCTTCCTCGTGCTCAAGGCGCTCGGCCACGACGCGGAGACCCAAGGCCTGCGCGTGGGCACGGGCCTGCTCCGGCGTGGCGCCATACGCCATGGTGCCGGGCAGCGACGGAATCTCTGCGATCCATCGGCCGTCGGCCTCGCGCTCGAATTCGATGGTGAATTCCATGGGTCGACCTCGGGAATGACGGGTGGAGCGCCCGACCTGAGTCCCACTATAGCGGGCCCTTCAGCCGAATCACGGATTTCTGCGAAAGCGCGCCTCGTCGCCGCCGGCCTCCTAGTACCGCCGCCGCAGCTTGCCTGCGGTCATCGTCCCGAGCGTCCTGCGCTCGGCCTCCACGTCGAATCGCTCTCTGATCGCGGTCATCATGCCTCCTCTGGCCGCGGGCTCTCCGCGACCGGCACAGTGACGCTCGACTCGGCCACGAGATCAGGGGGTGTCGCGGCGGATTCCGCGACGATTCGCTGGTGGCGCATGTCGGCCAGTCGCCGGATGCCGCGTGCGAGGATGTCGCCGACGGCGCGGATGCGCCGCGGGTCGGTGGCGTGTTCGTTCCCGAAACAAACCTCGCCGCGCCGCCCGAAGGCGACACGGCGAGGGGTGTGGTCGCCGACCGAAGTCGGCGGAGATGCGCGAAGTAAATGCTCAGACCCGACGACGGCGACCGCCGACGAGGCCTGCGGCGCCCAGGAGCGGGATGGCGCCGGCGGCGGGGACGGCGGTGAACGTCAAGGACGAAGAGAGACCGGCTGCGCTGGTTCCGCTAGGCAACGCCGTGACACTCACGAAAAAGTACGTGCCGGCCGAAAGGTTGCCCGAGTCGCCGTTGAAGAAGTTACTCCCGACCTGCTGCCATGAAGATCCGTTCCAGTTCACCAATTCGGCGAAGGAGCCCCGGCCAGTGCTGGAGTCGTAGGGAACGCCCGCAAAAGCGAAGTTCATGAACTCCGTCAACGTCCGCGCACGCAACCCCTCGCCGCAAAACGCCGTACGCACGCCGCAAAACGCGAACGCCCCGGCCGTGAGGCCAGGGCGTTCACTCTGAACCTGCTGACGCGCCAGTTTCGCGATCGCCTCTTGAAGTAGTCAGGTCCGCCCCGGGGCGAACAGTCTCAGGCCGTACGCACCGCGATGGCGAAGGAGACGCTGCCTCTCCGACCGCCGAACCGGGGTGGACCCGGGTTCACGTCTCGGACTCCATCGGCCCATCAGGGCGAACCACGTGGAATCCGGGTTGCCTCTTTGGCATTGCCGATTGGCGCACCCCGCCATCCGGCATGGACAAATGGGGCCGATGCGCGGATTGCCTGCAATCGGGGTACACGGTGGGCGTTCTTCCCGCTGCGCATGCCCCCATGCGCATCGATGACGCCGCACCAACGCTGCACCCCCGCCATCCCGCCCCGGCCATCGGGAGCAGTGCCCCGCGTTGCCATCGTCGGCGGCGGCCCAGGCGGCCTGTTCACGGCGTACGAGCTGCAGCGGATCGCCAGCAGACCGCTGGAAGTGACGTTGTACGAGGCATCCGACCGGCTCGGCGGCAAGGTGCAGACCATCCGATTCGGGTCCGCCGACGTGCGCTACGAGGCAGGCGCCGCTGAGATCTACGACTACTCGCACTTCGGGCACGATCCGCTGCGCGAGCTGGTGGCGGAACTTGGGCTGCCGGTCCGCGCCATGGGTGGGTCGGCGATGATCGCCGACGGGGCCGTCATCGCCAACACCGACGACGTCCGAGATCACATGGGGGCACACGCCCATGCATCGCTGCTGGCCTTCGATCGCCTCGCGCGCGACCGGATGACCCCGCACGAGTTCTACGCGTCCGGCGACGACGACCAGGCGATCGCCGGAATCCCCGCGACGGGATTCGGCGCCGTGCTCGGGACGATGGGCAGCGCCTCGGCCCGGCGGTACGTCGAGCACTTGATCCACAGCGACCTCGCGACCGAGCCTACGCGGACCAACGAGGCCTACGGGCTCCAGAACTACCTGATGAATGACCCCGCCTACATGCGGCTCTACGGCATCGAGGGCGGAAACCAGCGTCTGGTGGACGAGCTCACGGCGCGGCTCGCATGCACGCTGCGGGTCGGGCACCGGGTCGAGTCGGTGGAGGCATCACCGTCCGGCGGCTTTGCGCTCTGCCACGCGTCGGCGACCGGCCACGGGATGGATCGGCATGACCTGGTCGTGGTGGCGCTTCCGCACGACCAGCTCACCAAGGTGACGTTCGGCGGCGATCGGCTGCGCGATGCGGTCGAGCGGCACCGCGCGCACCACGACCACCCTGCGCACTACCTGCGGGCGACCATCCTGTTCGACCGGCCGTTCTGGAAGGGTTCCATGGAAGAGTCCTTCTGGATGCTCGACCGGTTCGACGGCTGCTGCATGTACGACGAGTCCTCTCGCAGTCCCCTGACCACCCATGGCGTCCTCGGCTGGCTGATCGGCGGCGACGCCGCGCGCACGCTGGCCATGGACACCGATGACGAGATCGTGCGTGCCGTGCTTGATTCGCTGCCCGAGTTCCTCTCGGCGCAGTTGGCCACGGGAAGCGCTCGGATGATCGAGGCACGCGTTCACCGATGGACCGGCGCGGTCAGCGCGTTGCCCGGGGGATGGACGCCGATGCCGATCGAACGACGCCACTGTCCCGACCCGGACGGCCACCCCGGCCTCTTCATGGTGGGCGACTATCTCTACGACTCGACCCTGAACGGGGTGCTCGACTCGGCGGAGCGTGTTGCCGGGTGGATCGCCGCGGATCTCGCCGAAGGGCGGCTGCCCCGGCGGCACGCAGGGAGGAGCGCCTGCGATGCATGAGGATGCACGACCGGAGGTCGGTGGGTCGACGGCTCGCGGCGGATCGATCTGGGCACTGCCCGCGACGGCCACGGTGGAACGGGCGTTCGACGATGCCCCGAACCAGGACGGCATGGAGATCCTCTCGATGCCCGGGGAACATGCCGAGGTCCCTGCTGCCGTCGATGCCTGGATCGACGCGGCTTCCGATTCCGGCGCCGGCCCCGCGTTCTGGATGGCGTTCCAGGGATCGCGGATCCGGTGGTCGCCGAGCCGATGCGCGATCCTCGCGCCGGCGGAACGCCTGGAAACGATCCGGCGCGCCGTCATCGAGGTCTCGGGGCATGACCGCACGCTTCGGCAGGTGGAGCGGGCCTTGGCGGCCGCGTGGCCCGAGCTCGACACCGATGCACCGCTCGCCTTCGAGTTCGAGGAACGCTCCGTCGGGCGCCGTGACGAGCTGCGCGACCGGCTGAAGCGGGTGCTCCACCTCAGGGCCAGGCTTGCCCGCATCGCGCCCGCCGTGCTCGCGCCGCCGATCTACCCGCCGACCCTGGCCAGCCAGGTCGCCGATCGGCTGCGGGAGCGCCTTCGCATCGTCGCGCGCCACGAAGCCGCGTCCATCCAGGCCGACGTCTTCCGCGACACCTACGACATGTGCGGGCAGCGCGCCAGCGACTTCATGCTGGCGCGGACCGGCCACCGGCTTGAGTGGATGATCATCGTGCTGTTGGCGGCGCAGCTCCTGCTCTGGGGCTTCGAGTACCTGGCGACGGCCGGCGGATGACGACGCGGCTTGCCTCCATCGACCTGCTGCGCACCATCGCGATCGTCACGATGGTGCTCGTGCACTTTTCCGAGAACCTCGCGGGATACGCGCCGCCGCTCTCCGGGCTCGGTGCGCCGCTCTTCGTGTTCCTCTCGGGGACGAGCTACTTCCTGTGGTCCGATGGCCTCGTGGCCCGCGACCTGTCCGATGACGCCATCGCGCGCGTCTCCGTCCGGCGCGGGCTCTTCCTCTTCGGGGCGGGGTTCGCCTTCAACCTCTTCGTCTGGCTTCCGGAGGACATCTTCAACTGGGACGTCCTCACCTTGATCGGCTCCGCGCTCGTGATGCTCGCCTTCATGCGTCGGGTGCCCCGGGAAGTGCTGGTGCTGGTCGCCGCGGTGTCGCTGCTGGTCGCGCCGATCCTCCGCGGCATGGCGGGCTACGCCGAGTACTGGGAGAACGGCTACTTCGAGAGTGACCTGACCCTCTCGGACGTGCTGGTCGGGTACCTGGCCACGGGGTACTTCCCGCTCCTGCCGTGGATCACGCTCTCGCTTGCCGGGTACGTCACCGCATCGTGGCTCTTCTCGCGCCGTACCGGCGGCGGCGGATCCGGGGCCGATCCGCTCAGGATCGCAGCGATCGGCATGGGCCTGGTCGCCGTCTCCGCGGCGCTCCTCCTGGCGCGGCCGTTCCTGGCAGGGCCGGTCGCCGCCGGGATGCTCGGGGGATGGACGATGTTCCCCCCGACCACGGAGTACGTGACCGGCATGCTCGGGGTGGCGATGGCGTCGCTTGCGTTCGGGCACCGCTTCGTGGACCCAATCGCGGCATCGGGACGCCTGGCGGGAGCGTTCGGCGTCGCCAGGACCTTCAGCCAGTACTCGCTGACCATCTACGTGGTGCATCACGTGGTCCACCTCTGGCCGCTGTGGATCTACGGGCTCAGGGAGACCGGGGAGCCCACCGCGCACTGGATGCGCGCCATGCCCGCGGGCATGGCGCTCGCCCTCGGGGGCGGGTTCCTGGTGGCATGCTTGCTGGTCCTGCGCACCATCGGGTCGCGCCGGAGCTTCGGATTCGAGGCGCTGATGCGCTGGGTGTGCGACTGAGGGCGCGCCGCTTCCGCGGTCGCGTCGTGGGATAGGGCGGGCGCAACGAGCGGGTCACCGGCCTTTCGACACCGGCAACGGCTTCGCGAGGCGGAGTTGCCCGAGGAGTGGGGGACGTCTGCCGCGAAAGTGCAGGAAACCACGCGATTCAGCCGATTCCGCGCGCATCGATCCGCATGCGGACCATCGCCCCGTCGGCCTGTTCGACAAGCAGCGGACCGTCGCAGATGCCGGGTTCAACCGCTGGCTCGTGCCGCCCGCTGCGCTCTGCGTACATCTCAGCATCGGCATGGCCTACGGCTTCTCCGTGTTCTGGCTGCCGCTGACGAAGGCCGTGGGCATCACGCATTCGGTCGCCTGCCCGGACTCGATCGGGCTCCTCGGTCGGATCACCGGCACCGACTGCGACTGGGACAAGCCGCTCCTCGGCTGGACCTACACGCTGTTCTTCGTCTTCCTCGGATCGAGCGCGGCGCTCTTCGGCAACTGGCTCGAGCGCGCGGGCCCGCGCAAGGCCGCGTCCGTCTCCGCGTGCTGCTGGTGTGGCGGCCTCGTGATCTCCGCGGCGGGCGTGTACTGGCACCAGCTCTGGCTTCTCTGGCTCGGTTCGGGCGTGATCGGAGGCATCGGGCTCGGGCTCGGCTACATCTCTCCGGTGTCGACCCTGATCAAGTGGTTTCCCGACCGACGCGGCATGGCCACAGGGCTCGCCATCATGGGCTTCGGCGGAGGCGCGATGGTCGGCTCGCCGCTCGCGGATCGTCTCATGCGCCACTTCGCGACCGCCGAATCGGTCGGAGTCTGGCAGACCTTCCTCGTGCTGGCTGCGGTCTACTTCCTCTTCATGATGGTCGGCGCCTTCACCTATCGGGTGCCCCCCGAGGGCTGGACGCCTGCAGACTCCAGCTCTCGCCAGGGGTCACCGCAGGGTTTCCAGCCTCCCGACGCGGATCGCACGCAGGGCGCCGCGGCGCCGCGATCGCTCACCGTGTCCGAGGCGTGCCGAACGAAGCAGTTCTGGCTCGCGTGGGCGGTCCTCTGCCTCAATGTCTCGGCGGGGATCGGCGTGATAGGGATGGCATCCCCGATGCTCCAGGAGGTCTTCGGAGGTCGCCTGATCGGCCTCGACAAGGCCTTCGAGCAGCTCGATGCCGATGAGCTCGCGCGCGTCGCGGCGATCGCCGCGGGATTCACGGGGCTGCTCAGCCTGTTCAACATCCTCGGGCGGTTCGGATGGGCTTCGCTCTCGGACACGCTCGGACGCAAGCGGACCTACGCCATCTTCTTCCTGCTCGGACTTCTCCTCTATGTCTCGGTGCCGGCGATCGGCCGCTCGGGACATGTGGGCCTGTTCTGCGCGGTGTTCTGCATCATCCTCACCATGTACGGCGGAGGCTTTGCGGCCATCCCGGCCTATCTCGCGGATCTCTTCGGCACCGGCTCGGTCGGCGCGATCCACGGGCGCCTCCTCACGGCCTGGAGCGCAGCGGGAGTCCTCGGACCGGTGCTCGTCAACTATGTCAACGAGGCCCAGGTGCGCGCCGGCGTGGCGCGCGCCGCGGCGTACGACAAGACGATGTTCGTGCTCGCGGGGATGCTCGGGGTCGGCTTCGTCTTCAACAGCCTGATTCGCGGCGGCGCTGGCGTTCCAGCGAAGCCCAAGCCAGGCGGAGCGGCGCCGGCCGAGGTGTCGATCCTTCAGGGTGGACGAGTCGCCGCCATGCAACGGACGCGCTCGAGCGTGATTGCGCCCGTGGCGCTGTGGGTGCTCGTGACCGTGCCGCTGGCGTGGGGGCTCTGGAACACCATTCAGCAGGCCGCCGTGCTGTTCCGGTGACATTCCGGCCGGTTGACGGCTTCGCGAGACGGATGCGCTCATCGAGGCCAAGGCGCGGCGGGCCACCCCGCTCCGGCCCGGCATCGGGCCCGCAGCGCGCAGGTGCGCAGCCGCTGCAGGCCGCGTCATGCGTCAGTACGCGAGAAACCCGAGATGGAGCTGGGCGTGCGCCAGGTGGAGGCGCATCCACTCACCATGATTCATCCTGCCGAAGGCAGGACTGGAAACGGTCATCTGCTCTCCACGGTCAAGTCGATCGAGCACGGCCCGCAGGCGGGCCAATCCTTCCGCGAA
>Ga0075471_10000816_pt1 | contig 19502 bp, 13 predicted proteins | sample DEB19_08_DNA_2_FD_74787 | JGI IMG/M metagenome (GOLD analysis project Ga0075471, IMG submission 74787) | Aqueous microbial communities from the Delaware River and Bay under freshwater to marine salinity gradient to study organic matter... | ecosystem: Environmental > Aquatic > Marine > Coastal ... | reverse complement strand
GGCGCCATTTTCCTGCGAGCGACTCGCGCTGCTTCTTCGTGCTCGACCACGCGTTGGGGATAGTTGCGTGGCGGGCTGTCGGCTTTCCAGGGCTCGTGGATCAGTTCGTCGGCGAGATCTCGCAGTTCCGGCAGGTATCTACGGATGAATTTGCCCTCGGGATCGTGTTCGATCGATTGCTTGACCGGGTTGTACATGCGCACGGCGTTGATGCCGGTGACCCCGGACTGCATCTGAAACTGGCTGTAGTGGATGCCGGGCTCGTAATCGGTGAATAGCCGCGCGAGCACCGGCGCCGTGCGTCGCCAATCGAGCCACAAGTGATAGCTGGCGAATGACACCAGCAGGGCGCGCATGCGAAAGGTGATCCAACCGTTCGCCTGCAAGGAGCGCATGCAGGCATCGATCAGCGGATAGCCGGTGCGTCCTTCGCACCACGCATCAAAAAAATCGGCTCGAAATTCATTCTCGCGCATGCCCTCGAACGCCGGGTGCATGCAGCGAAACTCGATCTCGGGCTGCTGTTCGAGCTTTTGAACGAAATGGCAACGCCACGCGAGTCGCGATCGGAAGGCCTGCAACTGCCGCGCCCAATCGGCGCTGCCCGGGTTGGGCTCATCGGCGAGCAGCGCTTGGCGTGCGGCCGCTGCCCGATCGATCTCGCGCACCGACAACGTGCCGTAGGCAATGTGGGCGCTCAGACGCGAGCAGTGGCGGGCCGAGATCCCGGGCTTGGAGATGGTCCGCATGTAACGACTGGAGCGTGATTGCAAAAAACTCTCGAGTACCGCAAAGCCCTCACGCCGTCCGCCGGCTTGCACGTGACCGGTCGGTGACAGAGTCGAGATGGGTTCTTCGAGCGCCGCCCGGCTCTGCGCGTGGGTGGTCTCGTCGTTCGCCATCGTCGAGAAACGGACGGGGGTCGGGGCCGGCGCGATGGGTGCCCGCATCACTGCGTTGCGAGCCGCGGCCCAGCCGTCGCGGTTTCGCAGACGTCGAACGACGCCGTTCGCCGCAAGTTCGTGCCACGACATGCCCTCCGCGCGACACCAGGAGGCGACTCTGCGATCGCGCTCGAATGTCCAGGCGTTGCCGGTCTCTTCGTGTGACCAAAGTTCAAAGCTTCCGAGCCGTGTTTTGAGCCGACCCAGAACCTCGAGGATTTCGCCGCGCTCGACGTGCAGCGCGCCGCCGAGCGCTCGCAGGGCGTCTTGCAGGTCGCGGAGTGAACTTTGGATGAAGTGCCAGTGTCGGAAGGAGCTGTCGGGTTGCAGCCAGAGCGCGGGTTCGACGACGTATACGGGCAGCACCGGGCCTCGTGCGGCGGCGGCAAGCAGCGGTGCGTGGTCGTGGATGCGCAGGTCGCGCTTGAACCAGACAACTTGCGGGTGCATGGGGTCGCGATTGTCCACGGTTGCGCCCCGACTTGAAACCGCGTCGAGTTTCGCGTGGCCGGTCCACGTGACACTGTCGTAGACTCGGCGCAGCAAACCGGGGCAGGGGGTCGATCATGTTGGGTTTGATGCAGGATCAACCGCTGTTGATTTCGCGGTTCATCGACTTTGCGGCGCGGCACCACGGCGATGTCGAGATGGTCTCGCGACGGGTCGAAGGCGACATCCACCGCTACACCTATCGCGATGCGCAGCGCCGCTCCAAGCAATTGGCCAAAGCCATCGATGCCGAGGGTCTCGCGCGCTCGGCGCGCGTCGCCACCTTGGCCTGGAACGGCTATCGACATTTCGAGCTTTATTTCGGAGTCAGTGGCAGCGGTCGCGTGGTGCACACCATCAACCCGCGTCTCAAACCCGAGCAGATCGCCTGGATCACCAACGACGCTGCGGACGAAATTTTTTGTTTCGACATGACCTTTCTGCCGCTCGTGAAGGCGATCGCTGCCCATTGCTCCACGGTGCGGCGCTGGGTCGCTTTGTGCGAGGCCGATGCCCTGCCGCTCGATTCCGGCATCCCGGGGCTCGTGAGTTACGAAGCCTGGATCGGCGCGCAAAACTCCGACTACCAATGGCCCGAGTTCGACGAGCGTCTCGCGGCTGCGCTCTGCTACACGAGTGGCACCACCGGCGATCCGAAGGGTGTGCTCTACAGCCACCGCTCGACGACGTTGCACGCCTATGCGGGTGCGCTGCCCGATGCCACCGGTTTGTCCTCGCGCGACTGCACCTTGCCGGTGGTGCCCATGTTTCACGTCAATGCCTGGGGTGTGCCGTATGCCGCTGCCATGACCGGGGCAAAAGTCGTTTGGCCCGGGCCCGCCCTCGATGGCAAGTCGGTGTACGAACTGATGGAGAGCGAGGGTGTGACTTGTGCGGCGGGTGTACCGACCGTTTGGCTCGCGCTGCTCAATCATTTGCATGCCGAGGGCAAGCGCTTCAGCACTTTGCAGCGCACCAGCGTCGGTGGCTCGGCTTGTCCGCCGGCGATGATCGAGGCGTTTCATCAGCTCGGCGTCGAGGTGCTGCATGGCTGGGGCATGACCGAGATGTCGCCGCTCGGAACCGTGTGCCGACTCAAGGGCAAGCAATTGACACTGCCCTGGAGTGAGCAACTGCCCATCCTTGCGACGCAGGGTCGCGCGGTGTTCGGGGTCGACATGAAGATCGTGGATCCGCAGGGCAAAGAATTACCTTGGGACGGCGCGAGCGCGGGTGATCTGCTCGTGCGTGGACCTTGGATCGTCTCGCATTACTTCAAGCACGAACAGGAGAAACTTTTGATCGACGGCTGGTTTCATACCGGCGATGTCGCGAGCATCGATCCAGACGGTTTCTTGCAGATCACCGATCGCAGCAAGGACGTCATCAAGTCGGGCGGCGAGTGGATCAGCTCCATCGAAGTCGAAAACATCGCGATGGCGCACCCTGCCGTCGCCATGGCGGCGTGCATTGCCATGCCGCACGAGAAATGGGCCGAGCGACCGCTACTCGTCATCGTCAAAAAATCCGGGGTCGAGGTGGGTCGCGAAGATCTGCTGTCTTTCTACGAAGGCAAGGTTGCCAAGTGGCAGATTCCCGATGACGTGGTGTTCGTCGACAGCATCCCGCTCGGTGCGACCGGCAAGATGCAGAAAAATTTGTTGCGCGAGCGCTTTCGCGATCATCGGCCGCCGGCGTGAGCTCGACGCTCGCGCTCAAAATCATTCTGGTGCCGGCGCTGATCGGGGGCATCACGCTCGCGGGACGGCGATGGGGGCAGGGTTTTGCAGGCTGGCTCGGAAGTTTTCCGATCGTTGCTGGCCCGGTGCTCTTCATCCTGGCGCTCGAGAACGGCAATGCGTTCGGTGCCGGCGCGGCGCGCGCGGCGCTCGCGGGCGTCGCGCCATCGATGGTGTTCTACGTCGTCTACACGCGACTCGCGCACCGAGCGCGTTGGCCGGCGGTCGTGGCTGCCAGTTTGTTGGCGTGGTTTGCAATCGCGGCGGCGCTCTTCACCGCCGCCTTGCCACTCTCGCTGGCGGCCGTGCTCACCGCAGCCGCACTTTTTGCAGCGCCCCGTCTCATGCCCATCGTCTCGAGCGTCGATGCGCAGCGTCCGCATCCCCTCGAGTTGCCGACGCGGATGTTGACGGGTGCCGTTGTCACGCTCTTCAGCAGCGAACTGGGGCGGCTCGGCGGCTCGTCTTTGAGTGGTTACGCGGCGCTTTTTCCATCGATTGGTCTCGTGGTCGCGGCCTTCAATCACGCCCGATCGAGTGCCGAAGCGGCGATTTTGTTCCTGCGTGGCATGACCCGCGGCATGTGGTCGGTGGCGGCATTTTGTCTGGCGCTGTCGTTCGTGCTCGAGCAGTTTTCGCTCGTAGTGGCGTTTGCGCTCTCGACTTTGCTGGCGCTCGTCACGCATGCGGCGTTTCGACCGAGAGCTTGATGCGATGAAGTCCCTGACCCGACGAGCATTGATATTTTTGACTGGCTTCCTGGCAAGTCGGCGAGCGGTTTCGCTCGAGGCGCCGTGGACTCGTTTGCGACGCGTAGTCACGAGTCGGGATCGGCAGGGTCGTGCGGTCGTGATCGCCGACGGCGAGCCGACCAACGTCGTCTATTTCGGCGGGACGCGTGTCACTCGTCTCTGGGAGAGCGCCGGGCTGCCCGCGGAGCTGCCTTTGCGCGCCGACGCCGGACTGAGCGCCGGCAACGCGTACCGCGAGAATTTCTCGGGCACCGCATTTTACGTCACCGAAATTCCGGGTGGTGAGCGCGCACCGAAAATTCCCATGCATCGAAACGTCACTCTCGATTACATGGCCATTTTGTCCGGGCGACTTCGCTTGAAGCTGCCGGATCGAGAGCTCGACTTGCAACAGGGCGACACCTTGATTCAAGGCGGCAACGAGCACAGTTTCGAAAACCCGTGGCCCGAATCCTGTCTGCTGTTGTTCGTGGTCGTGAGCGGACGCAACACGGCCGTCGAGCCGCTTGATAAACTTTAACCCCATGACGACACCGTTCCCGCCTCGCGGCAGTCGCGCGGCGAGGCTCAGCAACCCACTGCTGATCACCCTCACCGCCCTGGTTTTCGGCGGGCTCTTCGCAGGTTGTGCGACGTCCGGCAGCACCGCGAGCGTGCGCAAGGTCAACCGACAGCTCGCGGGCTTCACCGCCGAGAATCTCGCACTGGAGAGCGACGCCGAGATGCTGCGTACTCGGCGTGAGGGGCTCGATGCCTTGCTGGCGGCGCCGCTCTCCCAGGACGCCGCGGTTCGTGTGGCGTTGCTCGGCAGCCCGGCACTGCAGGCGCTGCTCGCCAGCAAATCGGCGGCCATTGCGAGTGCGGCCCGAGACGGACGCATCGGCAATCCGGCCCTCAACTACGAGCGAGTTCGTCACGGCAGCGAGATTGAAATCGGTCGTTTGCTGAGTGTCGGCTTGCTCGAGCTTCTCACCCTGCCGCAGCGGCAGCGGGTCGCCTCGGCCGCCGTCGAGGCAGCAGAGATCGAGCTCGCGATCGCGGTCATCGACGAAGTGACGCGGGTTCGACAAGCCTGGGTGCGAGCCGTGGCGGCCGAACAGCGTCAGCGCTATGCCGCGAGCGTGCTCGAGAGCGCAGCGGCCAGTGCCGAACTCGCACGACGCATGGAGGCCGCAGGCAACTTCAACAAAATGTCGCGAGCGCGCCAGCAGGCCTTCGAGGCGGATGCGCGCACTCAAGCCGTGCTCGCGCGGCAGCAGGCGAGTGGCACTCGCGAGGAGTTGGTACGCGCGCTCGGGCTCGACGACCAAAATGCCAGGCGTCTGCAACTGCCCGAGCGATTGCCGGAGATTCCGCAGCAGCCGCTCGCCGCAGAGGCCGTCGGTGCTCGAGTGAATGCCGAGCGTGTCGACGTAAAACTCGCCGAGGCACAATGGCGTGCCGCTGCCGCACGCCGCGGGCTCGGCAAAGTCACCACGCTGACCGACATCGAGTTGGGTTTGCGGCGTGATCCTGAAGCGCGCGGCTACGAGATCGACGTGCGGCTGCCGATCTTCGATGCCGGCGAGCTCGATCGTCGTGCGCTCGATGGTGCAACGCTGGCTGCGGCCGGCAATCTCGAGGCAACCCTGCGCGCGGCGGGCTCGCACCTGCGCGAGAGTTATTCGGCCTATCTCGCGGCTTACGACGTTGCCCGTCACCATCGCGACGAACTCGTGCCGCTGCGCAAGACCATCGCCGAGGAGAGCTTGCTGCGTTACAACGGCATGATCATCGGCGTGTTCGAGTTGCTCGCCGACGCACGCGAGCAGATCACGACCGTGATGGCCGCCATCGACGCCGAGCAGCAGTTCTGGCTCGCCGAGGCGGCGCTGCAGTCGGCGTTCGCGGGGCGACCCACCGGAGCGGTGGCGCTCGACGTCGCCGCTGCGAGGCCTGCCGAGGCGGCAGGCGGACATTGATCAGGGAATCGACTTCATGAAATCACGGCGTCAATTTTTTCGGGCAGCGGGCATGGCGGGTGTGGCGGCGGCCGCATCCGTGGGTCGTGCAGCGCTCGCGGCCTTGCCCGAGCCCGTGATCGAAAGCACGGCCGTCACCCGACCGCCGTTACAGCCCTCGCGTGGCAGGCCCTACAACCCCGTGGTCACGCTCAACGGCTGGACCTTGCCGTTTCGCATGAAAAATGGCGTCAAAGAATTTCACCTCGTCGCCGAGCCCGTGGTGCGCGAGTTCGCGCCGGGCTTCAAGGGAAATCTTTGGGGATACAACGGACAGAGCCCGGGCCCGACCATCGAGGTGGTGGAGGGTGACAAGGTGCGCATGTTCGTCACCAACCGGCTCCCCGAGGTCACTTCCATTCATTGGCACGGACAGCGTCTGCCGAACGGCATGGACGGGGTCACGGGCCTCAACCAGCCGGCGATCCCGCCCGGCAAGACCTACGTCTACGAATTCACGGCCCGACGACCAGGGACGTTCATGTACCACCCGCACGCCGATGAAATGGTGCAGATGGCGATGGGCATGATGGGATTCTGGGTGACGCATCCGCGCCAGCAAAACCCGCTGATCGACGCGGTCGACCGCGATTTCTGCTTCCTGCTGAACGCCTACGACATCGATCCCGGCAGCTACACCCCAAAGATCATGACCATGCTCGACTTCAACATCTGGAGTTGGAACAGTCGCGTGTTCCCGGGTATCGACCCTTTGGTGGTGCGCAAGAACGACAAGGTGCGCATCCGCATCGGCAATCTGACCATGACCAACCACCCGATTCATCTTCATGGTCACGAATTTTTGATCACGGGCACCGATGGCGGTCCGACGCCGCGCAGTACGCGTCAGTACGAAGTCACGACCGACATTGCAGTCGGGCAAATGCGCCAAATCGAGTTCCTCGCCGACGAGGAGGGCGACTGGGCATTCCATTGCCACAAAAGTCATCACACCATGAACGCGATGGGTCACGACGTGCCGACCATGATCGGCGTGCGACAAGACGATCTCGCGCAGAAAATCGGTGATCTCGTTCCGGGCTACATGGCCATGGGCGAGCGGGGCATGGACGAGATGTCGACCATGCGCATGCCCTTGCCGGAGAACACCTTGCCGATGATGACCGGCGAGGGGCCTTTTGGCGCGGTGGGCATGGGCGGCATGTTTTCGGTGGTCAAGGTGCGCCGCAACCAGAGACCGGGCGACTACCGAGATCCGGGCTGGTACACGCATCCGCCGGGTACGGTCGCCTACGAATACACCGGTCCGATGCCCGAGGCGCAGAAGGGCGGCGCGCCGGGCAAGGGCTCGATGCCGCGCGCGTCGGCGGGCGAAGCCACGGTCACGGTGCGCAAGCCGGGATCTCACTCCGGGCACTAAGGGCTGACTCGGCCTCGCTGCAACACGTCCATGAATCTGCCGCACGACATCGATCCCGAAGAAACCGCCGAGTGGCTCGAGGCGCTGAGGGCTGCGGTCGCCACGGGCGGCCGCGAGCGGGGTTTGTTTCTGCTCACGCAACTCGAGCAGCAGGCGCAGCAGTTGGGTGTGGTCGCCCACGTCATGCCCTACTCGGCGTACCAGAACACGATTCCGCTCGGCGATCAGGCCGTGCACCCGGGCGACGTCGCTCTCGAGGAACGACTCACCGCGATCATGCGTTGGAACGCGCTCGCGATGGTGGTGCGTGCCAATAAAGCCTACGGCGAATTGGGTGGACACGTCGCCACCTACGCCTCGGCAGCCGAAATCTTCGAGACCGGGCTGCAGCATTTTTTCCGCGGACCAAATTCTTCCGGTGGCGGCGACCTCGTGTTTTTCCAGCCGCACTCCGCCCCCGGCGTCTACGCGCGGGCATTTCTCGAAGGTCGTCTGAGCGAAGAGACGCTCGCGCATTATCGTCAGGAGGTGGGCGGCAACGGTTTGTGCTCCTACCCGCATCCCTGGCTGATGCCCGACTTTTGGCAGTTCCCGACGGGCTCCATGGGTATCGGGCCCATCAACGCCATTTATCAGGCGCGCTTCCTGCGTTATCTCGAGCACCGTGGTCTCGCGCCGACTGCAGAGCGCAGGGTGTGGGGAATCTTTGGCGATGGCGAGATGGACGAACCCGAATCCATCGGCGCGCTCACCCTGGCGGCCCGCGAGCGGCTCGACAATCTCACGTTCGTCATCAACTGCAATTTGCAACGGCTCGACGGGCCGGTTCGCGGCAACGGGCAGATCATTCAAGAGCTCGAGGCGCTCTTCACGGGTGCCGGCTGGAACGTCATCAAGGTGCTCTGGGGCTCGGACTGGGATGCCTTGTTCGCGCGTGATCGCAACCATGCCCTGCTGCGCGCCTTCTCCAAAACCGTGGACGGCCAGTACCAGACGCTGGGTGCCAACGATGGTGCCTACAATCAGGAGCATTTCTTTGCCCTCGATCCGGAGCTGCGTGCGTTAGTCGCGCACATGTCGCTGGCCGAGATCGATGCACTCAAGCGCGGCGGCCACGATTTTCGCAAGCTCTACGCAGCTTTCGCCGCCGCCGCGGCGCATCGCGGACAACCGACGGTCATCCTTGCCAAAACCAAGAAGGGCTACGGCATGGGTCGCGCCGGCGAATCGCGCATGACCGCGCATCAGGAAAAAAAGCTCGACGTCGAGGCGCTGCTCGAGTTTCGCAACCGCTTCAATCTGCCGCTCAGCGACGACGACGTCGCAGCACTCCGGTTCTACAAGCCCGCCGAAGACAGCGCCGAGATGCGCTATTTGCGCGAGCGACGGCAGGCGCTCGGGGGTCCTCTGCCGCAGCGCCGCAGGAGTTCGCCACCCGTCGCCGTGCCTGCGCTCGACAGTTACGCGAGTTTCGCACTCGCAGCCGGGGGCAAAGAAATGTCCACCACCATGGCGGTGGTGCGACTCATCTCTAATTTGCTGCGCGACAAGGCGCTCGGGCCGCGCCTCGTGCCCATCGTTGCCGACGAAGCACGCACCTTCGGCATGGCGGCACTGTTTCGGCAGATCGGCATCTATTCGCCACTCGGTCAGTTGTACGAACCCGAGGATGCGGGCTCCTTGCTCTCGTATCGCGAGAGTCGCGACGGACAGCTGCTCGAGGAGGGCATCACCGAAGCCGGTGCACTCTCCTCGTGGGTCGCCGCGGCGACCGCTTACAGTGCCCACGGCGTGACCTTGCTCCCGCTCTACATTTATTACTCGATCTTCGGCTTTCAGCGCGTGGGCGATCTCATCTGGGCCGCGGCCGACCAACGCGCGCGCGGCTTTCTGCTCGGCGCCACCGCCGGTCGAACCACCCTGGGTGGCGAGGGGCTGCAGCATCAGGACGGCTCGAGTCACCTCGTGGCGGCAACCATCCCGAACTGCCGGGCCTACGATCCCGCCTTCGCGGGCGAGCTCGCCGTCATCTTTGACTACGGCGCGCGCCGCATGGTCGAAGAGGGTTGCGACGAGTTCTACTACCTCACCGTCATGAACGAGAACTACGCGCAGCCCTCGCTGCCGGACGAAGCGCGCGCGGGAGTCATCCGCGGCATGTATCGCCATGCGAGCTTCGGCGAGCCGCCCAAGTCGAAAGCCGCCGCGACGTCATCGCAGCCCCGGGTACGTCTGCTCGGGGCGGGGGCGATTCTGCGCGAGGCACTCGCCGCGGCTGTCATCCTGCAGGACGAGTTCGCCGTCGCGAGCGAAGTCTGGAGCGTGACCAGTTTCAGCGAACTCGCGCGCGAGGCGGCAGCCATCGAGCGCACCAACCGGCTTGCGCCGTCTTCGACAGCGGCGCGCAGCCATCTCGAGTCCTGCATGGAGGGCGATGCGCCCATCGTCGCGGCCTCGGACTACGTGCGCGCCGTACCCCTGATGCTCGCCGCTTACCTACCCGGTCGGCGCTACGTGGCCTTGGGCACCGACGGCTTCGGCCGCAGCGACACTCGGGTCGCGTTGCGCGATTTCTTCGAGGTGGATCGAGTGAGCATCGCGCTTGCGGCCTTGCAGGCGCTCGCCGACAGCGGTCGAATCGCTCGCGCCAAGTTCGTCGCTGCCGCCCAAAAATTGGCGCGCGGCAAGGGCGACCCGCCGCCCTGGCAGCGCTGAGCCGCCGGGCGAGTCAATCGTCAATCGAGGCTCAGCAACGCGGTGTTGCCGCCGGTCGCCGTGGTGTTGATGGTCAGGGTGCGCTCGGTCACGAAGCGCGCGAGGTAATGCGGGCCGCCCGCTTTTGGTCCCGTGCCGGAGAGCCCGCTGCCCCCAAAGGGCTGCACGCCGACGACGGCGCCGATCATGTTGCGATTCACGTACACGTTGCCGGCGTTCGATTCAGCATAACCGAGCTCGAGCGTGCCCTCGAGTCGCGTTTGTATGCCCAGCGTCAGCCCGTAGCCGTTGGCCCGTAGGCCCGCCAGCACCTGCGGCAAGTCGCGCGCGGCATAGCGCAGCACGTGCAGGATCGGACCGAAGGCCTCGCGCTCGAGATCGTGTACCGAGTCGATCTCGATCAACTGCGGCGACACGAAGCGCGCAGGCTCGATGCCCGACGTTGTCGCTGCGGCGGGGCCGCTCTTCAAAAGCCGTCCGCGTCGCGTCATTTCTTTGATATGCGCACGAAGACCATCGGCGGCCGCGGCGGTAATCACCGGGCCGACGTCGGTGCGTAAATCGGCTGGGTCGCCGACCACGAGCGCATCCATGGCGCCGCTCAGCATTTCGATCACACGATCGGCGATGTCCTCTTGAAGACAGAGCAGGCGCAGCGCGGAGCAGCGTTGCCCCGCGCTGCCGAATGCCGACTGGATCGCATCGTCGACGACTTGCTCGGGTAGGGCAGTCGAGTCGACGATCATGGCGTTGATGCCACCGGTCTCGGCGATCAGCGGCAGAATTGCGCCCTCGCGTTCGGCAAGACGGCGGTTGATCCAGCGCGCGGTGGCGGTCGATCCGGTGAAAACCACACCCGCGAGTGACGGCTCTGCGAGGGCCTGCTCGCCGAATTCGCGGCCGAGCATCGGCAGCACCCGCAACAACTCGCGCGGTACGCCAGCTTCGTAAAGCACTTCGGCGCAGGCGAGTGCGATTCGCGGAGTGGTTTCTGCGGGTTTGGCGACGACGCCGTTGCCGGTTACGAGCGCCGCCACGACTTGACCGGAAAATATCGCCAACGGGAAATTCCAGGGGCTGATGCAGGCGAAGACGCCACGCGCTTCGAGCCGCAATTCATTGGTCTCGCCCGTGGGGCCGGCGAGTCGCAGCGCTGCCGCCTGCAACTTGCGCGCTTCGGCGGCATAGTAGCGACAGAAATCCGCCGCTTCGCGCACCTCGGCAAGGGCATCGCCCAAAGTTTTTCCGGCCTCGAGCACGAGTAGGGACATCAGTCGCTCGCGCTGCGCCTCGAGGCCATCCGCCGCGCGTTCGAGACAGCCGGCACGTGTTTCCACGGGTAGTCGGCCCCACTCGCGCGCCGCCTCTGCCGCGCTCGCGAAGGCGGTCGTGACCGTCGCCGTATCGGCACATACCGGTGCCGCACCCAAAGAATGCTGCGCCAAGGCACGCTGCCAGCCGTCCAGGATTTCGCGCCGACCCAAGTCCAGCCCTGATGAATTGCGGCGCGCCGTGGCGAACAGGTCGCGGGGCAGGGGAATGCCACGGTGCGGCAGGCTGCCTTCGCGCAGTCGTCGTTCGATCTCGGGCGAGGGGTCGGCGACAATCTCCTCGACGGCGACTCGTTCGTCCATGAAACGGTTGACGAACGAGGTATTGGCGCCGTTTTCGAGCAGGCGCCTGACCAAATAGGCGAGCAGGTCGGCGTGCGGGCCGACCGGCGCATAGACGCGCACGCGGGGAAAATCTTTGAGCTGCCGCTGCGCCTCGTCGTAGAGCAGCGTCCCCATGCCGTGCAGTCGCTGGAACTCGAGCGCTGGCTGCCCGGGCGCTGAGGCGCGCAGCGCGAGTATGGCGCCGATGGTGTGTGCGTTGTGGGTGGCGAATTGCGGATAAATCAACGGTGCGGCGGCAAGCAGCTTGCGCGCGCAGGCGAGATAGGCGAGGTCGGTCGAAGATTTGCGGGTGTAAACCGGATACTCGGCGAGTCCTCGCTCCTGGGCGCGCTTGATCTCGCTGTCCCAATAGGCACCCTTGACGAGCCGCACGGCGAGTGGACGCCGCAATGCTCTCGTCATGGCCGTCAGGTGCTCGATCACCGCGGGTGCGCGACGGCCATAGGCCTGCACCGCAAGGCCGAGTCCCGGCCAGTCGCGGGTTGCCGAATCTTTGGCGAGCGCTTCGACGAGCTCGAGCGAGAGTTCGAGGCGGTCCTGTTCTTCGGCATCGATGGTCAGGCCGAGCCCGTGTGTTGCCGCGAGCCGCGACAACTCGATGGCGCGTGGCAGCAGTCGCTGCAGCGTGCGCTCGCGCTGCAGCAGCGAGTAACGAGGGTCGAGCGCAGAGAGTTTGATCGAGATCGCATGCCGTGCGTGCAGCGACGGCTCATCTTTGACCGCGCGGCCGATTGCCTCGATGGCGCACGCGTAGGCATCGGTATAGCGTGCGGCGTCGGCATCGGTACGTGCGCCTTCGCCGAGCATGTCGAAGGAGCAGAGCGCGAGCGTGGTGTCGCCCGCGCAGCGCGCGAGGGCTTCGTCAATGCTGCGACCGACCACGAATTCGCCACCGATGATTTGCATCGCGCGACGGAGCGCGTTGCGCACGATAGGCTCGGTGACGCGCTGACTGAGACCACGCAGCCAACTCCCGGCGTCGGTCGTGATGTCGCGCGGCAGATCCACCAGCTTGCCGGTGAGCATCAGACCCCAGGTCGAAGCGTTGACGAACAGCGAGCCCGAGCGACCCGCATGGGCATCCCAATGACCGCTCGCGATTTTTTCGGCAATCAGGCGATCGGCGGTCTCGTCGTCGGGAATTCGCAGCAGCGCCTCGGCGAGGCACATGAGCGCGATACCCTCCTGGTTGGAGAGCCCGAATTCCTGCAAGAAGGCGTCGAGATACGGACGTTCGTCGGCGCGCCGCCGAGCGCCACGAACCAACGTGTATCCCGTGGCGAGGGCTGCAGCGCGCTCCTCCGCCGTCAGCGCGGGCAACAGGGCGTGAACGTCGGCGGCTTCATCGCGTAGCGCGGGGGAAACGAATGTCATGCCCAATATTATGCGGCCGGGTACAATGCGCCACCCCTCCGTCCAGACAGGTTGACGATGTCGCATACCGCAAATCCGACCGAAGCCACCCCGGGCAGTCGCAAGGCGCTGTTGCTCGCCTTCGAGAACGCCGGTTACCTTCGGCCTTTCATCGCTTTGGCCATCGATCTCGCGCTATTCGCCGGCGGTCTAGCGCTGGTGCTCGTCGAATCCGCAATCTGGCTGAAATTTCTGGGTTCGGTGCTGATCACTGCAGCGATCGTGCGGCTCTTTCTGATCGGCCACGACGCCTGTCACGGTTCGTTCTTCAAGAGTGATGTGCTCAACCATATTTTCGGTCGCATCGCGTTTCTGCCGTCGATGACGGCCTTCAGTCTTTGGGACGTCGGTCACAACGTCGCCCACCACGGCTTCAACAATTTGAAGGGCCGCGATCAGGTCTGGGCGCCGTTCTCCAAAGAAGAGTTCGATGCCTTGCCGCGGTATCGTCGCGTGCTCGAGCGCATTTATCGCAGCGGCGCCGGCTGGGGGCTGTACTACTTCCTCGAACTCTGGTGGAAGAAGCTCTACTTCGCGACTCGCAAGCAGATCGGCGCGAGCCGCGCCAAATATCATTGGGACAGCGCGCTCGTGACCGTGGCAATGGGTCTGTGGATCACGCTCGTGGTGGCGGTCGCCATCGACACCGAGCAGAACGTCTGGGTGCTCTTGGCGCTTGGCATCTTCGTGCCCTTCGCGCTGTGGAACGCCATCATGGGTTTCGTCGTGTTCGTACATCACACGCACCCGGCGATCGCCTGGTTCCAGAAGCGTCACGAGTGGCAGCGTTATCGCGCCTATCTCACCGCGACCGTGCAGGTGCGTTTTCCGTTCGGCATCGATCGGCTGATGCACAACATCATGGAGCACAACGCGCACCATCTGAATCCGCGTATTCCGATGTACTCGTTGCGGCGCGCTCAGGCCTTGCTGACCGAGAGATTCAGTGACCAGTTCCAGGCCTATCGCATGACCTGGCAGAGCTACCGTGATTGCGTGCGGCGCTGCAAGCTGTACGACTTCACGAACCACACCTGGCTAGACTTCCGCGGTCAGGTGACCTCGCGCGTGCCGCTCTCGAGCGCAGCGGGTTAATCCCGCAACTCGACCGTCACCGCATCGCCGACGCGGAGCAGGCTGCCTGCGCCGCTCGTCACGCGCGCGTTCTGGCCAAAAGTTACACCGCGCAGGTTTTCGTCGTAGCGAAACTGCTGCAGCACCGGCAAAGGGTCGACACCCCGTTTGCCGGTCAGCTGATCGATGCGCGTCATGACGCAACGCGTGCAAGGCTTCACCAATCTCATCCGCAGGCTGCCGATACGCAGTTCACGGATGTGATCTTCCTGCCAGGCGGCGGCACCCGCGAGCACGATGTTCGGGCGAAATCGGCTCATCGGCAACGCTTCGGGCAGTCGACGATTCAGATCGTCGAGTGAGGCCTGCGTACAGACGAGAAGCGGATAGCCATCGGCGAAATGATCCGAGCCACCAGCGACGATGCGTGCGGGCTCGCCAATGAGCGCGCTGGCAAATTGCGCGGCGCGCTCGCCCGCGTCGATCGCCTCGATCTCGCGCTTCCAGACCGTCACGCGTCGCCAATCGGCAGGCGGCGTACTCATGGGCTGCGGCGCCTCGATGCGCAGCTCGCCCGCCTGCGGATGATCGAGCGTGATGCCTTGCGAATCGGGCGTAGCGCGCAGCAGCGCAAGCGTCGGGTGACTGCGCTGCGTGACGAAGCGACCAGCGGCGGTGATCAGCATCCACTCGCGATCGTGCTCCAAGCCGCGCGGACCGACGCGCGCGACGTCGAGATCGATGGCGCGACAGGACTTCACCGGATGGATGTGCAAAGACTGGATGCGCAGCTCGCCTGTGCTCATGCAGCGCATGGTAACCAACTTCGTCCAAGCCCGAGGTGGACGACGGGGGTGCTTGCCACCCACAATCGATCAATGAATCGTGATCTTGCGCACGTCGAGTTCGAAGCCAGCGTGGTTGCGGCACTGCCGGGAGATGCCGACGACAGCAATCGCCCGCGTGCCGTCGCCGATGCGGCATACACCTTCGTGATGCCGACTCCGGTCGCCGCGCCGCGCCTGCTCGCCTGGTCGGACGATCTCGGGGCGACACTCGGGCTCGCGAGGCCGGCCGTCACCGGGCCCGCGGTGGAGATCCTCGCGGGTAACGCGCTTGCTGCCGGCATGCGCCCGTATGCGGCCCGCTACGGCGGTCATCAGTTCGGCAATTGGGCAGGACAGCTCGGCGATGGTCGCGCGATCACTTTGGGCGAGTTGATCACGCCCGCCGGCGAGCGTCAGGAGCTGCAGCTGAAAGGCGCGGGGCCGACCCCGTATTCGCGATTCGCCGATGGGCGCGCCGTGCTGCGCTCCTCGCTGCGCGAATTTCTTTGTAGCGAGGCCATGCATCATCTCGGGGTGCCGACCACGCGTGCGCTGTCTTTGGTTGCGAGCGGAGAAAAAGTGGTCCGCGACATGTTCTACGACGGCAACGCGCAAGCCGAGCCCGGCGCGATCGTCTGTCGCGTGGCGCCAAGTTTCATTCGTTTCGGCAATTTCGAAATCCACTCGGCGAGCGAAGAGGTCGAATTGCTGCGGCGATTGGCGGACCACGTGATCGCGACTCATTATCCGGACCATCGCGGCGGTGCACCGCGCGCCTACGCGCGCTGGTTCGGCGAGATCTGTCGACGTACGGCAGTCATGATCGCGCACTGGATGCGCGTCGGGTTCGTGCACGGCGTGATGAACACCGACAACATGTCGATTCTCGGCGTGACGCTCGATTACGGTCCGTACGGCTGGCTCGAAGGCTACGACCCTGCGTGGACCCCGAATACGACCGACGCTTCGGGTCGCCGCTATGCGTACGGCAATCAGGCGCAGATCGGCATGTGGAATCTCGCGCGCCTCGCCGGGGCCTTGCTGCCGTTGATCGGCGACAAAGAATTGCTGCAAGAGGGTTTGGAGCGCTACCGCAGCACCTACACCGAAACCTGGCGAGCGATGCTCGCGGAGAAGCTCGGTCTCGAGGCGCTCGGGCGCGAAGGTGACGAGGCCTTGATCGATGAGTTGTTCGCGCTGCTCGCGATCGTCGAAACCGACATGCCGATTTTCTTTCGCACGCTCGACGCAGCCGCCCTCGAGGCCACGGACGAATCGCTGCCACGACCGGTCGTCGCCGCGCTTTACGATGGCGCGGTGCTCGATGCGGCGCAGCGGGAGCGCTGGCGTGCATGGTTTCGGCGTTGGCAGGAGCGGGGCGCCACTTGCGGCCTCGAAGTCGGCGAGCGTCGCCGCCGCATGCAGGCCGCGAATCCGCTCTACTTGCCGCGCAATTACCTCGCGCAGCAGGCGATCGACGCCGCCACCGAAGGCGATCTCGCGCCGCTGCAGCGTTTGTTGCAGGTCATCCGTCATCCCTACGAGGCGCGAGACGGATGCGAGTCTTTTGCAGCGCGACGACCCGAGTGGGCACGTCATCGCGTCGGTTGCTCGGCGCTCTCCTGCAGTTCCTGATCGTTTCGCCAAGCGGTCACCTCATGCATTGACGCTGACCCGCGGGTGGGCGTAGCCTTCCCGCCGTTCTTGAGGTGCCTGCGTTGCGATGGTCGCATCGTGGGTGAAACGGGAAGCCGGTGAGTGCGCTTCGGCGCGTAATTCCGGCACTGCCCCCGCAACGGTAAGCGAGGCAGGGCGATCTTCGGCCACTGACTCCACTGCAACGGTGGAGATGGGAAGGCGACCGCCCCAGCGCTGCATGCAGCGCCACTCGCAAGTCCGGAGACCGGCCTCTCGATTCCAAACCGCGCTCGGGTGAGAAGCGCGCAAGGAGTGTCGATGAAAATCCGTGTTCCGGCCCTCGTGGCTCCGTTGACGATCATTTCTTTGTCGGTGTCTGCCGTGCTCGCAGCGACCCCCGCGGGGACTGCCGCCACCTCGAGCGCCAAGGCGAACGACGAGCTCTACGTCATCACCGCCAACCGTACGCTCAAAAAACTCGACGAGACGCTGTCCTCGGTGACCGTGATCGAGCGTGAAGACATCGAGCGCTCGCAGGCGCGTACGCTCGACGAATTGCTGGTGGCCGTCGAGGGCGTGGCGATCGCGCGGCAGGGCGGCATCGGGCAGCCGACGTCGGTCTACGTTCGCGGTGGCGAGTCCGATCACGTGCTCTGGATGATCGACGGCGTGCGGATCGGTTCGGTGACCACCGGCATCCCCGCGCTGCAGGATCTGCCGCTCGACACGGTCGAGCGCATCGAAATCGTGCGCGGCCCGCGCTCCAGTCTTTACGGCGCCGATGCCATGGGTGGCGTGATCCAAATCTTCACGCGTCGGGGCGGCAACGGCCCTGCGTCGCTGCGCGCCACCACCGGCTCCAACGGCACTCGCCAGCTCGCTGCGGCGGCAGGCTTGGGCGACGAGGCGGCCTGGCTCGATCTCAAGGTCTCGCATCTCGAGACCGACGGCATCAACTCCTGCCTCGGGCGGCCCTTCCCGCCGGGCGGCGGTTGCTTTACCTCCGAACCCGATCGCGACCCCTATCGCAACACGAGCGTCAACGTGGCTGCGGGTTATCGCGCCGACAGTGGCGCGACCTTCGAGGCCTTCGCGCAGCGCGCCGATGCGCGCGTCGCCTTCGACTCGTCGTTTCTCAATCAATCGGATTTGATCAATCAGGCGGCAGGCGTCAAATGGGTCACCGAGCCGGCGTCGGGGTGGCGCAGCACGGTCACAGCCGGTCGTTCGTGGGACGAGTCCACGAGTTTCCGTAACGGCTCCACGACCCGCAGCGTGTTCGATTCTTCGCGCGATTCCTTCAGTTGGCAAAACGAGTTGCAGTTCGCGGGCAGCGGCGCGTTGATGCTGGGTGCGGATTGGCTGCGCGATCGGGTCGACAGCGACGTGCGCTACGATCGCGCCGCGCGGGACAACCGCGCGGCATTCGCGCAGTACTCGTGGGCCGCAGGGGCGCAGAGCCTCGCGGTTGCAGCCCGGCTCGACGACAACGAGCAGTTCGGCTCCAACGCGACGGGTAGCTTCGGCTGGGGCTGGCGCTTTGCGAATGGGGTGCAGGCCTATGCGAGCGTCGGTACCGCCTTCAAGGCGCCGAGTTTTAACGAGCTTTATTACCCCGGCTTCAGCAATGCCAAGCTCGATCCCGAGCGTGCGACCACGCGCGAGTTCGGCTTCAAGCGGCGACTGGCCGCGCTGCGCTGGTCGGTGAGTGCCTACCAGACCCGCGTCGACGATCTGATCGCCTTCGACGTCGCCACCTTCAAACCGCAGAACATCGCCAAAGCCGATTTGCAGGGCCTCGAGGGCAGTGTCGAGTGGCAGCGTGGCCCGTGGCGCCTCGAGCAGACCCTCGCATGGTTGTCGGCCGAAGATCGAGGTAGCGGTGCGAATCGCGGCCGGGAGTTGCCGCGACGTCCGGCTTGGACGGGTCGGACCGCCCTCGCGTGGACCGGCAGTGAGCAGTTCGATCTGGGTGCGAGTGTGCAGTTCGCCAGTCGCAGGTATGATGATCTCGCCAACACCCGGCGTCTCGGCGGCTATGCCGTCCTCGACGTGACGGGATCGTGGCGCCTGTCGGCGCGCACCGAGCTGCAACTGCGGCTCGCCAATGCGCTCGATCGACGCTACGAGACGGCGACACTGTACCCTGCGCTCGGCCGCGAGGTGTTCTTGACGCTGCGACATCGGGCGCCGCGTTGAGGGTGACGGGGGATCAGGAGCGTTTTTTCGGAGATCAAGACATGAACGACAAAATGATGCAGATGGGACGGAGCCTCGAGTCGGCGGATCGCCGCTTCTGGGTGTTGGCGGCAGCGCTGGCGCTGATCATGGCGGTCACGCGTCTCGGCCACTTCGGCGAATACGGCGGGCCGGTCGATGCCTCGTGGGCCGTGTTCTTCCTGGCCGGTCTCTGGTTGCGCGATCTGCGCCTGTTTCCGGGCTTCTTCGTGCTGGCTTGGGTGACTGATCTCGCAGCCTTTGCGCTCGGTACGCCGACCAACTGCTATTCGCCCGCCTACTTTTTCTTGATTCCGGCCTATGGCGCACTGTGGGTGGCTGGCCGCTCGGTCGCCGACGGGGGCTACGGTCGCATCGCACTCGGCGTTGCGGCTAGCGCGCTCGTGACGTTCGTCATCGCCAACGTCGGCATGTATTTCTTTGCTGCATCGCCCGCAGCGGCGACGCCGTCGGCATTCATCGTGGCGGTCTCGGGGTACTTCCCGGGCTACCTGCTGACCATGGCGTTGTACACCGCGTTCGGTGTGCTCGCCGAGGCAGCGTTCGGTCTGCGTCGTCGCGTTCTGGCCTGAGTCGGCTCTTCTGCGACGCAGCGCCGATCACGGGATCGGCGCAC
>Ga0075471_10000815_pt1 | contig 19507 bp, 40 predicted proteins | sample DEB19_08_DNA_2_FD_74787 | JGI IMG/M metagenome (GOLD analysis project Ga0075471, IMG submission 74787) | Aqueous microbial communities from the Delaware River and Bay under freshwater to marine salinity gradient to study organic matter... | ecosystem: Environmental > Aquatic > Marine > Coastal ... | reverse complement strand
TCGTTGCAGCTGATGAATCAGGGCGTGCAGCAGAGCAATCAATTCTTGGCCAACGCTCGGCAGAACCTCACGGCTCCTCAGTTCGATGTATCGAACATGTTCGTCTCGCCGGCACAGCAGCTTCAGGTGACGGCCCAGAACCGCGCCAATCTTTACAACGCTCAGTATTTGCAGAACCAGCTTGAGGCTTCTCAAGGTCTTGGAACCATGGCTGCTGGAGCGTTTAGGACGATTGGTGGAGCGATACCCGGATTGAACTTGTTCAGCAAACCGCCAGCGCAGCCGACTCAAGCGCCATCGGTCGGTGGATTGGGTGGATCTTTTTCTGGGATGAACTTTGGATTCAACTTTGGAGGCTAATCAATCATGGGTCTTAATACACAATTCCCAAGCTGGGTTACCCAGATGCCCATCGCCCAGCAAGAGCTTGGGCAGCAGATGGGACGCAACATCCTCGAAGGCTTGAGGTTCCAAGAGCAGAAGCGGCAGTACGAGGAGATGAAGCCGATGCGTGATGCTCAGATGGAGCTAAACCGCGCCAACACCACATCGCAGATCCTTCAGAATCAGCAGCAGCTCAGTGCGTTGAATCGCCAGAACGAAGTCAATGCGTCCATGGCAGAGGCGTTGAATTTGGAGTCTGGCATCAACCGCTCACAGGGTGGGTGGACCTCTCCTGAAAATCGGGCGATCTATCTGGACTTTGTTAAGCGCAACCCATCTCTAGCTGGATCCCAGTGGGACCAAGGTATGAGACGGCAGTTCGATACTGCTGATAAGATGGCTTTCGAGGAAAGGAAGTATAAGGACTTGATCGAAGGCAGGAAGCAGGTCGCTGAAACTAGGATGCTGTTCAACGACCGAAACACATCTCAAGCCACCTGGGACGAGGTGACCAACCTCATGGGCCAAGGGCTGAATGAGATTGAGGCGTTGAAGATGCTTCGTGACAACGCTCAGGGCGCCTATTCTGGAAAGGTGAAGATGAACGCCGATGCGCTCATTTCACAGCTCTCGTCATTGAAGCGTGAAGGCATTCCGTACACGCAGACTGATGTGGAGGAGTTTTGGTCAAAGATCTCTACGGGTGGCGGCGCAATGACCGCTGACAGGACTCAGATCAACAATGTGAAGTCTGAGGACAAATCGTTTGTCCTTCTTGATCAGGCTGCCAACGAGATCGAGAAGTTTGATCGCAAGTACGGCAAAGGAGCGTTCGACGATTACGTCGGACCGTTCGATGCTAAACGCCTTAAGTTTCAGAACATCACCATCAATCGACAAGATGTTCCTGAAGCCAGCAAGGAGGCGAACAGAATATTCCAAAAGGTCAGCCAGGTCATTCAGGGGTATAGGCGTGACCAGTTTGGAACCGCGCTGACGGCTAACGAAACGGCGGCCTTCAAGGACATCATCAGCGACCCGACATTCGCCAACTACGCTGATTCGCTTAGAGGATTCCGAGACAACCTCAGCGATTCTCTTGGATACTCTGTCAATCAGTACAAGCTGAGCCCCCTTCTTCCGATCGACATCAAGAAGCGTTGGGCCTCTGCCTATCAGGGCGTTGGTGGTGCAACTGGCCAAGGCGCCCAGATACCCATTGGACAACAGCAGCCTGCTCCAACAAGGAAGGTTGTAAGCCTCGAAATTCTGACGCCTTAAGCTGCACCAACATAAGGAACTAAATGCCTAGATACGCAGCTGTTATTGATGTTGGCGGGAAAAGGGCTCGCATTGTTCTCGACAGCGATACCCCACCGACCGAAGACCAGATATTGGAGGAATACGACAAATATCAAGGTCAGCAGCCGACAGCTCAGCCATCCCAGCCTCAGGCATCATTCGGTGATCTCCGCATGAGGGAGGATCAGATGCCTCAGCCTCAGACGCCCGCCCAGCAGCCATCTCTGACGCCACGCACTGATGAGGCCACTCGGTCTATTCTTGCCAGAAGTCTAGCTGGAGCTGGTGGTGGTGCCATTCCTGTTGGTGTTTCCATGGGAGAACAAGCGCCTCCTGGCACTGAAGCTCAAATCCTTCGCTATGGCCCGGCTGCGGTGGCTGGTTTAGCAATGGCTCCAGCCGCTACTCTCGGTGGTGCTCTGATGGCAGCTGGAACCATGGGTGCTGCTTCCGGAGCAGGAGAACTTGCAGCTCAAGCAGCTGAAGTTGGTCTTGGAAAACGTGAGGAGATGAAACCTGGACAAGCGGTTTCTTCAGCCATCACCGGAGCCACTCCATTCAACGTTCTTCAAGGTCTTGGCGGCCCTCTCAAATCTGCCGCAGTCAATGCCATCAAGCAGGCTGCCGTCTCTCAGGCCACATCTGCTTTGGCTGATGTGTTTGATACCGCTCTGAGCGAAGGTCGATTCCCAACTCAGAAGGAAATCACTGACTCTACGCTTCAGCTGTCCACCTATCTCCCTGGAGCTGTAGGGGGTCTTGTTGGTGGTGCTGCAGGATTCGCTTCCAGACCAGTTAGGGCACTCACTCAAGAAGAGCAGATTGGACGCGCTGCCAAGGAAGCTGGTCGCCGCATAGAAGGTGTCGTTGGTCAAGGCCAAGCACCTCTTACTGCTGCCCAGCAGACTGGACGTAATCTTCCAGGAGAGTTCTCTGCCGGCAGTGGTGAACTTGCCGCACAGCAGGCTGTTCCGGGTCGTGTTAGAGAGGCCATTGGTCAGGCTCCGGCTGGTGCGTCTATGGCTGCTGAGCGTGAACTGGCAGCGGCATCTGAAGCAGCTTCTCAACGATTGGCTGGCGAGGTTGGAGCCACTCAACGAGGCGGTGAGGCTTTAGTTGAGGCGCAGCTTCAGACATCGATCCCGGGTGTGGCTCGCACTGGAACCACTGCTGAGAATGCCACGGCAGGAATAAACATGATTCGCGCAGAAGCGGATCGTCTTAAGCAGAACGTGACTGCTGCATTTTCGGCTCATGAAGCTGAATTGGCCAGACTTGGAGGGCAGTCAGTAAAAGCGGTTCCAACGAATCTACAGTCTGCCGCTGATGAGGTTCTCTCTTCGTTGGCTACCGTACAAAAGACAAAGCAGATTCCATCTCCAATCATTGGTGGTCAGCCGACAACCATCACGACTGCGGAGCCTACAGCTTTGTTTGATCAGGCGACAAATTTGGCTAGGAAACTTAAAGAGATTTCCACAAGCCCTCAAACTCTTGATCAGATCATTCGACTTAGGCAGCAAGTCGATGACGCTTTCAGCGGGATCACCGAGATAGCTCCAGGATTTGCAAAGGTTCAGCTGACCAAAATTCGCAATGCCCTAAATCAAGACGCTTTGGATATTGCGCGTTCCATAGGTGGAAACGTCGAATCATCTCTTAAAAAGGCTCAAGCGATTGCTAAGGACAGATTCGATATTCTTGAGAGCAATCCTATCTTTTTGAAGGCGCTCAAGAATCCAGGTGAGCGCAACGCCTACCAGAACTCTGAGCAGTTCTTCTCGGATTTAGCGTCTCAGCCAGAGGCATTGGATTCTGTTCGTAAACTTCTTACTCCAGCCGAGTTCAACAACATCCGTCGTGGAATGTTCGACTCGCTCCGTGACATCAAGCCTCTGGACATCAACGGTGTAAACTTCGAGAACTCACAGGTTCTGGCCAACAACTTCCGCAAGCTGCCAGATGCGACCCGTGAAGCTCTCGCAGGATCCAAGGCTCTAGCTGATGACCTTCAATGGGTTTTGGATGATGCAGCCAAAGCCCAGTCTGTCGGACGTACTGTTCCGGTCTACGGAGGAGTCAGAGAGGATGTTATCAATAAGGCGTTCACTGAGGCTGGCGCTATCAAAGATCCAGCTCTTAGAAGTAATGTCATCAAGGATGTGAACGCAGCTGTGAATCGGGCTCGTCAGTACGAGAACGAGATCACCGCTCAAGCCCGCGCCCGCACTCTCAACCCCAACATCAACGAGGATGAGTTCGTCCGTAACTTTGTCCTCAGCAGCAACAACCCAGCTATAGTGCGTGACGCTATGGCTCAGCTGACTCCGGCTACCAGGCAGGCTGTCAGTAAGAAGGCTGCCGAGGTGTTCGTTGATCACATCATCTCCTCGAGCAAAACTGCCAACAGCCTAGATGAACTGATCGGCGACAAGAACCGACTTCAGATCGTTCGCGAGATCATGAGCCCTAACGATCTTGAGTTGGCTCAGGATCTGATGAAGTGGCAACGCGGCGTGCTGATGACTGGGCCTCAAGGCAAGCTAGACTCCTCTGAGCTGGCCAAGTTCGTCTGGAAGGTCACTCAGGCTCGCGCTCTCACTGATCTCATGGTTGGTAATGCCGCCATGCAGAATTTCATCTCGGTGCTGGCAAAGACTCCTAGGGCTGTACTCAGCCTGAAGCCGACTATCAGCACAGCAACAGCTCAGCGCGCAGCCACAGGTGTCGGCGCCCCGATGTTGACCGAAATCGAAAAGGCTGCTGAAGAGGCTCGCGCATCATTGCCGGAACAGCTAATCAACACATTCAATCAAGCCTTCGGGTTCTCTAAATAACACATGAAACTCAAAGAACTGGAACAGAAGTACGGGGACAAATACTGGGGTCAGTGCGTCCTGGAAGCCGCCAAGAAGAACATCTCCCGCGGCATCAAGGAGGAGATGGCCGTGCAGTACGCCATGGAAGATCACCTCGACTACATGGACAAGACCATGAAGTCCATGGGCATGAAGGCCGAGGGCGAGGACTACGAGGAAGAAGGTCCTGAATCCGAGATGGAGGATTAATCCGGGTTTACCCCGTACTCACGGTCGATCAGCCTCTGCAGGTAATAGAGGGCCTTCTCCAGGTCCTCTTTGCCATTTTTAGCCTTATGCCTGGTCACATACTTCACAACATTCCCCTCTAGGAAGTTGAGGTTGTTGGCACAGATGTAGTCCAATGGCTGGATGGCGCAGTCTGTGTAATGGCTTGGCTCAATGGCGTCGGATTTCGATTTCATTTGTAAACAGTACGTTTTGGGCGGTGGTTCTTGGCCTTCTCCAAGAGCTGGTTCGTCTTGGGTTTGACCCCTAGCTCATCGAGCATGAGGAGGGCGCCCAGGAGGAGATTCTCCGTCAGCTCCATTTGCTCCTCAAGCCTCTCGATGGTCTTCTTGAGCTTCTCCTCACTCATTTTCCAATCAGACCCTTAAGGCTCTTGTTTTGGGCTGCCTTGGACTCGTTGAGCAGGCTCTCCAGATACATGTGGGTGTTGATCGTGGCCGTGTGATCCCACTTGTCTGCGTCTGGTGTCTTGTGCCAGTTCTTGGCCACTTCCACGTTGAGGATCTTCACCTTCTTCGTCTCCTTATGGACGTAGATGAAGGCCATGCCGAAGTACTCGGCGTCAGTGAGTTCAATCTTTTCGTTCATTTGCGGTTGATCTTAACGGAGTCTCCCTCAGGGATGATAATGGCGGTCCTTAGGACACAACCATCGGTCACCATGATCGGAGTCTTGTAGAGGTAGGATTTGGAGGTTGGCTCTGAGCCATCGAGTGTGAATCTAATCGGCACCACTCCAAGGGAGGATACCAGGCGGATCTGGGATGGACCCCTGATGTCCACTCTATCGCCCTTCACCTCGATGTTGTTGATGAAGATCCTGACAGCCCTCTGGAAGGTCACCTTGTACAGGGCAGCCCTACCATCTCCCTCCACACGGTAGCCTCCAGCGTCACCTTCCTGAGCCTGCTCGATAAGGTAAACCTTGTTGGTTGCTCCTGGGATGGGTTGGCCACGAAGCTCCCACTGATAGGACGATGCCTCGAATGGCGCCTCCAGGCGCAGCTGCAGGTTCTCTATGGCCACCTGTGAGAAGGTTACACTAGAGAGGGCTATGGAGAGGGATAGGGCTTTCACCACTTCACTTTGTTGGACCAATAGGCTGCACTCATCTTGCCCTTGGCGATGTTCTCGGCATGACGAGCCTTGAACGATTCGCGCCTAGCCTTGTCTGCCCTGGATTCGCCTTCTCTCTTGGGGCTACCAGACACGCCCTGTTGGCCGAAGCGGATGGTCTTCACCTGGTCACCTACCTTGGCAACCACCACATGGCTCTTGGTTGGGTGAGAGGGCGTGCGCTTGGGCTGGTTGAAGCCGCTGACACCAGCGTTCTTGAGGATGGATCGTTGACGGTCGTTCATGGAGAAATTCGTACCTAGTTTTCTGACAGAATAAAAGGATTGCGGGGATGCTCGCTACACTTGGGAGGTGTATCGTTCATGGATTGTGTAATAAAGGCTTACCTGTTTTTGTCAGTAGACTCCTTCGCGATCAATGCGTTCTCAAGCAACCTATCGCGCACGACCTCAAGGCTCTTGATGTCACGCAGCAGCTTGTTGAGTTCCTTCACAATGGTCACTGGATTCACGTCTAAGATCATCTTCTTGTCCGGCTTGACGATGTAGAAGCCATCCCTAGGACCGCAATTAGGAAGCATCTGGAGCTTGTACTTCATGGCTCTGACTCCTTGGCTGCGGTCCACTCATCAGCAAGTTGTTTGCAAAAGTCTCTCGTATAAACCAAGTCATCTCGGCCCATAAACTCAGCCATCTCCTGCCCAGCCACTTTCAGCCGCTTGATGTAGTCCCCCTGTTCTACTAGCTGCATATTCATGTTTCCGATGTCTTCGTTGAGGTGGCGGATTTCCATCTCCAGACATGTCATCGAACGCGCCCACTGGGGTCGAAACGCCTCGCAGTAGCTGGATCCGCAGCGATAGCCTTGGATGCCGTTCTGGTTGCGATCCGCAGGCAGGCCGCAGTGAGGGCAGACCATTTTGGTGGGCTCACCGATATGATCGCTCATAGCCCATTCCTTTCCCCTATTTCAGCGACCGCTAGAACAGACGGTTTCAGGGAACCAATACCCCTGGCTGCCTCCAAGAGTTTCCGTCTCCAGAAGTCCGCATCCTGCTGCTTCCTGGTGGATATTGCGCGGTAATCTTCAGACTCTATCTGAAGCAGTTCCAGACGGTCAGCCGCTTCAATTAGGAGCTTAGCCGGCGCATCGGATAGATCCTCAGCCAAGGCTCTAAGTTCTGTGCAGAGTGTGAGTGTGTTCATTTCTTTCCTGTGCGGTTACGGCGTTGAGTGTTGGCGCGATCCATTTGTTCCAGTTCAGCCCTGAATGAGGGATCAGTGAGGCCACGGCGCTGCAGCCAAGCACGATACTTGGCGTTAAAATACTGCTGGTTGATCCGGGGATCCGGAGGTGGGAGATCTGTGGGAATGAGTGTGGGGTGATTCATTTTAGTTAGTGCGCGTTGTTCCTATGCGCGCCCCAGGACCATGAAACTACAACGTTACCTTAGTACTTCTTCATACCTTTCTTCTTCTTCTTCATATCATCACCTCCTTTCGACGAATCGTTTAAGATCCGCCGGAGAGTAAGAGGGGGACTTGATTACTTTACCGTCCCGCTTAGCGATCCACATGTCGAACCTCGGGGTCCATTCCATGTCGCCGTCCTTGTAGGCGTCCTTCTCAGCCTGGGTCCAGAGCTTGCTCATGTTGGAGCGGTGGACTTCGAGGAAGGCTGCTTCTACCAGCACAGCGTTCAAGCCGGCAGCATTGGCTGCACCGTAAACGACGTACAGCAGGTCGCAGATGGCATCGAGGTAGTCCACCAGGGACTCGGCAAAGAGAAGCTCATCGGCCTCCTCCTTGATCAGATCGTAGCGGAGGGTGATGACGCGGGGCTTGGGCATGGTGGGCTCCTTCGGATACTCTTGGCCAAAGGAGTCCATGAAGCGGGCGACCAGGTTTTGCTTAGCAGTCATTGTGGGTCTCCCGTGAGGGCATCCTGGATGCAGGATTCGATGACGAGGTGGGAGGCGACCATCCGTATGGCCATGTCCAGACGCACTATGTCCTGTCCGGTGGAGGGATCCTTCTTGGTCTCGTATGGGTCGAAGCCGGACCTTTCACAGTAGAGGATGGCGGCTTTCTTGAGCTGTTCTTCAGTCATTTGAGCAGGGTTTGTTCGTCGAGGATGCGGTTGACGGTGGCAGTCGTGATCCGGAGTTCCCGGGCGATCTGTAATGAGGTCATGCCAGTGCAGCGGAGCTTTAGGACGGAGCGCCTAACAGCCGGCCCAGATTCAGGTGCTGCCGAGGAAGCTATCTTCGGCGGTGTGGTACGGGGTGGTGTCTTAGGAGCGCGCCCAAAGTAGGCGATCACCTGGTCTCTTGTCAACCCTATGTTTGCAAGCGTTGGATCAGTCATTTTGTTTGTGGTTTGCTATGGGAAATCTCTTTGGTTTCTACCTTTGGATATTCTCTAGGTATATCCTTGAGGTATATCCTTTTACCCTTCTTCTTATCTTCTTCCTTAACTCTCAATCAAAGGCCGGCCATATCCCTCGGAGAAAGCCCCCCTTACCCCCCATGGAGATGGAGGTAAGCAAGAGGCTTCAATCAACTCTCAAAGTCCGTTTGATCCCACGGGTTTGATCCGACAGCTTATCGGAGTTTCCTCCGCCCTTCCACGGCCTGTCGGGACTCTCGTCAGCCCTGCCGTTGCTGGTCTTGGTGGCTACCAGCCGCATCTCCCCTCGCCAGGGGGGCGTTTAGTGATTAAAGGAGAACGTCCGTCGTCACTGAAAATGGGTAGGGTGGCGCCCCGTTAAGGCCCGAGTGCACAGGCGTGCGGATCGGTTCGGACGACAGGCCACCTCTGCCGCCCGCATGGAGCAAAATCCTTGGATGAAGTTGGCAAGCCTTAATTGCCATGCGCGTAGGATTAAGCGACCCGAGACCTCTTGTCAAGCCTCCGGCAGAGCTTTTCCCGAATATCTTCCACAACCCTACGGACCTTGGGATTGGTCTCGCAGGCGGCGTTGACCTTGCGGACGGCATGGACACACATCGAGCGGTGGCGCCTGAAATAGCGCGCGACCACAATTGACGAGGCAAACGGGTGGGATTCCAGGCACAGAACCATGGCAACGTGCCGGGCGAAAGCTAAGGGATACCAGCGTTGGTTGCCCATCAGCTGGGCCTCCTTCACACCAAAGGCTTTGGCCACCTCTTTGACGACGGTCTTCATTGTGACTCCTGAAATCGGACGCGTAGGTTTGGGATCATCTTCTGGTAGTACATCCACTCGTAGAACCAGACTGACTTGATGCGCGACAGGTTCTCGTCGTCGGCATACCTGGCAGCTCGCGCGAGAGCTTTGATGAAGGAGCCGCCCCTAGCCTCCATCTCGTCGAGGGTAGCGTTGTCTAATGCTGTTTTCATTGCATCCTCCAGAGTTGGATCTCGGCGCCCTCTTTGTGGAGACGATACCGACGACCGTTGATCGAGGACCTTAGGCAAGCCTGGCGAAGGGTGTTTTCCTTCCATTCACCCGATACCCGGATGTATTGGTTCACCTCCAGGGCGAGGAGCATTGGCTTCCATTTAGCGTATGGCTTGGGGAACTTAGGAATGTGCGTGGGATTGGTTACTGTTTCCATGGTGAGACGTTGAGTCAGTTAGTGGATCACAAACGATCCCCAAACGGCCCGCAGCACAGGCCGTCGGAGGGTCATTCGCGCAGAATTGGGCGCGTCAAATCAGGAGAAGCATGAGGTAGGAGACAGCGCATCCGGCTGTCCCCGGGAGGACAAACCACAGGAGGAACTTGTCGCGAACGTCCGGCGCAAACTGGCAGGTGAGAAGGGGGATTGCCCCGACTGCCAGCCAACAAGCCGAGATCTTGGCCATGAGGGTCCACACTGGGACCATTTCGGAGGGGGTCATGGGGAATTAGGCGCGATGGATTTTGTAGAATTTCCAGGTTCCTGGATCCCCCCATCCTTCCTGATATTCCAACCGCCAACCAAACGCCCGCAAACTTCCGGACCAAAAGCGGCCTCCCGGTCCCGGGGTGTGGCCGCCCAAGAATTTCCATTTATTCACAAACCCCCAGTGCTTGTCATGACGATTGTGTATCGTGCCGATTGTTAGGTCGGCAATTTTGTGTAGGCCCGCCTCTTGCAAGCCCCCGATTTTTTTGCAGGCCGATACAAAAGCCTGCCCGATCTTTTTTTTAGTCATGGCGTTTTCATTAGGTTCCGCACCCGGAATCAGGCGCGGGGGATTAATCTATGCGGGTGCGTTCAAACAGTTCCTCGACAAGCCAATCAATTTCCAGGTCCCAGGCTTCCCAGTCTTCAATGAGGCTCTTGAGGCTGGAAAATCCCAGGATTTCGGCCAGGCGATTGCGTTCGGGGTCCATTAGATCCGACGAGGACCAGTCTTTAACGTAGGTTTTCATGTGTAATTGAGCGCGGGGGATTTAAGCTATTTCGTCAACGGATCCGGAATCGATTAGAGCCTTCAGTTCTGCGCGGTCCAAGCGCCAGCGTCCGACAGCGTTCCATCCATTACTATCGACACTAACATTTTCTGATTCCCACAGGATAACATCTCCGGAGTCATGGGCCCAGAGGTAGGCTTCGGATCCCGCTTTGGATTTTGCGTGTTTGATATCGTCAACAAGGGTCATGGCGTTTTCATTAGGTTCCGCACCCGGAATCAGGCGCGGGGGATTAATCCTCCCATGCAACCCCCAGGATGGCCTAGGGGTTGTGGTGGGGGGATCAATCAGTCAACCTCCTCGACCCAGATTCCTTTGAATTCCGGGAGCTCCTCGAGACGACTGAGCATCCGGGAGATGTCGTCGGGTATGTAACCTAGGTCTTCTCTCAGGTGGTCCCGGATATCGGCCGGCCGGGACAGACTCCATGCGCGGAGGGTGTCAGACTCGCCTTGCCACTGGGTGCGGTGGGCTACCCTTAGGATGTATCGACCACCTTGCGTGCGGTAGACCGTGACTTCTACCCATCTGGTGGACGAGTCGATCGGGCTAAACGTATCAGCCTCGTCGATTACCTCGCCCCGAAACCTCAGGGGAGGCATGTCGTCGCGACGGAGGGTGTAGAGTTTTAGAGTTGGGGTGTCTTGTGTTGTGTTCATTGTTTTTTGTTTTTTGTGTTTTGCTGAGTCAGCGGAATCAGGCGCGGGGGATTAATCGACAAAGACGTGGGCGTATCCGTCGGCAGTGCCTCCGGTGACGTACGGACGAGACCAGGAGCAGTAGACGCCGTCCTCGTCTCTGAACTTAGCTAGGAGCGCGTCAACGGCTTTGCGGTGACAGGCTGCACCGGATAACTCGTAAGGGTATGGGATCGTGACGGAACCCCGTTCGCAATACGCTTTGATGCGGGATCCGCGGGTGCTGGTTGCGGGTAGATACTTTGAGAGTATGGCTTGATAGGTCATGGAGTGTGTGTGGTGGGCTGAATTACCCATCCAACCTCCGAGACAGGCCCGGAGGCTGTAGTGGGGAAGTCAACGGTCTAGTTCACAGGCCAGTCTCCGGAGATAGGAGGAGGCGGAGTTAAAGGTCCTCGACAGGCGCTCCTCATGCTCACGGATCCGGACGTTGGCTTGCGATTCCATGTCGGCAATGCGCTTTCGGTTGTCCTCCAGCTCCTCAGCCCGCACGGCACGGCATTGGCTATAGGAGGACATAGGAGGGATGTCGGATCTCATGTCCGATTCAATCCATGGGAGTTGGTCCTCAAGCCATGGCCCGAGATAGGAGTTTGGGCCAAGGCGTGCGATTGCGTTGCGGAGGATGGACAGTTCGTCTTGTTTGGTCATGGGAGTGTGGGAATTAAAGGTTAACTGCAAAACAGGTGGATGGTTCAATGATGGCAAATCGAGACCAGTTGGGGCGCTCACCGGATCCGGAGAGGATTTGGGAGGCCAGCGAATCTCCAAAAATAGGAGCGAGGCGTTCCGGATGAAAAAAGCCCAGCAGCTGCCAGTCTGGGTTGCGTTTCACTGGGAGCACTTCGATCCGATAGCGTCCGTCGGTGCGGAGGATGTATTGGAGAGCGTGGAATTGACACTCAGCGAGTGGCTTGGCGCTGAACGGAGGGAGTGGCTTTGTCATGATCAAAAGGGGAGAAGGATGAGGACGAGGGTCGCAAGGATGAAGGCTAGGACTAGGCCAAGGAAGTCAAAGATGGTGTCGCGCATGAGATTGGGTGGGATAGGGTTAACGGTTCTCAAGATACCAGTTGAACAGCATTTCCTCCATTAACCCGAGAACCTCGGGGGTCTCGGGATAGTAATATTCGATCCGTCCATCCAATTGGAGGAGGAGCCGAGGGGATCCATTAGACAAGTCCCGCTGAATAAATGTCTCACCGGAATAGACATAACCGGGACAACCGTTGAGGTGTTCCTCACCGAAATAGCTTCCGAGGTCGTTGACCAGAGTGCGGGAGTTGCGAAACGAATTGAACGTCATGGAGTGAGCTAGTGAACTGGAAACCCTCCGGAGGGATCGAGCGGTTATCGCTGCGACGTGATGACGATTGCATCATGGGTGGAATCCGTCAACACCTCTTTTCACACAGGGGAGAGCACAGGTGGACGAAAGGCCCGTAAACAGGGGTTAGGACAACACGTTTTTTCCTTGCGATTACAGGGGTGAACTAGACCGTTGACGGATGCAAACTGAGGAGACGCAACAGACTGTTGACGCGGCGGCGACGGAGGCAAAGGAAGAGAGAGGTCCCGCACAGGAGAGGCAAAAACAGGATGGGACACTACGGGAGAGAAGGGCAAAGGGGAGCGTGGATTGGGCGCCGATAAAACGAGATTGGAACAACGGAGTGCCCGTCGCAGAAATACGGGAGAAATACGGGATCGGCCTTTCTTCTATATACTCCCAAGCGAAACGACACCGATGGGCTCGACGGGAGACAATCGTCAAAGGAAGAACCATTCCAGTGTCGGCGACCGCCGTTGCCGCAAAAGCAACAGAGAAGGCGATTGAACAAGCGGTGTCGGCTCACGCTCCCGCAATCAATTCAATTGTAAGGGAGAAGCTAGCGGCATGGTTCGAAAAGGTGCTGGTGACAACGGATCGATTGCATAAACAGGTGGATGCCATGTCGGAGGGCAGGCTTGAGGTTGAGGAGATTAAAAGTCTTTCCAGTAGCCTCGAAACCGTGGACCGAATTGCCCGTCGCACATTTGGTTTAGACTCGCCCGCCGGCTCGCCCGTCAGCGTGTTCAGTGTCAGCGCGCCCACCATCTCGTGCCCAGTGATTGATGTCGAAACCATTCCGGAAACGACTCCCGCAAGCGTGCCACAATGAGCATTATGTTGAATTCGTGACATTGCGACAATAAACTGCGGGAAGCGAGGCTATTAAATCTGCGCCGGGCGGGCCTAAGAATTCTTTTTTCGGGCCGGGCCGGCGAGCGGGCGGGCGGGGCCCCTTTTCGGGGGCGTGGCTGTGACGGGTACCCCTCTCAAAAATTTTCCCCCCTTCAAAAGCCCTCCCCTTGCAGCCCTCCTTCTAGCCTCTCCTCCCAGCCTCCTTCATGCCAACCCCCGGGGACATCGCCTCCCCCTCATTTGTCCCCCCTCCTCCTTTAGCCTTGGCTCTTGGCCTGCTTCCCAGCACCGCCTCCAGGGACATCTTGGGTATCTGCGCCTCTGGGTGTCTGTGTCTCTGTGCTTCTGTGTAACATTCCCTTCTCCCCTAGGTGCCTCTGCCTCCGCCTAGCTCCTGTCAATACTCTGATGCATTGGCCCTTGACGCCTCCCTTTCCGCTCCCCTAGCCTCTCCTTCAATGAATGCGTTGACACCGCTCCTGGAGAACTTCCTCGACAGCGTCTACCCAGACCTCACCGCCGAAGCCCGTCACGCCATGGAGCGTGCGTTCTACGTTGGGGCAGCTGCCTTGATTCAGGCTCAGCAAGATTCCATTGACGAGACCTCGGTGGAGAAGTCGAAGGAGGCGCTGAACGATCTGATCCGGGAGGTCCAGCGTGCCATCACCCGCCTGTCCACTGACCTGGGCGACCCCTCTCTCAACTGATGTGGATACTACCAAGGCAGTTACACACGTCAGTCTCTGCGCTGGGTATGGGGGAATTGATCTCGGACTCAAGCGAGCAATCCCAAGCCTGCGCACGGTGGCTTTTAGTGAGATCGAAGCCTTTGCCTGTGCGAACCTGGTGTCTAAAATGGAGTCGGGACACTTGGACCCGGCACCTATCTGGACGGATCTTAAGACCTTCCCATGGGGGTATTTTCGAGGAGTGGTGGACATCCTCTCTGGGGGTTACCCCTGCCAGCCATTCAGCACCTCCGGTAGGCGCAGGGGAGAGCGCGACCCCCGTCACCTCTGGCCGTACATTGCAGATGGAATTGCGGCTATGCGACCCCAGCTGTGCTTCTTTGAGAATGTCGAAGGACATATCACTTTGGGGCTGTCCAACGTCATCGAAGACCTGGCAACAATGGGTTATCGAACGACGTGGGGCATATTCTCAGCGGCTGAAGTCGGGGCGCCGCACTCAAGGAAGCGGGTGTTCATCTTGGCCCACCGCCAACGCACGGGATTGGAAGGATTCGGGGTCCAGCCAGGGAATGAGGATGAGTCCGAATTTGGGAACAGCGGTTCACCGGAATGGCCAAGCCGCCCAGGAGAACAACAGCATGGATGGGAGCCGCCGAGGATCACTCAACCCCCGCTGGGTGGAGACCCTAATGGGACTTCCGGTGGGATGGACTATGCCAAGCTGTGCGTCTCCTGTGACAATAGGACAGACGAGCTGAGGCTTCTAGGCAATGGAGTTGTACCGGCTACGGCGCACAAGGCGTTTGTTACCCTGCTTCAGGAACTGACATGATCACCGCCCTTCACATCTTCGACCGCAAGACCCTCTTCTCTGTCACCCGCTACGACGGTGATGAGATCGTGGCTGGGCTGATCATGGTTGAGACCGACAACTGGATTCGTCTGACCTCCGTCTACGTTGCGCCCACCCACCGCTCTCAGGGTCATGGCCGGGCGCTCGTTCAAGAGGCTCTTTCCTACAAGCCCTCCAAGAAGGTCTACATCGAGATCGACTCCTTCTCGGATCAGACCGAACACGACGGCTTGAAAGACGGCCAATTGAAGATTTTCTACGGATCGCTCGGTTTCAAGCCGGTGGAACCGCATCCGTTTGCCTACGTCCTAGAGGCACGAGTTTAGGCCACCGAGTGGTGGTCGAGCCAGCTGACCAAATCCTGTGGTGGGCCTAAACAGAATGGGCTCCAACGGTCAGCTGGTTTTTTCTTTTAGAAGCGGGTGCAAGAGACGCGGCTTAGGCCGACTGCCCCACGGCTGCACTGTCTGACGCTTGGATTGGAGCTTCTTGAGGCGCGTGATCTCGGCCTCGATCTGATCGAGTTTCTCGTTCATTGCGGGCGCCCTTCTTAACAGATGGCGACGCCTTCCCATAGAATTTTCTGAGGATACTGATCCTTTGCCGGCTCAACCCATGAAGCTTGGCCAGTTCCACGTTCTTCATGGACCAATCCCAGGTAGAGCGGTCCTTCCTCTGGGTTCCCCGCTTGCCGTTGGACTCCAGGCCCAAGGTCTTCCGTACCCGCCACACCGTTGAAGCACTCACACCCAGCTGTTTACCTAGGGCTGTCGTCGTCAGATGTGGGCTCGCCTCAATGACTTGCTGATGATTTTTCAACGTACTCACGCTGCTTTGAAAAATGAGTGTTGACAGGCTGGAGTCAAGTCAATAGCTTCGTCGCACCTCCAAACAAGGAGTCTACTATGAGTCGATCAAATCCCACAGAAACAAAGAAGAATCCCTCGGTCCGTTGGTTCGAGTGGAGCGGTAAACTCGGTGAGTTCTCTCACTACGACAAGGAAGCCAAGGCGAAGGTTGCTGTCCCGCTTCCCTTCCAGTTCGTCCTCCTCGATGAGCTGAGTACGATCAAAGGTTGGCATGACGCCTCCGAATCTGGCATCTCCTCTAACGAGGTCCGGAACATGCGCCTAGAGCCTCTCGTTGTTCGCTCCTTCAAAGGCGGTGAGTTGGCCAATGGCCTCTATGCCACGATCAAGGACAAGGTCGCTGCCTCTGGTGGTCACTATGTGGCCAACCTCTACATCGGCGCCAAGATCGGATCCTCGCTCCAGATCGCTTCCATCCAGCTGGGTGGTGCTGCACTGAGCGCTTGGTTCGAGTTCCGTAAAGCGTCAGGTGACGACCTTTACAAGAAGGCGATCACAGTCGCGTCCTCGAAGGAGGGCAAGAAGGGCAGCGTCGTCTTCAAGGTGCCCCAGTTCAAGCTGGTGGATCTGACGCCGGCCACCCACGAAGCGGCTGTCGAGTTGGACAAGAAGCTCCAGTCTTATCTCGACGATTACTTCCGCAGCAGCAAGGTTGACTCTCCGGCCCCTGTTGTGGTGGAGTCCGTCGAGCCCCAAGCTGGTGAATCCTTTGAGACGGCGGCTCCCGTAAAACCGGAGGTAGCGGACGATGATGTCCCGTTTTGATGATCTTTGGTTAGGTACTGTGTGAGTAGTGGAACCCTGCGAAAGCTCACGGCCCCTGGGTAAAGGGGGCCAACCCTCAAATGAACAAAGGTTTCCTGATTTTCGACATTGAAACTCGACCTGTCGATTTGGACGACATCAAGAAGCGGGGCATCATGCCATCCTTCAAAGCTCCCTCGAACTACAAGGATCCAGATAAAATCGCCGCCAAAGAGGCCGAGCATGAGACCGAGGTGATGAGTAGAGCGGCTCTCGATGCCACCCTCTCTGAGGTCTGCGCCATCGGCTACATGGACAGCGAGGATGAGATAGTCGAGTGCGACACCAGAGATGAGGTCTCCATGCTAACCAAGTTCTGGGACAAGGTCCGCTATCAGGTCAATTCCTACGGCAAGATCATCGGATTCAACATCGTTGGCTTCGATCTGCCCTATTTGATCCGCCGCTCCTGGATCAAGTCAGTGCCAATCTGTGAGGGCATCAAGAGGGGTCGCTACTTCAATGATTCCCACGTCATCGACCTCGCTGAGATCTGGAGGTTAGGTGAGAAGAACACCTTCATTTCACTCGACCGTTTGAGCCGAGTTTTAGGCACTGGCGAAAAGAGCGGCAGCGGAAAGGACTTTGCGGCTCTCCTCTCGACTGATAGAGAAGCTGCACTGAAGTATCTGGCTAACGATCTGGAGCTTACAGCCAGGCTGGCCAAGAGACTTGGTGCCATCCAATGACCATCCCGGAAGCTAAGACTCCAGCCGATAGAACACCCATCAGAATTGATGGGGACGAGAGTGTCCTAATATTACCCGACGCTCATATACCTTATCACGACAAAGCAGCGCTGGAACTGGCGGTCTCCTTTGGAAAGAAGCTCCAGCCTTCTGTCGTTCTGATCAACGGCGATTTCGCAGACAACTACTCGTTCTCGCCCCATGAGACTGACCCCTCCAAGAGGGACATGATCGGTGAGATCCAGACGGTCAAGCAGGGGTTGGCTTGGATTCAGAACGAGTTCAAGAAGGCCCGCATCATCTACAAACAGGGCAACCATGAGTTGTGGTGGGATCGAAAGCTCTGGAGCAAAGCACCGGAACTAGTGGGTCTTCCATCGACGACTTGGGAAGCTCAAGTCAAACCCGACAAGAGCAGGATTGAGTTCGTTCATCACCTCAAGGCAATCAACATCGGAACCCTTCTTGTTCTTCACGGCCATGAGTACCGGTTCGCGATTTCCAACCCAGTCAATCCTGCTCGCGGATTGTTCCTTAGGACAAAGGTCACATCTCTCTGCTCACACTTCCATCAACGCTCTGAACACTCTGAACGAGACGGCAACGGCAAGCTGATCACGACTTGGTCCACAGGCTGTCTCTGTCAAATCTCACCCGACTATGCCTCGCGCAACAACTGGTCCCACGGCTTCGCCTTCGTCGAACTCCACGACAAAGACTTCGATGTCCAAAACCTCCGGATCATCAAAGGAAAAGTCTATTCGTGAAACCCTGGCAGCGCTGTCGCTGAACACGACAAAAGTGCCTCCGGGTTGGAGGACGAAAATTGACTGGACCAGGAGGGCGGGACTTGGCCTTAGAACCTTTGAAGGCCAGCTGGCTCGACTGATGGAGCTGGGTCACGCCAAGAAACAGAGATTCATCAATGAGCGCGGAGAAGCCAAATGGTACTACTGGATCAACAAGCTATCCGATGAAGATAACGATTGAGTTCACGCTTCCAGAAAACGATCAGGAGTACGACGACTTCAAGAACGGCCCCTACTACCGGGCCATCCTAACCGACTTCAAGAATCACATCAGATCAGTCAACAAATACGGCACTGAAAAAGGTCCGGCCCCGCAGGAAGTTGATGATCTGTATCGTCACCTCTGTGACTGCATTGCCGCCTACAGCCTAGAATTATGACGCCACTTGATCTCATCGACCGCTGCCTCCAGGTCATCCACGAGCAGTTCTATCACGATAAACCCGTGAGTGTGTTCTACCGTGATAAGCGAAACCTGACCAAAGCCATACTGCGTTACGGCTTCGTCTGTGATCAGATGGGTTGGCAGTTCGACTCATTCTTCATCACCAAGAATTTGATCCGCACACTGACCCGGATCACCGCCAAAGACGTGGAATACCTCCCCGCCTTCCTAGAGGCTTGCATCGACAACTCAGTGAGGCAGCGTGCCGACGAACTCAATGAGGAAGACAAACTTCATCGTCTGGGAATTGCCAAGGCGCGGAAGTCTGCTGGGAAGTTTGTTGATCGACGAGACCAGTCTCTGGAGAAGGTGGTGGGCCGAATCAAGGATAGCGTACTTCCAGATACGGTGGTGGTTGTGGAAAAGTCGGACACTGAGGTCTTGGCGGCGATGTACAAGGAACTCTCGAAGAGGAAGCCGAAGAAGGTCCCGGTGAAGCAGATGAGTCTCTTCTGATGGACGTTGAACCCATAGAAGGGGAGCCATTCAGGGTCTATGTCCAGTCTAGCAGCCGCCGTGGCATCAAGTTCCTCGTTGATCTGGACGAGTTTGATTTCAACGGGATGTGCAGTTGCGAGGACTTTTCACTGCGACGTGTCGTTGAGGTGCGCGAAGGTAAAAAGTCTGAGTGCAAACACATCAGAGTCGCCAAGGACTGGTGGTGTGAGATGATGATGCGAAGAATCAAATGCACCCTGGAGGCCCAATGGAAATCGCAATCATCTTCCTGATCGTGTCAGCAGGATTTCTGCTGATCGCGTTTGCGACCAAACAAATTCTCGAAGGTATCAAAGCCTACAAGGAGGAAGTGATCTACGAGATAGAGGAGGAGGACGAAGACGACGATGACGATGACGCTGATTACTGGAAGAAATGAAGAAGGTTTCATCGAGGCAGAGGGAGCGTCTCAAAGCCTATTACAAGGTCAGGGACACCTTCATGAAGGCCAACCCTGCGTGTCAATGGCCTGCCTGCAAAAAGCCTGCAACAGACTGCCATCACTCACGGGGACGTGCCGGTTCCTTGATCTCCGATGAGCGCCACTTCCGGGCTCTCTGTCGAGAGCATCACGACCTCTGCTCAAATGAACCCAATCTTGCTAGGTCCGTCTCAATGCTTTGTGAGCGGGGCCTCTGGAACAGTCCTGAT
>Ga0075471_10000814_pt1 | contig 19516 bp, 13 predicted proteins | sample DEB19_08_DNA_2_FD_74787 | JGI IMG/M metagenome (GOLD analysis project Ga0075471, IMG submission 74787) | Aqueous microbial communities from the Delaware River and Bay under freshwater to marine salinity gradient to study organic matter... | ecosystem: Environmental > Aquatic > Marine > Coastal ... | reverse complement strand
CATGGACAGGCCAACAGGCTAACAGGCCAACGGGCCAATGGGGTGTCTTTTCTGATACGTTTGGCGCACATATGAATCGCCGCCACTTCTTTTCAACCCTACTCGCTGCGGGCGCAGCCACGCCGGCATTAGCCCAACAAGCCTCGGCGCCTCAACGCATTGATCGCCTTCGTCTCGACGCCGCCGAGAGCATTTTCGGTGTCGATTTCACTGAAGCCGAAGAGCAGATGGCGCTCAACAGCGTCAATCGCAACCTGGCCAGCTATGAAGAGCTGCGCAAGCTGAACGTGCCGCTCGACACGGAGCCCGCGGTCACGTTTCGGCCCTACCTGCCTGGCAGAAAGCCCGCCGGCCGATCCACGCCCGGCGCGAAGCTCAAGGTCACGCGGCCGGTCGTTCCCAATAACCTCACGCCGGAGCAGATCGCGTTCCTACCGGTGACGTCGCTCGCGGTGCTGATCGAAACGAAGCGCATCACTTCGACCGAGTTGACGAAGATCTATCTCGAACGGCTCAAGAAATACGACCCGGTGCTGCACTGCGTCGTCACCCTGACCGAGGAACTCGCGCTGAAGCAGGCCGCGGATGCGGATGCCGAGATCAAGGCCGGCAAGTATCGCGGGCCCCTGCACGGCATTCCCTGGGGCGCGAAGGATCTGCTTGCCACCAGGGGGATCAAGACGACGTGGGGGGCCACGCCGTACAAGGACCAGGTGATCGACATGGACGCGACCGTGGTCGAGCGCCTCAACGCAGCGGGCGCGGTGCTCGTCGCAAAGTTGTCGATGGGCGCGCTCGCACAGGGTGGCGTGTGGTTCGGTGGCTCCACGCGCAATCCGTGGAATACCGAACGCAGTTCAAGCGGTTCGTCTGCGGGACCAGGATCGGCCACGGCCGCCGGGCTCGTGGGCTTCTCGATCGGAACAGAGACGCTCGGCTCGATCATCTCGCCTTCGGTCACCAACGGCGTCACGGGGCTGCGCCCGACCTACGGTCGCGTGAGCCGGCACGGCGCCATGGCGCTCTCGTGGACGATGGACAAGATCGGCCCGATGTGCCGATCGGTCGAGGATTGCGTGCTGGTCTTGAACGCCATCTACGGCAGCGACGGCAAGGACGACACGTGCACGGATGCGCCGTTTGAATGGAATCCCGACTGTCCCCTGGCCTCAATGCGCATCGGCTACATCCAGCGCGAGTTCGAGAACGCGTCGAACGTCAACAACCCAACCGCCGCGCAGCAGGCAACAGCGAAAACCCGGCAGGCGATGTATCGTGACGCGCTCGATCAATTCCGCAAGCTGGGCGCGAAGCTCGAGCCCATGTCGATGCCCGAGTTCCCCACTGGTGCGATTGGTTTCGTATTGAGCGCGGAAGCCGCGGCAGCGTTCGACGATCTCACGCGCGACAAAGAGAAGCTGGCGACGCTGACCGGGCAGTCACCGGGCGACTGGCCGAACACATTCCGCAGTTCGCGCTTCATCCCGGCGGTGGAATACATCCGCGCCATGCGCGCGCGCACATTGCTGATGCGCGAGATGGACAAGGTGATGTCGCAGTACGACGCGTTCCTGAGCCTCGCGCCAGGGTCATCAAGCCTGCAGGTCACCAACCTGACCGGGCACCCTGCGATAGCGCTGAAGTGCGGATTCGTCGACAACATGCCCCAGTCGATCATGGTGACGGGACGGTTGTACGACGAAGCCACGATCTGCCGCGTCGCGCTGGCCTACGAGCAGGCCACGGAGTGGCACAAGAAACATCCGACGCTGTAGGGGTCCGGCTAAAGCCGGACTCCGCAGGATATTGGCGGAGATTCACGCCACTTCCCGAATTCCTGCGGCGTCCGCCTTCAGGCGGAAGGTTAGGTTTGCGAGCAGACGAACAGGTTGCCGAATTGACGGCAATCTGTCGTCGCCGTCAGCACCTGCTGGTAGTCAGAAATGGCCGAACAGGCCGTGACCGCCACGACGTCCGTAAGGCGCCAAGGCAGGCCGGCAGACCTACGGGCCTTCAGGAATTCACGGCTTCAAGCGGGTTCCCGGATTCACAGTTTGGCTTGCCGGCGGGGCGGCGTGCTTCTCCACCCACCGCGCCAGGTAGTCAAGCGACTCGCGAACCGTCGGGATGTACGACGGGCTCTCACCCATCGCATCCGCAACATCCTTATCAAGCTTCATGCGCGTCTCGGCCGTGTATTGGAACCCCTGCACGCCTTCGTCATCGCCAGACATGTGCCACACGCCTTCGACTTGATAGAGACGATGTCGATCCTTCGGCTCTACTCGCTGCGCGTAGGCACGGATCTCCCGAATCACGAGGTCGTCCCACGTGCCAACCACTTCGATCACCGGCACGGACGGCTTTGCGGTCGAGTTGATGACCTCACCAGCCGGGCGTGACGCCGCGGTCACGGCGCTCGCTCCGGTGTACGGCCACAGGCGTCGTGCGGCGACGGGAGTACCGATCGCTTCCGAGTAGGACACGATCCTGGTGTCGCGGTCCGACAGGCCAAAATGGGCGCGCGGATCGATCAAGGGCCACAGCGCCGCCATGCGCTGCTGCCGATCCATGCGCGTGATCACATCACCACCGGCGCCGGCAATGATCACGGCACCGTCGACCGTTGGGGATGCCTGCTCGACGATGGCGCGCGTGATGCCGCCGCCGGCGGATAGCCCGACCAGGTAGGTCCGGCCTGGCGCGCGTCCGGCCTTCGCGGCGACCTCGGCCTTCGCTTGTGCGATGAAATCGAGCGTGATCTTCACGCCTTCCGGAGAGCTGCCGACGCCGTCGCGATCGATGCTGCCATAGGCAAACCCTTTGTCGATCGCGTAACGACCGATCACGTCGTCGAGTGCAGTTTCGGAAGTTGCATAAACCTTCCCGGATCGATCAACAGCACTGCCACCACTGCCACCGTGGGCCCCAATGACGAGCGCCCCGTTCCAATTCGGCGGGATTCGCAATACATGCCGGCGTGGCACAGGCTGAGCATCCGTGCCAGCCACCAGGACAAGAATGCTCAAGGGCACAAGCAGCACCTTTCGCACCCCACGCACCTTTCGCACCATACGCACCATACGCACTAGAATGTTCATCATGACAACCGCGACATTTGATACATCGGAAGGCACCTTCAAGGTCAAGCTGTATGACGACAAGGCGCCGAACACCGTGGCCAATTTCGTCGGCCTCGCCGAAGGCACCAAGGAATGGACCGATCCCAAGACCGGCCAGAAGGTCTCGCGCCCGTTCTACGACGGACTGATCTTCCACCGCGTCATCGCCGAATTCATGATCCAGGGCGGCTGCCCGATGGGCAACGGCATGGGAGGCCCGGGCTACAAGTTCGCCGATGAATTCGGCCCCGGCCTGCGCCACGATCGCCCCGGTCTGCTGTCGATGGCCAACGCCGGCCCAAACACCAACGGCAGCCAGTTCTTCATCACGCTCGTGCCGACCCCATGGCTCGACAACAAGCACGCGATCTTCGGCGAAGTGATCGAAGGACAGGACATCATCGGCAAGATCGGCACCACGCGCACCGGCGCGCAAGACCGTCCCGCCAAGGACATCGTCATCAACTCGGTCAAGATCACGAAGGGCTGATGCCTGCTCCTGCGGAATTGATGCCGCAGGTCTACGACGAGCTGCGGCGGCTGGCAGCGAACTACCTGAGACGTGAGCGTCCCGGGCAGACGTTGCAAGCCACCGCGCTCGTGCACGAAGCCTACCTGCGGCTCAGCAACGAACAGCACCAGCCGTGGAAGAACCGCACGCATTTCCTTGCCATCGCCGCGCTGTCAATGCGCCAGATCCTGGTGCAGCGCGCACGTGCCAACACCCGCTTTCACCTCGCCTTCACCGCAAGCACCTACCCCGAGCAGCTGTCGGCGCAGCGCAAAACAATCGCCACGATGGTGTTCGTCGCTGACGTCGGCTTTTCGTTAGTGATGATGGCAACCGGCCTGGTGATTGCCGGTGACCACACCGGGTGGGGCGCGTTGATGGCCGCCTTCGGACTCGGCGCCGGCATTGGCTTCGTGCTGATCGAGCCGACCACGGCGCGAGCCGCATTTGGGGACGAGGCGTAACAATGGCGGTTTGGTACAACGAGTCACCAGACCGGCAGGAGCCGCCCGCGTGGCTGCTCACCGGTCACATGCTGCTGTGGAACGACGGCTCACCCGCGCACGTCGACATGGCGCCGTTCAAGGAGACGCAGGACGGCTGGCAAGCCAGCCTGATGATCAGCCGCAGCGCGTTGCAAGGCACGCGCTGGTTGACGATGACGATGCGAATGACGCGTGATGTGCGAAGAGAGTGGGAGGCCGACGGCCGATCCGCACGCTTGCGCGCGTTGCAGGTCCTGGCGAACTACTTGCGACTGACCGAATGGTACGAAGACGACATCGGGGTGCTGGACCTGAAGTAGCCAGATGCCAGTAGCCAGGAGTAACAAGGCCTGAATTTCTGGCAACTGGCTACTGGCTACTCCTTGTCGTTCCCCCCCGGCAGTTGCGGCAATCCGGTGGCCGCGGCCGGTTTCAGCAACCCGCTCTGGGTGTAGATCTTCAGCTTCTCGCGCGTGTCGATGATGTCCAGGTTGCGCATCGTCAATTGGCCGATGCGATCCTGCGGCGTGAAGAACACCTCCTCACCCTTCTCCATCGTCAAGCGCTCCGGCTTGTAGGTCAGGTTCGGGCTGTCGGTGTTCATGATCAGATAGTCGTTACCACGACGAAGCTGAATCGTCACCTCACCGGTCACTGCGCGCGCGACCCAGCGTTGCGCGGTCTCACGCAGCATCAGTGACTGCGAATCGAACCAGCGCCCCTGGTAGAGCAGCCGTCCCAGACGGCGCCCGTTCATGCGGTACTGCTCGATAGTGTCTTCGTTGTGGATCCCGGTCACCAGCCGCTCGTAGGCAATGAACAGCAGGGCCAGTCCGGGCGCTTCGTAAATGCCTCGGCTCTTGGCCTCGATGATGCGGTTCTCGATCTGGTCACTCATGCCGAGACCGTGACGGCCGCCGATCGCGTTGGCTTCGAGGAACATGTCGAGCGCGGTCGCGAAGGTCTTGCCGTTGATTGCAACGGGATGTCCTTCCTCGAACCGGATGCTGACCGTCTCGCTCTTGACGTCGACGTCGTCTTTCCAGAACGCCACGCCCATGATCGGCTGGACGATGGTGATGCCCTTGTTTAGGAACTCCAGATCCTTGGCTTCGTGGGTCGCGCCGAGAATGTTCGAGTCGGTCGAATAGGCTTTCTCGACGCTCATCTTGTACTGGAAGCCGTGCCGGATCATGTACTCCGACATTTCCTTGCGGCCGCCAAGTTCGTCGATGAAGCGCTGATCGAGCCAGGGCTTGTAGACGCGCAGGCTCGGGTTGGCGAGCAGGCCGTAGCGGTAGAAGCGCTCGATGTCGTTGCCCTTGAACGTCGAGCCGTCGCCCCAGATGTTGACCTCGTCTTCGCGCATCGCGGCGACGAGCATCGTGCCGGTCACCGCACGGCCGAGCGGCGTGGTGTTGAAGTAGGTCTGCCCCGCCGTCGAGATGTGGAACGCGCCGCATTGCAGCGCCGCCATGCCTTCGGCCACGAGCGCTTCGCGGCACTCGATCAGCCGCGCCTTCTCGGCGCCGTAGGCCATCGCCTTCCGGGGGATCTCGTCGTAATCGGCCTCATCGGGCTGGCCGAGATTGGCGGTGTAGGCGTACGGGATGGCGCCTTTCTCGCGCATCCAGTGCAGCGCAGCACTCGTGTCGAGGCCACCTGAAAACGCGATACCGACTTTCTCTCCAGCGGGCAGGCTCTGCAGAATGTTTGGCACAGCCCTCAATTCTATTTCAGGACACTCTCGATCGCATCGATGACTTGCGCCGGCGCTTCCTCATGCGGCCAGTGACCCGCCTCAGCGATCTCGACCACCCGCGCCTTCGGCAACAACGAGCGCCAACGTGCGAGTTGGTGTGGCTTGAAAGCGCTGTCCTTCATGCCCCAAACGATCAGCACGGGACGCTCCTGCAATTCGCCCATGCGATCGAGCAGCGACTGGTAGTAGGCACTCGACCCGAGCAGCGATTTCGCGAGTGCGTGCAATACGAGAACGCGAGAGTTCGGATCGCGGAACACGTCGAGATAGCGAGCGTGAATCTGCGGCGCGAGTTTCTTCTTGTCGCCGTACGCGGACGGCATGATCAACCGCAGCGAGGCATTTGCGTACTTGTACAGGAACCGGCCCACCGGCCCCCCGGCCACTCGTGCGCCGGCTGCCAACGGGTCGTCGTCGAGCGGCCACGCCCATGTATTGATGATCACGACGCGCGCGACTGGCGAATTGGCAGCCAGCGCGAGCGGCAGTCCGATCGGCCCGCCAAAGTCGTGCACCACCAGCGTGAAGCGATCGAGCCCGACTCGCTCGACAAACTCCCGTAACACCTCTGCGTGCGCTTCAGGCGTGTAGGCAAAGCCCTGCGGGCGTGATGACAGCCCGAACCCGAGATGGTCAGGGGCGATGCAGCGATGCCGCGTCGACAGCGCCTTGATCAGGTGGCGGTACTCAAACGACCAGGTCGGCGTCCCATGCACCAGCAGCACGGCGTCGCCGCTGCCCTCATCGACGTAGTGCATGTCGCCGGCGGCCAGCGACACCGTGCGTGGCTGAAAGGGATAGTCCGCATCCATGCGTACATCTTGGACGCAAACACAGCTCAACCGTTACTACTGCCGCGCTTCGTGACATGTGAATACCGACCAGCTGGTACGGAAGTTGGACAGATGAGAGGCGTACGGGCAAGACGGCGCGCCCGGGGTGGGGGAATCACCCCGGTTCGCCGCAGCAATGGGTTGGTCGGTTCAGCTTTTAGGGAGCGTCATGCCACGGCAGGGTTCAATTTCCCCGAGTAGTGATCCCGCGGCCATCGCGGCCACGGGGATTCCAGGTCTGGACGACATTCTGAACGGCGGGTTGGCGCGAGAGCTTCGACGGCGGCAACGCGGTGGTGATCGTCAAGGACGACGGTATTGGGATCGCGCCCGCGGTGCTGTCGCAGGTATTCGACATGTTCATGCAGGTCGATCGCTCGACGCGGCGGTCGCAGGGCGGCCTGGGGATCGGCCTGACCCTGGTTCGAAGCCTGGTGATGTTGCACGGAGGCACAGTGGAAGCCCGCAGTGAGGGTCCGGGCCTCGGCAGCGAATTCGTCGTCCGATTGCCGCTGATGGCGGCGGCGACGCTGACCTTGCCAGAAAGCCGGCGCATGGAGCCCTTGCCGTCGCGACGAATCCTGATCGTCGACGACAGCCGCGACGGCGGCGAGAGCCTCGCAATGCTGCTGCGGGTGCTCGGCGCCGAAGTCGCACTCGCGCACAGCGGCCGGACCGCGCTCGAATGCGTGGAGACCTTCAAGCCCGATGTCGTGCTGCTCGACATCGGCATGCCAGGCATGGATGGCTATGAAGTGGCTCGGCGCATCCGGGCCAACCCCGCCAATCGGCACATCTCGCTGATCGCGCTGACCGGCTGGGGGCAGGATGAGGACCGCAAGCGCTCGGTCGCGGCGGGCTTCAACCATCACCTGGTCAAGCCGGCCGACATCGAGCAGCTCAGGCAGTTACTCAACGTTGCGTAACGCGTTACCCACACTGTGTGCTTGAGCTTCTCTCCAGGGTCCGCACCGCCAGGCATTTCGCTGGCACGACCCTTGAAACAGTGAGGGTTATGAAGACGACTACCCCCGAAATGGTGCGTTGGCAGTTCCGGATGAAGAATCGCCTGCTGACCATCGGCGTCGCCAAGACCGGCGCGTCAGGCTACAGCGTGGTGACCATTCCGCACTTCAATGTGAAGAAGGGCACCGTCGAGATCTATCGCGATCTCGTCTCCGCCTTGCAGCGGCACGCCGCGCTTGCGACGCAGCTGCGCGCCGACGGCTGGTCGATCGCCGCGTATACGGAATCGACTCGCCAGGCAGCGTAAACAAGACGATCGCGCCGCAGTTCGACGCGGAGCTGCTATCGCAGCAGCGACATCCAGCTTTGAAGGCGATAAAGCGCCTTCGGTCAACGAGTTTCAACTCAAAGGGCTGCCGGGCGGCGAATACACGGTCATCGCCGTGCTGAAGAACGCGAAGGGCGAACAGACGATGGCGCGCAGGACGGCGCTGGTGCTGTCGGCCCTCGGCGAGCCGGAATAGCCGGCGACGGTATACGCTGTGCGGATGCCGCTTGTCGACGTCAGCACGCTCCCCGTTCGCGAACTGTTCCCGGGCCTTCGCGCCCGCCTGATTCACTCCGATCACGTGACGCACTCCTGGGTCGACGTCGACCCGGGCGCCACGTTCCCGGAGCATCAGCATCCACACGAACAGATCGTGAGCGTCTTGTCCGGAGATCTGGAGCTGGTCGTCGACGGCGTCTCACACATGCTCAGGCCAGGCGTGGTCTTCGTCATCCCTCCGAATGCGCGGCATTCAGGAGGCAGCAAGGGCGGCGCTCGTGTGCTCGATGCGTTTGCCCCCGCTCGTGAGGACTACCGCTAGGGCAAACGGTTGCCGACATTGGGCACGCGACGTCGCGAGCCCTCGTAACTGGTTGAAAAGAAACCTCCCGGGCTGGCAACAATCTTGGATGTTTAGCGAGTACACTGCTTGTAACGGCTTCCACCAAGACCAATCGGGACGGCGATAGGCCCTTTCGCGACGAACCGCTGAGCTCAGAGCGGCTCGAGGAGAGGGCGCTTGCCTTGGCGGCTCACCTCACCGTCGATCCCCAGCAGCGGCACGCCAGGAGCATCTATCCCCGGTTGCGCGACAACGCCCACGCGCTCGAGTCCGCCTATCGCAAGCTTGCGCAGGATGTTCGCGAAGGGACGTTCGTCACGCCCGCAACCGAGTGGTTCCTGGACAATTTCCACCTCATCACCTCCGAACTGGTCGACGTCAGGAAGCACCTGCCGCGCCGCTATTTCCGCGAGCTGCCGTCGGTCTCCACCCGCGAACACGCCGGTGAAGCGCGCGTCTACGCGATGGCGGTGGCGCTGTTGCGTCACACCGACAGCCGTCTCGACCTTCCCCAACTGACGTCGTTCCTCAACAGTTATCAGCGCGTCTCGCCGCTCACGCTCGGTGAATTGTGGGCATGGCCAAGCATGTTGAAACTGGCGCTGATCGAGAACCTCCGGCGCTTGACCGACGAGATCCTGCGCAGCCGCACCGCGCGCCGCAGCGCCGACGCCTACATTGCCACGCTCGATGCGGACTCGGCCAATGCCTCGGTCGTGATTCACGAAGACGTGCACGACGCCTACCTGATGCAGATGCTGCATCGCGCCCGCGAGTACGAAGCACGCCGCTCGCCGTTGCGCGCCGCGCTGGACGCACACCTGATCGGCCGCGGGGTGATGGCGGAAGAGATTGTGCGCAGTGAACATCAGCGGCAGGCAGCCAGCCAGGCCTCGGTCGCCAATGCGATCACCAGCTTGCGCCTGACGACGACGATCGACTGGCGGACCTATGTGGAGGCGGTCAGTCTCGTCGACAATGTGCTGCGCCGCGATCCGTCCGGCGTGTACGCCCGAATGGACTTCCTGAGCCGCGACCGCCAGCGGCGGGCGGTTGAAGATCTCGCGGACACCGGCGACGAGCAGATCCGCATCGCGCTGAAAGCGGTGGAGCTGGCTCGTCAGGCTGCATCGCAGTCGCGGACACAGGCCGCCGCCCACGTCGGTTACCACCTGATCGGCAAGGGGCGCGCGTCGCTTGAAGACGACATTGGCTTCGTTCCAACCTTGACCGCTCGCTGGCGGCGCGCCCTGCGCACGTACGCCACCGTCGCGTACCTGGCAGCCATCTCGATCGCCACTCTGGGACTGTTAGCCGCGGCGCTCGGCTACGCGTGGCTGGCGGGCGCGACCGCGGCAACGCTGATCGTCTCGGCGCTCTTGCTGGTGATTCCGGCGAGCGAGCCGGCGAGCGCCTTCGTGCAAAAGGTCGTGAGCAGGCTGCTCGGTCCGGAGCCACTGCCGCGCCTCGAGCTGATCGATGGCATCCCCGACGAATCCAAGACTATCGTCGTCATTCCGACGCTGCTGACCAGCGTCGATGGCGTGCATGCACTGCTCGCGCATCTCGAAGTGGTCGCCATCGCCAACCAGGATCCACGCATCCATTTCGCCGTGCTCAGCGATTTCGCCGATGCTGCTGGGCAGCACCAGGCCGGCGATGCTGACATCCTTGAAGCCGCCGAGGCCGGTATCGATAGCCTCAACGCGCGCGCCACGGACCCGTCCAGCTCTCGCTTCTTCCTGTTTCACCGTGACCGCCAGTGGAATGCGCGTGAGCGTGTGTGGATGGGATGGGAGCGCAAGCGCGGCAAGCTCGAAGAATTCATGCGCTTGATACGCGGCGCCACGGATACCAGTTACACCACCAGGATCGGCCCATGGGAGGTGCTGGCCGGCACACGCTACTGCATCACGCTGGATTCGGACACCCAGTTACCGCGCGATGCCGCGAGGGAATTGATCGGCATCATCAGTCATCCACTCAACCGCGCGGTCATCGACACCCGCACCCGGCTGGTGACCGAAGGTTTCGGCATCCTGCAACCTCGCGTCAGCGTCACCATGGCGAGTGCGGCCGGATCGCTGTTTGCGCTCACCTACGCCGGCCACACCGGCGTCGATCCCTATACGACGGCGGTGTCAGACGTCTACCAGGACCTGTTCGGCGAGGGCATCTTCACCGGCAAGGGCCTGCTCGACATCGACGCCTTCATGACCGCGCTCGAGGGCCGGGTGCCGGAGAACGCGCTGCTCTCGCACGACCTGTTCGAGGGCCTGCATGCCAGAGCCGGCCTTGCGACCGACGTGGAAGTCGTTGACGACTATCCAGCCAACGTGCTGACGCATGCCCGCCGGCAGCATCGATGGGTCCGCGGCGACTGGCAGATTCTGTGGTGGCTGTTTCCGTGGGTGCCGTCGCAGTCCGGGATCGAACGCAACCGCCTGCCGCTGATCTCCCGATGGAAGATTCTGGACAACCTGCGCCGCAGTCTGGTCGCGCCGTCGCACGTCGCCTTGCTCATCGCCGGATGGGCAGGCCTGCCAGGCAGTCCGAAGGCGTGGACGCTCGCGGTGCTGCTGTCGATGTCGTTTCCGGTGTTCGATCGCCTCGTCGAACTCGTGCGCGGTCCGCGCAAGGGCCTCGGCGTGCGCGTGTTCCTGCGCGGATGGACCGAGGATCTCGGCACCGACCTGGCGCGTGTCGCCATTCAGCTGACGTTCGTCGCGCATCAAGCCTGGGACATGCTCGACGCGGTCGGCGTGACGATCGCACGGCTGATCACGCGGTCGGGCCGGTTCCTGCAGTGGGAAACAGCCGCCGCCGTCGCACAGCGGACAGGCTGCCTGACGCGGCGTGGCTACTACGACGCGATGCGCGCAAGCCCGATCATCGCGGGCCTTGCGCTGATCGTGACGGTCATCGCCAGACCTGCGGCATTGAACGTGGCGATACCGATCATCGTGCTGTGGGCGATCGCGCCGCTGCTTGCGTTCCAACTCAGCAAACCCGTTCCCACATCGCGGCCTGAGCTGGATGCAGATGACCGGGAGTACCTGCGCTCGGTTGCGCAAGCCACGTGGCAATACTTCAAGGCCTTCGTCACCGCTGAGGATCAGTGGCTCCCGCCCGACAACGTCCAGTTCTTTACGGCCCAGCGGGCCAGCAGGCCAACCGGCCAGCAGGAGAACGCATCGGCAGAGACTGATCACCAGCAAGCGCCACGCGTGGCGCATCGGACGTCGCCGACCAACATCGCGATGAGCCTGCTGGCGAACCTGTCCGCGTTCGACCTTGGATTTATCGATGTCGATACTCTGGCCGCGCGGACCGACGCGACGCTGACGACCGTTGATCGCCTCGAGCACTACGAAGGGCATCTGCTGAACTGGTACGACTCACAGTCGCTGATGCCGCTGCTGCCGAAGTACGTCTCCACTGTTGACAGCGGCAACTACGCCGCCGCGCTGCTGACGCTCGCGGCGGGGCTGCGTGAACTGGCGGCGAAGGAATCCGTCGCCGCTACCGGCCGCGTCCGGGCGGCACGGTTGCAGTCGCTCGCGGCACGGGCATCGACCTACTTCAACGGCATGCGGTTCGGCTTTCTTTACAATCGACGACGGCACTTGTTCGCGATTGGATATCGCCTCGCCGATCAAATGGGCGGCGCCACACTTGACGGCTCGTACTACGATTTGCTCGCCTCCGAGGCACGGCTCGCCAGTTTCGTTGCGATCGCCAAGGGCGACGTGCCCGAGCTCCACTGGTTCCATCTGGGCCGCCTGATCACGAGCGTGCGCGGATCACCAGTGCTGTTGTCGTGGAGCGCCACGATGTTCGAGTACCTGATGCCGTTGCTGGTGATGCGCAGCTATCCCGAAACGCTCCTCGACGAATCGTGCCGGATGGCCGTGCGCCGCCACATCGACTACGGTACCGCACAAGGCGTGCCATGGGGCATTTCCGAGTCGGCATACACGGTGATCGATCGCGCCGGCAACTATCAGTACAAGGCGTTTGGCGTACCTGGACTCGGCCTGAAGCGCGGCCTCGGTGACGACCTGGTCGTCGCCCCGTACGCGACGGCGCTCGCGGTGATGATCGACCCGGCGCGCAGTGCCAGAAACCTGCGCAGGCTTGCAGACGAAGGACTGTTCAGCGACTACGGGTTTTGGGAGTCGGTGGACTACACCGACCGCGCCGGCGGCAAGGTCAGCGCCGATGGTACGGTCGTCACCGCGTGCTTCGCGCATCACGCTGGCATGTCGCTGGTAGCCTTGGCCAACGCCATCACTGGCGACCACATGATCCGCCGCTTCCATTCCGATCCGCGCGTGCAGGCGACCGAGCTGCTCTTGCAGGAGCGTGTGCCCCGCCAGCAGCCGGTCACCGAACCACGGCCGCTCGATGCGACCTTCGCGGCGCCCGAAGGCGCAGGCGTGCCGTTGCGCCGGTATCGCACCACGCAGACGGTGATGCCGCATACCCAGTACTTGTCGAACGGCAAGTTCCACACGGCCGTCACTAACGCCGGCGGTGGTGCAACGTTCTGCGGCACGATGGCGGTGACCAGATATCGTCGCGATCCGACGCGCGAACCCGGCGGCCAGTTCATCTACCTGCGCGATGTGCGCAGCGGGGCTGTGTGGTCGCCGACCTATCAACCGACGCGTCACGAGCCCGAGCGCTACCATGTCACCTATCAGCCGGACCTGGCGATCATCGACGCGAAGAGCGACGACATCGCCACCAAGCTGGAGATCGCCGTCTCGCCGGAGCACGACGTCGAAGTACGGCTGCTGCACCTCGTGAATCAGGGCGATCGCGTGCGTGAGATCGACGTCACGAGCTACGCCGAACTGGCCCTCGCACATCCGCGCGACGACTATGCGCATCCGGCGTTCGGCAAGCTGTTTATCGAAACGGAGTACCTGGCGGAGCGCGGTGCGCTGATCGCGCATCGCCGCCCGCGCGATGCCAGTGACCCCGGCACCTGGGCCGTCCACGTCGTCGCCCTCGATGGGCGGCCGCAGGGACCCATGGAGTGGGAAACAGACCGCGCCGCGTTTATCGGACGAGGCCGCACGCTCGCCCGGCCGGCCGCGCTTGATGGCCGATCGCTGTCGGGGGCAAGCGGGTTTGTGCTCGATCCCATTTTCAGCCTTCGTCAACGCATCCGCCTCTCGCCTGGCGAGTCCGTGCGCATCTGCTTCTCCACCGGCGTCGCGGCGGACCGCGATACCGCTCGTGCCCTCGCACTGAGCTATCGCGACCCGAGCATCGCCGCTCGAACGCTGTCGCTCGCCGCGGCGCACGCCCATGGCCTGCGCCAGCACATGAACATCTCGGCTGACGATGCGGTGCTGTACGAGCGGCTGGCATCGCGTGTCATTGGCGGCGACGACTCGCTGCGTCCACCACCCGATGTGATCGCCGCCAATCGCCTCGGGCAAAACAGCCTCTGGCCGCACGGCATCTCCGGCGATCTGCCGATCCTGCTGGTCAGGGTCGTCGACGACGATCTCACGGTGGTCCGGGAAGCGCTCGAGGCGCAGGAGTACTGGCGCCTCAAGGGATTGAAGGCTGACCTCGTGATCCTGAACGAGCACCCGGTCAGCTACCTGGATGAAGTGCAATCGCGCTTGACCGCGCTGCTCGACGAAGGCCCGTGGCGGATGTGGACGCACCAGGCGGGTGGCGCGTTCCTGCTGCGCGGCGACGCCATTGGCCAGGCCGAGCGCGCCTTGTTCAACGCCGTCGCGCATGCGGTGCTTGAGACCCACCGCGGCGATCTCCGCGCGCACCTCGCTCGCCTTCCGCACACACCGTTCGCGGCCGCGCCGCTACCCGCGCTGGCTGCGACTGACGGCATCCTGCCGCCCGCGCATGCCAGCTTGAACGTAGCGGTGCCGCCGCTCACGCTCATGAATGGCCTTGGCGGATTCACGGATGACGGACGAACCTACTCGATCGTCCTCGACGGGGATCAGGACACGCCGGCGCCGTGGGTCAACGTCATTGCCAATCCGGGCTTCGGCACGATTCTCAGCCACAGCGGATCCGCGACCACGTGGTCGGAAAACAGCCGCGAGAATCGCCTCACGCCGTTCGCCAACGATCCCGTCATCGACCAGGGCGGCGAGGCGATCTACCTGCGCGATGACGACACGGGACGATCGTGGTGCCCCACCCCTGGTCCCATGCCGCGCGGTGCCGGGAGTGGGCGCTGCCTCGTTCGGCACTCGGCCGGCAGCACGCGATTCTCGCGATCGACTGAAGGCGTTCATCATCATCTCGACGTGTTCGTCGATGTTGAGGACCCGGTCCGCATCGCGCGCCTGACGCTCGTCAACACCACGACACTGGTGAGGCATCTCAGCGTCTTCGCGTACAACGACTGGGTGCTGGGGCCGCCACGCGAACTCGATGCGCGTCACGTCGCCACGACCTACGATGCCGTGCACCAAGCGGTACTGGCATCGAATCCCTACAACACCACCTTCCGTGGACGCGTCGGCTTCTCCGCCTCGAGCGATCAGGTCATCTCAGCCACCGGCAATCGACGATCGTTCATCGGCCGGAACGGATCGCTGTCCGCACCGTCGGCGTTGGCCGACGACAGCCTGACCGGCGAGTTCGGCGCCGGCCTCGACCCGTGCGCGGCGCTGCAGGTGCGATTGACGCTCACGCCCGGCCAGACCCACACCATGGCGTTCGTGCTCGGTGAAGGTCTCACCCACGATCACGCCCTGGCGTTGATCAACAAGCATGCGAAGCCGGACGCCGCCGATGCGTCGTTGACCCGGGTGCGCGACCTCTGGGACAACGTGCTCGACACGATTCGTGTCCGCACGCCAGATGACTCGTTCGACATTCTCATCAACCGGTGGCTCGTCTATCAGTCGCTGTCCTGCCGGATCTGGTCTCGCGCCGGCTACTATCAGCCAGGTGGCGCCTACGGATTTCGAGACCAGTTGCAGGACGTCCTGTCGATGCTCTACGCCGCCCCGCAACTGGCGAGAGCGCACATCCTGCGAGCCGCCGGCCGGCAGTTTGTCGAAGGCGACGTCCAACACTGGTGGCACGAGCCGCTGGGACGCGGACTGCGTAGCCGCTGCTCGGACGATTTGTTGTGGCTCCCGTTCGTGGCCGCCGAATACGTGCGCGTCACAGGTGACACAGGCATCCTCGACGAGACCGTGCCATTTATCGTCGCGCCCCTCCTGCAGGAAGGCGAAGCGGAAGCCTACGAGCAACCCGCCGTTTCCACGGAGACCGGCACGCTGTTCGAGCACTGCCGCCGGGCGATCGAAAAGGGTATGACCGCGGGCCCACATGGGCTGCCGCTGATTGGCGTTGGCGATTGGAACGACGGCATGAACCGCGTCGGCCACGAGGGTCGCGGCGAAAGCGTGTGGCTTGGGTTCTTCATCTGCTCGGTGCTGCAGGATTTCATCCCGATCTGTGAGGGACGCGGCCAGCGCGCAATGGCGTCGGGATATCGCGACCTCGCGCGACACCTGTCGTCACGCCTCGAGCAGGCCTGGGATGGCGAATGGTATCGGCGCGGTTACTACGACGATGGACGGCCGTTGGGATCGGCACAGAACGACGAATGTCAGATCGACTCGATCTCGCAATCGTGGGCGCTGCTGTCTGGCGCGGTACCACGACGCTTCGCCGATCGCGCGCTCGACGCCGTTCGCGCGCGGTTGATCGATCGGCAATCAGGGCTGTTGATGCTGCTGTCACCAGCCTTCGACAAGTCCGACCAGGATCCGGGCTATATCAAGGGCTATCCGCCCGGCATTCGCGAGAACGGTGGACAGTACACGCACGCGGCGGTCTGGGCATTGATAGCCGTGGCAAGGGCCGGCAACGGCGATGAAGCGGTCGAACTGTTTCACATGCTCAACCCGATCAACCACACCCGCACGCCAGCGGACGTGGCGCGCTACCGGACGGAGCCGTACGTGCTCGACGGAGACGTCTACGCCAGCGCCCCCCACGCCGGACGTGGCGGCTGGAGCTGGTACACCGGCGCGGCGGGTTGGCTGTATCACGCCGGCGTGGAATCGATCGTCGGCCTTCGTGGCCGCGGCGATCACTTCGTCGTCGACCCCTGTGTGCCGTCTGCGTGGACAGCGTTCAGCATCACATGGACGCGGGGCGACGCAATCTACGAGATCGGAGTCAGCAATCCCAATCGCGTCTGGCGAGGAGTGGTGAGCGCTGAACTCGATGGCAGGCCGGTGAACCACCTCTCGATCCCGCACGCAGGACCCGGCACACACACCGTTCGAATTGTGATGGGGAACAGGTAGTCAGGTGGCGTTGAAGATGCTCGACCCGAAAGGAAGGCCCTGGCTACCTGACTACCTATAGAGAAGCACTCAGCGCAGGATCGCGTTGAATCACCGCGCGCGCGTAACCGCAAATCGGCACGACCTTCAGCCCGTTTTCTCGCGCAAAGGCAACGGCCTTCTGCACCAACTGAAGACCAAGCCCGCTGCCGCGGAGGTCTTCATCAACTTCGACATACTCAATGCGCAATACGCCGGCATCGGTGCGGGTAAATTCCAGAAACCCGAACCGCTCGCCATCAAGGCGCAGCACAAACTCGTGCACGCCGTTCTGTTCTTCCCGCTCGATGCTGATATGACGCTCGGTCATTCGATCCGTGCTACTTGGTGATCGTAATGGTGACTTGCCCGTCGCCGGTCAACGCGCCGTCGTCGGCACGCGAGCGCAGCACGTAGGTGCCCGGCTCCGAGAACGTCGCCCACACCGTCACCTTGCCATCATCAGGCATCTGTGGCGCCACCCAGACGGGCGCCCAGGGTGAGTTGGCGCCGGCACGTGTGTCTTCCCACACCATGATCTGCTCGGGCGAGAACGTCACGGTGTTCTTCCCGCGATACACGAACCACGAAAGATGCAACCCAACGTTCTTGCCCACGGTGACGCGGGCTGGGGGCTGCAGGGCGCGATTGAACGTCGTGGTGGAGGTCACGTTTCTCGAACCGCTGTTGTTGACCGCGGCGCCTGACAGGCCCGAACCACGGCGCTTCGGGATGCCATCATCGGTCACGACGGCCGTCAGCGGCACCGCTTCGCCGACCTTGGCGGTCAGCGACTTCCGGCCCTGCACCTCGACCACAGGCGGCTTGTTGGCACGGATCTCGGGGCTGCTCGACCCAGCGCCAAGCGCTCCGGTCTCAGACGCGCGCACGACGTCGTCGATCTGATAGTCGATGCGGAGGCTCGCGTAGGCCTTCTCCGTCTTCCCCTGAGTCGTCAGCGTCCAGATCAGTTCGTCCGTATCCTTGAAGCCGGCCGGCACGGGCACGCGAAACACGAAGCGGTTGCGACGCGGCAGGAAGTGCGTCGGCTGCCCCTGATCCGCACCGCCGATGTTGAAGCTGTTCTCCGGACCAACCGGAACATCGAGCTCTTCGATCCAGTTGCGGTTCATGTAACCGAACACGAAGTACTTCTGCCCGTCGGTGCCGACTTCCCACCCTTCGTAGGCGGGAGAGACGTTCTGTCCGCTTGAGTACGACAGCGACTGGGCGAACAGTCCGGCTGAAGCCGGACGCCCCAGGATCATCAACACACCGATCGCCGTTAGCAGTTGTCTCACTGTTGCTGCCTCGGTGCCGCCGTCGGCTGCTGCGGCAGGATGTTACAGAGCGGACAGCCGATCACCATGCTGTTGCGCGTTAACTTCAGCTTCTCTCGCCGCGCGGCCATTTCCGCCTGGAACTGTTCGTCGGTCAGGAACACGCGGTTCCCGAGGTCAATGAACATGTTGGCCACCGACCGATTGCCTGACCCCTGCCAGTTGCGAGGATCGGGCACGTTCTTGTTCGAAGGTGAATTGTCCATGTAGCCGACGATGTGCAGGATCGTGTCTTTCGGCAGCAGCGGCGCCGCATCATCCGCGTAGTCGTAGCCGCGCACCCAGTTGTGGTCGTAGCCAACGCAATTGATGGTCTGGATGTTGTAGCCCCAGATTGCCTCAAGGCACATCCGTTGACCCGGCGCGTGGAGGTGCGGCTCGAACGACAGGATCTTGGTGTTCTCCTTGAGCAGCGCGTAGGCGTGCAGTTGCTGCCCGGGCTCCATTGCCTTGATGTCGATGTCGACGCCATTACCGAGCGAGTAGGTCGCGCGCCGGTATTCAGGTTTGTAGCCTTTCGGCATGAACTTGAAGGCGATCTCGAGATGGGCCTTGGTGTCGCGCCCGTTCGAATGCAGGTGTACCGAGTCCGACACGATGCTCGAACCCGCCTTCAGCAGCCGGGCGGACTTGGCGTCGAAGAAGTCGGCTTCACGCCCCACCTCGTGCACCGGCCACGACGTGCTGTCGTCCGGAACGTTCGGATCGCCGGCTTCCTCGCCGAGCACACGCGTGCTCCAGATCATGTGGTGGAAGACAAAGCGGCCGCCAACGGTTTCGCGTCCGGTGCCGCCGGACCCGGCGTCGTTCACTTCGCGAATCTCGAGCGCCGAGACGTAGCGATCCTCCGTCAAGCCGGTCGGCACTCGCGGAATCTCTCCCCACCAATCCGGCGCGGTCCCCTTCACGACGATGTCCGTCGTCCGAACCACGAGATCTGGTTCGCCGATCGACCAGCGGTTCTGGTCGTTCCAGGTGCGCAGCGGCGGCATGTCGTCAGCGTTGCCACGCGGCGCTCCGCCGTCGGCCCACTTCGCGATCATCGCGATCTCTTCGGCGCTGAGCGATGGGTCGCTCTTGAAATGCTGGATGCCGATGTTCTTTTCGACGTACCACGGTGGCATCACGCCGGCCCTGGGCCCCATCCCGGTTCGCTGCTTGATGGCGCGGGCCCACGGCCGCACCTCCTCATAGGTGCGCAGCGACATTGGCGCCACCCCATCGGGACGATGGCAGTTCTCGCAGCTGCGCTGCAGGATCGGCGC
>Ga0075471_10000813_pt1 | contig 19522 bp, 14 predicted proteins | sample DEB19_08_DNA_2_FD_74787 | JGI IMG/M metagenome (GOLD analysis project Ga0075471, IMG submission 74787) | Aqueous microbial communities from the Delaware River and Bay under freshwater to marine salinity gradient to study organic matter... | ecosystem: Environmental > Aquatic > Marine > Coastal ... | reverse complement strand
GCTGCTTCGGGTCGATCTCCTGCTCGGAGTATTCCTTGGCCCGACCCCAGCCGCTGTCGTCGAAGTCGACTGCGTACCAGTTCTCGGGGATCGGCTCGTTCTCGACGCGGGGGTTCTTGGTGTCGCCCCCCACGGGCCCCCGCGAGAAGCAGCGGGCTTTCCACGAGCCGTTCGTGACGGTGCCGTCGCCGAACTTCAGCACGAAGCCGCCGTCGCCGATGTTGGTGTTGGCGTACTCCATCCCGGTCTTCGGGTCGGCGTTGTCCTTGGCCATGACGGCGATCGTCAACGGATACTTCGGCAGAATGTCGACCGAGACGACGTTGTGCGGGATGAACGCGATCGAGTCGACCGCCACGAGTTCGCCGTTGACGTAGAGGATGAACCAGTTGTCGGCGTAGACGTTCGCCCGGATCGTGTCGGCGATCTGGGGCTTGCGGATGCGGCCGGCGGGTGGGGCCGCCTGCTGTGCGACGACGGCCTCCGGGCAGGCGGCCATCGCCACGCAGCAGGCAGCCAGCGTGCCGACGAGGCGACCGATGATTCGACGACGCATGGTTCGACGCTCCAGGTTGTTCATGTGATTTTACGTGGGGCGTGGGCCTCTGATGCTCTGGTTTGCGCGCGGGTGCTGCAGCCCCCCGCCGGCGACGGTTCGCCCCGCGTCCGACGCGGCAGCGTCACGATATCCGAAAGCCCCCGGCGGCGGCAGCCTCCGGGAGGCTTCAACGGCGGTGAGGCCGCCGTGTTGCGGGCTGGATGACGCGGATCCGCGCGGCAGGTGCTGGCATGGCATCGCGGGCTCGCTTTCCACTACATTTTCGGGCTCGAGAACGAGGCGCCGTCGAGAGAGCCGCATGCACGAACTGCCGAAGCAATACGACCACACCGCCGCACAGCGCCGCTGCCTGGCGCTCTGGGACGCCGGCCGCCACTGGCACGCCGACCCCGCCGCCCGCCGGCCCGGCCAGAAGGTGTTCTCGATCGTCATCCCGCCGCCCAACGTCACCGGCGCGCTGCACCTCGGCCACGCGCTCAACAACACGCTCCAGGACCTGCTCGTGCGGACGCGGCGAATGCAGGGCTGCCTGACGCTCTGGATGCCGGGCACCGACCACGCCGGCATCGCCACGCAGGCCGTGGTTGAGCGGCGGCTCCTCGAGGAGGAAAAGCTCTCCCGGCACGACCTCGGCCGCGAGCCGCTCGTCGCCCGGATCTGGGCCTGGAAGGAGCAGTACGAGAAGCGGATCCTCGGGCAGCTGCGGGACCTCGGGGCCAGCTGCGACTGGGACCGGGTCCGGTTCACGCTCGACGACCAGTGCGCCCGGGCGGTCCGCGAGGCGTTCTTTCGGCTCTTCGAGAAGGGCCTTGTCCGCCGGGGCAAGCGGCTCGTCAACTGGGACACGTTCCTGCAGACCGCCGTCAGCGACGACGAGGTGTTTCACGAGCAGGTGAAGGGGCACTTCTGGCACATCCGCTACGACGTGATCGAGCCGCGGCCGGGCGAGCCGGCGAGCGTGGTGGTGGCCACGACCCGCCCCGAGACGCTGCTGGGCGACACCGCCGTGGCGGTGCACCCGCAGCCCGCAGCAGCCCTCGATGCGGCCGAGCGGATCCTGCGCGAGAAGCGGTCGGCCGCGCCGGCCAAGGAGCACGCTGGTCTCGATCGGGAACTCGACGACCTCGCCGCCCGCCGCCGCGACCTGCTGCCGGGGCTCGAGACGCTCGCCGCCATGGCCCGGGCGGGCCGGCAGGTGCGGCTGCCGCTGCTGGGCCGGCCGATTCCGCTCGTGGCCGACGAGTGGGCGAAGCCGGAGATGGGCTCCGGCTGCGTGAAGATCACGCCGGCCCACGATCCCAACGACTACGACGTCGGCCAGCGGCGGACGCTGCCGATGATCAACATCCTCGAGCCCGACGGCCGGCTCAACGCGGCGGCCGGACCCTACGCCGGGCTGCCGATGATGAAGGCCCGCACCAAGGTGGTGGCCGACCTCGAGGCCGCCGGCCAGCTGGTGCAGGTCGAGGACCGCGTCATCGACCTGGCCCACTCCGACCGGTCGAAGACGCCGATCGAGCCCTTTCTGGCCGACCAGTGGTTCATCCGCATGGACGAGATCGCCCAGCCCGCGCTCGACGCTGTCACCGACGGCCGCGTGCGGATCGTGCCCGAGCGGTATGCGAAGAGCTACCTCGACTGGCTCGGCGAGAAGCGGGATTGGCCCGTGAGCCGCCAGCTCTGGTGGGGCCATCGCATCCCGATCTGGCACGTCGCGGAGGTGGCCGAGACCGAGCTCGAGCGGGCGTTCGCCGGGCGGCGCACGGTCGCCTGGAAGAGCGACGGTGCCGGTGGCTGGCACGTTTGCTCGTCGGACGAGTCGCTCGGCGTCGATGCCGTCGCCGGAAAGCCGCTCGTCCGCGATCCCGACACGCTCGACACCTGGTTCTCCTCGGCCCTCTGGCCGCACTCGACGCTCGGCTGGCCCGACCGCACAGCCGCGCTCGAGTGCTTTTATCCCACCACGGCGCTGGTCACCAGCCGCGACATCATCACGCTCTGGGTCGCCCGGATGGTGATCATGGGTTTGTTCGATACCGGGGCGATCCCGTTCCATGACGTGGCCATCCACCCCAAGATCCTCGACCGCTACGGCGAGACGATGAGCAAGAGCAAGGGCAACGGCGTCGATCCGCTCGACGTGATCGAGGCCCTCGGCGCCGACGCGCTGCGGTTCGGCATGGTGAGCATGGCCACCGAGACGCAGGACGTGCGGATGCCCGTGGAGTTTCAATGCCCGACCTGCTCGGCGCGGATCGAGCAGACGGTGCAAAACCGGATGCTGCCGCGGGTGGCCTGCCCGAAGTGCGGCAAGGCGTTTCGCACGCAGTGGGCGCAGACGCCCGCGGATCTCGCCCTTCCCCGTGGCCCGGCGCTCTCGGAGCGGTTCGAGTCGGGCCGCAACTTCTCCAACAAGCTCTGGAACGCGACCCGGTTCGTCCTCATGAACCTGGAGGGCTTCCGGGGTGGCGAGTTGACGGTGCCGGACGATGGATCCGCCTTCGCGGCGCTCGAGGATCGCTGGCTGGCCAGCCGGCTGGCCAGCGTGACCCGCGACGCGACCCGGGCGACCGACGAGTATCGCTTCGCCGAGGCGGCCCGGATCCTCTATGCCTTCGCCTGGGACGAGTTCTGCAGCGCCTACCTCGAGCTCTGCAAGCCGCGGCTGGCCGACCCCGCCCTGCGGTCCCGGGCGCAGGGGATGCTGGTCGTGGGACTCGACACGATCCTGCGGCTCCTGCATCCGATCATGCCGTTCGTCACCGAAGAGATCTGGCAGCACCTGCGCGAGGCGGCGGCCGGGCGACGGATGCCCTGGGACGCCGACGCCGGTTCGGCCGACTCGATCATGGTGGCCCGCTGGCCGGCGCCCCCGGAGTCGTGGATCGACGACCACACGGAACGGCAATTCGGCACGTTCCTCGCCGTGGTGGCGGCGATCCGCGAGGTGCGGTCGCGGCAGAACGTGCCTCCCAAGACCCGCGTGCCGGTGGCGATCCGCGGCCCGCGCGATGTCTGCGGGCTGCTCGCGCCGATGCACGCCGCGATCGAATCGATGTGCGCGGCCGCGATCACGGCCGCCGGGCCGGATGCGTCAGGGGGACCGGCGGCGGCCGCGGTGACGGCGGCCGGATGCGACCTCTACGTCGACCTCGCCGACCTGATCGACGTGGACGCCGAGATCGCGCGGCTGACGAAGGAGAACGAAAAGACCGCCGGCTTCATCGCCGCCAAGAGGGCGAAGCTGGAGAGCGGCTCGTTCGCGGCGAAGGCGCCGGCGGCGGTCGTCGAGAAGGAGAAGGTCCAACTGGCCGAGCTCGAAGCGAAGCTGGCCAAGGGAGTCGCTACCCTGGCCGAACTCTCGGCCCGGACGCGGTGAGCGGCGGTCTCGGCCGTGGCCGTCGGGCTGCGTGTGGGCCCCGCCGGTTTTGGGTACACTCCCGTGAGGCCGGCGGCAGGAGCGCGGGGGTGATGGAGCACCGCTGACGTGGCCTCGCCGGCGGACCGAACACTCCGGGAGCGACGGGCCATGAGCGTCCAGATGGAACTCTCGCGGATCATCATCAGCGAGATCAACGACCAGCAGGTGGTCTACCTGAAGGAGGTCGAGGGAGACCGTACGTTCCCGATCCTGATCGGGCTCTTCGAGGCGACGAGCATCGATCGCCGCGTCAAGCACCACCAGTCGCCGCGGCCGCTCACGCACGATCTGCTGGTGGCGGCCGTTGAGCTGCTGGGCGGGCAGTTTCAGGACGTGGTGATCTCGGAACTCAAGGAACATACCTACTTCGCGACGATCCGCGTGCTCAAGGACGGCGAGGTGGTGGAGATCGACGCACGGCCTTCCGACGCGATCGCCGTGGCGGTGACCTGCGAGCCGAACCTGCCGATCTACGTCGCCGAAGAGGTGCTCTCCGACGTGCTCGGCTGACCGCCGTGGCGGTGCGGCAGCCGGCCGCTGACGGCGGCCGAGATGAAGCGGGCGATCGCGTCCAGCGGCAGGATGGCGTCGGCGAGCCCGTGTTCGATCACGGCCTTCGGCATGCCGTACACGGCGCAGGAAGCAGGTGACTGGGCGATGACGGTGCCGCCCCGCTGCTTGAGCCGCGTGCAACCCTCGAGGCCGTCGCAGCCCATGCCGGTGAGCACGACCGCGAGCACGCGGCCGCCGTGGGCCTCGACGAGCGACTCGAGCAGGACGTCGAACGACGGCCTGCAGCCGTGCCGTGGCGGCCCCTCATCGGTGGCGCAGCTCGCGGAAGGACCGTGCACCGCGACGCGGAGGTGCTTGCCGCCGGCAGCGACGTGCACTCTCCCGGCCTGCACAGGCATGCCGGTCGCCGCCTCGACCACGGAGATGGCCGACATCTCGTCGAGCCGCGTTGCGAGCGTGGCCGTGAAGTGTGGAGGCATGTGCTGCACGAGCAGGACGGGCACGGGCAGATCGGCGGGGAGCGCTGGCAGGATGGCTCGTAGTGCCTCCGGGCCGCCAGTCGAGGTGCCGATAGCCACGGCGTCGAATGGCAGCCGGGCCGGTGTGGGACGGCCGTCGTGCGATATCGACACCGGGGTCGCGGCCGGTGCGGCATGTGGGCGAAGCAAAGCCCGGATGTGCGTCAGCTTCTCTGCGAGAGCCGTCCGCAGGCTCTCCCGAGCCAGGTGCGGGTCGAGACCGACGGGCTTGAGGACGTAGTCGAACGCCCCTTCGAGGAGCGCCTCGACGGTGGTGGGATCGCCGTCGCCGGTCAGGCTGCTCACCATGATCACCCGTGTCGTCGATCCCTGCTTCCGCAGCGCCCGCAGCACGTCGATCCCGTTGAGCACCGGCATCCGGACGTCGAGCGTGACGACGTCGGGTCGGAGGCTCGCCACCTTGGCGACGGTGTCGCCACCGTCGGCCGCCACGCCGACCACCTCCACGCCTTCGCACCGCCGCAGGACGTTGACGAGCATCTGGCGATAGAGCGCCGAGTCGTCCGCGACGAGGATCGTGAGGGGGGGCTCGGGCATGCTGACAACAGCCACGGGGTTTTCGGAAAACGGCATTATGTCGGAATCGCCAGCCCGGCGGCAGGCGGCCGGCAGGAGCGTGCGGGTCGTGCGGGTCGTGCGGCCTGGAAAAGTTGATCGGCCGCGGAACGCGGGCTATTTTTGCCCCAGACCCGCGGCATGAGTCTTTCGCTCGTCGCCGCCGGCGTGTGCGCCCGCTGGCGGAGCGGGCGTCGGCTGCCGTGAAGCCCGCGTGGGCCGGACCGGCGGGCGTCGAGCCGCATGGATGAACCTCTCATGGATCAGACGACGTCCGGCGGCCGCGACTCCGCGCGGAAGACCGCGACGACGCTGCAGTTCGTCGGCTTCGAGCTGGCGGGGCAGCGGTACGCGTTCCACATCGAGCAGATCCAGGAGATCCTGATTCCCGCCGGGGTCACGCGGATTCCGGAGGTGCCGGCCTACGTGGAGGGCGTGAGCAACCTGCGCGGCACGATCATCCCGATCATCGGCCTGCGACAGCTCTTTGGCATCGAGCCCGTCGCGGCCGACGACCAGACGCGGACTGTCGTCGTCAACGTCGGCACCCGGACGATGGGGTGCACCGTCGATTCCGTGTCGCGGGTGCTGCGGATCACCACCGACCAGATCCAGGCGGCCGGCGAGACCGTGATGGCCGCCGGACGCCGCTACATCGAAGGCTTCGCCCGCGTGGGCGACGATGTTTACATCGTTCTCGACGTCGTGCACCTCCTCGATCCATCCCGGCTCGACGAGGTGCATCAGGCGAGCGTGCGGGGCACAGGGGCGGGTTTCAAGGCTGCAGCGGAAGGAAACTGAACATGGCGGTCACGAAGGGCATGGCAGCGAAGCCGATTCTCGGAGCGATCGATCGCTCCATGGCGCGGATCGAATTCGGCAGCGACGGCACGATCGTCGATGCCAACGAGCAGTTTCTTCGGCTCACCGGCTACGCGCTCGATGAGATTCGCGGGCGGCACCACAGCATCTTCATGCCCGAGGATCGCCGGTCGTCGCAGGAATACCGCGACTTTTGGGATGCGCTGCGGGACGGCCGGTTTCAGGCGGGCGAGTTCCCGCGAGTCACGAAGGACGGACGGACTGTCTGGCTACAGGCATCCTACTGCCCCGTGATGGACCAGCGGGGCAAGACGGTGGGCGTCGTCAAGCTGGCCTTCGACATCTCGGAGATGGTCGCGGCCCGTGCGGCCGACCGCGGGATGCAGCAGCGTTACATGCAGATGGTGGAGAACACGAGCGTGCGGCTGATCCTCGCCGACCGCAGTTTCAAGATCATCTACATGAATCCGGCATCGATCGTCGCGCTCAAGCGGCTGGAGCACCTGCTCCCCTGCCCGGTCGACCAGATCATGGGCAAGTCGATCGACATCTTCCACAAAAATCCCGAGGGCCCGCGGGCGATCGTGTCGGATCCGGGCAGGCTGCCGCACCGGGCTGCGATCAAGCTCGGCGACGAGACGCTCGACCTGAGCGTCTCCCCTCTCAAGGACGCCGAGGGCCGCTACATGGGACCGATGGTCACCTGGGAGGTGATCACCGAGCAGGTGCGGGCGAAGGAACGGGAGGAGCGGGCGCAGACCGACCTGCTTGCCGCCAAGCACGACCTCGAAGGCAAGGTCAGGGAGCTCGTCGACGTCTTCAGCCGGGCAGCCCGTGGCGACCTCACCGTGTCCATCGGGTTCTCCGGCGAGGACGACATGGGGCGGCTGGCCGCCAACGCCGGCGCGATGTTCGGCGACCTGCGCGGCGTCGTGAAGCAGATCGCCGAGGCCGCCGACCAGCAGAACGACGGGGCGCGGATGATCGCAGAGAGCGCCGCGAACCTGAGCGAGGGATCGCAGTCGCAGGCGGCGAGCGTCGAGGAGATGACCGCGGCCGTCGAGCAACTCGTCGGCTCGATCGAGTCGATCTCGCGGAGTGCCACGGAGTCGCGGCAGCAGGCGGCGGAATCGACGCAGCTGGCCCAGGCAGGTGGTGCTGCGGTGTCGGAGGCGATCGCCTCGATGGGACTGATCCAGAAGTCGGCCGAGCAGATCAACGACATCATCCAGGTGATCAGCGAGATCGCCAGCCAGACCAACCTCCTGGCACTCAACGCCGCGATCGAGGCCGCCCGGGCGGGTGAGCATGGTCTCGGATTTGCCGTCGTCGCCGACGAGGTTCGCAAACTCGCTGAACGGTCGAGCGAGGCCGCCAAGGAGATCACCACGCTCATCAAAGAGTCGACGAAGCGGGTGCAGGAGGGGGCGAGTCATTCCGAGAAGGTGGGTAGCTCGCTCAACGCTATCGTCGCCGCGGTGGGCAAGACGGCCGATGGCATCGCCACGATCGCCGCCGCCACGGGTACCCAGTCCGCCAATGCCGCCGAGGTGAAGATGGCGATCCGCTCCGTATCTCAGACGACGGAGTCGAACGCCGCGTCGGCCGAGGAGATGGCCGCCAGCGCCGAGCAGCTCGGCGCCCAGGCGCAGGGATTGCACGACCTCGTGAAGCGGTTCAGTCTGTGACAGCCGCTCGGCGGGCGGCCGAGCGACGCGGGTGGCGCGGCGAAAGGGGCGGATGCAACGTATGATGTCGCGAGGCGCGAGCGTGACGTTGCAGGAAGCGGCGCGGCCGCGTGACGGAGGCGGTCGTGTCGTGTGGGAATTGACGAAGCTGACGCCCGAGCAGTTCCAACTGTTCCGGGAGTTCATCTACCGCCACACCGGCATCTCCATGCAGGAGGGGAAGATCACGCTGTTGAGCAACCGCATCCGTCGGCGGCTGCGCGAGCTCGAGATCGGCTCGTTCGACGAGTACTACCGGCTGCTCACGGGCGGCCGGCTCGCGGGCGAGCTCGAGCACTTCTTCGACGCGGTCACCACCAACGAGACCCACTTCTTCCGGACCAGCGGCCACTTCGACTGGTTCGCCGGCCCATTCCTCGACGAACTCGCGACCCGGGCGGCGGCGGGCGGCCATCCGCGGTCGGTCAGGGCCTGGTCGGCGGCATGCAGTTCCGGTGAGGAGGCCTATTCGCTGGCGATCTGTCTGGCCGAGGCGCGGACACGGCTGCCGGGCTGGCGGCTGTCCGTCCTGGGCACGGACATCAGTGAGACGATGCTCGTGAGGGCCAAAGCGGCCAGCTTCGGCGAGCGGTCGCTGGAGCTGGTCGCGCAGGAGCGACGCGAGCGGCACTTCACGCGCGGGGATGGGGACACGTGGATCGTCCGCCCCGCCGTCGCCGCGCTGTGCGAGTTTCGCCGCCACAACCTCCTGGATCCGATCCGCGAGCCGCCGTTCGACTGCGTTTTCGTCCGCAACGTGCTGATCTACTTCGACCGGGAGTCGAAGAAGAAGGCCGTGCACACGCTCGTCGACGCGCTCCTCCCGGGCGGCTATCTCGTGGTGGGGCCGGCCGACGGCATCTACGACCTCCTGGACGGCCTGCGCAGGCACTCCGCGTTCCTCTACCAGAAGCCGTGAGCGCCGCCGTCGGCGACCGTCAGCCATGAACGACTTCAGCCTGCCCGACGACCTGCCTGCCGACGAGATGGCCGAATACCTGCGGCTCTACGTCGACGAGACGGAGGAGCAGCTCGACGCGTTGGTGCAGGCCCTGCTCGAGCTGGAGGCGGATCCCGCCGACTCGCGGCAGATCGACGAGGCGTTTCGGCTCCTGCACTCGATCAAGGGCTCGTCGGCCCTGCTCGGCCTCGACCGGATCACGGCGCTGACGCATCACCTCGAGAGCCATTTCGTGCAGATCCGCTCGGGGCGAAGGACGCTCGACGCGGAGACGATGGGCGTCGTGCTCCGCTGCATCGACTTCCTGCGGGCATGCAACGGCCAGCTGCGGGCCGGCGAGCCGCTCGGGAGCGACGTGGAGCTTTTGGAGCAGGTGCGAGCGCTGGAGCGCGGCGGCGAGGCCACCGCAGTGGCTGTTCGGCCTGGGGCGGCCGTCGACCGTCCGGCCCGCCAGCCAGCGGCGGAGGGGGCGGCTGGCGGTCGATGCTGGCGGGTGGAGATCGACTTCCTGCCAGCGCTGCCGCTCGTCGAGCTCAAGGCGGAGCTTGTGCTCGCACGGCTGGCGGCGGTGGGGCAGGTGCTGGGCTCGAGCCCCTCCCGGGACCGGCTGGCGGAAACAACCGAGCTCAGCAGGATCGTCGTCGTGATCGACACCGCAGCGGATCCGGCGGCGCTCGAGGCCGCGGCGAGCGCCGACGGCGTCTCCCGGGTGACGGTGATCATGGAAACGGCCCCGGCGGAATCGGCGACGACTGAGGCGGTCTCCAGCGAGCAGTCCGCGGCGACGCCGCTGGTCGTCGACGTGGCGCCGCTCGGCCCGGATGCCCTGTCGGCGGCGACCTCGCCCGAGGCAGATGCCAGTCGACGCAATGTCGCCCCGGCTTCTTCGGGAGAGACGCTGCGGATCGACGTCGACCGGCTCGACGTCTTGCTCAATCTCGCCGGTGAGCTGCTCGTCAATCGGGCGCGGATCGCCGAGCTGCTCGCCGCGATGGGGCCGCTCTTTCGCAAATCGGGCCACGCCGGTCGCTCGGCGCTGGTGGCGGAATCACTCCGCGGCGTGATCCACGATCTCGACGGCGCTGGCGGCGTCGATCCGGCCGCCGCGTCCGCTGAGCTGGAGGACGCGGTCGAGCTCCTGCGACAGCAGACCGAGACGTGGAACGCAGGTCGTCGCACGTTCAGCGACCTGCTCGCCGCCGTGGACCAGCTCACTCGGGTGACCAGGAGCCTGCAGCACGGCGTCTTGAGCACGCGAATGGTTCCCGTGGGGCCGCTTTTCTCCCGATTCCGCCGGTCGGTCCGCGACATCGCCGGTGAACTCGGCAAAACGGTGACGCTCGAGGTCTCAGGTGAGAAGACCGAGATCGACAAGCGGATGATCGACGAGCTTGGAGATCCGCTCAACCACTTGATCCGCAACTCGATCGACCACGGCATCGAGCCCGCCGAGGTGCGGCGGCGGCTTGGCAAGCCGGAGACGGCCCGCGTCCGTCTCTCCGCGGCACACCGGGGCAACAGCGTGATCATCACCGTGGCGGACGACGGCGCCGGCATCGACGTGGACCGCATCCGGCGGAAGGCCGTCGAGCGCGGGCTGGTGACCACCGACAAGGCCGCTGCGCTCGACGATGCGGACGCCATCAACCTCATCTGGGAGCCGGGGTTCAGCACCAAAGAGAGCGTCTCTGCGGTGTCGGGCCGCGGGGTCGGCATGGACATCGTGCGGACGAAGGTGAGGCAGCTGAGCGGCACGGTGGACGTGTCGACCGTCCGCGGCGTCGGCACCACCTTCACGATCAGCCTGCCGCTGACACTCGCCATCACCCGCTGCATGCTGTTTCAGGTGCCGCAGGCCGTGTTCGCCGCGCCGATCGAGAGCGTGCGCGAGATCGTACGGCTGGCGGACCACCGCGTCGTCACCGTCAACGGCCGGGAGCTGTGCGATATCCGCGGCGAGTTCCTGCCGCTGGTCGGCATCGATGACCTGTTTCGCTGGAGCGGCGCGGGGCGGCCGGCCGCCCGCACCGCCGCGACCGGCGACAACGTCGTGGTGCTCCGGGCCAACGCTCGCGGCTTCGGCCTGCGGGTCGACTCGCTGCTGGGCGGCCAGGACCTCGTCGTGAAGCCGCTGGACGAGAATTACGAGCACGTCCGCGGCCTGGGAGGCGCGAGCATCCTCGGCGACGGCAGTGTGTGCCTGCTGCTCGACGTCGCGACGTGCATCGATCTGGCGATGCCGCAGAAGGCGGGCAGACCGGCCACGGCGGACGCCGTGGCGTGGGCCGAGTGCAGTGGCCGGTCCGCTCCGTGAAGGCTCTCGGGGGATCGGAATGTATGATGACAAGCAGGCATGTCGCGATCGCGCAGCGGTGGCACCGCTGCGGCGCCACCGCACCGGCCCTCACCGCTCCCCGCCGCGGCCGCCAAGGAACAGCTTCATGACCACGTCCTCCAGCAGGGGCGCCGAAGAGGTGTTCAGGCGGGCCGCCGCCAGGGCGTCGGAGTCGCTGTCGAAGTGGCTCGGCCGTCCGACGACGATTGTGATCGAGGATGTTGCGGCGTTTCCGCTCGACGAGGCCGCCACGGTGCTGGGCACCGGCACGGAGACGCTCTGCGTCTGCGCGATGCAGGTCGGCAGCCACGTGCCGGGGATCCTCGCCCTTGCCGTCTCGGACGAGGCTGGCCTGGCGATGGCCGATCTGCTGCTGGGCAGGCCCCCCGGGGCCTCGGCGGCGTGGGGCGAGATCGAGCGGTCGGCGACGGCCGAGACGACCAACATCATCGGCTGCGCCTACTTGAACGCGGTTGCGGAGGGCCGTGACGATGCGGAGCCGCTGGTTCCCTCGCCCCCCTGGTTCGTGCGGGATTATCCCGAGGCGGTGATGGAGAGCCTCATCGTGACGCAGATGACCGACGACCCGTCGGTGTTTCTCACGAGGACGACCTTCTGCATCGAAGGTACTGCGATCCGCTGCAGCCTGGTGTTCGTGCCCCAGTCGGTCGCCGCGGGAAGGCCTGGCTCCGGGGTGGCGCCGTGAGCCGGCCGGCGGACGGTCGGCAGCAGGCCGGCCCCGATGCGCCGTCCGGTGCGCCGGTCTCCATAGGCATGGGAGAGGTCGGCGTGGGTCGGGACGGCGACACGCTGCGGACGTTTCTCGGGTCGTGCGTGGGGCTGGCGCTTTTTGACCGTCGCCGGAAAATCGCCGGGCTCGCGCACATCGTGCTGCCCGACTCTCGCGGCCAGGGCACGCCGCCGGGAAAGTACGCCGACACGGCCGTGAGGCACACGATCGACGCGCTTGCGGCGCTGGCCGGCGGCGGGACGCTCCACCTGGTCGCGAAGTTGGCCGGCGGCGCCAAGATGTTTCCCTTTCAGACGGGCCCGACCGTCGGCGACCAGAACGTGCAGGCGGTCGAGCGGCTGCTGGGTGCGGCGGGCATCGTGGTGGTGGGCCGCTGCTGTGGCGGCGAGCATGGCCGCCACATGACGCTCGAGGTCGCCACCGGGATCGTCTGGATCGACACCGTCGGCAGCGCCGACCGGATCACGATCTGAACCGGGGCCAGGGTGCCGATCCGCGACACGCACGAAGAATCAACCACGACACCACACACCTCCGGAGGAACGACGCCATGGACCATGCAACGAACCGGCTGCTCGTCGCCGACGACGCGCTGATCATGCGGGCGATCATCAAGGACATCGCTACGCGGGCTGGATGGCAGGTCGTGGGCGAGGCGTCGACCGGCGCCGAGTGCGTCGACCGCTACCGCGAGCTGCGGCCCGACCTGGTCACGCTCGACATCGTGATGCCCGTCATGGACGGGGTCGAGGCCCTGCGGGCGCTGCGGCAGGAGGATCCGACGGCGCGGGTCGTCATGGTCTCCGCCGTCGATCAGAAGGCCAAGCTCATGGAGTGCATCCAGCTCGGCGCGATCGATTTCGTCGCCAAGCCGTTCGACCGGGAGCGGCTCAAGGCGCTGCTGCAGAAGTACCTCGCCGCCTCGAACGCCTAGAGCGCATCCCGCCTACGTGGAGCACCGGCTCCGGGACGGCAGAAGTCTCCTCGCTCGAGGCCGCGGCGGCCACACGCTCGACGAGCTTCCGTCGATCCCTTCGCCTACGTTTCCTGGCCTACCGGGACACCGCTAGAGCTAAGAGGGATGCGTTCTAGGGCGGTTTTATGCTCGCGACATCGCGCGAGGGGTTGCCCATGCCCCGGGAGCCGGCGTAGGCGGCCAGCGGAGCCATGGAGGGCGGAGCGCAGACGCCTCCGCGAGAGCGGAGGCCCGGAGGGCCAAAGCGAACGTCCGGCGATGGGGCATGGGCGACCCCGGATTGCACCGTATGGCCGTGAATTGCGGAGGGTGCTCACGCCTGCACGCCGAACGCCCGACGCAGCACCCGCAGCGACTCGTCGCCGTGCTCGGCGGCCACGATCACGTTGAGCCGCACCTCGCTGGTGCTCACCAGGTCGATGTTGATGCCGGCGTCTGCCAGCGGCTTGAAGAGCCTGTCGGCCACGCCCGCGTGGCTGCGGATGCCCACGCCCGTGATCGAGAGCTTGGCGACATGCGGCACGTCGGCCACCTTCGCGCCACGGGCCGCCGCGATCCTGCCGGCCACATCGATCGCCCGGTCGCGGCTCTCCGCCGGAACGGTGAACGAGATCTCCGCGCGGCCGTCCCGCGGGTGGCTCTGCACGATCATGTCGACGAACAGGCCCGCCCGCCCCACCTCCTCGAAGACGTCGGCGGCCACGCCGGGCGTGTCGGGCAGGTCGGTGAACGTGACGAGGGCCTGGGAGGAGTCGAGCTGGCAGTCCTCGATTGCCAGGTCCTCCATCCCCTCGAGGCGGCGGACGACGTCGAGCGGGCTCGACTTCACGAGGCTGCCGCCGCCGATGTCGGCCTCGCCGTCGACCGTCTCGGCCTCCAGGCCGAAAGCCCGGTGCACCGCCTGCACCGCCGCGGGTCCGTCCTTGCGGTCGACGAGGACGGAGATCTTGATTTCGCTGGTGGTGATCATGCGGACGTTGATCTTTTCCCGAGAGAGCGCGGTGAACATCCGGCCCGCCACGCCCTCGGCCTCGGCCATTCCCACGCCCACGACCGACACTTTCGCCACGGCGTCGTCGTGCGAGACCCCGGTCGCGCCGAGCCTGTCGGCCACCCGCCGGGAGAGCGAGAGTGCCTCCGCGAGGTCGTCGGAGGGCACGGTGAACGAGATGTCGGCCTGGCCATGCTGGCCGACGTTCTGCACGATCATGTCGACCGCGATGCCGGAGGCCGCCAGCTCCGAAAAGAGCGCATGGCTCGATCCCGGCTGGTCGGGCACGTTCTCCAGCGTGATCCGCGCCTCGTCCTTCGCGATCGCCACGCCGCTGGCGGGACGCGGTGTCGACTCCTCGGCCGCCAGGATCATGGTGCCCGGCACGTCCTTGAAGCTCGACCGCACGAGCACCTTCACGCCAAACTTCTTGGCGAACTCGATCGACCGCGGATGCATCACGCCCGCGCCGAGGCTCGCCATCTCCAGCATCTCGTCGTAGCTGATCGACGGCAGGCGGCGGGCGTCGGGCAGCAGCCGCGGGTCGGTCGTGTAGACGCCGTCGACGTCGGTGTAGATCTCGCACAGCCCCGCGTCGAGCACGGCGGCGAGGGCCACGGCGGTGGTGTCGGAGCCGCCGCGGCCGAGCGTCGTGATGTTGCCGTTCTGGTCGATGCCCTGGAAGCCGGCGGCGATCACGATGGCGCCGTCGTCGAGTAGCTTCCGCACGTGGTCGGTCGAGATCGATCTGATGCGGGCCTTCGTGTGCGTGCTGTCGGTGCGGATGCCGATCTGCGCGCCGGTGAGGCTCACCGCCTTGTGTCCGAGCGATTGGATCGCCATCGCGAAGAGGGCCACGCTGACCTGCTCCCCCGTGGACAGGAGCATGTCCATCTCGCGGGCGCTGGGCCGTTCGGAGATCTGCTTTGCGAGGTCGACGAGCACGTCCGTCTGGTGCCCCATCGCACTGACGACGACCACCACTTGGTGGCCGGCCTGCTGCCGGGCGATCGCCTTGCGGGCCGCCGCCAGGATCTTCTGCGGATCGGCCACGCTGGTCCCGCCGAATTTCTGCACCACGAGGGCCATCGGCTCTTGTCTCCTGCGCGTCACGCGCGATTGGTACCCAGAAACTCTCCCATCAGCCGCCAGCCCGGCTCGATCGGCCTGCCGGCGGACGCCGCCGCCAGTTCGTCATAGGTGGCCTGCCCCGAGGCCGCGACGCCGCGGCCCGCCATCACGAAGGGCACGGCGCCGCGGGAATGCGTCTTGGTGGCGATGAACGTGGGGTGGTCGGGGCAGACGAGGATGCGATGGTCGGCGATGCCGGCGAGGTGCGCCGCGACGGGGCCCACGATCTTCGCGTCGATCTCTTCGATAGCCTTCACCTTGGCGGCCGCGTCCCCCTGGTGGCTGGCCTCGTCCGGGGCTTCGACGTGGACGCAGACGAGGTCGGCATGGGCGAGCTCCGCGATCGCCGCCCGCCCCTTGGCCGCGTAATCGGTGTCGAGGTAGCCGGTCGCCCCGGGAACCTCGAGTCGTTTCCAGCCGGCGAGCGCCGCCAGCCCGCGGAGCAGGTCGACGGCAGTGATCATGGTGCCGGTCATCCCATACTTTCGGTCGAATGGCTCCATCGCCGGCGCTCGGCCCGCGCCCCAGAGCCAGACGTGCGTGGCGGGCCGGCGGCCCGCCGCGATCCGCGCGGCGTTGACGGGATGGCCGGCGAGCCAGTCGGCACTGCGGGCCATGATGTCGGTGAGGATCCTGCTGCCGGTGCCGCGCGGAAACGAGTCGGCGACGGGCTTGTCCATGAGGTCGTGCGGCGGGATGGCCCGCAGGTCGGCGGCCAAAGGCGCCGCCGTGCCGGCCGTGCCCCGGTGCAAAAGCAGGTTGCGGTAGCTGACGCCCGGCTTGAACTCCCAGCCGCAGAGCTCGGGAAAGTCGGCAGCCATCCCGCGCTGGGCCGCCGCGAGCAGCTCCGTCGCCTCCGCGGTCGAGACGTGGCCGGCGGTGAAGTCTTCCATCAGAGGCTCGTCGGCGCCCGCGATGGTGACGAGGTTGCACCGCACGGCCCAGTCGTCGGGCCCCAGCGCGATTCCCTGTGCCGCCGCCTCGAGCGGGGCACGGCCCGTGAAGTACGTGAGCGGGTCGTAGCCCATCAGGCTCATGCAGGCCACTTCCGAGCCGGGCGGCAGGCTGCCGGGTACGTGGTTGGTGAGTCCGACGCGGCCGCGGGCGGCGAGCGCATCCAGTGCCGGCGTGCGGGCCGCCTGGAACGGCGTCCGGCCCCCGAGGGAATCCTGCGGGGCGTCGGCTGCACCGTCGGGGATCACGATCACGTATTTCATGGAAATTGGTTCCGGGGCTGCGATCGCCGGTCGGCGTCAGTCGTCGAGCACGCTCAAACAGACGCTCCTGCCCTCCACGACGTCGGAGGCGTCAATGTGGCTCATGGCGCGACGGACGGAGTTCGAGCCGCACGCATGCGTCATGATCACCAGCGGCACGGCGGCGCCCGACGCACCGGTCGGGTCGTGCTGGATGACGGAGGCGATCGAGATGCCGTGCTCGCCGAGCACGCCCGTGATCCGCGACAGCACGCCGGGCCGGTCCTGGACCGGCACCCGCAGGAAATGACGCTCCTGCATGTCGACGTCGCCGATCTTGGCGGCCGGCGCGTCGGGCGAGAGCACGCCGGTGGTCCGGAACGTGATGGCGGCCCTGCCGACGACGGTGTCGATGATGTCCGCCACGACGGCCGACGCGGTGGGCATCTGCCCGGCACCGAGCCCGTGGAAGAACATGCGGCCGACCGCGTCGCCGACGATGCTCACGGCGTTGTAGGCACCGCGGGTCTCGGCCAGCGGCGTGCCCTTCTTGACCAGCGCCGGCGCCACCCGCATGGCGAGCCTGCCGTCGCTGCGGCTGGCGATCGCCACCAGGCGGATCCGGTAGCCCAGCTGGGATGCGTAGGTCATCAGCCCCAGATCGACCCCCTCGATGCCGGTGCGGGGGATCTCGGCCCACGGCACCCAGACACCGAACGCCAGGTGCGCCAACAGCGCGATCTTCTGCGTGGCATCGGTTCCGTCGACGTCCATCGCGGGATCGGCCTCGGCGTAGCCCTTCGCCTGCGCGAGCTTGAGGACATCGGCGTAGTCGGCCCCGTCCTCCTCCATCCGCGTGAGGATGAAGTTGCTCGTGCCGTTGAGGATGCCCCGGATCGACTCGATACGGTTGGCAGCCAGGCACTCACCGATCGCGGCGACGATCGGGATCCCGCCGGCCACGGCCGCCTCGAAGGCGATCGATCGGCCCCGGGAGCGGGCCAGTTCGAAGAGTTCTGGGCCGTGCTCGGCGAGAAGCGCCTTGTTGGCGGTGACCACGTCCTTTCCGTGCTCGAGCAGCTCGATCATCATCGACCGCGCCGGCTCGAGGCCGCCGACGAGCAGCGCTGCCACCGAGATCGATGGATCCCGCGACACGTCGCGGATGTCGGTGGAGATGCGGCCTCCGGGCACGTGCACGCTGCGCGGCTTGGACAGGTCGTGGACGACCGCCCGCTCGACGACGATCGGCCGACCCGCATGGCGCGTGATGTGGTCGGCCGAATCGACGAGCAGGCGGACGACGCCCGACCCGACGGTGCCGAGCCCGACGACGCCGACGCGGACTGGTTCGATCATGGGAAAACCGGCTCCGGTGCTGGGAAACAGTCGATCGTAATGAGCGTAGCCCGCCGCTGGAAGCGAGGCGGTTTGGCTCCGGGGCGGTGACGCCGGTCGTGCCATCCGCGCCGGTCGTGACGCCTGGCGCGGGGCTCGGGCATGCGGACGGAGCGTGGCCGCCGCCCGCTGTCAGGTTTGCGGCCGATCGCGTACAACAGCCCGCGTTGGGCCCGGCCGGATGCCGTCGCCGTCCCGCAGCCTTCGAGGAGATCGTCATCCGTGGATGCATCGGCCCGCGATTTTTTGGTCCGCCTGCTCGAAACCCCGAGCCCGTCGGGATACGAGCAGCCCATCCAGAGGGTGGTTCGCGAGTACCTCGCGGCCTGTGCCGATACGGTCACCACCGACTCCCACGGCAACGTGATCGGGGCCAAAAACCCCGCGGCCGCCACCCGCATGCTGCTGGCGGGCCACTGCGACCAGATCGGCCTGATCGTGCAATACATCGACGGTGACGGCTTCATTTCCGTGCAGCCGATCGGGGGGTGGGATCCGATCCAACTCGTCGGAGCGCGGGTGGTGATCTGGACCGCAGCCGGGCCGATCAACGGTGTCATGTCGCGCAAGCCGATCCACCTGCTCACCGAGGAGGAGCGGAAGGTCGTCCCCAAGATGAAGGATTTGTGGATCGACATCGGCGCCGGCGACAAGGCTGACGCGGAGAGTGTCGTGCGGATCGGCGATGCCGTGACGCTCGAGCTGCGGTTCCAGCCGCTCCGGCGGAACCTCGCCTGCTCGGTGGCGATGGACGACAAGGTGGGGCTGTGGGTGGTGCTGGAAGCGTTTCGCCGCGCGGTGGCGGCCGGCCCCCTGCCCTGCGGGCTCTTCGTGGCCTCGACCGTGCAGGAGGAGATCGGGCTGCGGGGCGCCCAGACGAGCTGCTACGGCGTCGATCCGCACGTGGCCATCGCCGTCGACGTCACACACGCTACCGACTGCCCCACTATCGACAAGAAGTCCGAGGGGGATGTGGCGATCGGCAAGGGACCTGTCGTGTTTCGCGGGCCGAACATGAACCCGCACGTTGTCTCGCGGCTGCTGTCGGCCGCCGCTGCCCGCGACATCCCGGTGCAGCTGGGCGCCAGTGGCCGAGCCACCCCGACGGATGCCAACGTCCTGCAGACGACCAGGTCGGGCGTCGCCACAGGCCTCGTCAGCATCCCCAACCGCTACATGCACTCCGCGGTCGAGACGATATCGCTCGACGATGCGGACCGGGCCGCCGACCTCCTGGCGGCGTTCGTGCGGGGACTCGAGGGGGCGATCGAGTGGGCTCCATGAATCGGCATTCGCCAGGCGGCCGACGACCGAGCCCCTGCCAAAACGGCACTTGGCGGATCGGGGACTCACAGCGGGCCCCCCATGGCCGATCCGGCACGGCAAAAACCAGCCGGCGGAAGGCCACCCGGGCCGTTGTCGGCCGCTTTGGCACGCCGGTTGCATCCTTTTCGGCCGCTTGGAGCTGAACTGCCAATTCAACACGTGCCGCCCGTGCGGCTCCCGTCCAGCAAATCCCCGTCCAGATCGTTCTGCCCAGACCGTTCCAGCCCAGATCGTTCCAGCCCAGATCGTTCCAGCCCAGATCGTTCCAGCCCAGATCGTTCCAGCCCAGATCGTTCCAGCCCAGATCGTTCCAGCCCAGAT
>Ga0075471_10000811_pt1 | contig 19532 bp, 18 predicted proteins | sample DEB19_08_DNA_2_FD_74787 | JGI IMG/M metagenome (GOLD analysis project Ga0075471, IMG submission 74787) | Aqueous microbial communities from the Delaware River and Bay under freshwater to marine salinity gradient to study organic matter... | ecosystem: Environmental > Aquatic > Marine > Coastal ... | reverse complement strand
CACGGTGAGGTCGCAGCCGCACTCCCCGTCGTTGCGGTTGGCACCGCAGGCCGGGCAGAGACCAGCGCATTCTTCCCGACAGAGGACGGTCGGCGGGAGTTCGAGCAGGAGGTTGTCCCGCAGCGGGCCGCCGAGGTCGACCTCCTCGCCCTCGAGGGCGTAGGTCTGGCCCTCGATGGGTTCGGGCTCGAACAGCTCCCGGACCGGGGTGGCCACCGAGTGGCGGACCGGCTCGAGGCAGCGGGCGCACTCCCCCTCGTAGACCGCCGTGGCGGTCCCGTTCACGACGATCGAGTCGGCCACGTGCTCGAGCGAGATCTCGATGTGGACCGGCTGGTCGGCGGCGAGGCGGGTCTGCCCGATGCCGCCGAGCTCGTCGGCCGGGACGTCGACCGTCACCACCCGGCGAGCGGCCGGCTTGTGGAGGAGGTCGGAGACGTTCTGTCGGAGCAGGTCCATGGCCGGGGCGCGGGTCGGGGCGGATCGTGCGGGACCGCCGGCGTCACGGCGGTCCGACCGGCGACCCGGGTGGGCCGCTCGAGGGCCCGTGATCGTAGCAGCGCCCGCACCGGAGCCTCCCGGGGCGGGCTCGGTCAGTCCATCTCCTGGTCGAAGAAGGCGGCACCCGCCTCGTCGTCCTCGGGCGCACCCGGCTCGGCGGGCGCCTCGACGACGAGGGAGAGCCGCTCCCGGCCCTTCTGGACCGCACCCATGGTGCGCTCGAGCACGACCTCGAACCCGGCGAGCTTCTGGTCGATGTAGTCCTCGGTCTCGAGGCGCATCGCCCGCGCCCGGTCCTCGGCGGCTTCGACGACCCGTTCCGCGGTGCGGCGGGCGGAGCGCACGACCTCGGTGCGCTCGACCATCCGCTCGGCCTGCTGCCGACCGGCCTCGATGATCTCCTCGGCCTCCTTGCGCGCCTTGGCGAGGAACTCCTCGCGCTCCTTGAGGAGCCAGCGGGCCTGACGGATCTCCTCGGGGAGCATGGCGAGCGCGTCCTCGATGAGCCCGAGCAGCTCGTCCTTGTTGACCATCACCGAGGCCGACATCGGCATGGACCGGGCCTGCTCGACGTGGTCACGGATGAGGTTGAGGCTCTCCTCGGTGTCCGGGATCGTCCCGTCCAGCGCGTCGTAGTCGCTCATGGCTGACCCCCCTGCTCGGCGAAGCGTTCCGTGAGCCGCGCCGCGACCGACGCCGGCACCATCGTCGAGACGTCGCCGCCGAAGCGCCCGACCTCGCGCACCAGGCTCGACGACAGGAACGAGTACTGCGGGCTCGTGGAGATGAAGAACGTGTCGATACCCGAGAGGCGCTGGTTCATCTGCGCCATCTGGAGTTCGTAGTCGAAGTCGGACACCGCACGCAGGCCCTTGACGATCGCGCTCGCACCGTTGTCGCGCGCGAAGTCCACGAGCAGTCCCTTGAAGAACGCGATCCGCACGTTCGGCAGGTGCGCGGTGACCTCACGCAGCATGTCCTGACGCTCCTCGAGCGTGAACAGGGACTGGGTCTTCTGCGGGTTCCGGATCACCGCCACGACCACCTCCGAGAAGTGCCGCGAGGTGCGCTCGATGATGTCGAGGTGGCCGAGGGTCACGGGGTCGAACGATCCCGGGCACAGGGCGATGGACACCGGCGCTTCCTTTGCGGTTCGGGCGGACCCGGGGGTCCGTCGTGGAGGTCGGGCGGTCAGTCGCCGCCGGGCTCGCAGAGCAGGATGAGCGTATCCCCGTAGGTGCGGGCCCACGTGACACGCCAGCCCTCCGGCATCGCGGGTGCGCCGTCGGCGGCCCGTTCCACCACGACGCACCCACCCGCGGCGAGGACGCCCGGCGCGCCGAGCGCCGTGAGGTGCACGCCGATCGTGGTCCCCGGCGTGTCGTAGGGCGGATCCATGAGCACGAGGTCGAAGGGCCCGTCGCCCGTCGCGCCGGCCAGGTAGGCCGCGACCGTGCCGGGATGCACGCGCAGACGCCCCACGAGGTGCGCGCGCTCCACGTTGGTCCGGATCGCCGCGACCGCCGCGCGATCGGACTCCACCGCAACCGCGCGCGCCGCTCCGCGCGAGAGCGCCTCGATGGCCAGCGCACCGCTCCCCGCGTACAGGTCGAGCACGACCGCATCCTCGACGCGTGCACCGAGCGCGGCGAACAGTGACTCCTTCACCCGGTCCGCCGTCGGTCGCGTGCGCGAGCCGCGGGGCGTGGCGAGGCGAAGCCCGCCGATCTCCCCGGCAATCACGCGGGGCCCGCGTCCGGCACTCATGACTTGAACAGGTACTCGACGTCGTCGCCGAGGAGGTCCTCGACCTCCTCGGCCAGCGGCCGGTGCGCAGCGAGGTCGGGATCGGCGTCGAGGATCGCCTCTGCGGTCGAGCGGGCGAACTCCACGTACCGCTCGTCGCGGGGCAGGCGCGCGAGTCGCAGGTGACGATCCACCCGTTGTCCCGACTGCCGTTCGCCGAAGACCTGCCCGCTGCCGCGGATCTCGAGGTCGCGCTCGGCGAGCACGAAGCCGTCCGCGGTCTCGACCATGGCGTCCATCCGGGCCGCCGCGTCCTCGGTGGCGGTGTCCGCGATGAGGTAGCACCACGACTCGCCCCCGCCGCGACCGACGCGGCCGCGCAGCTGGTGGAGCTGGGCGAGCCCGAAGCGCTGCGCGTCCTCGATGACCATCACCGTGGCGTTCGGGACGTCGACGCCGACCTCGATGACCGTCGTGGCCACGAGCACGTCGAGCTCGCAGGCCCGGAACGCCTCCATGACCGCCTCCTTGTCGGCGGCCGGCATCTGACCGTGGAGGAGGCCGATGCGCAGGCCCTCGAGCTCGCCGGCCCGCAGTTCCTCCGCCCGCTCGGTCGCCGCCTTCGCCTCGATCTTCTCCGAGCCCTCGACGAGCGGGCAGACCACGTAGGCCTGCCGTCCGGCCGCCACCTCGGCCCGCACCTGCGCGTAGGCACGCGTCGTCTCGCCGGTGTCGCGTCGCAGCACCTCCGTGGCGACCGCCTGACGGCCCTCCGGCATGGTCGCGAGCACCGAGATGTCGAGGTCGCCGTAGACGAGCAACGCGGCGGTGCGCGGGATCGGGGTGGCGGTCATGACGAGGACGTCGGGGACGAGCGCGCCCGCCCGCTGCTTCAGGACGTCGCGCTGCTCGACGCCGAACCGATGGTGCTCGTCGATGACAACGAGGCCGAGGTTCGTGAACGGGGAGTCGCCGTAGAGCAGGGCGTGGGTGCCGACCACGATGTGGACCGTGCCGTCGCGCAGGCCGGTCGCGATCTCGGTCCGCTCCCGTGCCGTGGTGCGGTTCGTGAGCAGCCGGACCCCGCTCGTGGTCTCGCCGAGCAGGTTCGCCCCCGGCGCGCCGGGCACGAGGTCGCCGTAGGTGCGCAGCGCCACCGCGTAGAGCTGCTCGGCGAGCACCGCGGTCGGGGCCATGAGCGCGGCCTGGTGGCCGCCCTCCACCGCCACGAGCATCGCGGCGAGCGCGACGACGGTCTTGCCCGAGCCGACATCGCCCTGGAGCAGGCGGTGCATCGGCGCGGGCCGGGCGAGGTCGGCGCGGATCTCGGCGATGGCCCGGGTCTGGTCGGCGGTGACCTCGAACGGGAGACGGTCGAGGAACGCGGCCACGAGCGACCCGTCCGGCGCATGGCGGATGCCGATCTCGGCCGCCGCAAGGGCACGCTTGCGGGCCACGAGGCCGACCTGGGCGACCAGGAACTCGTCGAAGCGCAACCGCCGCTCGGCCTGCCGGTGGTCCTCCGCGGTCTCGGGCCGGTGGACGTCCCGCAGTGCGGTGGTCCGATCCACGAGTCGGAGCGGGTCGCGGATGGCGGCGTCCAGCGGGTCGTAGACCTCGCCGGCGAACTCCAGGGCCCGGGCCACCGCGGGGGCGATCTCCCACGAGGAGAGCTCGGCCTTCGCCGACTGCGGGTACACGGCGACGATGCGGCCGGTGCGCGCCTCGCCGGCCCGGCCGATGACGTCGACCACCGGGTTCGTCATCCGCCGCTTCCCGGCGAAGGTCTCGACCTTGCCGAACATGGCGACCTCGGTCCCCACCGGCATCTGCGTGGCGCGCCACGGCTGGTTGAAGAACGTCACCTCGAGGCGCGCCTGGTCGTCCCCGACGCGGGCCACCACCATCTTCTTGCGGTTCTTGGTGACCCGCGACGAGATCGCCAGCACCGAGCCGAACACGGTCGTCTCGGTGCCGATCTCGAGCTGGTCGATCGGCGTGACCGCCGTGCGGTCGTGGATGCGGCGCGGGTAGAGGTGCAGGAGGTCGAGGACCGTCTCGACCTCCATGACCGCGAGCCGTTCGATCGTGCGCGCCCGGATGCCCTCGATGTCCCCGAGTGGGGTCCGGGCGAGCTCGCGCAGGGAGTGCGGGGCCGTGGCTACTCCACCCCGATGAGGTACGGGTAGAGCGGCTGGCCCCCCTCGTGCACCTCGATCTCGACGTGCGGGTGCTTCGCCGCGAGGTGCTCCCGTACCCGCTGGGTCTCGGCCGGACGGGCATCGGTGCCCACGAGCACGGTCACGATCTCGCTGTCCTCGTCGATGAGGCGGTCGACGAGCGCGAACGCGGCCTCGGCCGCGCTCGACGCGGTGGCGCCGATGCCGCTCGGGTCGATCGCGAGCCAGTCACCCTCCCGGATCGGTCCGCACTCGGCGGTGCTGTCGCGCACCGCCCGGGTCACCTCGCCGGCGCGCACCGCGAGCGCCCCCGCCTCCATGGCCCGCAGGTTGGTGTCGCAGTCGGCGTCCGGGTCGTAGGTGACGAGCGCGGCGAGCGCCTCGAGCACCGACACGGTGGGCACGACCTCGACCCGCTTGTCGGACAGCGCGTCGACCTGCCGGGCCACCGGGATGATGTTCTTGTTGTTCGGCAGGACGATGACCGCGTCCGCCGGCCCCCGCTCGACCGCCTCGAGGATCTGCGCGGTCGACGGGTTCATCGACTGTCCACCCGCCACGATCTCCTGCACGCCGAGGCTGCGGAGGAGGCGCTTGACCCCCTCGCCCACCCCGACCGCGACCACCGCCGTCGTCACCGCGGCGCCGCCGGTCTCCCCGCCGGCCCCGCCGTGCTCGCGGACCCAGACCTCCTCCTCGACCTGCTCGATGAGGTCCGTCACGCGGATGTTGCGGGGTCGCCCGGCCTCGATGCCCGCCTCGATCGCGCCGCCGATGTCGTCGGTGTGCACGTGGCAGTTCCAGAGACCGTCACCCCCGACGACCACGATCGAGTCGCCCAGCGCCATCCAGGTGGCCTTGAAGGCGTCGATGGTCGAGTCGGGCGCGTCGAGCAGGAACATCACCTCGTACCGCAGCGAGGACACGTCGCCGGCCTCGAGGTGCTCGCGCACGATGTTCGGCGCGTCGACGATCATGGGCTCCGGGATCGGCCGACCCGACACGACCTCGAGGAACGCGTCGAGCAGGAGGGTGAACCCCTTGCCGCCGGCGTCCACCACGCCGGCGTCGCGCAGGGCCGGGAGCAACTCGGGCGTGCGAGCGACCGAGGCCTCCGCACCCGCCTCCGCGGCGAGCAGCACCGCCTCGATCGACGAGGCCTCGGCGGCCTCGGCGGCCTCGGCGGCCTCACGGCAGACCGTGAGGATCGTGCCCTCGACCGGCCGCATCACCGCCTGGTACGCCGCGTCGGCGGCCCGGCGCAGCGCCGCCACGGTCTCGGCCGGCCCGACCTCGGTGCGGCCCCGGAACGACTCGACGAGGCCCCGCAGGATCTGCGAGGTGATGACGCCCGAGTTGCCCCGGGCCCCCATGAGGGAGCCGTGGGCGATGGCGGTGCAGACCTCGTCCATCGTCTCGGCGGTGCGCAGTTCGTTGGCGACCGACTCGAGGGTCAGCATCATGTTCGTGCCGGTGTCGCCGTCCGGGACGGGGTAGACGTTGAGCCGGTTCAGCTCCTCCTGGTGGGCGCGGAGCGCATCCCGGAACCGGGTCACCGCGAGACGCAGATCGGCGGCGGTGAGGGTCTCGAGCACGGGCACGGATCCGAGCGTACCGCCGGGAGGGAGCCGGAACGGGGCCTCCTGCTATCCTCGCCCGGTCCTGCGAACCGATCCTGAGGTCGAGCCATGTCATCCGTCTGCGACGTCTGCGGCAAGAAGCCGGTCTTCGGCATGCGCCTCAGCCACTCGCACCGCCGTACCAAGCGCCGTTGGAACCCCAACGTGCAGAAGGTCCGTGCGGTGGTCAACGGTTCGCCGAAGCGCATCAACGCCTGCACCGCCTGCCTCAAGGCCGGCAAGGTCCAGAAGCCGTAACGGCCGTGCAGGGCGTCGTCCGCTCCTACGACCCGGAGACCGGGGAGGGTGTCGTCGTGCGCGACACCGACCGGCTCGACATCACCCTCGCCCCGGGAGCCCTCGAGGGCTCGCTGTTCCGGGTGCTCCGGCAGGGTCAGCGGGTGAACTTCGACCTCGACCCCGAGGGCCGCGCCACCGCGATCCGCTCGGGCTCCGAGGGCGACATGGGCCTGCCCGACCAGGTGCAGGTCTGAGCCTCCGCTGAGGCGTCCCGGCCCCGCCGTGCGCGGTTGGGGGCGGTAGCGGGAGCGGCCCTACACTCCGCGACCATTCGATCCGGCGGCGCCGAAGCCGCCGGGCCAGGTCGCAAGGAGTCGTACCCGTGTCCATCGCCGACGACGCCCCCACGAAGCACGCCCGGCTCATCGCCTGGGTCGAGGAGATGGCCGCGCTCACCGAGCCCGCCGCCATCCACTGGTTCGACGGTTCCCAGGCCGAGGCCGACCGCCTCGCCGCCCAACTCGTCGCGGCCGGCACCTTCGTGCCGCTCGACCCGGCGAAGCGGCCGAACTCCTACTGGGCCGCGACCGACCCGTCCGACGTCGCCCGGGTCGAGGACCGCACCTTCATCTGCTCCGAGCGCGAGATCGACGCGGGCGCGAACAACAACTGGCGCGACCCGGCGGAGATGCGCACCCAGCTCGACTCGCTGTTCCGGGGTTCCATGCGCGGCCGCACCATGTACGTCGTGCCGTTCTCGATGGGCCCGCTCGGGTCGCCGCTGTCCTACATCGGCGTCGAGATCACCGACTCCCCCTACGTGGCGCTCTCGATGCGGGTCATGACCCGGGCCGGACAGGCCGCCCTCGACGTGCTCGGGGACGACGGCGACTTCGTGCCCTGCATGCACTCACTCGGCGCGCCGCTGGCCGAGGGTGAGACGGACTCCTCCTGGCCCTGCAACCCGGACGAGAAGTGGATCGTGCACTTCCCGGAGACCCGGGAGATCTGGTCGTACGGGTCCGGCTACGGCGGCAACGCGCTGCTCGGCAAGAAGTGCTTCGCGCTGCGCATCGCCTCGGTCATCGCTCGGGACGAGGGCTGGCTGGCCGAGCACATGCTCATCCTCAAGCTCACGAACCCGACGGGTGCGGTGCGCTACGTCGCCGCGGCGTTCCCGTCAGCCTGCGGCAAGACCAACCTGGCCATGCTCATCCCGTCGATCCCCGGCTGGAAGGCCGAGACGATCGGCGACGACATCGCCTGGATGAAGTTCGGCCCCGACGGCCGCCTGCGCGCCATCAACCCCGAGTTCGGGTTCTTCGGCGTCGCGCCGGGCACGAACATCGAGACCAACCCGAACGCGCTGCACACCCTCGGCGCGAACACGGTGTTCACCAACGTCGCGCTCACCGATGACGGCGACGTGTGGTGGGAGGGCCTGACCGAGGACCCGCCGGCGCACCTCATCGACTGGAAGCGCAACGACTGGACCCCGACCTCCGGCACCGATGCGGCCCACCCGAACTCCCGCTTCTGCGTGCCCGCGTCCCAGTGCCCGGTCATCGCGGACGAGTGGGAGGACCCCGCCGGCGTGCCGATCGACGCCATCCTCTTCGGCGGGCGCCGGGCCTCCACCGTGCCGCTCGTGTTCGAGTCCCGGGACTGGGAGCACGGCGTGTTCGTCGGCGCCACGATGGGTTCGGAGAAGACCGCGGCGGCCTTCGGCGGACTCGGCGACCTGCGCCGCGACCCGATGGCGATGCTCCCGTTCTGCGGGTACAACATGGGTGACTACTTCGCCCACTGGCTCACGATGCCGTCGCACACCGACCGGGCCAAGCTGCCGCGCATCTTCGGGGTCAACTGGTTCCGCAAGGACGAGTCCGGCAAGTTCCTCTGGCCCGGCTACGGCGAGAACTCCCGGGTCCTCAAGTGGGTGTTCGAGCGGTGCGAGGGCGAGGGCTCCGGCGTGGAGACCGCCATCGGCACCGTGCCGACGCTCGAGGACCTCGACCTCGCCGGTCTCGACGCCGACCCGTCGAAGGTCGAGGCGGCCGTGGCCGTGCGCGCCGAGGAGTGGAAGCAGGAGGTCGGCTTCATCCGCGACCACTTCGACTCGGTGGGCGAGCGACTCCCCGTCGACCTGCGCACCCAGCTCGACGCGCTCGAGGCCCGGCTCGGCTGAGGCCACCGGCGCTCGCGGAGTCCCACTCGAGGCGCGCCGGCTCCGTCGGCGCGGGGGTCGCGCACCGGTCGGGGGTCAGTCGCGGGCGCGCCCGGCGCGGATCGCTCGTCGGGCATGGCGGGCGATCGCGAGATCGATGAGTCGGTCGAGCAGATCCGAGTACGGCACCCCGCTGATGCCCCAGAGCCTCGGGTACATCGAGATCGGCGTGAAGCCCGGGATCGTGTTGACCTCGTTCACGAGGAAGCCGCGACCCGGCTCCTCGAGGAAGAAGTCGACCCGGGCCATGGCCTCGAGTCGGCAGGCCGCGAACGCGTCGAGCGCGAGTTGGCGGACCTCGGCCTCCTGGTCCTCGGTGAGCGGGGCGGGCGCGAGCAGTTCGGCGGCACCGTCCTCGTACTTGTCGGCGTAGGTGTAGAACTCGGCCCCCGGCACGATCTCCCCCGGGCGCGACGCCTCTGGACGCTGGTCGCCGAGCACCGCGACCTCGATCTCGCGTCCCGTGATCGCCTCCTCTGCGAGCACCCACTCGTCGTAGCGGAGGGCGTGGCGCACCGCCGCCTCCAGCTCGGCCCGGTCGTGGGCCTTGCTCACCCCGACCGAGGACCCCATGTTGGCGGGCTTGACGAAGCAGGGCAGTCCGAGGTCGGCGACCACCGAGTCGCAGAAGGCGCCGATGTCCTCGCCGTCCCGGTGCTCCCGCCACGCGGCCACCGGCACGCCGCAGGCCACGAGCGCCCGCTTCATCATCGCCTTGTCCATGCCCACCGCCGACCCGAGCACGCCGGAGCCGACGTACGGCAGGCCCGCGAGTTCGAGGAGCCCCTGCAGCGTGCCGTCCTCGCCGTAGGGACCGTGCACGAGCGGGATGACCACGTCGACCCCGAGGGCGCCGGACGCCGGGAGCGCGACCGCGTCGCCGATGGCCTCGAGGGCCACCCCGTCGACCGGGAGGCCGTCCGGCGGGGCCGGCACCTCCGTCGCCTCGATGATCGCCCGGGCACCCGGCGCGTCGAGCCACCGGCCGTCCTGGGTGATCGCCACCGGGATCACCTCGTAGCGCTCCGGGTCGAGCGCCCGGGCCACCGAGGTGGCGGTCACGCGCGACACGTCGTGCTCGGCCGACCGACCGCCGAAGATGAGCAGCACCCGCCGCCTCATCACCGGACCACCTGGAGGACGGCCCGGATGCCGAGGCCCATGACGAACAACCCGCCGAAGCCGTAGAGCATCTCGAGCCGCCCCTTCATGGAACCTCGGTACTGGTACAGCAGACCGACGGTGATGAAGATCACGAACCCGTAGAACATGTGGAACCGCGGGACCTCGTAGCGATCGCTCGCCACGAGGATGACCCCGATGAGCACCTGGAGCAGCACCGCGACCTCGGCCACGATCGTCGCGATCCACACGTGACGGCCGCGGAAGCCGACCACGCGCCACGCGACGAGGGCGAGGATGCCGGCGATCGCGTTGAGCACGATCGCCACGTACCCCCAGAACGCGTGGAAGTCGTACAGCGCGGTGATCGCCCTCGCCCCCTAGAGCGCCGAGTCGTCGGATTCCGACGGCGAGAACGCGGTCTGCCCGCCGCGCAGGATGTTCTTGAGGACCTTGCCCGCCGGGTTCCGCGGCAGCGGCTCGTCGACGAAGGCCACGTACTCGGGCACCTTGAAGTCGGCGAGGTGGGTGCGGCAGTGGGCCCGGATGTCCTCGGCGGTGGCGGTGGAACCGGCCCGCAACTGCACGAAGGCCTTCACCTCCTCACCCATCTCCTTGTGCGGCACGCCCACGATCGCGGCGTCGAGCACGTCGGGGTGGTCGAAGAGCACGTGCTCTACCTCGACGCAGTAGATGTTCTCGCCGGCCCGGATGATCATGTCCTTGGCCCGGTCGACGAGGTACAGGAACCCCTCCTCGTCGAGCTTGCCGATGTCCCCGGTCTTGAACCACTTCTCTGGCGTGAGCACCTCGGCGTTCGCGTCGGGGCGGTTCCAGTAGCCCCGGACCATCACGGTCGGGCCGCGGAACCACACCTCGCCGGTCTCGCCGACCGCAGCATCACGCCCGTCCTCGGTGACGACCCGCATCTCGACCGTCGGCACCGGCCGGCCGACCGATCCGGGGTGGGCGAAGTAGTCGGCACCCGCGTTGACGGTCGCGACGGACGCGGTCTCGGTGAGGCCGTAGGCGGTGGTCAGGGCACGCTTGGCCTGCGGGAAGCACTCGTCGATGCGGGCCACGAGCTCCGGGGCGGCCGGCGCGCCGCCGTACGAGATGCGGGTCACGCTCGAGAGGTCGTACTCGGAGAAGTTCGGCGACTCGACGATGCGCCACATGACGGTGGGGACGCCGCCGATCGCGCCGATGCGCTCGCGCTGGACCGTCTCCATCGCGTGGTCGGGGTCGAATCGCCCCGGCGGCATGAGCACGAGCTTCGCCCCGGTCGCGAACGCGGTGACCATCGTGGCCAGGCATCCCGTCACGTGGAACAGCGGCACCACGAGCAGGCTCGCCGACTGGTACTTCGGCGCGTCCTCGGGCTCCGGGTTGCGCAGCATGCCCACGACCCCGCCGACCATGATGTTCTGGAGGTTCGCGATCACCTGACGGTGCGTGATGGTCGCACCCTTCGGCTTGCCGGTCGTGCCCGAGGTGTAGAGCAGCGCGGCGAGGTCGTCCTCGGCCGGCACGGGCCCGTCGACCGCGGGCGCGTCCGCAGCGGCGAAGATCGGTGCCGCGGGCACGGCCCGGCCGTCGGGGGCGTCGAGTCCGACCACGGCGATCGTCGTCAGGTCGGCGAGCCCGTCGACGACGTCGCGCACGAGGTCCCAGCGGCGGGCGTCGCAGAGCAGCACCTTGGTCCCGGAGTCCCCGAGCGCGAACTCGAGCTCCTCGGTCTTCCACCACGCGTTCAGCGGCACCGCCACGAACCCGGCCGTCGCGCAGGCCCAGAAGAGCGCGACCCACTCGAGCGAGTTCGCCGACACGATCGCCACCCGATCACCCGGCTCGAGGCCCTGGTCCCGCAACCACGCCACCGCCGAGCGCACCCACGCGTCGTGCCCCGCGTAGGACAGGCGTCGCTCGCCCTGCACGAGGAAGTCGGTCTCGGCGCGCAACGCCGCGGCCTCCACCACCTCGCGCAGAGAGCGCATGCGCTGCTTGTAGACCTGGAGGTCCACTCCGAGCACCGGCTCGATGCCGATCTCGAACGGCCCACCGGGAGAGAAGAGTTGGATGATCGGATCGGTCTCGGTCACGGCGTCGGAGGCTAGCGGGTACGAAACCTGGGTACTTGGTCGCACGCGGCGGCCGCTGCGGGACCCGATCGACCCGCAGGATCACCAATCCTGAGGACGAACTCGCCCGCCGCGACCCGCACGATGCACCCATGCCCTCCAACGACACCCGCACCGACCGACGCCGCTTCGGCGGCCTGGCACTCGCGCTGCTCCCTTCGGCCCTCGCCATCACGATCCCGATGACCGCCGGCGCCGCCACGTCGCCCGTGTCGTCGACCTGGCGCGGGGTGGACCCGACCACCTACGACCACGCCACCGGCGGTGGCGTCTGGTCGAACGGCACGGCCTCGCTCATGCCGTTCGCCACCGCCTGGTCCTGCGGCGACGTGGTGTCCTACATGCTGCGCCTCAACATCCGCAGCGGCGTCGCCACGACGGCGGCCCGGGCCTCCATCGCCATGACCTCGGACTCGACCGGCCAGTCCGGCATCGCCCTCGTGCCGATCGCCGGCGGCGCCTCGATCGACCCGGCCGACCCCGCGCAGGCGGGCAACCGCGACTCGACCATCACCGACTTCGCCGCCGTGACCTCCGGCGACCCGCTGTCCTCGGGCGCGACCTCGACCGCGGCCTTCACCGTGAACAACCTCGACGCCTCCGAGTCGGTCATCGTCCGGGTCGACCTCCGCATCATCTGCAACGACACCGCCACGGCGACCGGCAACGTCCAGGCGAGCCTCGGCGCGGTGACGAGTGTCGACGGCACCGTCTCGTACCTCTCCGGCGCCCAGACCGTGCCGGCGAAGAAGGCGCTGCCGGGCGCCCCGACCACGACCACCACCACGGCACCGCCGGTCACCACCACGACCGCACCGCCCGTGACGACCACCACCGCGCCGCCGGTCACCACCACGACCGCACCGCCCGTGACGACCACCACCGCGCCCCCGGTCACCACGACCACGGTCATCCCCGACCCGTTCTCCACCACGACGACGACCCCGCTCGGGCCGACCACGACCACCGTGGCCACCGAGGTGCTCGGCGAGCAGGCCGACAACACGCCGGCACCTCCCACCGCCGCCCCGGCGCTGGCCGCGACCGGCGGCACGCTGCACCTCGCCCTCTTCGGGGTGAGTGCGGTCTCCGTGGGCGTCTGGTTCGTCGCCGGGTCACGGCGCCGCCGTCCCGCACAGGACTGACACCGGGGGGTCCGTCGGCCCGGACGGCGCCGCCGTCCGGGCCCGGACGTCAGGCCGGGCGCGGCGCCTCCTGCTGGGCGACGTCGAAGGACCACAGCTCGGAGTGGGAGGACACCGGACCCGCGTCGGAGCCGTGCGGCCGGTGCCCGTGCGCGAAGGCCGGGCTCGCCAACCACGCCTGGAAGTCCTCCTCGGAGGCCCAGCGCGTGTACACGAGGTAGACGTCGCGGTCATCGTTCGGCCGCAGCAGCTCGAACGCCTCGAAGCCCGGCATCGTGGCCACGGATCCGGCGCGTGCTGCGAATCGGGCGAGGAACTCCTCGGCCCGCTCGGCCGGCACGGTGATGGCGTTGACCTTGGCGACGCTCACGGGCGCGCTCCTCTCCTCGGGTGACGCAGCGGCAAACGACCGAGGCTAGCGATCGGGGTCGTCGCCCTCTGGCTCGCTGCGCAGGAAGCGCTCGATCTCGCTCGCGAGCGCGTCGCCCGAGATCTCCTCCTCCTCCTCGTCGATCGCCGCGACCATCTCGGCGACGTCGGGACGCTCGGCGAGGCCCGCCTCGACCTGCACGAGGTACTGCTCGACCCGGCGGTCGAGGTCACGCAGGTCGACGGACACCGATGCGAGATCCCGCAGGCGCTCGAGGAGCGCGCGGGCCGCGGGCGGTGACGGCGTGCCGGACACGTAGTGCGGCACCTGCGCCCACAGGCCGACGCCGTCGATCCCGGCGTCGCCGAGCGCGACCTGGAGCACGCTCTGCAGCCCCGTCGGCCCGTGGTAGTCGCCCCGCAGGGCCCCCACCTCCTGGGCGAGCGAGCGCGAGGTCGCCGTGGCGAGGACCGGCACCGGACGCCGGTGGCTCACCGCCGCGGGCATCGCACCGAGGGTGAACGCCGTGCGCACGCCGAGCCGCTCGGCCACGCCGACGATGTCCTCGGTGACCCGCTGCCACTGCACGCACGGCTCGGGCCCCGTGAGCACGACCACGTCGCGCGACGCGCGGCCGGCGACGAAGGCGAGCGTCGGCCACTCGATGCGTCGGGTCATGCCCTCGTCGAGCCGCGCGATGGGGCGGGTCGTGCGCAGGTCCGCGGTGTCGCCGAGGTCGTAGACGGCGAACCGGCGCGGCGCGCTCATTCCGTCGACGATCTCCTGGGCCGCGCTCGCGCCGGCGAGGCCCGCGTCGACCCAGCCCGTCATCGCGACGACGAGCACGGGGTCCCGAAGTTCCGGCCACGCCTCCACCGAGAGCATCGGCGCACCCTAGGCGGCCCGCCTCGGCGAGGACCCCTTCCGTTAGGGTGCGCGCATGCTGCTGCGCATCTTCACCGAGCCCCAGCAGGGGGCCACCCACGACCAGCTGCTCGCCGTGGCCCGGCGCACCGAGGACCTCGGATTCGATGCGTTCTTCCGCAGCGACCACTACCTGCTCATGGGCGACCGCGATCCGGGCCCCGGCGGCTCCGACGCGTGGATCACGCTCGCCGCCCTCGCCCGCGAGACCTCGCGGATCCGCCTCGGCACCCTCGTCACCCCCGTCACCTTCCGCCGGCCGGGCGTGCTCGCCATCACCGTCGCCCAGGTCGACGCCATGAGCGGCGGCCGGGTCGAGCTCGGCCTCGGCACCGGCTGGTACGACGCGGAGCACACCGCCTACGGCATCCCGTTCCCGCCGATGGCGGCGCGCTTCGACGATCTCGAGGAACAACTCGCGATCCTCCGCGGGCTGTGGTCGACCCCGGTCGGCGAGACCTTCTCCCACTCGGGCGCCCTCCACACCGTGGTGGAGTCCCCCGGGCTCCCGAAGCCGGTCCAGCGGCCGCACCCACCGATCATCGTCGGCGGCTTCGGGGCACGCCGCACCCCGATGCTCGCCGCCCGCCACGCCGCCGAGTTCAACCTCCCGTTCGCCGACCTCGACACGTTCCGCGCGGCGCGCGCACGGGTCGACGCCGCATGCCAGTCCATCGACCGCGACCCGGCCACCCTGCACCGCAGCGTCGCGCTGTGCGTCGCGTGCGGCGAGGACGACGCCGAGGTCGACCGCCGAGCCGCCGCGGCCGGCCACGATCCGGCCGGCCTGCGCCAGTACGGCCTGGCCGGCACCCCGGACGAGGTGATCGCCAGGATCGAGGCCTACCGTTCCGCCGGCGCGCAGCGGGTGTACCTGCAGGTGCTCGACCTCGACGACCTCGACCACCTCGACCTCATCGCCGCCCGCGTCCTCCCGGAGGTGACCCGGTGATCTTCGGCGTGCACACCGGCCTGCAGCGGACCTCGATCGCCGAGCTCACCGACCTGTGGACGCGCATCGAGTCCCTCGGGTTCGACTGGATCTCGATCTGGGACCACTTCTACGCGGCCGACGGCACGAGCGACCCCGACGGACTCGAGTCGATCGTCTCCCACGCCGCGCTCGCGGCCACGACCTCGCGGGTCCGGTGCGGCAGCCTCGTGTACTCGGCCGGGTTCCGGCACCCTGCGGTGCTGGCGAACGCCATGGCCACCCTCGACCAACTCGCCGAGGGCCGCGTGACCCTCGGGATCGGGGGCGGGTGGCTCCAGCGCGAGTACCGGGCCTACGGCATCCCCTTCGGCTCCACCGGCGAGCGACTCCGGATGATGGAGGAGTCCCTCATCTGCATCCGGCTCCTGCTCACCGAGGAGGTCGCCGACTTCGAGGGTGAGTTCTTCACCCTCACCGAGGCCCGGTGCGTGCCCAAGCCGGTGCAGACGCGCCTGCCGATCTGGGTCGGTGGCGGCGGCGAACGCGTCACCCTGCGCGTCGCGGCCCAGCACGCCGACGGATGGAACATCCCCTACGTCGCACCGGAGACGTTCGCCCACAAGTGCCGGGTGCTCGACGAGCACTGCGCGCGCCTCGGACGGGAACCCACCGACATCGTGCGCACGGTGAACGTGGGCCTCGCCCGCAGCGAGGAGGACCTCGTCGCCCAGTTCGGCGCGATCGCCGAGGGGGCACGACCCGGTGTGCTCATGGGGAGTGACCAGGAGATGATCGATCGGGTCGGCGAGTACCGCGACGCCGGCGCACAGCAGCTCAACCTCACCATGCGCAGCCCCTTCGATCGCGACGGGCTCGAGTTCTTCGCCGACCGGATCCTGCCCGCCTTCGCATGACCGACGCCGCCCCGGGTCCCGAGTACCGCCTCGATCCGCTCACCCGCGAGTGGGTGCTCGTCGTCGGGAACCGTCAGGCGCGTCCGAACCTGCCCTCGAGCGACTGCCCCTTCTGCCCCGGCGGCCTCGAGGCCCCCGAGGTCTACGACGCGTTCGCGTTCCCGAACCGCTGGCCCGCGCTCGCCCCGGGCGATCCGGTCGACCTCGAGGCCGTCGCGGCCGTCGGCTCCACCCGGGCCCCCGGCGTGGGCGCGGCCGAGGTCGTCCTCTACTCCCCCGAGCACGAGGGTTCGTTCGCCACGATCGGGGCGGCCGGGGTGCGCCGGGTCGTGGACCTCTGGGCGGAACGCACCGCCGCCCTCCTCGCGCGTCCCGAGATCCGGACCGTGCTCGTGTTCGAGAACCGCGGCGCCGAGGTCGGCGCGACCATCCCGCACCCCCACGGCCAGATCTACGGCCTCGGCCTCCTCACCCCGGTGCAGCGCCGCGAGGCCGAGGTCACGGCCGCCCACGGGTGTGCGATCTGCACCGGCCTGCCGGCCGAGGTCGCCGACCCCACCCGCGTCGTGCACGACGCGGGTGGGTGGGTCGCGACCGTTCCGTACGCCGCTGCGTACCCGTACGCGCTGGTCCTGGCCCCACGCGCCCACCTCGGATCGCTCACCGACCTCGACGACGCCGCCCGCGACGGTCTCGCCGCCGCGCTCGTCGACGTCGTCGCCCGGTACGACCGACTCTTCGACGCGCCGTTCCCCTACATGATGTGGATCCACCAGGAGACCGACCCGCCCGGCGCGGCGCCGGGCAACCACCTCCACCTGCACTTCGCGCCACCGCTGCGGGCCGCCGGGGTCGCCCGCTACGTCGCGGCGGCCGAGGTCGGCACGGGCACCCTCCAGAACCCGGTCACCCCCGAGGCGGCCGCGGACCACCTGCGCAACGCGTGAGCGGCTCCCGAGGCCGAACCCGGCCTGCGTAGGCTCCAGCGCCGTGTCCGAACCCCGCAGCGCCGACCGGCTCGCCACCCTCGCCGCCGCGCTCGACGCACCGGTCGGATCGCTCGCCGCCGTGCGGGCCCCCGGGCGCGTGAACCTCATCGGCGAGCACGTCGACTACAACGACGGCGTCGTCCTGCCGATGGCGATCGACCGCGACACGCTCGTCGCCTGGCGGGCCCGACCCGACGGGCGGACCACGGCTCGTTCGCTCGAACTGCCGGGCCTGGTCGAGTGCTCGGCCCGGGGCGTGACCACCGGACCGACCTGGGGCGCGTTCGTCCCCGCAGCGGCGCGCGCCGCGGTCGGTCTCGGCGCCGTGCCGGTCGCACTCGACCTCGCCATCACCTCGACCGTGCCCGCCGGCGGCGGGCTCTCCTCGAGCGCAGCACTCGGCGTCGCCCTCGTCCTCGCCCACTGCATCGCCGGCGGCATCGACCCCGACCGCCGGGCGCTCGCACTCGCCGCCCGCGCGGTGGAGGTGGCCGCCACCGGCGTCCCGGTCGGCACGATGGACCAGTTGGCCTCCGCACTCGGGGTCGCCGACCACGCCCTGCGCATCGACTGTCGGGACCTGGGCGTCGAGCCGGTCGCGATCCCGGACGGGCTCGCGGTGCTCGTCGTCCACTCCGGCATCGAGCGCACGCTCGCCGGCAGCGAGTACGCCGAGCGGCGCGACGCCTGCGAGGCCGCCGCGCGGCGCCTCGACCTCCCGGCGTTGCGTGACGCCCGCACCGAGCAGGTCGCCGACGACCCCTTCGCACGCCACATCGTCGCCGAGATCGCGCGGGTCGATGCGTTCGTCGCGGCTCTCCGGACCGGCGATCACCTCGCGCTCGGTCGGATCATGCTGGAGGGACACGCGTCGCTGCGCGACGACTTCGGCGTGTCGCTCCCCGAGATCGACGCGCTGGTGGACGCGCTCGTGGCCGCGGGCGCGTACGGCGCGCGCATCACCGGTGCCGGGTTCGGCGGGTGCGTGGTGGCGATCGGTGACCCGGACGGGATCGATGCGATCGCGGCGAGCGCCACCGATCGCTACGCGACCGGGACCGGCCGCAGCCCCCGTTCCTTCGTCGTGCGGGCCGCGTCCGGCGCGGCGCCCTACTGAGAGGTACCCCGATGCCCGACCTGTCCTCCCCCGATGTCGCCGTGACCCTCCACGATGACGGCACCTGGTCGATCGAGTGGCCGACGACGGGCCTGCGGGTCGGACCGCTGCGCGCGACGGTCGCGGCGAACGGCGCCACCGAACCGGTGGCGGGCCCGTGGCACGTCGAGGGCGACACCGCACACGCCGGTGGCGTCGACGGCGCTCCCGCCGTCGACCTCGCGTTCGACGACGCGGTCCCCGGCGGCGTCCTCGCGACGCTCTCGGCCGCCGGGTCCGGCGGCGGGGTGCTCGACCGGTTCCGCATCGAGGGACCCTCCGACCTCGGGGCGACGACGCGCCTCGTCGAGGGGTACGACTCGTGGGCCTGGGCCGGGGTGCGCCGGGCCGAGGTACCCGGCCGCTCGTTCTGGCGCTGCGCCCTCGTCGGCCCGCGGGGTGCGCTCACCGTCGCCGCCCGCACCGCCGAGCGCTTCGTCACCGCGATCGAGTGGGACGCCGGCGAGATCCGCATCGACTGCGCCGGCGCGCCCCCGCTGCCCGCGATCGAGGGCACCTGGGGCTACACGCCCGGCGCACCCGAGGATCTCGGTCTCGTCGTACCCGACGGCACGAGGATCACGAGCGAGCCGATCGCGTTCGCGTCGGGCGTCGATCCGCTCGACGCCCTCGAGGCCGATGCCGCCGCCACCGGCACGGCGATGGACGCCCGCCACTGGGCCGGCGCACCGATCCTCGGCTGGGAGTCCTGGTACCATTTCGGCCTCACCGTCTCCCCTGAGGACGTCCTGCGCAACGCGTCCGCGCTGAGCGAGATCGTCGCCGACCCCCGGTTCGACCTCGTGCAGATCGATGATGGTTGGCAGCGCTGCTACGGCGGCTGGTGGGCGAACGAACGCTGGCCCGAGGACATGGGCGAGATCGTCCGGGCCCTCGCCGACCGGGGCCTGCGCGCCGGGCTGTGGCTCGCGCCCTTCATGGTGGTGCCGGAGGCCCCCGGGCTCGGCACCGAGCACCCGGAGTGGTGCATCAACGATCCGACCACCGGTGCGCCGTTGCGCGAGCCCCGGCACGATCGTTGGGCCCTCGACGCCTCCAACCCCGAGGTGGTCGCGTTCCTGCGCGACCTCGGCGCCCGGGTGCGGTCGTGGGGCTTCGAGATGGTCAAGCTCGACTTCCTCTACTTCGCGGCCCAGACCGGCACCCGCCACGATCCGACCGTCACCGGGACCGAGGCGCTGCGACGCGGACTCGCCGCGTTCGTCGACGGGTTCGGCGACGACCGCTACGTGCTCGGGTGTGGGATGCCGCTGCTGCCCGCGGTCGGTCGGTGCCACGGCAACCGCATCGGCCACGACACCGC
>Ga0075471_10000810_pt1 | contig 19547 bp, 14 predicted proteins | sample DEB19_08_DNA_2_FD_74787 | JGI IMG/M metagenome (GOLD analysis project Ga0075471, IMG submission 74787) | Aqueous microbial communities from the Delaware River and Bay under freshwater to marine salinity gradient to study organic matter... | ecosystem: Environmental > Aquatic > Marine > Coastal ... | reverse complement strand
CCCGACTCGACCTCTTCGCGCCGCTTTGCGATCCAGCCATCGACGCTCCACGGCCCGCCGCCGAAGGCAATCAAGGAGAGCAGGCCACCACCGATCGCCATGTTTTTCATGAACTGGATCGTCTGCAGCTGCCGCTGCGTGGGATCGACGAACTTCCAGAAATCGTGGAAGTAGTAGGTGGCCGCCACCAGGAAGACGAGCAGAAAGAAGGCGCCGATCCGGGTCCAGGCCCCGAGAATCAGCGACAGGCCGCCGAGCAGCAGGAGCCCGATCGCCCCCACGAGCGCGAGCGTGGGCAGCGGCACGCCTTCCTGCTGCATGTAGTCGGCCGTGGCCTTGAACTGGAGGATCTTGTTGCCGATGGCGCTCGCCAGGAAGATCGCCGCGAGCATGAGACGGGCGAGGAGCGACACGAACCCCTTCGCCACGGTTGCCAACTGGTCCATTCGTCGAGTCCTCCAACGTGCTCGTTCCCGGCTCCAGATGTTGGCCCACGATGCCAGAGAAAGGCAAGGCCAAAAACAAGTAGGGCAGGCTTCAGCCTGTCGTGAACACCCTCGCCATTCACTTCGACAGGCTAACACCTTCCTCCACCGCAGGCTCGTCCCGCGTGATGCAATGCAAGGCCCCGCGGCCACGGACGAGCTCGGTGCACACCACCGGCTCGATCGCGCGCCCGGGAAAGCAGGCTTCGAGCGTGCGCAGGGCCGCGTCATCGGTGGCTTCGAGAAACACGGGCACGGCCACGAACCCGTTGCCGACGTAGAAGTTTAGGTGGCTTGCCGGCAGCTGCGTGCCCTCGAATGCGAACCGTGACGGAATGTCGATCGGGATCACGTCGAGCTTCCGTCCCCGGGCGTCGACGAGCCCCCGCAGCCGTTCGAGATTCGCCTCGAGCGCCGCATGATTGGGATCGAGCGGATCCAGCTGCCGAGCCGCCACCACCCGGCCGGGGGCGATGAATCGGGCCAGCTGGTCGATGTGGCCGTCGGTGTCGTCACCGGCCAACTCTCCACCCACCCACAGCACACCGTCGATGCCCAGGCGATCGCACAGAATCTCTTCGATCTGGGTGCGCGACACACCCGGATTCCGCGCCGGGTCTTCGATGCAGCGGTGGTTCACGAGGAGCGTGCCTTCGCCATCGGTCTCGAGGCCGCCCCCTTCGAGCACGAGCCCGCCATCGATCACGGCAAGGCCGAGACGCGCGGCGATCGCTCGACTGAGCGCCGCATCCTTGTCCCACGGCGGATACTTGCCGCCCCAGGCGTTCCAGCCCCAGCAGACCGTGGCGGGCCGGGCATCGCGTGCCGGCTCGCGCGGTACGACGAACACGGGGCCGGTGTCGCGCATCCAGGAATCGTTCGTGGGCAGGTCGACGAACTCCACGTTCGCGACGCCTTCGAGCCGCGCCCGGGCGTCGGCGAGCACCTGCCCAGTCGCCACGACTCTCACCGGCTCGTATCGCGCGATGAGCCTCGCGACCTTCGCAAACACCCCCGGGATCATGGAAAAGTCGCCGAGCCACGTCGCCTGGCGATGCGGCCAGGCGAGCCACGTGGCGGCGTGCGGCTCCCACTCGGCCGGCAGGCGGTAGGTCGACGATGGAGCGGCCATCACGCTCCGCCCCAGCGTGCAAGCAGGCCGCCATAGGCGTCGATCCGTCGATCGCGGAAGAAGGGCCAGCGGGTCCGCGACCACTCGATCCGGTCGAGGTCGCATTCCACGACGATCGTCTCGGGCGTGTCGTGCCCGGCCTTCACGAGTTGCTGGCCGTTCGGGGCATAGACGATGCTCGCGCCCCAGAATCGCAGGGGGCCTTCGCGGCCGGTGCGATTCACGGCCACCACGAACACGCCGTTGGCGATGGCATGGCTGCGGAGCATCGTGTCCCACGACTCATACTGCTCGTAGTGGAGCTTCTCCTCGCCATCGAGCCAGCCGATCGCCGTGGGGTAGAAGAGCACCTCGGCCCCGGCGAGCGCCGTGAGCCGCGCGGCCTCGGGATACCACTGATCCCAGCACACGAGCGGGCCGACCTTGAGCCGGCTCGTGGCCACGCTCATGAACCCCGTGTCACCGGGCGCGAAGTAAAACTTCTCGTAGTAGTGCGGGTCGTCGGGAATGTGCATCTTGCGATACACGCCCGCCGTGGAGCCGTCGCGATCGAGGATCACGGCCGTGTTGTGAAAGAGGCCGGGCGTGCGGCGCTCGAACACGCTCCCCACGAGCACCACGCCATGCCTCTTGGCAGTGGCGGCGAGCAGCTCCGTGAGCGGCCCCGGCACCGCCTGCGCCTCACCGAACTTCTCGTGGTCTTCGGCCTGGCAGGGATACTCGCCCGCGAAGAGTTCCTGGAGGCAGACCACCTCGGCCCCACCGGCAGCCGCTTCGGCGATGCCCGCGACGGCCTGGGCGACATTGTGCTCACGCGAAGGCGTGCACGCCGACTGCACCAGGCCGATGCGGACGACGCGGCTCATCGTTCCGCCACGTCGAGCTTCGCAGCCGGCACGGGGAACTGCTCGGCCAGGTCGGCCACCTCGGCCTTGGTGGCCGCCACGAGCTTCTCGTCGGCAGGGCTCTTGAGCACCCGGAGGATCCAGGCGGCGATCTGCTTCATCTCGTCGGCTCCCATGCCGCGCGTCGTCAGCGCGGGCGTGCCGAGCCGGATGCCGGAGGGATCCATCGGCTTCCGCTCGTCGAACGGGATCATGTTCTTGTTGCAGGTGATGCCGCAGCGGTCGAGCGTCTCCTCGGCGAGCTTGCCGCCGATGCCGAGAGGAGTGACGTCCACGAGCATCAGATGGTTGTCGGTGCCGCCACTGACGAGTTTCACACCGCCCCGGGCGAGTTCCGCCGCGAGCGTGCGGGCGTTCTCGACCACCTTCTTCGCATACGCCTTGAACTCCGGCTTCAGCGCCTCACCAAACGCGATCGCCTTGCCGGCGATCACGTGCATCAGCGGGCCGCCCTGCTGCCCCGGGAACACCGACCGATCGAGCAGCTTCGCGTTTTCGGCCCGGCACATCGCGATGCCGCCGCGCGGGCCGCGGAGCGTCTTGTGCGTGGTGCTCGTGACGAAGTCGGCCACGGGCACGGGGTTGTCGTGGATGCCGGCGGCGACGAGGCCAGCGTAGTGGGCCATGTCGACCATCAACTTCGCCCCGACCTCGCGGGCGATCTCGGCGAACGTGCCGTGCGGGATCTCACGCGGGTAGGCGCTGGCGCCGGCCACAATCAGCTTCGGCTTGTGCTCCCGCGCGAGGCTCGCCACCTGGTCGAAGTCGAGGAGCTGGTTGTCGCGGCGCACGCCGTAGTGCACGAACCGGTAGAGCACGCCTGAGGCGTTGAGCTTCATGCCGTGCGTGAGGTGGCCGCCGTGGGCGAGGTCGAAGGCCAGCACCGTGTCGCCCGGCTGGATGGCCGTCATATAGACGGCGGCATTGGCCTGGCTGCCGGAGTGGGGCTGCACGTTCACGTGCTCGGCGCCGAAGAGCTTCTTGAGCCGCTCGCGGGCGAGGTCTTCGACCTTATCGACGAACTCGCAGCCGCCGTAGTAGCGGTGGCCGGGGTAACCCTCGGCGTATTTGTTGGTGAGCACGCTGCCGACGGCCTGCATCACCGCCGGGCTCGTGAAGTTTTCGCTCGCGATCATCTCCAGGCCCTCGGCCTGGCGGGCCTGCTCCGCGGCGATCGCGGTCCAGACATCGGGGTCCTCGAGTTCTACGAAGTTGGGAACCGCGGTCTGGGCTGCCGAGTTGGCTGCGATGCTCACAGGAATCCTCCTTGTCCGGCTGGGCGGGGGTGACGCAACTCTCGAATTATGGCCCCCCGGCACCCCCCGTCAACGAAATCGCGTTTCGGCCCGGACACGTCTACCGAGTCTAGAGCCGAAATTCGACATGCTTGGCAGCTGCCGCGGCCCAGTGCGATGCCCGTGGTGCCCGGCCTCATCACGGCGGATACTCTCGTTGCGGAACATGACGCCACACAAAGGCTGTTTTCGTGCAGCGCACAAACAACGCTATCGGCCAGCGGTCCCACCATGGCGTTCTTCGGGGGGAATTCCTCGTGCACGCCGATCCGTTGCTGTTCATGACGGCCTCCGGCCGGCCGATCGTCTCTGCCTCTCTTGAACGCTCTGCGAACATGCGATCAGCGGCGCAGTTTCGCCATGAATCGCAAGCCGCACGCAGCCTGCCGGAGATCGTGCACGACGAGCCGTCGCTCATCCTCTCCTGCACGTGGGACGCGGCCTTCTATCACTTTTTCTACGACGCCGTCGGGAAGTTGGTGGTTGCGGAGTATCACGGCATCACCCCGGCCAACCACGCCGTTTACTTCAATACCGTCGCCCCCTGGCAGAAAGACGCCCTGGGGCTGCTCGGCGTGCATCCGCGGCCCCTGCCAGGCGGCGTCGTGCACCGCTTCCGGCAGGGCGTGATTCCCTGTTATTCGGGTAGCCCTCCGGGCCTGCCAACGCCGGAGTTCATGCGCTTCATGAGGCGCCTGCGCAGCCCCGACGCCGAGATGGTGCCCGACCGCAAGCTGTTTCTGTCGCGAGGCAGCGTCACCTCGGGCCGCACGCTCGAAAATGAAGCCGCTCTCTACGACCAATGCTTCAGGATCCGGGGCTACGAACGTGTCGATCCGGGAACACTCTCGTTCGCCGACCAGCGAGCCCTGTTTTCGTCGGCCACTCACCTCGCCGGACCGCACGGTGCCGCCTTTTCGCTCCTCTGCCTGGGGCGGCTTCCCTTGTCGGTGATCGAGTTGCATTCACCTCACTATCACGCCGCCTGTTTTCGACACGCCACCACGGCACTCGGCGGTCGCTACGCGGCCTTCAACGGCAGACCAAGGCTCTTTCAGCCACCCCATTGGCATGCCAACTTCACGCTCGATGCAGCCGCTGTCGCCGCCTGGCTGGCGAGTCTGCCGCCGGGCATGACGTGATCGGCCGTCACTCGAAGAGCAGCGGCTCGGGCATGAACGTCACGATCGGGATCAGCAGTGACGCCAGCCCGAGCAGCGTGCGGCCGAGGCCCAGGGGCCGGCCGTCGTCGCGAATCGGCGGATGATCGGTGCCCATGAGGGCCACGATCACCACCATCGCGATCCAGTTGTAGCGGCCGAGCACCACGATCGCTGCGATCGCCGCCAGCAGAATCCCGCGTGCGATCCAGTGGGCCCGCCGGCCAAAGAGCGCATAGCTCACGTGGCCGCCGTCGAGCTGGCTCACGGGGATCATGTTGAGCCCCGTGACGAGTAGGCCGACCCATCCGGCCATGAAGAGCGCGTTGGGCGCGATGCTCGTGCCGGCGGCAAGATCGGGCCGCAGCCACGACTGCATCCAGGCGGCGACCGGCGGCGTCGCGAAGGGACTCGCCTCGGCAGCCCTTCCCGTGAGCATGCCGGCGGCCAGCACCGGCAGCGCCACCACGAGCCCGGCGATCGGGCCCGCGATGGCGATGTCGAAGAGTTGCCGGCGATCGGCGCGTGAGCCCTCCATGCCGATCACCGCCCCGAGCGTGCCGGTGAGCAACACCGGCATCGGGATGAAGAGCGGCAGCGTGGCGGGAATGCGGTGCACAAGGGCTGCGACGAAATGCCCCGCCTCGTGGGCGGCGAGCACGGCCAACACCGCAGCCATGTACACGAGCCCCCGTTGCCAGTGCGGGCCGAGCTGCCCCGCGAGGTCGGCATCGATCCCGAGTACGACTGGTTCCCATCCCACCACACCGGCGGCAAACGTCGTGGCGGCCGTGGCCACGAACAGCAGCCCTTGCAGCCGCGCCGGCCGCCGCACGGGCACTGGATCGAGCACGAATCGCGGCGGGAGCGGCTGCATAGGCGGGGAGAATACAGGTTTTCCGACGGCACTGGTAAACTGCGGTGCTCATTCCTTCCGTCCGGAGACGTTGCCATGCGCCGCGCCGTGAGTGCCCGATCGATCCGCGTCCGGTCGCTCTGCGGCCTGCTCGCCGCGGCCTGCCTCGTCCAGATCGCCGGGGCAGCCCGGGCCGCCGAGCGTCAGGTGCTGCTCGTCGCCGGCGTCGACAGCTACGCCGACCTCAAGCGGCAGCTCGGCTGGTTCGGCACCCAGATCGACAACCCTGGCCTGGCGGCCATGTTCGAGTCGCTAATCATGCTCTCCACGCAGGGCCGCGGCCTGGCAGGGCTTGATGTCAAACGGCCGGCGGGTGTCGTGGTGACGAGCGACGGCACGGACCTCGGGGCCCACGGCTTTGTGCCGGTGAAAGACCTCGACAAACTGCTCACGTCGCTCCAGGGGATCATCGGCCCGGTTGCCAAAGACGGTGCATCGCGCCGCGTCACGCTGCCCAGCGGCATCACGCTCTCGATCACGGATCGCGACGGCTGGGCCGTGATCGCGCCGCCAGGACTCGAGGCGGCCGATCCGGCACCGCTGCTCGACGCCTTGGCCAAGGACTTCACGGTGGGCATCGAAGCGTTCCCGAGCCGGATGTCGGATGCCGTGCGAAAGCAGCTCGAGGCGGCCCTCGACCAGGCCGCAGCCGCCTCGGCCGCACAGGGACAGCCGATGGATCCCGGGGCGCTCAAGGCGGCCCTCGGTGGGCTCAAGCAGACGGAGTCGCTCTCGCTCGGCCTCGGGATCGACGACACCGCGGGCGAAGTGTTCGTGGAGAATCGCGCCGTCTCCCTGCCGGGCTCCGTGTCGGCGGCCGCCTTCGAGGCTGCCGGCACCGGCACGCTCACGGTGGGCACGCCGCCGCCCGCCGCCGGCGAGCGGCCCGCCCTGCGCGGCTACATCGCCCAGGCGATTCCCGAGGCGGCCCGCGGCCAGTTTCTCGAGGCCCTCGACCAGACGCTCCCGCGCGAAGCCGACGATCCGCTCACGCGCACGCTCTCCCGGCTCGTCTACGACCTGCTCTCGGCGACGCTCGCAGCCGGCGGCATCGACGCAGCGCTCGCGGTCGACACGAGCCGGGCGACGAAAGACAAGCCGCTGCCGGCGGTGACGGCGGGCGTGCGCGTCAAAGACGGCGCGGCGCTGGAGCGGCAGGTGAAGCAGGCGTTTTCGGCGGGCAACGGCGCGGGGCTGCCCGGCGTGAAGGCCAGCTTCGACTCGGGCAAGGCCGGTGGCGCGACGCTGCACACGATCTCCGTGGATGTGGCCGACGAGGAACTCGCCGCCCGGATCGGGAACTCGCTCGACCTCACGCTCGCGGTGGCCCCGAACTACGCGCTCGTGCTCGCCGGCGGCGACGCGGCGGCCCGCGCCGAAGCTGCGCTCGCGGCCAGTGGCCGCCCTGTCGACGATGCCAAGCCGATCGCATCCCTCCGGGCAAGCGCAGCCCCCATGCTCGAGTATGTCGACACACTGGCGGGCGAAGGCCCGGCGGCGAAGGGCGGCGGCGCGGCTCGCGAGGCGGGTGGTGGCGCCGTCGAACTGCGTGTCGCACCCATCGAGCGGGGCGTCGCGACGCGGCTTTCGATCGACTCGGGCGCGCTCAAGGCCGGCGCTGCGATGGCCGCCCCCGAACGGCCCGTCGGCCCCGGCGGCATCCCGCTGCCAGAGGTGCCGCCCGGCTTCCCGATCCCCCTGCCCCGTTGAATCCTCAACCACGCTTTCTCGTCGCCATGCCCACGACCGCTTCCCGCCACGGCCAGCCCGGTATGCAGCCGATGATTCGCACCTCCATCGCCGGCGCGAGCGTCGCCGAACTCGCCCGCACCCACGGCACGCCGCTCTATGCGTACGACGCCGAGACAATTCGCCGCCGGTGCCGCGACCTCGCGGCCTGGGACACCGTGCGCTTCGCCCAGAAGGCCTGCTCGAACCTCGCCGTGCTGGCGCTGGTGCGCAGCGAAGGGGTGATGGTCGATGCCGTGAGCACCGGCGAGATCCACCGGGCGCTCGCCGCGGGCTATGCGCCGCACGCCGCGCCCGGCAGCGGATCCGACGGGCTGCCGCCGGAGCACCCGATCGTCTACACGGCCGACATCTTCGACCGCGACAGCCTCGATGCCGTCGCGAAGCTCGGCATCCACGTGAATTGCGGCTCGGCCGACATGATCGAGCAACTCGCCGAGCGGGTGCCCGGCGCGGCCGTCACGCTCCGCGTGAACCCAGGCTTCGGCCACGGCCACAGCCAGAAGACGAACACCGGCGGCGAGGGCTCGAAGCACGGCATCTGGCACGAGGAGATCCCCGACGTGCTGCGCCGGGCCGAGTGGGCCGGGCTCGCCGTGACGGGGCTGCACATGCACATCGGCAGCGGCACCGATCTCGCCCATCTGGCCGAGGTGGCCGGCTCGCTCGAGCGCGTCGCCATCGAGATCGGCCGCTCGCTGACGACGATCTCGGCGGGCGGCGGCCTGCCCGTGCCCTACAAGCCGGGCGAGGTGCACGCCGATCTCTCCGGCTACTTCACGCTCTGGGATGCCGCCCGCAAGCGGCTCGAAGATCGATTCGGCCATCGCCTGCGGCTCGAGATCGAGCCCGGCCGCTACCTCACGGCCGAGAGCGGGTTCGTGATCACGGAGGTGCGGGCGGTGAAGAAGCAGGGTGGCCGCAAATACCTGCTCGTGGACGCCGGCTTCAACACGCTCGCCCGCCCCGTGCTCTACGGCTCCTACCACCCGATGAGCCTCTGCCCGCAGGATCCCTCGGTGGTCGCCGAACTCGAGGAGGTGGCAGTGGGCGGCCCCTTGTGCGAATCGGGCGACATCTTCACGCAGATCGACGGCGGCTTCGTGGCCACCCGAGCCCTGCCTGCGGCCCGCGTGGGCGACCTGCTCGTGATCGAGATCGCCGGAGCCTACGGATTCGTGATGGCCAGCAACTACAACTCCAAGCCGCTCCCGGCCGAGGTGCTCGTCGACGGGGGTACGGCCCGGCTCGTCCGCCGCCGGCAGACCCCCGAGGACCTCGTCCGCGGCGAAACCGTGTAGGCAGCCAACCCCTTCCGGCCCGGGAAAACGGGCGTTTGGTCGCCCCCGATCCACTGGCTACGATGACACTGGCTGAAGACCCGCCCGCCTTCCAACCGATTGACACACCATGGCAAAAGCCGGCCCCCGCAAGAAGCTGCCCAAGGAACTCGCGGTCATCAACGCCGACAACTGTACCGGCTGCGAGAGCTGCCTCGAGGTCTGCCCGGTCGACTGCATCATCAAGGTGCAGCAATACGACCAGTTTCACAATCTGCAGAGCTGGTGCGAGATCGACATCGAGCGGTGTGTGGGCTGCGAGGTGTGCGTGCACATTCCGGGCAAGAAGTCGAATCCCTACGACCTCAAGGTGTGCCCCTGGGATGCGATCGAGATGGTGCCCACCGAGCAGGTGGCCCAGGTCGTGGCCCAGATCGGCGGTCCGCCGGAATACGTCGAGCAAAACTGGGACCGCCTCGTGAACACGGCCCAGCACCTGGCCGAGCTGAAGGCAGCAGCCGGCTAGTTCACGGCAAGTCTCGACATCCTGTCGAACTTGCCTTGGCCGACCTCCGTCGGCTGGTGCTGACCCGGCCCTCCGGGCCTAACGCCACAGTCGCGTTGGTTGACGTTCGTTGCGCTGGGCGGTACAACGTGACAAATGTTCACGTCTGCCGATCTCGATCACGTGCGCGACCATGTGCGGCTGGCCTGCCTGCCGGGAGTCGGCTCCCGCTACCGTCGGCTCCTGCTCGAACGGTTTGGTTCGCCGGCCGGCGTGTTCGCAGCCCGGCCTGAGGAACTCCGCTCGATCACGAAGGTCGGCAAGACACTCGCCGAGGCGATTCCCGCCCTGGCCCGCGACCGCACGGCCGACGACACGCTCGACCTGTGCGTGAAGCACGCCGTCGACATCATCCTGGAAGGCTCGCCCGCCTACCCCGGGCTTCTCGCGCGGATCGATGATCCGCCCGGTCTCCTCTTCGTGCGCGGTGCGATCCTGCCGGCCGATGCGATCGCCGTCGCCATCGTGGGCGCCCGCCATGCCACTCCCTACGGGCTCAAGGTCGCCGAGCAGCTCGGCGGTAGCCTCGCCCGGGCGGGCTACACGGTCGTCAGCGGCCTGGCCCGCGGGATCGATGCGGCCGCCCACCGCGGTGCGCTCGCCGCCGGTGGCCGCACGATCGGCGTGCTCGGCACGGGCGTGCTCAACATCTATCCGCCGGAAAACGCGGACCTCGCGCTCGACGTGATCAAGAGCGGCGCGGTCATCAGCGAGGCCCCGCCGCTCACGGAGGCCCACGCCGGGCTGTTTCCCCAGCGCAATCGCATCGTGTCGGGCCTGTGCCTGGGCACCGTCGTCATCGAGGCGTCCGATCGGTCGGGCGCCCTGATCACGGCCCGCCTCGCGGCGGAGCAGGGGCGCGAGGTGTTCGCCGTTCCCGGGCCGATCGACTCGCGTATGTCGCGAGGCTGCCATGCGCTGATCCGCGATGGCGCCACGCTCGTCAGCGGCATCGATGACATCCTGGAAGAATTCGGGCCCCTGTTCGAGACCGCCACCACCGCCACCGGCAAGTCCGTGAGCCATCCGGCGGAGTTGCAACTGGGCGACCTCGAGCGCCGGGTCCTCGACTGCGTCGGTGGCACGGTTGCGATCGACGCGATCGTCGAGGTGCTCGACCTGCCCGCCTCCCAGGTGCTCTCCACCCTCGGCGTCCTCGAGATGCGCAGGCTCGTGCGCAGGCTCCCGGGAAACCGCATCGAGCGGATCTGACCGGCCACGAGAAATTCTGGCACGCCACTTGCTTGGGAAAGCCGAGGGGCGCCGGGCCGACCGGCATTTTTCACGGGAGTTGCGCCATGACCATGAACCTGCTTGGAATCCGAGGGCGTCAGAATGCGGCGCGCCCCGCCGCAAAATGCGGCGCGCGGAAGATGCTGACCGGCGTCGAACGGCTGGAGCCGCGTGCCCTGATGGCGGCCGACGGCGGCCACATGCGGATCGGCATGAATCTGGAGAGCGTGGTCGATTGGTCGCCGGCCTGGACCTTCACCGACGCCTTCAACGCATCCCGCGGCTGGATCGCCCAGGAGTTCAACGCCGCCACGTGGGAGACGACGTGGGATGTCGGTGCGACCAACCCGATTCGGGTCGATGCCAACGGCAATCCCACCATGCTCACCAGCCGCGTGAATGCGGCGGGGCAGACGATCCGCCAGATGGCCGCGACGCTCATGTTCCGCGACACCGGTGGCGCGCATCCGGCCGGCACGTATCGGGCCGAGTGGGATGGCACGGGCCGGGTGACGTTTGGATTCGATGCCACCGTCGTCGCCTCAGGCCGCACGGCCACCGGGCGCTCCTTCGCCGATCTGCAGGTGACGCCCAGCGACAACGGCATCCTCATGCGGGTCGAGGAGACGAGCCCTGCCGATCCCGTGCGAAATTTCGACGTCTGGATGCCCGACTACGCCGGCCAACGGTTCGCGGGGCAGCAGTGGCAGCCCGGGGCGTCGTTCTCGCCGTTCCATCCCCTCTTTCGGCAGCGGCTCGCGCCGTTCGGCACGATCCGCTTCATGGGCATGCAGGAGACCAACACCTCGGACATCCGCACGTGGGCCGACCGCCGTGATGCGAACGACCTCCGCCAGGGCTCGGGGGCGGAAGGCTCTGCGAGCGAACCGCTCGCCAACGGCATGTCGCTGGAATACATGGTGCAGCTCGCCAACGACCTCGACGCCGATCCGTGGTTCAACATGCCCCACATGGCCGACGACACGTTCGTGCGGAACTTCGCGACCTACGTGCGCGACCATCTCGAGCCGGGCCGCAAGGTCTACGTGGAGTGGTCGAACGAGATCTGGAATTTCGGCTGGGGCTTCGAGGCGTCGCAGTGGGTGATGGACCAGACCCGGCTGCCGCACAACGCGGGCCTCGACAACTGGCAGGTGGCAGGCCGCGAGGCGAAGCGCGATCTCGACATCTGGAGTGGCGTGTTTGCCGGTCAGACGGCGCGGCTCGTGCGCGTGGCGGGCGGCTGGGCGGCCAACGACTGGGTGACGAATCGTGTCGTCGAGAGCATGGGCGGCTCGTTCGACGCCCTCGCGATCGCCCCCTACTTCAGTCCCGACGACGCCAAGCGGGCGACCTACACGGCGGCGACGTCGGTCGACACGATCCTCGCCGACACCCGCGCGGCGGTCGGCACGGCGGTGGGCTGGGCCCGCACCCACCAGACGCTCGCCGACACCTGGTCGACGAGGCTCGGCCGCGATATCCAACTCGTCGCCTACGAGGGCGGGCCACACATGGACGGCCGCAGCGCTCCCTACCAAGAGGCCTTCTACCGGGCTGCCAACGACCCGCGCATGGGCGACATCTATCGCGACTATCTCAAGGCGCTCGATACGACGGGCATGGATCTGTTCCTCGACTTCCAATTCACGGGGCAGGCGGGGGCTTCGCCATGGGGCGATTTCGCGAAGCTCCACCGGATGGACGAGCCTCTCGCAGGTGCCCACCGCTACAACGCGATCGTCGCCGCCGCGACCGGCACGCTCTGGGCGTCGCCGCCACCCGCGCCGGTCCTCCCCGTGCTCTCGATCGCCTCGGTGGCGACCATCGAGGGCGACACGGGGCGGCGGCTCGTGTCGTTCACGATCTCGCTGTCCGCCGCCTCCACGCAGCCGGTCTCCGTGCGCTGGGCGACCGCCAATGGCACCGCCACGGCGGGCCGCGACTATCTCGCCGGCAGCGGCACGGTCACGATTGCGGCGGGGCAGCGAACAGCCGCGGTCGGGGTATGGGTGCTGTCCGACCGCCTCCGGGAGGGGAACGAGACGTTTTTCATCGACCTCTCCGCCGGCAGCAATGCGACGCTCTCGGCGACTGCCCGTCGTGCGACCGGCCTGATCGTGAACGACGACGGGCTCACGCGCGCCGCCCTCGCGGCCGCCTTCGCCTCGGTCGACACCTTCAATGCCAAGGCGCGGAAGTGATCGCGGCGGTGGGAGAATGACGGCGGGTTCACGGCTGCGGCTTCTCCGTCGCGGCTGGCAGCCGTAGAATCCGCGGCATGGACACTGCCCTCTTCAACCGTGCCGAAGCGATCCGCGCCCGCCTCCTCCAACTGCGAGACTCTCTTTGACTGGCATGGGCGCAAGCAGTCGGCCGCACGGATCGAAGAGGCCATGGGGCAGGCCGGCTTCTGGGACAACAACGAGAAGGCCCAGGCGACCGTCGCCGAGCTGAAGAGCGTCAATTCCATCCTCAAGCCGCTGGAGGAGGCGCTCGCCGTGGGAAGCGACCTCGAGGCACTCGAGGAACTCGCCCGTGAAGACCAGTCGCTCGAAGCGGAACTCGCCCAGGAAGCCGACCGCCTCGAAAAGCTCGTCGACGCGCTCGAACTGACGTCGCTGCTCTCGGGCCCCCACGACGCGGCCGACGCGATCGTGTCGATCAATGCCCGTGACGGCGGTACCGACGCCAACGACTGGGCCGAGATGCTCCTGCGGATGTATTCCGCCTGGGCCTCGAAACACGACTATGCCGTGGAACTGCTCGACCGCCAGGACGATGCCGTGGCCGGCATCCAGAGCGCCACCGTCGCCGTCCGCGGGCCCTTCGCCTATGGGTATCTGAGGGGCGAGACGGGCATCCATCGCCTCGTGCGGATCAGCCCGTTCAACGCCGAAGGCAAGCGGCAGACGAGCTTCGCGGCCGTCGACGTCTCGCCGGAGATCGCCGACGACGACACCGAGGTGGAACTCAAGGACGAGGACATCCGTGAAGATGTGTTCCGCGCCAGCGGTGCCGGCGGACAGCACGTGAACAAGACCTCGAGCGCGATCCGGCTCACGCACTTTCCCACCGGCATCGTGGTGCAGTGCCAGAGCGAACGCAGCCAGCACAAGAACCGGGCCACGGCGATCAAGATGCTGCGGGCCCGTATCGCCCGGGTGGAGGAGGAGAAGCGCGAGGCCGAGCAGCTCGCCCGCTACAAGCAGCAGCCGAAGACCGGCTTCGGGTCACAGATCCGCAACTACTTCCTCCACCCCGACCAGCGGGTCAAAGACCAGCGCACCGGGCACTATGTCGGCAATTTCCAGAGCGTGCTCGACGGCAATCTCGACGGGTTCTTCGACGCCTATCTGAAGTGGAAGGCCTCGGGCTCGGCGCCCCAGGCGGCCGGCGACGACTGATAGCCGCTGGACGGGCCGGAGCCGCCGCGATACGATCCTCGAAGTTGATTCCTCGCTCCCAGGCACCCATGGCGGAAAAAGAACAAGCACTCGAAGTGGAAGGGGTCGTCACCCAGGCCCTCGCCAACACGCGCTTTCGCGTGCAGATCGCCGGCGGCCACATCGTCAATGCCCACGTCGCCGGCAAGATGCGGAAGAACTTCATCCGCATCGTTCCAGGCGACAAGGTGAAGGTCGAACTCTCCCCTTACGACCTCACCAAGGGCCGGATCACGTTCCGCGAGCGCTAGGGTTCCGCGTTTGCGAAACCCGAAACGGGTAGGCGAGGGGGTCGGCGAACGCTCGAGGAGCCTTGGGCCGCTGCGGCCCACGCGACGAGACTTTTGCCGCCCCCGAGCCGGTGCGTCCATAACGGGTAACGCAAGTTCGTTTGGTTTCCTGACAGGCTGAAGCCTGTCTTACTCGGCTGGCTCTTCGCCCGACTCGCGCTTCTCGAGGAACTGCTTCAGGTCGCCGAAGGTCCGCAGCGGCTCCTTGCCCTGCCGCATCGCCTCGGTGAGCGGCTTCGCCGCCTTCTTGGCGGGCTTCGCCGTGTAGGTGCGGGTGCGCGGCTCCCGCGGGGGGCGTTCCTGCTCGCGCTGCCGTGGCGGCCTGGGTGGCCGCGGCTTCTCGGCCTGCTCTGCGGGCGGCCGCTTCTCCTGCCGGCCGTCCCGCCGCGCCGGCTGCTGCCGGCCGGTGCCAGGCTCGATCATGGTGAGCGCCACGCGACGCCTCGCCTTGTCGATCTCGAGCACCCACACCTTCACGATCTGGCCCACGGTAACGACGTCGTGCGGGTCGCGCACGTAGCGGCTCGAGAGCTGGCTGATGTGGACGAGCCCGCTGTCGTGGAGGCCGATGTCGACGAAAGCGCCGAAGTCGACGACGTTGAGCACCGATCCCATCAGTTCCATGCCCACTTCTAGGTCCTCGAGCTTGAGCACGCCCTTCTTGAAGAAGGGCTTCGGCAGATCCTCGCGCGGATCCCGGCCGGGGCGGGCCAACTGCTCGACGATGTCGGCGAGCAGCAGGCGCCCCACCCCCAGCTCCGCGGCGAGGGCCGGCAGGTCGAGCGCGGCGGCCTTCTCGGCGAGCGCGGCGGCCTGCTGCCGATTCGTGAGATCCTCGGGCGTTCCGCCCAGCCGTGCGAGCACCTGCTCGGCGACGGCGTAGCTCTCCGGGTGAATCCAGGTGGAGTCGAGAGGGTTGGTGCCGCCGGTGATCTTGAGGAAGCCCACGGCCTGAACGAACGCCGCCTCCCCGAAACCCGGCACCTCGAGGAACTGCTGCCGCGACGCGAAGGCCCCGTTCTTCGCCCGCCACTCGTGGAGGCCGCGGGCGGTCACCTGGTTGAGCCCCGACACATAGCGCAGGAGCGCGGGGCTCGCCGTGTTCACGTCGACCCCGACGTAATTCACGCAACTCTCCACCACGGCATCGAGCGAGGCATGCAGATGCCGGGCTTTGACGTCGTGCTGGTAGAGCCCCACGCCGATGTTCGCCGGCTCGATCTTCACGAGTTCCGAGAGCGGATCCTGGAGGCGCCGGCCGATCGAGATCGCGCCGCGGACGGCAGCCTCGTGGCCGGGAAACTCCTCGCGGGCATACGCGCTCGTGGAATAGACGCTCGCTCCCGCCTCGTTGACGATCACATAGCCCACGTCGAGCTCCTTGAGCTCGCCGCCGACGAGCTCCGCCACGAGCGTCTCGGTCTCCCGGCCGGCCGTACCGTTGCCGACCGCGATCACCGTGCAGGCGTGCGTCTTCACCAACTCGACGATCCTGCGGGCCGCCGCCTCGCGCTTCTCCTTGTGGCCGATGATGTGGAGCACTGCATGCTCCAGTGGATTGCCGCATTCATCGATCGCGACCGCCTTGCAACCGCTCTTGAAGCCGGGGTCGAGGGCCAGGACGCGGCGGCCGGCCACGGGCGACTGCAGGAGCAGGTTGCGCAGATTGCGCGCGAACACCTCGACGGCGTGCGCCTCGCAAAATTCGGTGATCTCGCGCCGAATCTCCCGCTCGAGGCTGGGCTGCACGAGCCGGGCGAGGGCGTCGCGGATGCACCCGCGCAGGAACTCCGCGTGCGGATGCCCCGCGGGCACGAGCATCTCCTCGGCGCTGGCCTGCATCTCGTCCATCGGCCCATCGATCCGCACCTTGAGCAGTTTCGCCCGCTCGCCGCGATTGATCGCGAGCGCCCGGTGTGGCGGCACCCGTTGCACGTGCTCCGAGTAGTCGAAATAGTCGCGGAAGTGCTTTTCGTCCTTCGACAGGGCCTTGCCCTCGCTCTCCACGCGCTGGCTCTTGAGATGGGCCTTGCGTGCCAGGATGTCCCGGAGCCGCTGCCGGAGGTCGGCCCGCTCGCTGAAATCATCCGCGATGATGTGGCCCACGCCGAGCAAGGCGTCGGCGGCGGTGGCCACCTGCCCGTCGGCATCGATGAAATCCGCCGCCCGCTTGTCGAGATCGGCTACCAGTGGATCGGCGGCGAGGATCTCACGCGCCAGGGGCTCGAGCCGCCGTTGCCGGGCGATCTCGGCGAGCGACAGCTTGCGGGGCTTGAACGGGAGGTAGAGATCCTCGAGTTGCTTCGGACTCTCGGCCGACTCGATCCGGGACGCCAGTTCGGGCGTGAGCTTTCCCTGCCCCTGGATCGTTCGCAGGATCGTCTGCTTGCGGTCGGCGAGTTGGCGGGCCTTGAGAATGGCCTCGGCGACGCGGCGGATATCCACCTCGTCGAGCCCGCCGGTCTGGTCACGGCGATACCGGGTGATGAAAGGGACGGTGTTCCCCTCGTCGAGCAGCTGCACCGCGGCGGCGACGCCGACGGGAGGAAGCCCCAGACGCTGGGCGATCTGCCCCAGATCGATGACCGCTGTGGGTGCCATCCGACTGGCGTCGCAGGGCTGCCGTGGCCCCCGCTGCAACGCCGAACTCCACCTTTCTGCCGGCGGCCGACGTTCGATGAACGCGGTCCGCATGGCTGCTCAAAGGCCGAAATTTAGGGTGGGAAACAGGTGGATGTCAAACTTTGCCACCCGCCTGGTGCCCTTTCCCAGTCCACCCAGCCCGCCCCGGGCCACCGTCGGCGGCCTTCCGGCGAGGTTGCCCAACCTTGGCATTGACGGGCCATCGAAACCTCACCTATTCCCCGCTTTCTGTGCGTATCGCGGTGAAAAACGCCGCAGCCGGGCGAATTCGCGAGTGTGAACAAATGACTGGAGCGGATGGAACGGTCGTGACGATCTGGTCAGCGTTGGCGGCGCGCAGGGCAGGCTCGACTGCACGGCAGCGTCACCCCGTCCACGCCTCGGAGACCCGCTCATCATGACTCGACCCGCCGCCCAACGCCCGTCTGCCAACGCCCCCGCGAAGCACTCGAACGCCGCCGACGACAGCCCCGAGGCAGGCAGCTTCCTGCCGGCGGTGGGCCTGCTCGCGCTCGACCGCCAGTATGCGGTGTTGCGCGAGGAGATTCGGGCCGCCATCGACCGCGTCTGCGACTCGGGCCGGTTCGTCCTCGGCCCCGACGTGTCGGACCTCGAAGCCGAACTGGCCCGCACCCTCGGCGTTCCGCATGCCATCTCCTGCGCCTCCGGCAGCGACGCGCTGCTGCTCGCCCTGATGGCCCTCGACATCGCCCCCGGCGACGAAGTGATTCTCCCGAGTTACACGTTCTTCGCGACGGCCAGCGCCGTCACGCGGCTGGGCGCGGTGCCGATCTTCGCCGACATCGACCCCGTGACCTATCTCATCGACCCCGCCGACGTGGAGCGCAAGATCAGCCGACGGACGAAGGCCATCGTGCCCGTTCATCTCTTCGGGCGAACCGCCGACATGGACGCCCTCCTGCCGATCGCGTCCCGCGCGGGGCTGCCGGTGGTCGAAGACGCCGCGCAGTCGATCCTGTCGACGTGGCACGGCCGCTGCTCGGGGGCGCTCGGCGACATCGGCTGCTTCAGCTTCTATCCGACGAAGAATCTCGGCGGCGCCGGGGACGGCGGCTTCCTGACCACGACTCGCGACGATCTCGCCGCCAGACTCAAACTCCTGCGCGTGCACGGCATGGAGCCGCGCTACTACCACCAGGTGGTCGGCATCAACAGCCGTCTCGATTCGCTGCAGGCGGCCATCCTGCGCGTGAAACTCCCGCACCTCGACGCCTGGACCTCGGCCCGGCAGGCGAACGCCGCCCGCTACATGGAGCTGTTCTCCCGCTACGACCTCCACGGCCGGGTCACCGTGCCGACCGACGAGTCGCGGGGCCGCCACGTGTGGAACCAGTTCGTGATCCGCATCGCCGAGGGGCAGCGCGACGCGCTGCGGGCGCACCTCACGGCCTGCAAGGTGGGCACCGAGATCTACTATCCGGTGCCCCTGCATCTCCAGCAGTGCTTCGCCTATCTCGGCTGGGCCAAGGGCGACCTGCCGCACACCGAACAGGCGGCCGAGGAGACGCTCGCACTGCCGATCTTCCCGGAGCTCGAGCCGGCCGAACAACGCACCGTCGTGGGTCGGATCGCCGAGTTCTTCCAGGCCCCGCGCATGCAGCCACGGCAGGAATCCGCGACGCAGTCGGCCACCCCGCCGATGGAGGGACCGCACTTCCTGCGCCGGATGAATGCCGTGGGCCGCGCCGACGACGTCCGCTGTTAGCCTCCGCCGGGACGCGAAGGTAGGATGCCGGGCCTCCCAGGCATCCACCCCTCGACGGACGATCCATGGCGACAAAGACGAAGCGGGCCCCCAAGGCGGCGGCTGGAAAACTCCCGCCGATCGATCTCAAGACCCTGCGGCTGATCGTGGATCTCGCCGACGAGGTGGCGGCCGCGGCCGAAAAGCGCCGCGACCCGCATCTCGACATCCCGACCCGCAGCCTCTCGAACGTCCGCTTCAACAAGTCGCGGAAGATCATCGAGATGGGCGGCCAGACGAACCGCCGCCATCTCTTCAATCTCTCCCAGGCGAAGAGCTACATGCAGACCCTGCTCGTCGCCACGGGCTGCAAGGCTCTCATCGACCAGCAGAAGACCACGAGCATCCGAGGTCTCTACTACCTGCTCAAGCACACGATCGAGGGCACTCGCGAGGAGACCTTCGCCACGCAGGAGGAGTGCGACCCGATCATCGAAGATCTCGAAGTGACGCTGGAGAGCTTGCGCGAGGAGCTTCATGTCTACGCGAGCAACCGCGGCGGCATGGTGGGGCCGATCACGCTCATCGACTCGGGCGACGAGATCGACTGCTCCCGGATGGGGTCGGGGGGCTACTCGATCCCATCGATCGTCGAGGCCGACATCGTGAAGTTCAAGTCGTGCGACGCGAAGTTCATCCTCCATGTCGAGAAAGACACCGTCTGGCGCCGCTTCAACGAGGAC
>Ga0075471_10000809_pt1 | contig 19549 bp, 16 predicted proteins | sample DEB19_08_DNA_2_FD_74787 | JGI IMG/M metagenome (GOLD analysis project Ga0075471, IMG submission 74787) | Aqueous microbial communities from the Delaware River and Bay under freshwater to marine salinity gradient to study organic matter... | ecosystem: Environmental > Aquatic > Marine > Coastal ... | reverse complement strand
GGCACGCTCGACGCCGACCAGGACTCGTCGTTCCAGTCGATGAGCGGCCTGCTCACGAGGTTTTCCCGGGCGCTCATCGAGGATCCGGCCGTGGCCGGCGTGACCGGCTCGACCGGCGGCGCCGCAGGGGGCAGCCCCAACACGGCCCGCATCTTCGTGAGCCTCGCGCCGAGGGACGAACGCGGGCTCTCCGCGATCGACGTGATCGCCAGACTTCGCAAGAGCCTCGCGGCCCTGCCGGGGGGCACGCTCGTGATGCAGCCGGTGCAGGACCTGCGGATCGGCGCCCGCCCCAGCAGTTCGCAATATCAGTACACGATCCGCAGCGACACGCTCGCCGACCTGAACCTCTGGGCGCCGCGGCTGCAGTCGGCCCTGCGGGAGCTGCCGCAGCTGGCCGACGTCCGCAGCGACCTGCAGAACCGCGGACTGCAGGCCCGGCTCTCGATCGACCGCGACGCCGCGGCCCGCTTCGGGGTGACGCCGCAGCAGATCGACGAGGCGCTCTACGACGCCTTCGGGCAGCGGCAGGTGTCGATCATCTACCGGCCGCTCGGGCAGTATCGCGTGGTGCTCGGCATGGAGCCCGAATTCCTCCAGGGGCCGGAGTCGCTGAAGCTCCTGCACGTGCCGGGCCGCGACGGCACGCCGATCCCGCTGGAGGCGGTCTGCACCCACGAGGACGCCAACGCGGCGCTGCTGGTCAACCACACCGGCCAGTTTCCCTCGGCGACGGTGTCGTTCAACCTCGCCTCGGGCGTGTCGCTCGGCCAGGCCGTGGACGCCGTCGAGCGGACCGCGGCGGAGCTGGGCATGCCGGCGACGGTCCGCGGGAGCTTCTCCGGCACGGCGCGGATGTTCCAGGCGTCGCTGGCCGGGCAGCCGCTCCTGATCCTGGCCGCCGTGCTGGCCGTCTACATCGTGCTCGGCATCCTCTACGAGAGCTTCATCCATCCGCTGACGATCATCTCCACGCTGCCGAGCGCCGGGCTCGGCGCCCTGGTCGCCCTGCTGGCCTGTGGGATGGAGCTCAACGTGATGTCGCTCATCGGCATCATCCTGCTGATCGGCATCGTGAAGAAGAACGCCATCATGATGATCGATTTCGCGATCGACGCGGAGCGGACCCGCGGCCTCGCGCCGGCGGAGGCGATCATGGAGGCGTGTCTGCTCCGCTTCCGGCCGATCACGATGACGACGCTCGCGGCGCTGCTCGGCGGCCTGCCGCTGGCGCTGGGCACCGGGCCGGGCGCGGAGCTGCGCTGGCCGCTGGGCGTGTCGATCGTGGGCGGCCTGGTGGCCAGCCAGCTGCTGACGCTCTTCACGACGCCTGTCGTCTACCTCTGCCTCGACTGGCTCTGGCCCGCGTCGCGGGCGGCGGCCCATGCGCCGCCGGCGCCCCAGCCGCTGGTCGCCGTGGAGACGGCGTGAAGGGCCGGGGTTGCCCACGCCCCATGGCGGGCGTTCGCTCCGATCCCGATCAGCCGGCCGCGGGGAGCCGTAGGCTGGCGAGCGTGCCGGGCAGCGACTCCCGCTCGCGGGCGTAAAACCAGCGCAGCCGCGCCGTGTCGATTCCCAGCTCACGGCGGATGTCGCCGAGCGGTCGGTCGAGCATGTCGCGTCGCAGCCGCAGGTGGAGGTTCCTGACCCCGAACTCCCTGCCCGCCTGGAGTCCCAGGTCATAGGCGGCGAGCATCTTGGCGTGGATCCGATACGGCTCCGGGTACAGCTGCGAGATGGCGCAGCGAAAGAACCACTTCTCCAGCCGCGAGACCGCCTTCGTGCAGCCCATCGTGAACCCGATGACGAACGCCTCGTCCTGGTCGAGCAGGCCGCGGCCCAGGAGCACGTGGATCATGTCGTGCCGCTCGAGATCCACGGCCCCGTGCAGCCGCAGCCAGCCCTTGTCGTTCTCGAAGAGGCGGACGATCCACGGGATCGCGGTCGGCGGGGCGGCCGGCATCTCGGCGAGCACCTCGCGGATCGTCCGCGCGTCGTTGTCGAGCCCGGGAAACCATGCCCACCAGTTCGCCGAGCGGGTGTCGATCGACCTCGGTTCGCCGGCCTCCTCCTCGAGCGCCGCCTGGGCGTCGAACCTCGTCAGCAAGGCGGCCGGGTCGGGGCTGTGGGCCGCCACGATCGCTTGCCCCTCGCCGAAGCGGTGGAGCTCGTGGGCGACGAGCGTGCGGATGCCACCGACCGCTTCCGGCGGAAGGAGCGCCGCGGGCAGGAGCCGGCCGAGCCCCTGCACGATCCGCTCGGTCGACGCCTCGACGTCCCGCGCCCCGGCCGGCACGAGCTTGCGCCGCAGCAGGCCCGCCACGGCGAGCCCGCGGACGGCCGCGGTGGCGAGGGCCGATGCATCGTCGTCGGCCGTCGCCTGGCCGATCGCGTGCCGCGGCCGCGGATCGTCGATCGCGTGGACGAGCACCCGCGCGGCCCGTGTGCCTTCGGGCACGTGCGAGGCCGCGATGGGCAGCCGCTCGATCGTGAACGCCGCGGTCGAAAGATTTCGCAGCGCGGCGACGATCGCGGTGGAAAGATCGGCCGCGGCTGCGGAGCACGTCTCGACCCGCCCGTGTCCATTCCGGATCGGGATCGTCACCCGCACCGCGGCCGGCTCGTCGGCGTCCGGCGACACCGTCACCCGGCCGACGCCGATCCGTCCGACCGGGATGAAGCAGCCCGCATCGTCGTGTCGCGCGACCATCGCAGCCTCCTTCCGACGCAGTCCCCTACTGCATCCTACGCCGCGGCAAAGACCGCGGACCGTGCCGTGGCCGCCGGCCTGCGCAGGAGCCTGATGCATTCGCCGGGAGCGGGACACCTGGGTGCCTGGAGAGAGGTGCTTGCACACCCACTCGGTCTGGCGTGGTCGGCGGCGGGATCGGCGCCGAGCGATTGTCGCCGGGCCGGCAGCGGCAGGCGTTGGCGAGTCGTCAGCCCACCGCCGCGACCCGTTGCGACGCGACGTCCCGTGGGTGGGGCGAGAGGGCGCGGGCAGGCAGCGACGTGAGCACGACGCAGGTCGTGCGGGTGGCGGGATCGGCCCAGCAGAGCGTGCCGGTCGATCCCGTGTGGCCGAAGCATCGTGCGGATGCCCGGTCGCCGCCGGCCTGTCGGCCGACCGCGAATGCCAGCCCGCGCGGCTCGATGCCCGAGGGATTGTGGTTGGTGACCATCAGCTGCGCCGTCTGGGGCGCGAGCACGCTCGCCTGCTCGGGGAGGAATTCCGTCAGGAACCGGGCCACGTCCGCCGCCGATGCGTGCGTGCCGCCCCACGGAGCGCCAAGCGCCCTCCAGTAGGGGCTGTTCCAGTCCCAGCTCTGCGCCGCCTCGGCACCACCCCCGGCCTCGGCGGCGGCGTGCTCCGTCTGGCAGCGGACCATGTCGTCGATCGTGAAGCGGCCCAGGCCTTGGGCGGAATGCCGCATCCCGAGCGGCACGAGCACGGTCTCCTCCACGAGCCTGCGGATCTCCGTGCCGCTGATCGTCTCGGCGATGGCCGCCGCGAGCAGGATGCCCATGCTCGAATAGCCGTAGCGGCTGCCCGGGGCGAATCCCAGCGGCGTCGTCAGGGCGCGGTCGACGAACGCCGCCAGTGGCGCGTGCGACGCGCGCAGGGCGTCGTTCTCCGGGAGCTGGTCCGGCAGGCCCGAGACGTGCGTGAGAAGCTGCCGGATCGTGATCGCATCCCGGCCGTCGCCGGTGAAGCTCGGCAGAAAACGCCGCACGGCGTCGTCGAGCGAGCACTCCTGCCGCTCGTGGAGCCGCATGAGCGCGGTCATGGCGATCGTCTTCGAGATCGACCCGAGCAAAAACATCGCGTCGGGCGACCGCGCCCGCCCGAAGGCGGCGGAGAAGGCCGAGCCATCCCGCACCACGTGCAGCACGGCGGCGGCGACCGTGCCCGCCTCGACGGCGGCACGCAGCGATTCGGCCGCATGCTCGGGCCCTGCGGCGGCGGTCGCGGATCGCGTGATCGCAGTCATGGAGGCGGCGATGCCCGAGCGAAGGAGGGTGCGCCTGCGCATGCGACGGAGTGTAGCGGTGGAGCGTGCGGCTGGCGAGCTGCCGTCCGGCGGCGCGACGGCAGCGTGCATGGTCGGTATCTGGATGGGAGCCGGGGCTGTACACTGCCGTCGTGAGGAGGTGTGCGATGGGGAGCGGTGCGCGGTGTCTCGCGGTGGCGTCGGCGGTGGCGGGGCTGCTTCTCGCAGCGACGCCCGCGGCAGCGGCACCGACGGTCTTCGAGAACGGCCGGGTGGTGACGGTCGACCCGGCATTCACGATCGCCGACGCCTTCGCCGTCGAGGACGGCCGGATCGTGGCCGTGGGTGCGGCGGCCCACCGACTGGCGGAGTCGCGTGCCGATGCCGGCCGGGTGGACCTCGCGGGCCGGATGGTGCTGCCCGGCCTCATCGATTCCCACACGCATCCGGTCGGCGCGGCGACCCATGAGTTCGACCATCCGATCCCCGACATCCGCTCGATCGCGGATCTCCTGGCCTACGTCGCCGCCCGTGCCGCGGCCGTGCCCGCAGGATCGAAGATCGTCGTGCGGCAGGTGTTCATCACGCGGCTCGCGGAGCAGCGGTATCCCACGCGGGAGGAGCTCGATCGGGCCGCGCCGGATCATCCCGTGGTCTTCAGCACCGGCCCCGACAGCATGCTCAACTCGCGGGCGCTGGCGCTGGCGGGCATCACGCGGGAGAGCGGCGAAAGGCCCGTGGGCTCGGGGCGGATCGAACGGGACGCCGCCGGCGAGCCGAGCGGCCTCATCCGCGGGTTTTCGCCCCAGATCGATGCGCCGGTTGCGGCGCGGTCGCCGTCGTCCGAAGATTCCGACGCGCTCCTGCGGCGGCTTTTTGCCGACTACAACCGGGTGGGGCTGACGACGATCGCCGACCGCGGCGCCTCGGGATCCGGGATGGCGGCCTACGACCGGCTGCGGGAGCGGGGGGAGCTCACGGTGCGGGTGCGGCTCTCCCACACGCTGCCGAGCCATCCCGAGTGGGAGCGGGTCGCCGAGGCGATCGCGGCCGTGGGCCGGCATCCGCTCCGTCGCGAGGATCCGCTGCTGCAGATCGTGGGCACGAAGATCTGGCTCGACGGCGGCATGCTCACCGGCAGCGCGCTGATGCGGGAGCCGTGGGGGGAGAGCCGCATCTACGGCATCACCGACCCTGCCTACCGCGGCGCGCAGAACGTCGACCGCGACCGGCTCGTGGCGCTGGTGCGGGCCGTGGCCGCCGAGGGGCTGCAGTTCACCGCGCACGCCGTCGGGGACGGCGCCACGGCCTTGCTGCTGGACGCCTACCGCGAGGTCGATCGCGAGAGGCCGCTGCGGGAGACGCGGCCCTGCCTCACCCACTCGAATTTCCTGACGCCCGAGAGCATCGCGGAGGCGGCGCGGATGGGCGTCGTGGTCGACCTGCAGCCGGTCTGGCTGCACCTCGACGGCGACACGCTCACGCGGCACTTCGGCGAGGAGCGGATGCGCCGGTTCCAGCCGCTGCGGCCGCTCTTCGACGCCGGGGTGCCCGTGGGAGGCGGCAGCGACCACATGCAGAAGATCGGCAGCTTCCGCGCGGTCAATCCCTACAATCCGTTTCTGGGGATGTGGACCGCGGTGTCGCGGCAGGCGCGGCGGATCGGCTCGGACCAGTGGCCCGCGGATGGGAGCAGGTTCGTTGCGGGCCGGTCGTTTCGCCCGGTCCACCCGGAGCATGCGGTCACGCGCGAGGAGGCGATCCGCATGTACACGAGCGAAAACGCCAAGGTGCTGCTCTTCGAACGCGAAGTGGGCTCGTTGGAGCCGGGCAAGCGGGCCGATTTCGTGATCCTCGACCGCGATCTGCTGTCCTGTCCGATCGACGACATCCCCGACACGCAGGTGCTCGAGACCTGGCTCGACGGCCGGCGGGTCGCGGCCGGCGGGCAGACGCACTGAAGGCAGTGAGGCAGCGGCATGGCGACCATCCCCCCGGGCCGGTATCGGCACTACAAGGGACGCGAATACACGGTGCTTGGCGTGGCGCGGCACAGCGAGACGCTCGAGGAGCTGGTGGTCTACCGGCAGGAATACGGCGACCGGGGCCTGTGGGTGCGGCCGGCCGCCATGTTCGCCGAGACCGTCGAGGTCGACGGGCGGCGAGTGCCGCGGTTCGAGCGACTGTGAAGCCGGGACTGCACCAACAACGGGCTCGCTCTGGCCGCATTCGCTCGCGGCGCGGGTGCGGCTATGACACAGCCGCTGCCTCCGGCCGGTTGCCCGGGCGAATTCGGCAACTACACTGATTTTCGGAAGGTCAGAGTATCCTGCTCGAACGGCGGGTCCCCCGTGGACTCGCCGTACCAACCTCGCGAAAGCACAAGGTGGTGACCCGCACTGGCGACAGGGCGGGAGGATACGCGTCGGGAACGGTTCCCGACGAAGCTTTCGGTCGGCTTATCGTCTCCTCCCCGTCGACACAGCCACATTTCGGCGACATCGATCCGGTGCGGAGAAGCCGAAGGCGCCTTCCTTTCCACGATCGGAAACCACGATCGGAAAGGGGTGCGAGATGCCGGTTGGATTTCCTTCGATTCGCGTCGACGAGGCGAACGCGCGGCACCATCTGTGGTGCAACAACGGGACGTGGTGGGTGCATTACACCGTCCATTTCGACCATCGAAAGCGACGGGTGCGGCGGTCGCTGCGGACTCGTTCGCTGGCGGAGGCGATCGTGCGTCGCGACTCGCTGCTGCTGCGGATCGCCAGCGACGGCGAGCCCGTCCCAGAGCGGTCGCAGCCGCAGCGCTCTCCGGCGGTCGACAGGCGGGCGTTCGCGTGATCGGCCGACGCCACGAATGACGTGCGGACGCTAGGCCGCTCCACGCCTCTCACGAGTCGCGCAGCGTCTCGCTCCAGCGGCGAAAGTCCGCCTGGATCTCGTCACGCGGGCAGCGGGGCCGCAGCACCGTGCGGGTCCGGAAGCCGTACTCCTTCATCGGTTCCGGATCGCGCACGAAGAATTGGAAGTCCCATGCGGGGTTGGCCGTCCCGCGTTCGGGGTTCACGCCGCCGCCGCTCGGCGAATGGGTGAGCCGGATGCCGGCACTGCGGTCGAAGAAGACGGCCCAGACGAGGTCGTCGACGTGGCCGTAGAAAAAGGGCTGGTCGAAGCGGAGCTGCGAGACGCTCTTGAAGAGCGCCGGGCGGCCGTCTTCGGCGAACGTCATCTCGAACCGATCGGCGCGATGCCGTACCGTGCTCTGGTCGTTGTGCCACTGCGTGCAGAACTGCGTCCACTGGACCGCCTGATGCTCGGCGCCGCCGAGGAAATACATGCTCTTGTCCTCGGGCGCGTTCATGTAGCTGGCCCAGAACAACGAGACGTACCCGCGAGGGAAGACCGCGCGGTGCGGCCGAAAGCGGAACTCCATGTCCAGGAAGTGCGGCGCGACCAGCCGGAACCGCGTCCAGCTCTCGACGTGAAAGGTCGGTGTCGGCGGCTGGTGGAGCTCGGCGGCGTCGACGCCGAGCCGATGCAGCGTCATGGGGGCGTTGCGGGGCTCGAAGAATGTTCGCGTGTCGGCGAGATGCTCCCCCGTCACGATGTGCTCGAGATTCAGCCCGGCGAGGGTCGGCACGAAGATGCTGCGCGTGCCGGCTGCGTGCCGCAGGCTCCAAAGGCCGTTGTAGCCGGCGCGGTGCTGGTCGTGCGCCGAGTTGTCGCCGACGACGGCGGTGAGATCGCCCGCCGTGAGCTCCACATGGCCGGCCGGCTCCGGCGGGTCCGCCACGCCGCGGGACGTCGCCGATCGGCGTAGCACGCCGCCGACGACCGCTACGGAGGCCAGCGACGTGAGGACGCGGCGGCGGCCGTGCGCGTCGGATCGGCCCGCGCGGGGCGGAGCGTGCATGGATCGGGACCGCTGCATCATGTACCTAAGGAAGATCGTGCAGTGACGCGATCCCCAGGAACCAACAGGTATGCGAGAAGCGATCGAGCGTAGCCCACTCGCGGTGCCATACGAATGGCTGCGATACCGGAAGGGCGGTCGCCTGCCCTCGACGACGGCATCGAATGTTCAGCGAGGGTGTCCTCGCGTCGGGTGAGAAGTACGGCCCCGAGCATATCCCGCCTGGAAAACCGGCGGAAACGCCCGGCGGCCGCCAAGTACCCTCGACAGGGATCGAACCTGTAACCTTCAGCTCCGGAGGCTGACGCTCTATCCAATTGAGCTACGAGGGCATCTCGTGCAGCCGGCCCCGAGTCACGGGAATCGAGGCGGCTGCACCCAGGTGAAAGTCTACCAGCCTGCTGACGGCGGCAATAGGATCATCGCGTCGCCCGCCCGCGGTAGCCGCGTTTCCAGCCCCACGCGCCAAAACCGCAGCCACCCAGGCCTCGCGTGCCCCTCGCGATCCACGCGGGCACGCTGCAGAGCCGCACCCGCAGCTGCCGCAGAGCCGCCGGCTCGGTTCAGGCCGACTTTCGCAGCGGAGCCGCCGTGGCCCGTCGTGGCCGCGCTGCCGCCGCGTGCGGCCCGTCGATCCGGATCGTCCGGCCCGCCGCCTGCTCCTCTGCCCGCGCCCGATCCGTGGCCGCTGTCGCCATCAGCCTGCGCAGCTGCACATACCGCGACAGATACGAGCCGAACTGCATGATCGCCACGATGCGGCCCACCAGCATCGGCACCGTGCCCACGGGCGCCCGTGCCACCGCGTGCCGCACCACCTCGTAGAGATGGCATACCGTCGCCGGCACCACCGACTGGCCCGCCAGCGATCGCCAAAAGAGCCGCTCCGCATGCAAGCCGGCGGCGAACGGCCGCGACCGCCGGGCCGGCTTGTGCGGCATCACCACCACGCTCCCGGGCTCGACCGTCACCGTGCGACCGCTCCGCGCGAGCGTCACCGCCATGTCGGCGTCGGCCAGTGGCTCGCCGCACGCCGTCGTGAACCCGCGGCCCGCCATCTCAAGGGCGTCGATCCGCCAGAAACCCGTCTCGAGCACCGGTCCCATCGGCGCCACCGTCGTCGGCCACGCCGACACCCGCCACCGGCGGTCGGCTGCCACGTCGATCCTTCGGCCGCCCGCCGTGGTGCGCACGCCCGCCGACACGACACGGTCGCGGTCGTCGGCCGCCACGCCCAGCGGCACCACGGCCGCCACCGCCTCGTCGTCGAATCGTTTCACCGCGGCCGCCGTCCAGCCCTCGGTGGCCCGCCAGCCCGCGGCCAGCACGTGCACGATCTCCCCTTCGCTGGCGGCGACGCCGAGGTTCACGCAGCTCACCAGGCCCGAGCCCGCCGGCGCCTGCACGAACCGCACCTCCTCGCGGATGTTCCACGGGTCGGCGTAGTCGCAGGCCAGGGCGACCACGATCTCGCAGTCGTCGGGCCGGTTCTCGAGGACGCTGACGAGCGTCTCCTCCATGGCGGCCGTGTCGTGGGTCGTCGGGATCACGATCGACAGCCGCGGCGATCGAACCAGGTCGAACTCGTCAGTCATTCCCCGCGCCCCCCTCGACCATCCACCCACGATCCCCTGCGGCCCGCCGCCCCCCGGAGGCAGACCATCCCCATCGATGCAGCTGTCAATCGTCGTCGGCCGGCGTCCTGCAGCCGGCCAGCCGTCACACCGACGCGGATGGACGTCGGCCGATTCATCGTCGCCGCGATCAGGCTGCGGCCCGCTGCGGCTGCAGTTCCGTGAACAGGTTCACGGTCGCCAGCATCTCGCCGTCCGCGTCGTAGAATTGCAGCACGCCCACGTCGATCATCCACATCGCGAACATCTCCGCGACACGGTAGCAACGGGCGACGCAGCGGCCGCGATCGATGCGGATGTTTTCCTGAACGTCGTCGACGTCGGACTGGTCCGCGCCGAGATCGAGGAAGTAATGCGTGACGAGCCGCCGCACGTCCGCGGCATTCATGTGCAAACGCATAGAAGGCAACCTCCTGTTGCGGGCTGTCCGAAGGCGGACTGTCGAGCGACCTCGTGTCGATCGGGCCGGGAAAGCTACTCAGGCACGGTCGTGGGCGAAAGAGTGCTTTCTGCCGCCGCGAACCGCATCCCGACGCCGAATCCCATCCTCCACGAGACGTCATCGACCGAAACCACGGGCCAGGATGACTTCACTGCCGGCAGACTTCCCATCCCCCAATCCCCCTCGACTTTCGCCAGACTGCCCGGTCGGCACCGGCGGCAAGGCTTGCCGCACGACCCTGCCATGGCGGAAACGACCGGAGTTTGCCGTCGATCACAAGCGGTTCGTCCAAGCGGCCGCCGCGTAGCGGTCGCGAACCAGTCGCATGACACGGTCCCGCGGCCAGTCGTCCGTGGCGTCGTCGGCACGAAACGCCGCCCGCACGAGCCGCTCGAGCGGCTCGCGGCCGAGATGGAGGTTCGTGAGAAACGCGTCATGGCTGCGGCCGCCGCGGTAGCCGGGCTCCCGGGGAGGATGCCGCAGCACGCGGGAGACGATCCCGATGTCGAAGGAATCGAGCAGCGTGCCGTGGTAGAGCACGCCGTGCCGCCGCACCCGCAGCGCGGTGCCCGATACCTTCCGCGGATGCTCGGCGGCCGTCCGTAGGATGGCGAGGTCGCTCGTGCCCTGCCGCGCCACCCGCTCTCCGGCCGCGAGCCCGCCGGCGGCCGCCGGCAGCGTGCGCATGTGGGCGGAGAGTGCCGCGGCCAACGGCTCAAGCCGCGCCGCGTGGAGCGACTCGATCGACGGCGAGCCCGCGGGGTGTGGCGAGATCACCGACCACATCAGGCAGCCGGGCCCCAGCAGCACCGTGCCGCCTCCGCTGGGGCGGCGGATCACGCGGACGCCGAGCCGGGCGCAGGCCTGCAGATCGATCTCCTCGCCGCGCCTGCCCGACGACCCGAGCACCACGGTGGGCTCGGTCGCCATCCAGGTGCGGACGCGCGTCGTGGTGGAAAGCCCCTCGTGGGCCAGCTCCAGGAGCGCCTCGTCGAGCGCGAGGTTTTCCTCGACGGTGTCCAGCGCGATCCCGAGCCACGTGGCGGTCGGCGGGCCTGCATGCTGCCGGCTCGGTGCATCACGCCCGAGCGGCAGCTCGGCGGCTGAATTGTCGGGACGTTCGGGCACGGGGGTCGCCACCGGGCGGGCTCCGGATAAAGTAGAGGAGAAGCGTCGAGGGTTCCGGCCGCCATCGTGGTGGGCCGACGAGGTTCCGAAGGGTTGCGGCACGGTTCGGGCGTCACCACAGCATGGCTGATTCGCACCGTCGTACGATCGACCCGGACGAGCTGCCGCCCGTCGAGCCGCCGAACGCCGCCTTTCTGGTGCAGCTGTTCCTCGTTCCCGGCGTCATCGTCGCCATCATCGTCTGCGTGTGGCTGGCGTTCCACTGGCTGGCTCACCTCGGCAACGACCCGCAGGCGTACGTGCGTACCCTGCGCCGTGACAACGAGGGCCGCTGGCAGGCTGCCCTCAACCTCGCCAACGACCTCCGCGGGCCGGGATCGGCCGCCCTCAAGGCCGACGAGACGCTCGCCCGGGAGCTGGGCCGAATCCTCGACGACGAGGTCGCCAGCGGCCGCAGCGGAGAGCAGTCGGAGACGCTGCGGGTCTACCTCTGCCGAGCCCTCGGCGAATTCGCCATTCCCGCGGCGGCCGGGCCGCTGGTCGCGCGGGCCCGTGGCACGGGCGATCCGCAGACCGCCCGCGCGGCCGTCGAGGCGCTCGCCGTGCTTTCCACCAACCTCGTCGCGGCCGGCCGCGAGCCCGACGACACGGCCGCCATCACGGCCGCCGTCATCGACGCCTCCCGCAGCGACGCTCCGCAGCTGCGTTCGGCCGCCGCGTTCACCCTCGGCGTGGTGGGGGGCGCCGGTGCGATCGACCGGCTGCGCGAGCTTGCCGGCGACGACGCCGAGGACGTACGGTCCAACGCCGCGCTCGCGCTCGCTCGGCTGGGACGCGTCGAGGCGTTCGACATTCTCTCGCAGATGCTGGCGCTACCCGACGTTCCACCCCCGGCATCCGCGCCAGGCGACGAGGCTGCCCGGTCGAGCCGCTACAAGCGGGCATTGGTGGTCGTCAATGCGCTGCGAGGCGTCGCGCTCTTGGTCGACGCCACGCACGAGCCGCCGCCCGGGCAGATCGTGCAGCGGTTGCAGGAACTCACCACGGATCCCGTGGCTGACGTGCGGTCGAGCGCCGCGGCGGTTGTGAAGAAGATCGAGCGGCTCTCGACGCCATAGCCGGGGATCGCCGAGCGTTCCCGGTGAGATCGCGCGGGACGATCGGCGAAGGTCAAGCGCTCAAGAACTCGTCGAGCGCATCCCGCAATTCTTCGGTGTCGGGCTCGATTCCCGTCAACGAGTGGAAGTCGATCGCCGTCCGCTCGCAGTGGATCTCGAGACCGTCGATCACGCAGGCGGAATGCTGCCTGGCTGCCGCCACGACCGGCGCGGGCTGGCCGACCAGCGCCAAATCGGCCACGACGAGGTCGGGCCGCAGGCCGACCAGCGGCATTGTCAGCTTCGGTCCCGTGGCCGGCACGGCGCTGACGACGATCCCCACTCGCTCCGGAACCTCGATCGCCGGTCCCCATGGCAGCAGGCCGGCAGCCGCCGAGCCCAGTCCGGCGACCGCCTCGACGAGCGCGGCGGCACGTTCGGTGGAGCGGTCGCAGACCACGATCTCCGCCGCGCGGGCGAGCGTCAGCTCCAGCGCGGTGGCCCGGGCCGCCGCACCGGCTCCGATGACGAGGACGCTCGCGCCGGCCGGATCGACGTGCGACCGCAGTGCCTCCAGCACGCCGCGGCCATCTGTCATGTGGCCCGCCGGGCCGGCGGCATCCCGGGTGACCATGCTCACGGCGCCGGCGAAGCTGGCTGCCGGACTCGCCGTGGCCACGCAGGGGAGCGCGGCCGTCCGCAGGGGGCCGGAGAGCAGGCAGCCTCGAAAGCCCATCGCGGAGCCGCCGCGGATCGCGTCGGCGATCGCGTCAGGCTGAACCTCCAGCGTCACGAACCGCCAATCGAGCCCGGCGGTGGCGAACAGCCGCTCGAACAGGTACTGGGCCGGATTGCCCGCAGCTGGGCAGCCCAACAGGGCGACGACTTCCTGGAGGGCGGAGCTCGGCATGATCGGCGGAGACGGTCAGACCGTGATGTGTGTGACCGCGACGAACCGCGGGTCCTTTCGGATCGGATCGAAGTCAGGCTCCGCGATCATGAGATCTCGGTAGCGTCCGTCGAGCGCAATGGCGTTGGTGAGGTGTTCGATCGCCGCCTGGACGTGGCCGCCGAGCGAATGATAGCAGGCGAGGTTGTAGAGAAGGATCGGCTCCCGCGGCGAGGCTTCGAGGCCCTGTTTCAACGCCGCGATCGCCTCGTCGAGCCGGCCGAGCCGCTTCAGGCACCAGCCCATACCCAGCCATGCTTCCAGCCGTTTCGGCTCCTGTTCGGCCACCAGCCGCAGCGCCGCGAGTGACTCGTCCCATCTCCCCAGGGCCCGCAGCGCCTCCCCCTCGAGCAGCTTGGCGGGCGAGGTCGAGCGGGTCGGCTCCGGCAGCGATGCAACGAGCCCCAGGGCCCGGTGAAGCAGTTTGGCCGCGCTGGCCGCTACGGGCTTGTCCTGATCGAGCAGCAGTTCGCCCAGTTCGACGTAGCCACAGGCCTCCCGCAGGATGGCCTGGCGACGATGTCTGGACATGGCTGTCATGCGGGCGTTCTCCGGTGCAATCCATCGCGGGGATTGTAGTGCAGGGCTCCGCGTCGCCCACTCCGCACGGACCGTCCTCGGCGGACGCCCGCGGAACGCGCCGGCCGGCGGGAGCGTCTGCGGCCCCACGGCCGGCTCCGGCTGCTCCCCTTCCAGTACGGAAGGGCTGGTCGTTTGGTTTTTCGGGCGAAAACCGGCTCGTTTCGCGGATGTCATCCCGCTTTGTACGAAACCGGGCGGGCGGCGCCACTATTTCCCGTAGGGAGCCTGTGTCGGACTACTCGAAGGTCGGACGGCTCTCAGCCGGATCGCGTTGGCCGGCACCGTCCAATGACGCCCCGTACGTTCCGGAGTGTGACCATGCGGCTGACTCTTCGACGCCTGTTGGCCTGGCTGGATGGCATCCTGCCCGCCGACGAGCAACACTCGGTAGGAGAAAAGGTGTCGGCGGGACAATTCGCCTCGATGCTGGTCGAGCGGATCCGCCATGTGGTGTCCCAGCCGGCGATCGGCGCCCCCGCCCCCGACGCCCGTGGGCTGGGGGGCGATGCCAATTCGGTGGCCCAGTTCATCCACACCACGCTGCCGGTGGAACATCTCGAGCGGTTCGAGAGGATTTGTTTCGAATCCGACATGCACCTGGCCGAGGTGGCGGCCTGCCATGCGTTGTTCGCGGAGTTCACCCGCGATCCGAGCGTGTTGCAGGGGCTCGACGGTCGAGTGAGCGAGCAGCTGAAGACGCTCGTGCGACAAAGGCGCGCCGAGGAGGCGGCCGGGATCCACAGCCGCAGCCCGGGAACGGATGCCGCCGATCACGACGAATCGCGAGAGACCGCCCGTGCGTTGCGGGCTGTCCTCGGCGGTGCACCCGGCGACACCGCCCAGGCCGGTCTGCCGCTCACCGCGGCCCATCCCGCGCCGGGAGCGGCTGCCGGGGACGCTGCCCTGCCGCCGCCGCCGAGCGTGGTCGATCGGCATGCGCCGGATGGTCGTGGGCCGACAGCCAAAAGGTCGTCGCGCAATGCCTGGATGTCGGCGATCGTCGCGGTTTCCCTGCTGCTGACGCTCTGTGGCGTGCTGGCGTGGTCGGTGCTCTGGAAGAGCGGTCGACGCACCGGGCCGCAGCAGGTGGCGATGGCGAGGCCGGCGGATGCCACCGGCGGGCCGCCGGTCGAGGGAGTGGCACCGTCCGAGCCGAGGCCGTCCGCGGTCGCGGGGGACGCCGCACCGCCTGCCGCGGCGGCGCGGGTCGAGCCGCCGGCACGAGAGGACGTGGTCGCCACCCCACCGGCCGCCGAGGCAACGGTGCCACCAGCCACCGTCGCGATGGCCGCCGGGCCGTCTGCAGCGGCGCCGCGTCCGGAACCGGCGCCGCCCGCTGCCGACACGCCGGCGCCCATGGCTGCCGGATCGAAGCCGGTGAAGGCGGCGGTTGCCGACGTGGCGGCCTTCACGGTCGGCGGGGGGACGCTCCTGCGACTTCCGAAGGATTCAAAGACGAAAGAGTGGCAGTTCGCCGCCGCCGACACACCTCTTGTACCCGGGGATGAGCTGCTCGTGCCCCCATGGTGCGAGGCCACGCTCAAAGTAGGCGCCGGCGAAGTGCGGCTGCTCGCCTTCGCGAATGTCATTGTCATGGCGGCACGCGACGGCACGCCGTGGCTGGAAGTGCTCGCGGGCCGGGTGGTCGTCGACGTGGGGCCGCGCGACCGCATCGGCGTCACGACCGGTGGAGTCACGGGCGTCATCTCCGTGAATCCTGCGGCCACCGCTGCGACCAAGGTCGCGATCGAGGCGGGATCGTCCAGGTTCGTGGCTGCGGATGCGGCCGCGCCGGCACAGTCGATCGGTTTCATCACCGCCGGGCGAAGTCCGTTTGTCTGGCAGCCCACCGGCGCGGACGGGGTCGTGGCGCCGGGAACTCGTCCGGTCGAGGTCGCCCCGGCAGCCGCGGTGGTATGGCGAGGTAGCCAGACGGAATTGGCCACCTCCGTGTCTCCGCTGCCCTGGTTCGACGGTCCCGAGCCGCTCGACAGGTATCACCGCAGGGCGGCGGAGCAGCTCACCGCCAAGATCGCGACCGGGCCGCCGCTCATGTTGTCGCTGAAGGAGCTGGCGGATGCCCGGCAGGTCGAATACCGCATGATCGCCGCCACGACACTGGCCCTCCTCGGGGAGTCCGATAGCCTCGTGGAGATGCTCGCCGCCGAGCCGTCCAGCGGCAACAAGCTCGAGAACCGCCAGTGGGAGGCGCTGGAGGCCATGGCCGTGCCGGCGGTGATCGCCAGCGGGGGAGAGGCCGCAGCCGGCTTGCATAAGTCGTTCGCCAAGCTCGGACCGCGCGACAAGGCCGACCTGCTCGGGGCGATGGCCCGCGGATTCAGCGACGCCGAAATCCAGGGAGGGGCGGATCGTATTCTCGTCAACGCACTCGAAGACCAGAGCCTGATGGTCCGCCGCTACGCCTACAAGACGCTCTGCGACATCACGCGGCCCAGCGCCACCGACCGACTGCAGTATCGGCCCGACGGCTTGCCGGACATGCGGGCCGCCGGGGTCGCGTGGTGGCGCGGACAGTTGGAGCGAGGGCTGATCCATCGCTGACGGCGACATCCGGGCGCACCTGCCGCGGGCGGCTTCCCGCACTCCGCCGGCCGCGGCGTGAGGCTCGTTTGTGCCCCTGCAGTGCGGGCTGCTATGATCCACGGGGCGTCGGGAATGCGGCGATCGGACGGGGGCGGCATGCCCCAACGGGCGGTCGACCCGCCGGGTACCTCGAAAGGGAATGGCTCGAGTGCAGATCAACGTTTCCGCCCGCCACGGCCACCTCAGCGGGGCGTCGCAGTCGAAGATTCAGGCGAAAGTGGCCCGCCTCAAGCGTTACTTCAACCGGCTCACCGCCCTCAACGTGACCGTCGACCTCGAGAACCCGTCCCTGCCGACGGTCGAGATCGTGGCGTCGGCCGAGCACTTTCACGAGATGGTCAGTCGCGAGCACTCCGGCCAGCTCTGGAGGAGCGTGGACGGCGCCGTGCAGAAGCTCGAACAGCAGTTGCGCAAGCACAAGGAGAAGGTGCGGGATCACAAGCACGTCGAAGGGGCGCGGCGATCCTGATCGCGAAAGAACCCATGAAGTTTTCCGATTTTGTGGCGGTCGACGCGATCCGTTCGAACATCGATGCCGACACCAAGGAGGGCGTGATCCGGGAAATGGCCCAGTCGCTGGTCGACGCCGGCAGCGTCGCGGCCGGCGACCTCGAGAGCATCGTCAAGGCGATCATGAAGCGGGAGGATCTCGGCAGCACCGGGATCGGCAGGGGCGTGGCGGTACCCCATACGAAGCATCCCAGCGTGCGCCGGCTCGTCGGCACCGTGGCCGTGAGCCACGACGGCGTCGATTTCGAGAGCCTCGACGGCGAGCCCGTGCAGCTTTTCTTTCTGCTCGTGTCCCCTCCGGACAGGCCCGGCGATCACCTGCGGGCGCTTGAGAACATCTCCCGGCAACTGCGGGATGAATCGTTTTGCAAGCAGCTGAAGTCGGCCAAGGGCCCGCTGGAGATCCAGCACCTGCTGGAAGAGGCCGACAGTCATGGGGTGGCTTCGTGAGGTCGGCTACGGCAGCGCATGGGGAAAGCCGACGCGGAGAGGCGACACCCGAAGCGCACTGTGACGTCGAGGGTGCTGGCAGCATGAACGAGCAGGTCGTCTCGCGGGAAGTCGTGGTGGGCATGCGGCAGGGGCTGCATGCGCGTCCGGCGGACATCCTCGCCCGCGAGGCCCGGAAGTGGCGGTCGCGGATCGAGCTTGCCAACGCCGCGCAACGGGTCGATGGCAAGAGCATCCTCGAGGTGCTCACGCTCGCCGCGGAGGCGGGCACTCGGCTGGTCGTGGAGGCGACCGGGCCCGATGCGCGTGAGGCGATCGAAGCGATCGGTAGCCTTTTCGACAGCAATTTCAACGAACAACACGTCGAAGACAATTCCTGACGGCCGGCCCGTGTTGGCCGTGCCGGCACCGTCCGGCGGCCAGCCCGGCCCCTTTCAATCCCGCAGTCCAAACTAACGATCAACGAAGGAGCCGCAACGAGCCGCGAGGCGCGAGTGCCCAGGGGATGCTGATCGCAGCCGCCGTCGACACGGCCGCAGGCGCGATCTCCCCGGTCCGGCACGCCGCAGCCCGCGGGCGGAATGCGCCCCATGCTGAAACTCCAGGGCATCGCCGTGTCGCCCGGCGTGACGATCGGCGAGGCGCTCGTCCTCGACAGCGAGGGCTTCAGGATCCCGCGGCGGTTCGTCGAGCGGAGCGCCGTCGACACGGAATTGGCGCGGCTCGACCATGCCGTGGCCGAAACGAGCCGTGAGATCGAGCGCAACCGCGACGCGATCCGGTCGGAACTCGGCGAGCAGTACGCGGCCATCTTCGACGCGCACCTGGCCATGCTGCACGACGCGAAGTTGCAGCAGGAACTGGCTGCGGCGGTGCGCGATCGCAACTGGTGGCCCGAGTACGCCGTGAGCCGCACGCTCCGGCGGTACGCCAAGGTCTTTCAGAATCTCGACAACCACATCTCCCAGCGGGCCCACGACATCTACGACATCGAGAAGAGCCTGCTGCGCAACCTCCTGGGGCAGCGACGGGAGACGCTGGCGGCCATCTCGCAGCCGGTAATCGTGCTCGCCCACAACCTTACTCCCAGCGAGACGGCGAACCTCGACCGGCGGTTCGTGCAGGGGTTCGCCACTGAACTCGGCGGCCCCGGCAGCCACACGGCGATCGTCGCGGAGGGGCTCGAGATTCCGGCCGTGGTCGGCATCGGGCCCTTCCTGGCCGACGTCTCCGGCGGCGAGCCGGTGATCCTCGACGGCCACCAGGGCGTCGTGATCCTGCAGCCGGACGAGGAAACGATCGCCCGATACCGCATCGAGGTCGAGGCGGCCAGGACGGTTGCCCAGAAGCTCGACCGGCTCCGCGACCTGCCGGCGGTGACCATCGACGGCGTCCGCATCCAGATCACGGGCAACATCGAATTCCCCAGCGAGGCGGAGCAGTGCATCAGTCGCGGATGCGACGGCATCGGGCTCTACCGCACGGAATTTCTCTATCTCACCAGCCGCAGCGAGCCCACGGAGGAAGACCACTTCGCGGCCTACCGCGACGTGGTGCAGTCGATGCCGGGCAAGCCGGTCGTGATCCGCACGCTCGACCTCGGCTCCGACAAGATGCACACGGAGACCCAGGCCGAGGAAGAGCGGAATCCGTGCCTGGGCCTGCGCAGCATTCGGCTGTCGCTGCGGCAGCTGCCCATGTTCCGCACGCAGCTGCGTGCGATCCTGCGCGCCAGCGCCCTGGGTGACGTGCGCGTGCTCTTTCCGCTCGTGTCGACGATCGTCGAGCTGCGTCAGGCTCGCATGGTGCTCGCCGACGTGATGGAGGATCTCGCCGAGCACGGCATCGCGTTCAACGCCGCGATGCCCGTGGGCATGATGGTGGAGACGCCGGCAGCCGTGATGATGCTCGATGCCTTCATCAAGGAGGTCGACTTCGTCTCGATCGGCACCAACGACCTGATCCAGTACACGCTGGCGGTCGATCGAGGCAACAAGGAGGTCGCCGAACTGTACAACGCCTGCGATCCGGCGGTGCTGCGGCTGTTGCGCCGCTCGCTGGACGTCGCGGGGGAGGCCGGCGTGCCGGCCACGGTGTGTGGACAGATGAGCGGCAGCGTGATGTACACGCAGCTGCTTCTGGGGCTGGGCTTGCGGCAGCTGAGCGTGCCCGCGAGCGCCATCCCGGAGGTGAAGCAGGTGGTCCGAAGTGTTTCGGCCGCCGAATGCCGCGTGATTGCGGACAA
>Ga0075471_10000808_pt1 | contig 19567 bp, 27 predicted proteins | sample DEB19_08_DNA_2_FD_74787 | JGI IMG/M metagenome (GOLD analysis project Ga0075471, IMG submission 74787) | Aqueous microbial communities from the Delaware River and Bay under freshwater to marine salinity gradient to study organic matter... | ecosystem: Environmental > Aquatic > Marine > Coastal ... | reverse complement strand
TCTTACGCTCAGAAATCGCTCTCACCGCGAGGCAGAGCATGAGCTTCCAAACCATTTTAGACATCAGCCAAACAATTACGGTTAACAACCGGCGGATGGTTGGGCAGCAATACTCCAGATCAGGGCAAGTAAGAACGGCGCTTTACGTTACATCCGTTCCTTGGGTGTTTACAGTTAAGCCTCATTCGTTTCTTTACTATCCCCAGGTTCGAGATGTAATTCAGACCATTGACAACCTCGATCGGCAGACAGCGGCAACGATTACGTTTAGCTCTACAAACCTTCAGTGGTTTACCGCTTACCAAGGGCAGCTTAGCGGCGCTCAGGCCGCAGCGCTTACGCTTGCCTCATTACCGGCTGGAAACGCTACACAAATTGCCATAGGTAATCTTCCGGCGGTAAGTAGCACCACAATCGTGTTCAAGGCGGGCGACTTCATACAGCTTGGCAGTTACCCCTACAAAATTACGACTCAAGTTTTAAGGGGTTCGGGCTCGACGGTTAACGCAACATTGCATCGACCAATTATTGGAACACCGACAGTTGGTACGCTTACTGCGGTCGGATCTGCTTGCACGTTCTCAGTAGTCGCTGAAGTTTGTCCGACGTACACGCTAAGACCCATGACCAACGGAGCGTTTGTCGATTGGGATGCGGATTTTGTCTTTAGGGAGAATGTGCAATGAGTACCCCTATGGCAGCGCTTAGTAGCGCAAGTATTACCCACGGCGAATTTGTCAGACTTACAACCTCTACGGCAACTTATACATTTTGCAATGCTGCGGCTCCAGTGGTTGCGGATGGCATTTCATTCACTGGATTAGGTAGCCTACTTTCTGTTGGCGCAGTCAATCGAGAAATTAAAGCGACTTCGATTGATATGATTATAGGATTGATTGGCATAGACCCAACAAATGTTTTTTTAGTTTTGGGATCTAACATCAAAGGCTCAACAGTAGAAGTTTGGCGCGGATTTTTTGACTCCAACTATCAGATCATTACAAGCCCTACGACTCAGTTTTTTAAGCGCTATCAAGGCATCGTATCCAACATTTCAATCACTGAAGATTGGAACGATAACATCCGAAGCCGTACCGCTACCGCGTCGATTTCTTGCACATCATTCAGATCTATTTTGGAGAACAGAATAGCCGGCATCAAAACCAATCTTTCGACATGGCAACAGCGCTACGCATCAGACACAAGCATGAGCCGCGTTTCTGCAATCTCCGGTCAATACTTTGACTTTGGCGCTCCGCCGAAATCGGGATCGCAGTCAGATCCGGGAACCGTTCAACCAGCGCAAGCAGACATCAACGATATAAGCCAAGCAGGATGAGATACGCCACAAAATACGACATGCCTCATTTGATTGAGATGATGAAGGCATACGCAGACGAAGCAGGCATAGAGACACTAAAGCAAAACCAGAATGAAGGGCATGTAAAAGCGCTTTTCTTTGAGATGATAAAAGGCCGAGGTTTTGTTCTTATTGACGATCAGTTTCGAGGGTTCTTGGCAGCTTATGTAACAAGCAACTTTTGGAATAGTTCAGTTAAAGAGCTTCACGAGGTAGCGTGGTGGGTTGTACCAGAATTTAGAGATACATCTGTTGGCGGTAAGTTGTGGTTGAGATTTAACAAGCTTGCGCAAGACATGCTAGATCAGAAACGGGTGCAGATTGTTTGCACAAGCCTTATGCCTAATTCGCCAAACATTGATTACACAAGATACAAGTTTAAGCCCATGCAAGCGACGTTCTTTCGAGAGTAGATCATGCCAGCATCAATCATTCTTCAGGCTATAGGCGTAACGCTAACTGGATTACCGTTAGCTGCCGCGACGTTTGCAATTAACTTTGCAGTTTCGTTTGTTGTTACTCGGGCATTCGGGTCTAAGCCGCCGCAGTCTCAAGACACGGGCGCAAGGCAACAGGTTCCACCGGCTAACAACAATTCGATTCCCGTGGTGTACGGCGATGCTTGGTTGGGCGGTACGTTTGTTGATGCGGTTCTGTCTACCGATCAAAAAACGATGTATTACGTCATGGCGATCTCTTCTATTTCGTCTGACGCTTCCGCGACATTCTCATATGATCGTACAAAGTTTTACTATGGTGATCGTTTAGTTAATTTTGACGCAACAGATCAAACAAAAGTTATATCGCTTACAGATGGCGATGGGAATGTAGATACAAAGATAAACGGCAATCTTTACATCAGCCTTTATACGTCTACCAATGCTGGCGTTATAACTTCAATCAACGGAACTGCTCCCAACGTGACAATGGGCGGCGCGGATATTCCTGTTGCTTTACGCTGGCCGGCATCTGGCAGACAGATGAATGGGTTGGCGTTTGCGATTGTCAAGTTGGTTTACAACGCTGACGCGGGAACGACAGGTCTCCAGCCGATTACGTTTTACTGTAAGCATTACCCCAAGGGTGGAACGGTAGCAAAGCCTGGGGATGTTTGGTATGACTACATGACCGATACGCGGTACGGCGCTGGCATGACGGGATTGGTTGATGCCACAAGTGCAACCGCTCTCAATACTTACTCCGATCAGACGATTACCTACACGCCAGCGGGAGGCGGTTCTTCCACACAGGCTCGGTACAGAATCAATGGGGTAGTTGATACAGGCAAACCCGTTTTAGATAACGTCGAGAAAGTTCTTGAGTGTTGCGACTCTTGGATGGCATACAACGCAGCATCCGGTCTCTGGTCGGTGGTTATCAATAAAGCAGAGACTTCTTCATTCTCTTTTAACGATACAAATCTTATCGGTGAAATCAGAGTCTCTGCTGTAGACATTAATCAGCAGATTAACCAGATTCAGATTGAGTTTCCTTCTAAGCTAAACCGAGACCAACCTGATCTGGTTTACATGGAAACACCGGCGGGGCTTTTGTATCCAAACGAGCCTCCAAATAGACAGACCACGACGCTAGAGTTTACGAATGACTCTGTACAGGCTCAATACTTAGGAAACCGAAGGCTAGAGCAAGCGCGAGAAGATCTGATTGTTACGATTACTTCTTCGTATCCTGGCATTCAAGTAGATGCTGGCGATGTGGTGGACATCACTAACACAGACTACGGATGGACAAACAAACTCTTTCGCGTCATTAAAGTATCGGAGGCAACCGTTGACGATGGAAACCTTGGCGCAACGCTAGAGCTTTCAGAGTACAACGCACAGGTTTACGACGATGCAAATATCACCGCGTTCACCGCTGCGCCTAATTCGTCGCTTCCTTCTCCTAATTACTTCTCAAGCCTTAACGCTCCAGTTATTGGAGACATAAATCCAAGCGTCGCGCCTCCAACATTCTCGGCTACTTGCACGATGCCAGCAGTTGGCAGGGTTACAAAAATAACACTGTTCTATACATCATCTGCCACGCCTTCCGCGACGGATTGGAAAACATGGGGCACATCTATTCTTTCTAATGGTGCGACATTTGGCAATAGCACGAGCTTTAAATTTGACAGTATCAGCTTGGCTTCTGATAACTGGTACTTTGCTTTCTCTGTAGAGAATGATTCTGCCAAGAGCTCGCTATCTGCGACGAGCGCGGTCTTGAATTGGCTACCCACAACACCGGTCGGACCTACGGGGCCAACCGGGACGGGCGGGCCTACAGGGGCGCAGGGCCCTACAGGGGATCAGGGACCTACGGGAAATCAGGGCGCGACGGGGCCTACGGGGGCTTCTGTAACAGGTCCGACGGGAAGCACGGGCCTGATAGGGATTGCATTTTTGAATGCCTATTTAGTCCAGGCACAAACGGCAGCCGCACCAACATTTACAACACCGACAACTGGTTCGGCTGTTCCTGCTGGATGGTCAGCAACTACTCCAGCGGTGGCTATCGGGCAAGTTCTCTGGTATATACAAGGTCGATACAACGCTAACGCGGTAACGGTCGATGGAGTTCCTGCTAACTCGACGGCATGGACGGGGCCAATCGCTGCGTCAATCTTCCAGAGTATTAGGTCTGATAACTACAACGGGCCGACTCCTCCGACAACATCAAACTTTGGAACGGCTGGTTGGTATCTCGATCAACCCTCTGGCAACCTTTACGCAAATGCCGCGTATTTGCGCGGTGAACTAGTCACGGGTGTTAGCGGGGCTCAGCGAATTGAAATTAATAAAACAGAAGCGAATAAGGTTGCTATTTATGATGCGTCTAATAATTTGCTTGGTTATTTTGGAGGCATAGGTACAGGTGTTTCTCCTCTAATAAGTCTTTCTCCTGGCCTCGGAACATTCAATATTGTTTATGGAGTTAGGACAGCATTGCCTAATCCGGCAGGAAGTCCTGGGGAGGCGGCGGCATATTACGCATATACATTAGATTCAACAATTACAAGCGAGCTAGGGAGTTGGACAAACAACGGATCGCAAAGTCTAAGAAAGGGCGCTTACGGGGCTGTCAATTATGGTTATTTGGCAGAAGGGGTTTTAGGTTACTGGAATTCATCAACTTACAAAGCTGCGGGAAGGTTTTACAACGCTCAATTTCCGACAGAAGTTGCGATTGGTGACTCTGCTGGTTATGCAATCAATGTTATTAGCGGTTCCATTCGATACGGGTCTTACACGTTCTCGGCTTTTAACGGCTCAACAACTCAATTCTTGCGCGGCGACGGTACGTTTGGTGCTCCAGTAGCGGCTGGTTCTAACACACAGGTTCAATACAACTCCTCAGGGTCTTTTGCTGGCTCGGCTAATTTCACGTTTGACGGATCGAATGTAACCGTTAAAGGCAATCAAAAGCTACAACAAAACATCCCTGAGCTGCTCTACAGATCATCTGGAGATGTAAACAAATGGTTTATTAGCGCAAATATAAGCGACTCGGTAAACGGTGGAATTTCGATTGGCTCAGGAGATTCAATCAACACTGGCACGACTTATTGGAACCTAAACAGTTCGGGTAACATGATTTGCGGCGGTGTTTACTCGGCAACGGTTGGCGGAACAAACCGAGATGTTTATGTTGATAGCACTGGGCTTATAGGATATGTAAGCTCGACCCGAGCGTCAAAACTAAACATACAGGCAATAAGCGATGTTTCGTGGATACATCAACTCAGCCCAGTTACTTTTTACTATCGGGCAAAAGATAAGGACGGCAATCTTTTAGATGAGGCTGATGGACCGATAGCTTATGGATTGATTGCCGAGGATGTGGAGGGCATCAATTCTGATCTGTGTTATTACGATGAGATTAATAACAATCAAGTTTTGAAAGGAATTAACTATTCAAAATTGGTAATTCCGCTTCTTAAGGAAGTGCAAGACTTGCGATTAAAAATGCAGACGCTAGAGGCAAGAATTGCCGCGTTAGAAACAAAATAAATTAAGGTGCTTGATAAAAAATGACATTAAAGATTTGTGTATACGCAATTGCAAAAAACGAAGAGCAATTTGTAAAAAGATTCTGTGATTCAGCAAAAGATGCTGATCTCATTTTGATTGCTGATACAGGGTCAACGGATAGCACTGCAAGCGTTGCTAGAGAGTGCGGAGCAACCGTTTACGATATATCAGTTAAGCCGTGGCGTTTCGATATGGCGAGAGATACAGCACTATGCCTCATTCCTGGCGATTACGATGTTTGTGTATCTCTAGATTTGGATGAACTTTTAGAGTTGGGATGGCGCGAAGAAATTGAGCGTGTCTGGAAACCCGAGACAACTAGACTGCGCTACAAGTTTGATTGGGGGCATAACATTCTTTTCTACTACGAAAAGATCCATCATCGAGTTGGCTACCGGTGGCATCATGCGGTCCATGAATACCCAAGGGCTGATTTGCGAATCAAAGAAGTCTACGCACACACCGATAAACTTTTAGTTTCGCACCATCCAGACTCGACAAAAAGCCGTGGGCAGTATTTAGATCTTCTCAGAATGGCAGTGAAAGAAGATCCGCGATGCCCGAGAAATGCTTTTTACTTTGCGCGTGAGCTGACGTTCTACAAGCTATGGGATGAAGCAATAACAGCTCTAAATGCTTATCTCAACATGCCCGAGGCTACATGGCAAAACGAGCGATGCTATGCCATGCGTTTGTTGGGTAAGGCTTACGACGAGAAACTGGAATATTGGCAAGCGTTGAAGTGGTTTAGAACGTCTATAGCCGAAGCTCCAGGAACGAGGGAACCCTGGGTTGATTTCGCCATGTCTGCATACCGTAAGCATATGTGGAAAGAATGCTTCCACGCCTCCACGATGGCGCTAGAGATTAAAGACAAAGAGTTGGTTTACACCTGTGATCCCGAGGTATGGGGGTCTAAGCCTTATGACTTAGCAGCAATCTCTGCTCACAATCTCGGGCTTAAAGACGAAGCAATACGTTACGGGCAAACAGCTTGTGACTTATCGCCAGAAGATGAAAGGCTAAAAAACAATCTAGCTTTTTACAAACAAGCGGTGGTAGAATCACAAAAAGACACGATAGCCATACGTTCTGCCGAGAGTGCTTAGCGAACGTCAATTTACCGAGTGAGGGAACATGGCCGTCTTTAACAAGAACACGCTTACGCAGGTTAGCGGGTTCGATAATCAAATTATTGCCGGTGAGCTGGTCTTCAACCAAAAGACTTACTGGAATCTGACACTCAATAATTCCGATGGTACGCCACGCAATCTCACGGGCGCGACCATTACAAGCCAAATCATCCGCCGCCAGCTATCGAATGTTAGAGACTCTCGATATGGGCTCACGTTTGACATAGCCGATTATTCGCCGCCGCCCTCTCCAATCAGTCTAACGATTGCCAATCAAAATCTTTCTGGCGGATCGTTTACTCTAGTTATCGACGAATCGGCGTGGTCTGTCGTTTCCACAGACACGCAGTTAGACATAAATGCTTCAAATCCAGTTGGTTTCTCTGGAAACATTACGGTTGCCATTCCCGCAAGCGGTTCAACACCAGCGCAAGACTTGATTATTTTTCTCTTGTTCTTGGTGAGATCGAATGGAGTAACGAATTGACTACGACAGTAACAGGCGCAAACCAGATTACGCTGGTTTTAGACCAAGGCGTGATTGGCCCCACGGGACCGGCGGGTCCATCAGGTGGGCCTACAGGCCCAACGGGTCCGGCAGGGGGTGTTGGCAGTGTAAGCTGGACAGGGGGCATCGTTTCGATTGCGAACCCCACGACAAGCCCAGTATTTTCAGTGGCGGGAACTACCGGTGGTATACCTTATTTTGTTTCGGGAACAGAGTGGGCATCTTCTGGAGCGCTAGGCACGAACGTTTTAACGGCACTGCAAGTCAATTTGAACGCCACGGGCGGCATAGTAACTAGCGATGGAGCCGCAACACTTACCAGTAAGCGAATTGATCCGCGAGTCAATAGTGTTGCTACGGCAAGCACTCTTACGCCTTCAATCGCTCTTTATGACCAGTACGACTTTACCGCTTTAGCTTCGTCTCTTTCCGTTTTGGCTCCCATCGGATCTCCCGTTAACGGGGATAAATTGATTTTCAGAATTTTGGATGACGGAACCCCTAGGGCGTTAACGTGGAATTCTATTTATCGAGAAATAAGCACTTTGCTGCCAGCGGCAACAGTTGCCAACAAAGTGATTTATGTGGGCTGCATTTACAATGGGAATAGTTCTTATTGGGATGTTATCGCCGTTGCTATTCAAACTTAAGGAATCATCATGGAAATTGCAAAATCTGTTGACATTGTTTCTAGCGACTTGATTTGCCGCTCGCAGTACGGAGAAGGCTTGGTTGCGATGGGCAAATACTTTGTCGAGTGTTTTGACAAAGATGGCAATCTAAAGTGGGCTGACGAAGCTCCTAATCTTGTTGTAAACGTTGGCCTGCAATACATGGCCGGAACGTCTTTAGACGGTGCAACTACAAGGATCACCGCTTGGTATGTTGGCCTGATTACGGGTCCAGGCAGCGGTACAACGTTTGCAGCGGGCGATACGCTTGCTTCTCATGCAGGATGGACTGAGAGCACTGCTTACTCAGGCACTCGACCGGCGGCAACGTTTGCAGCGGCAACAACCGCTAATCCCTCTGTTGTTACAAACTCTGCAAGCAAAGCATCGTTTAGCATCAACGCAACCGCAACCATTGCCGGCGCATTTTTATGTAGCGTGGCTTCTGGTACGTCTGGCACATTATTTTCTGCTGCTGACTTTACCGGCGGTGATCGCTCCGTAGCAAACGGCGATACTTTGCAAGTAACTTACACATTCAGCTTAGCGGCGGCATAAGATGGCTTTCGTTCTTGCTGATCGAGTCCAAGAAACGACCGCAACAACCGGCACAGGGACAATTACCCTTGCCGGTGCTGCCACAGGTTTTCAATCGTTTTCTGTGATTGGTAACGGTAATACGACTTTTTACACCATTGCAGATCAATCTGGGTCGAATTGGGAAGTCGGCATAGGAACGTACACATCAGCCGGGACAACGCTAAGCCGCAATACGGTGCTTTCGTCCAGCAACTCAGGAAGTTTAGTCAATTTTGGCGCTGGCACGAAAAATGTGTTCGTGACTTATCCGGCAGGAAAAGCGGTTTATGGTGTGAATGGCGTTACTGCCGCAATGATTTGGGGATAAACATGGCTGCGCCTAATTTGCTCTCACCAACAACTATCACGGGTAAAACCGTGACGGTTAATTTGACAACCACCAGCGCGACATCTGTGCTAAGCAATGCCGCAAGCTCTGGTAAAGCATTAAAGGTTAATTCGCTTTACGTTGCAAATACAACTGCAACGGTGGCGAACATCACAATCAATCAGTATTCGGCAGCGGCGTTGGGCGGAACGGCGTTCCCGATTGCGTCAACAATTGCTGTTCCAGGCAACGCTACGTTAGTAGTGATTGACAAAGACGCTTACGTATATCTGGAAGAAAACACGAGCTTAGGAGCGACTGCTGGAACTTCTAGCGCGTTACAGATTGTTTGTTCTTACGAAGATATTTCTTAGGAGCTGACATGCCCAGAGGTAACGGCGGGGTTATAGGCCCGGCAAATATTCCGACTACATCTGTAGCAAAAGGCGTGTGGTCATTGATGGAACAGATGATTGCTAAAAGTCAGGGCATTTGGCCTTTTGCTAGTTTAACCATCGTCCAAACCTTTACAGCTACGTCTACTTGGACATGCCCTACTGGGGTGACTGAGGTTGAGTATTTGGTAGTGGCTGGTGGTGGGGGTGGTGGGCTTAATAATGGCGGGGGTGGTGGCGCAGGTGGTTATAGAACTGGAACAGGATTCGCCGTAACCGCCGGAACTGATTACACAATTACTGTAGGTGCTGGTGGCACAAATATAAACCCACCGACAAACGGTGACCCTTCGTCTTTTAGCACCATTACATCAGCAGGAGGAGGAAAAGGATTTGGCTATGGATTTAATGGAGCTTCAGGGGGGTCCGGCGGTGGCGGTGGTCCTGGTGCTAACGGTGGTTCAGGAAATACTCCCGCTTCATCTTCGCCTCCTGATTCAAATGCCGTTCAAGGATATGCTGGAGGCAATGGAGGGCCAACTTCCGCACCTTATGCAGCAGGTGGAGGTGGCGGGGCAGGAGGCGCAGGACAAACCGCACCATCAGCAAGTATTGCCGGCAACGGAGGTAATGGTATTTTAGGCCCATCTTTTGCAAGTTCTTATGGTGGTGCTGGCCCTGGGGGTTCTCCGTCAACTGGTTATTTTTCTGGCGGCGGCGGCGGGTCGGTTAATCCTGGAACAGGAGGGGCAGGGGGTTATGGTGGTGGTGGAACAGGTAATCTCTATCCAACCGCTGGAACTCCTGGTGGCACAAATACAGGCGGCGGTGGTGGTGGTGGTGTTTTTATTTCACCTAATGCAGGTGGCAACGGCGGCTCCGGCATAGTAATCCTCAAGTACACCGTACCAAGCCAAACCGTATTTACGTTCAAAGGCACTACTACTTGGAAATGTCCGACAGGTGTTACCAGTGTTGACTATCTTGTGGTTGGTGGTGGTGGGGGTGGTGGTAAAAACTGCACTGGAGGTGACAGAAGTGGGGGCGGTGGTGGTGGTGGCTATAGAATTGCTTCAGGTGTTTCAGTAACCGCTGGGGCTGATTACACAATTATTGTAGGCGGCGGTGGTGCGGGCGCAACTTTATCAGGTGGTGGGGGATCAACGGCAAATAATGGAACTAGAGGTGGAAATTCTTCTATATCAGGCACTGGTTTTAGTAATGACCCAGCTATTTCAAACGCATCCGGTACAGCATCGTCTATATCAGGGACAACTCTAACCGTAGGCGGTACAGTAACCAATACGTTTTATGCCGGTATGGCTTTGTCAGGTACTGGTGTTACTACTGGAACAATTATTACTGCTTACGGGACAGGAACGGGCGGGGCTGGAACTTACACAGTAAATGTAAGCCAAACAGTTTCAAGTACAACAATTACAGGATCATTGTCTGGTGTTAATGCGTTTGGAGGAGGTGGTGGTGCTTCCTGCTCTGGGAACGCATCATCTACAAACGGAAGTTCAGGAGCATCCGGTGGTGGATCTGAAGGCCCATCAGGAGGCGGTGGTTCTGGTATTTATCCTGGCTCATCTTTTATTTCTGCAACAAGGCAAGGATACGATGGTGGCTCCTCCAATGCTTATAGCGGAGCTGGTGGTGGTGGTTCAGGTGGCGCTGGAGCTGCAAATTCTGGAAGTGTTGGTGGTAACGGAGGTTTGGGAACAACATCATCTATAACAGGAACGGCAGTTGATCGTGGAGGTGGTGGAGCAGGCGGCGGGACAACTAACGGAACAGCAACAGGCGGAGGTGGGTCTGGAAGTGATGGCACTGCAAACACTGGAGGCGGAGGTTCTGGAAGAGCAGGCCCAGTTATGAATAATGGATTTACCGGCGGCTCCGGTATCGTAATCATAAAAATTAATCAATAAGAGGGTCTATGACAACAAAGGTATTTAGGTTTCTGGGGATTGACACAGCAATGCACCTACTTCGTCCAGGTGCAAAGTGGGAAATATCAAACAACGTCTTTACGAGATGGGATGATCCACGGCCATGCCCCTCCATAGAAGAAGTTTATTGGGTGATGGACAAAATCAAAGAGTTTGAGGAAATGATTCCTACGATTTGGCTACCAGAGCAGTTAGAGGAAATGGGCATCAGGCAAAAGGAAATCGAAGATGCAATTGCATAATCTGTTTCCAATCCCTGTAGGTTTTGCAGAGCTTGGTAGACCTCTGAGCGATGAAGAGTTGTTCTTCATCCGTGAACTGCCAACAAGACCTAACATGGGCAACACCACAAGCACAAACAACTTTGTTCTGCGTGACCCTGCGCTAACAAGCCTTCGTTCGTTTATAGAAGATAGCGTCTCGGATTACTTTAAGGGCACAGTCAATCCCAAACACAACGTATCCCTACGCATCACACAAAGCTGGTGTAATTACAGCGAGCCTGGGCAATACCATCATAAACATGCTCATCCTAATAGTTACATCTCTGGCGTGTTCTACATTCAGACGAACCCTAACGACAAGATTTACTTCTACAAAGACGGCTGGCAGCAGATCAAGTTTCCGCCTGAGCAGTGGAACCCGTACAACTCAGAGTCTTGGTGGTTTGAGGCTTATGCAGGCAGGCTGATTCTGTTTCCTTCATCGCTAACCCATATGGTTCCGACTATTGAAGGCGATGACACAAGAATCTCACTATCGTTCAATACCTTCCCTGTCGGTGTTGTCGGGGAGGAAATGGACTTAACTGGATTAAAGCTGGAGGCGTAATGGCACATTTCGCAAAGATCGATGAAAACAACATCGTTACTCAGGTGGTAGTTGTCGATAACAAAGACACCTCTGACGCTTCCGGTGTTGAGAAAGAGCATATCGGCGCGGCGCATCTTGAGAAGATCCTCGGCGGTACTTGGAAGCAGACAAGCTACAACCGCAACATCAGGAAAAACTACGCAGGGATTGGCTACACCTACCGCGAAGACATAGACGCTTTTGTACCGCCTAAGCCCTTTGCTAGCTGGTTACTCAACGCTAATGCACAATGGGAGGCTCCAGTAGCAATGCCTTCCGATGGCAAAATGTACAGTTGGGATGAAGCAACGATTTCTTGGCAAGCGCAAGAATAAGGCGACAATGTGTACGGGATCAACTCTTTTGCTTCTGCGCCGTTCTCGGATACCGGAAGCCCGGTTATACCGAGCAATAATAACGTCATCGCGGAAAATGCAACTGGGTCTGATGCTTTATCTAGCTTAGGAAATTTTCAAGCCGCAGCTAGCGAAAGCGCTAACGCGACAGACACACTTGCAAGCTCAAGTGTTTTACAAGCATCTGTTTCTGAGTCTGCGTCGGTATCTGATGCAAACGTCGGCACTGACTTTTCTGTTTCCTATTTAGTTGTTGGTGGCGGCGGCGGGGCAGGAAGTGGCTCCGGTGGCGGTGGCGGTGCTGGTGGTGTTGTCGAGGCTATCAATAGCGTCATTTGCGACTTAAACACTTCTTACACCATTGCAGTCGGTACTGGTGGTGCTGGTCAGAATTACAATTCTGTTCCTGGTAGCTCAGCTCAGAATGGCAATCAGTCGCAATTTGCTTCTGTTATCGGCTACGGCGGTGGTTACGGTGGTGGTTTTGGTCAAAGCTCACCATCATTTGCTAATGGTGGCACTGGTGCAAGCGGCGGTGGCGGCAATGGCTTCTCTGGTGCTGGCGGTGGCGCTACGCAAGGAAATCCTGGAGGTGCAGGCGGCGGAACCGGTGTCGGCAGAGGCGGTGGTGGTGGTGGCGCGGGTGGTGCGGGCGCTTCTGCTGCGAGCCCAGCAACTACTGGCGGTAATGGTGGTATCGGCGTTCAATCTGCAATTACGGGTTCTTACTACGGCGGTGGCGGTGGAGGTGCGTCTAGCGTTGCTGGCGTAGGTGGTCTTGGCGGTGGTGGTAATGGCCGAGGAACCGCACAAAGCCCAACGGATGGATCGCCAAACACTGGTGGCGGCGGTGGTGGCGACAGCGGGACAAATAACGGTCGATCCGGCGGTTCTGGCGTTGTTGTTTTACGAGTCAAAGATGCTTATATCGCTACTTTTACAGGCGTAACCTCATCGCTTGTTTCGTCGGGTGGTTTCAATACTTACACGATCACGAGCGGTAGCGGAACCGTTACGTTTGCAGAAAGTGGATTCCAGGCTGCGGTTGGTGAGAGCGCAAATGCTTCTGATAGCACTAGTAGCGATCAAGTAAAAGCCGGTTTTGAAGATGAAAGCGCGACAGCTACAGATTCAATTGCTTCTGTTCAAAACTTATTAGCTACAGTCAGCGAGAGCGCGTCAGCAACGGATGTTGTCGCTCCCACGCTGGATACTATTAATTCAGTTGCAGAATCAGCAACTATTACCGATCAAAATGCTGGTGGCGCAGACTATCAATCGAATGTAAACGAAAGCGCTACAGGCTCGGATGCTATCAATAGCGAGCAAGTAAAGGTCGGAGCAATAGCCGAGGCTTCTACCGTAAGCGACAGCTTAGACTCACTGCAAACACTTGCAGCAAATACATCTGAATCAGCTACGCTTGAAGATCTAACGAGCGCCACAAGCAATCTAGAGGCTAGCGTAAGTGACTCAGCAGTTATCGCAGACGCAACTGGTCTGGATGATAAGGTTGATGAATCAGCAACGGCTAGCGATAGTGTTGCGGCGGTACAGAGTTATTCAAGTGAGGTTAGCGAATCGGCTAATGCGACAGATGCCGTTTCATCGGGCAGCGTCATACAAGCAAGCGTCGCGGAAAATGCAAGCGCTAGCGATGCTACAGATAGATCCATTCTGTATCTTGCACAAATTGCAGAAGCTGCAAGCGGTCAAGACGTAACAAGTTCAGAGAAGGTTATTCTTGCAAGCGTTTCTGAGTCTTGTACCATTAGCGATCAGACCATTACAGTATGCGCGTTTGATACGGTCACCATAGAATCCTGTACGATCATTTCGTCAGCAATTAGTGACGGCGTAACACCGTCTCAAAGTTTCTTACTGTTCTTCACATAGGTTTGATATGGACTCTCAAACGCTTCTAAATATTCTTTTTGGGGCTGTTTCAGCAATGTTCGGCTGGATTTTTCGCATCATCTGGGAAGCCGTGAAAGAAATGCAGCGAGATCTCAGAGACCTAGAAAAAGATTTACCGCACAGTTATGCGTTGAAAAAAGATTACGAAGCGGACATGCACGAAATCAAAGTCATGCTTGGTAAGATCTTTGACAAGCTAGACCATAAGCAAGACAAATGAATTGGTCAGACGTTCTTAAGGCTGTCATTCCTGTAATCGTTGCTTCGCTTGCTTGGTTGCTGGGTCAGGTTGCAGACTTCTCGACACGGCTGACGAAGATAGAAGGTTCCATGCCGGCGCTAATCACAAAGGAAGGTGTGCCGACTGACAGCCCGATCAGCGCAGAGAAACGGGCGATGCAAAAAGAGCAGCTAATGCAGCATATCAACGAGCTGCAAGTAAAAGTTAGGCTTTTAGAAGAGCGCGAGAGGTTAACCAAGAAATGATGACTTTGCTTTCGTCGCTTCTTTCCTTCCTGGCCGGAGGCGTTCCCAGGTTGCTTGACATTTGGCAAGACTCAAAAGACAAAGCGCACGAACTACAGCTTGCTCAAATGCAAATTGAGCGCGAGTTGGAACTTGCAAAAGAAGGCTTTGCAGCTCAACAGCGGGTCGAGGAGATACGAACAGAGCAAGTTCAGATACAGGCGCAAGCAGACGAGATGAAAGCGCTCTACGCGCACGATATAGCCCTTGGCGACGGTGTTTCGCAGTGGGTAAAGAATCTTCGAGCTCTTGTCAGGCCAGTAATCACTTATGGCATGTTTGCGTTACTTGTATTTGTTGACGTTGCTGGCTTTTGGTACGCTTGGACAATGAACGTACCCTTTGATCAAATGCTTAATCAGCTTTGGGATGATGAGACTCAGCAGATCTGGGCCGCAATCATTGCATTCCATTTTGGAAGCCGAGCATTTGCAAAGTGAGTCTCTTGAGATGCTCAAGCATCACGAGGGCGTAAGGCTTAGACCTTACCGCTGTCCCGCGAGACTGTGGACAATCGGCGTAGGCCACGTTATCGACCCATCACACATAAGGGTAAAGTTTGAAGAGAGACTCTCTTTACCGATCCCGAGCGGATGGGATCGAACGCTCACGATGGCAGAAGTCGATGAGATTCTTTCGGCTGATCTACAGACATTTGAGGCTGGCGTACGCCGATTATGTCCTGCTGGCCTTACTCCTAATCGCGCTGATGCACTCACCAGCTTTGGGTTCAATGTTGGATTAGGAAATCTTCAAAGATCGACGATCCGAATGCGGCATAACCGAGGTGACTATGCTGGAGCCGCGCAAGCCTTCATGCTGTGGATAAAAGCTGCTGGCAAAGAGTTACCAGGATTGGTAAAGCGTAGGCGCGATGAGTCTATGCTTTATTTAGCCGGATAAGATCGTCTTTCACCATCTGGCCGACGCTCTCGCCGTGATGCTTGGCTATTAACTCTATCAGCGGTAGCCGCCGAGTCTTAGGCTTCGATAAAAGCCAGTGAGCCCAATCCTTGACGACCAACGGCATAACCTTTTCGTAAGCTGCCGCAATTTCCTGTCGATCACTGCTCTTTACTTCCTTGATGATCAAAAGCCAGTTCTCCGAGTGACCACGCTCGAAATGCTTTATGTTTTTCGATGGTGTCTTCGCATTCGGTTGAGGGCGGCTTCCAGCCGTACTGCCGCCAGATCTCCTCGACAGGCTTGAAGGTTCGCGGCGTTCTTTGCTCTGCAATCAACTCTCTCCAGCTCATCCTAATTTCCTTTGCATTGTGTCAACTTCTGTTAAAAAAGTCATTACGTCTTTCTCTAGATCTTCAATGTCTTTGCGCTCTGGTTGAAAACGAACAACAAACAACTGGAGATGCTCGGGCAGCCTTGGATCGAACGATACAAAATCAACCCACTCTCTACCGGTACAAGCGAGCTGTGCAAGCATCTGGTGTTTGTGCTCGGAAGGTGGTTCGCCTTTCATCATCCAGCCTAAATGTGTGGACGTTTTCGGGCATTTGATTTCCAGTAACCCGTCTGTCCATACAAGACCATCTGGCGATGCTGCAAAGTTTGGAATCGTCGGGTGATTGACGATAGCAACCTGCTCGACCCAGATGCCCGTTTTGATCTCATACGCAGCCCTTGCAAGCGGTTCGTTGGCCGTTCCCCACTCCATGTACGCATTTGTATAAGACTCGATTGGTGAGCCTGTAAGACGTTCTGTAATGATGTCGGCTATGTAATTAGCACGAGCTGCGGTTCCGGTCTTAGCACGGGCATCCGACACTCTGGATGCCGTGACCTTACCGAGCCGAGCGAGTTTCCATTCCTTGGTTCCCTGCTCCATTAAAAGGGAACCTCATCATCGTTGTCGACCTCGGATTTTGGTCTGCCGCTTAGCATTTGCATCTGGTCAGCAACGATCTCGGTGGTGTCCTTATCGTGACCGATTTTGTCTGTCCATTTTCGAGTTTCTATCCTGCCCTCGACGTAAACCTGAGACCCTTTCTTTACATACTTATCGACGATCTCAGCTAGCTTTCCCCAAAAGACAACGCGATGCCATTCTGTCTTTTCCTGGCGTGTCCCGTCTTGTTGCTTCCAAGAATGTTTGGTTGCTAACACCAGGGTACAAACCGCAACCCCGGCATCCGTGTATTTGGTCTCTGGATCTTTGCCAGCGTTTCCAATCACTATCGCCTTATTCACTGAACCCATAACTTTCCTCTTTCAAATAAGAACCCGATTGTTTTGCGGTGAGCTTCTTCCCACATCGCTTCTTTCTCTTGTTTATTCATACGATGCCCTTGATCTATAGCCATGTGACACCGATAACACAGGGCGGCTATCCTGTAATCGTGAGCCTTTATCCCTTTACCTTTCCCGTCGCGCAGCTGGTTGCTGTGCGCGGCGACAACAGTTCCATCTTCTGAGCCGCACAACACGCACTCAAACTCACGAACGGTTTCTAATAGTTTTTGGTTTCTGTACATCATTGGGTGTTCCTAATCTCTGCTCTGGCGTTTGCTTGCTCTGAGCGCCAAATTTCAATTCGCGCTTGTGCGGCAATAAGATCCCATCGTAACTTTTCTTCTATCGCCACGGCTATTTTTAAGCCCTCTAGGAGCTCTAAATACTCTGGGTGAGCATACGCATCACGTTCTTGGGCAGAGATCGGCTGAGCGGTGTTTAACTGCATTAGCAGGGCTTTCTTGCTCTTTCTGAACTCTTCTAGATACACACGTTGAGCCCTAGCGTCTGCAAACTTTTCAGCGTGTTTTAGGATGTAATCAACTGCAGCATGTGGGTCTCTCATGAGCACCTCAATATTTCAACAGAAGAATTTGTGGTGCAGGATTTATAAGATTGTTTTCCCCAGGTGCCTGACAAATAAGCAGTAATTGCACCAGATAACGCTCTTGGATCAAAATCGTTAAAAGGGATAACAACAACGTCACCAATTTTTGCGTTAACCAAAAAAGGCTTGAAGTAATTAGACATAACTCCCGGTTTGTACCTTGATTGTTTTTTTGATTTTTTTTCAACAGGAAGCTCTCCGTATGTTTTTCCTAATTCGTCAATTACAAAATATTTGCAACCAGATGCGTTAAGCAATCTTAACGCTTGATCTATAGCTAACGCTTTTACTGTGTTCATTATTTAATCCCTAGTGATGACTTACGTTGATCCTTAGCCGCCACAATTGCTTTCTGTAATTCAGGATGCCCCTTATATTCCGTGTGTAACGCCTCATAGACTTCCCTCAGCGTTTCTTTTGTGGCTCCAGCTATCAACATAAGTTTGTCGGTAAATTCAGGCGTATGCGCCTTTACTTCGTGCGTGGTTGCGTCAGCGTCGTTATCGCCTTCTGTTGGTATGCAGAACGCTTGGAAAGCTGCATACTTGTAAGCTGCCGACATAGCTTTGTTAGTAGCCTTATCCCCTGAATCCATAGCTTCACCAAAAGTCTTAACCGTATGCTTGGTTCCGTCATGCGAAGAGACAAAATCAAACTCAGCCTCGACCACGACATAAAAGAGTGACGATCCGCTCTTGCCCATGCGCTCAGACACTTCTCGGCGCATAACCCGAGGCAGGATCACCAGACCGTGTTTGCTGATGATCGGAGCCAGCGCGTTGTAAACGTCATCAATCCCACGAAAGTTGTAAGACTGCTGAGCATTTTTGCGGTCTTTAGAGATTCCATGCTGGCAAAGATCGGCCGATACTTTTGCGATTAAGTTGTAGACGTTCATCTTTACCTCACGAACAGAAACATTAGAACTCCGTAAAACATCCCCAATGCTATGTAAGCCAGCCATTCGATTTTCCTCATGATTATTTCCTGTAAAGGGGCCGAAGCCCCGGTTGTTAGCTAAGTTCTGCTGCCGAGGGAATGTATTCGTAACCCTCATCATCATCGTCAGTTCCCTTAATCCAAGTGCCTTTTTGTGATTTACTTTCAGCGTAATAAAGTTCAAACATAACGCTGGCGATTTGGTAAAAATTTACATCTTCCAAAAAATTAAGCGCATAGTCACGCGCAAAACCTTCTGATGAAGTGTCAAAGATGTGATTGACAGCAACCAAACGCAAAGCCCTTGACAGTTCGTCAATTGAAGGTTTGCAATTGCTGCCCATGATTTGCTGCGGTATTACATTTGAGCAGATGTCACGAAACACAATCCAGGTTGCGACATTGCTAAAACCGTTATGCGCTGTTGTCATTTGTTTCTCCATTATTTGTTGCGTAAAAGTAATGTTATACATGTCCCTAAATAAGTCACTAGCCAGCAGACGAAAGGCAGCAACCAGCAGATGAGCGGTAAATCACCAACACAACGATCACTAGAAAAGCTAAGATCTGAAGGCTATCTCTGCCAGATTGTCGAGCGCTGGAACCCACATGCAAGGATCAGGCAGGACCTATTCGGCATAGGTGACATACTGGCTATAAAGGCCGGTGAAACGCTACTGGTACAGACCACAAGCCGGGGCAACGTTGCTGCGCGAGTGACGAAGATACAAGAGTCTGAGCATCTGTCTACGATCCTGGCGGCAGGGTGGAAGATCACCGTTCACGGATGGGGAAAGCTAAAGGCAGGATGGACTTGCAAGATTGTGGATTTCTAATACAATAAAAGGGTCGGTGTGGCAACCGGCAGTGAACGAAGAAACCCCAGATTATTTAGGTGGGGCTTGTGTGGTCACAATGTCTTTCTTCGTTCAGACTGCGTGATTGCCCAACGCCAAAGGGCCTTGCCCCTCCTAAGTGTTCTGGGGTTTTTCTTTTGGTAGCCGACCGTACTCCGAGCGTTATCAAGATCCTGCATGGGATGCGCGGAAGAAAACACCGGCTGGCGAAACACCCCGTTTCATGCCGATCCAGACTGTCAGTGAGGTACTGGACTAAGCCTCTTGTACATGGGTGGGACAAGCAAGAGGTGGAGAGAATCGC
>Ga0075471_10000806_pt1 | contig 19589 bp, 16 predicted proteins | sample DEB19_08_DNA_2_FD_74787 | JGI IMG/M metagenome (GOLD analysis project Ga0075471, IMG submission 74787) | Aqueous microbial communities from the Delaware River and Bay under freshwater to marine salinity gradient to study organic matter... | ecosystem: Environmental > Aquatic > Marine > Coastal ... | reverse complement strand
TTTTCCTATCTCTGCTGACGAGCAACCAAAAGGGTAGCTCTAAACCGGGCCAGATGACTCGATGCGGTGCATGAAAAGCTTCACAAAAAACTCGACTGCCAGATTTTGCGACTGCCTGCACCCTATCTCACCGATGCACCTTTCACCCCTCTCCAGCCGGGTTTTGAACGAGTAGCAAAACGGTAGCAATCATGTCAATCTGACGTTCTTCATTGATTATCAATGAACAATTTGGGGTTCAACTCCCCTCGCCTCCACCCTTTTTTTGACACGAGTTTCTCGGACGGGGCCGGTTCTTCAAAGGCCGGTGGGTGGTTTCAGGGTATGAATCCCTCTCAGTCTCAGGAGCAGATGGCCGGCAGGGCAGAGGAGTTCGTTGTGATTCCATCCGTTAAGCCCTCTCTCATCCATGGGGCTGAGCTGCTGGGCCTGATAATCCTTCCCGCATGAGGGACAGTGCGCACTTCCGATGCCGGTGCGCAGCAATTCATCGAGCGTGTAAATGACGCGGGGCCAAAGCCCTGGCACTGCAACGGGTTTAGGGTCATCACGCTGGCGATTCTGCAACCACACCAGCAGGCCGCCTTCGTCGTCATGCTGGAGGTTGGGGTATTGGGTGATCCTCGCTTGGATTTCACGTTCCACCGCTTCTGCAGGGAAGTGGAAGATGCCTTGGGCTCCGTGGGCATCGCAAGAGCTAGAGGCATCATAACGCACCACGCTGCTGCCATAGGGCGGATGCAAGAGAGCCTGTTGCCGGCTTCTCTGGACGGCCCTCCATGCCACCCAGCCTTCGTCCAGCCCAACCCATACGCACAACAAGCGAGGAATACGAGTGAGACGCACGATCAGCAAAGGCCAGAGGAGGCTGACCATCAAGAGCATCCCCAAGCTGTTCAACGCACTCATGTGGCGCACCTCACGCCGGTGAACCCATACAGCCGTCAGCAGCAGGGAGGCGGAGATCACGCCACCGATCAGAAAGTAGAAACCTACATACCTCATCGCTTCCATCGTGCGGTTTCCACAACACAAATCGAGCGAAAAATCACCTGCTGCTCATCCGCTCTTATGAGGGGCAATCGTTGTGAGTTGCCAATCTTCAGCCAGAGTGCGCACCGAACGAACCCAATGTTGAAGAGAAACTAGATTCATGCCGAAAGCGCGGGTTTGGGGAAGGGCCCGCCGACGAAGGGCGAGCAGGAGCGGAGCTGATCCTCATGCGCATCGGCGGGAGGATGACGCAGAGCTTCCAGCAGTGCGGCACGTTTCGTCTGCTCCCGGCGGCCTTCCTGCAACCACTGACGCCACTCCAGCAAAGGTGCTGGGTGCAGGCGGCCCTGGGCCAGCCAGCGCTCGATGTTACCCAGCGCCCATTCCCAGGCCTCAGGCTGCGTTTCCAGCACAGCGGCGATGCCACGCCAGCGCACCAGCGGCTCGCTGCGGAAGCAGTGAAAATCAGACGGGTTCATCATGGCGAAAGACTAATCCGCTTCACGGCTCACATCAACCGCGTCCTCCCGGTGGGGAGTTTCTGCCTCATGGCCTGCTTAAATCTTATCCAGCACGGCACGCTTGAACTAGGCCGGTATCTGGTCCGTCTTCAGTTCCAGGGTCCTGCCCTCGGTGATCTCCGCCAGCCAGGTGTGCGTGCGGTCGGCGTTGTCCGTGCTCGTCACGAATTGGTTGAATAGAATGTTGACGGCAAGCTGTGGAGTCAGCGCATCAAGCCAAGGTTCGTTCTGCCATTTGAATGTCACCTGGCAGGGTGATTTTCGGATTGGGGCTGCGGTTTTCGACGACATGCACGGGCTCGCCGAGGTGTTGCAGGGCGGAGACTTCATCGGTGACGCACAATCCCTCCTTCAACACGGCGTCGTAGGCACGACGGATGAGATCCCGCTGAAACACCTGAGGGGTTTCCATGATCCATGCGTTGTCGCGGTCAATGGATGCTTGGATGCGTCCTTGTGCATCGGCGCGCTTGAGGGTTTCCGTGATGCGGCGGGCGCAGGTGGCGGCGCCGTGCTGCTGGGCGGCCTCGATGCAGCGTGTGATTTGATCCACGGCGATCAAGGGCCGCGCACCGTCATGGATGGCGATGAGGTCACATGCCGCTGAAACGGCATCGAGACCCGCTTTGACGGAGAAGTGGCGTTCCGCACCACCCGCGACTTTTTGTGTGAGCTTTGGCACTTGCCCGTCCTCGATCGTGGCGGCGACCTCATCCCCGGCGACGAGGATGATCTCTGTGATCTGCGGACAGGCTTGGAATGCACGGAGGGTGCGCAGCAACACAGGTTCACCGGCAAGCGGGGCGAGGAGTTTGTTGAAACCCATGCGGCGACTGCTGCCTGCGGCCACGATGATGGCGGCGCAGCGGCTCATGCGAGGCGCTTGGAGACTTCCCCGGAGAGTGTCTTGCCATCGGCGCGGCCTCCGCTGCGCTCCTGGAGCACCTTCATCACGGCTCCCATTTCCTTTTTGGAGGTGGCACCGAGCTCGGTGATGACGCTTTCGACGAGCCGGGTGATTTCCTCGGCGCTCATCGCGGCGGGTAAATACTTTTCGAGGACGGTGATTTCAGTTTTCTCGGTATCCGCCAGGTCTTGGCGGCCGGCCTGTTCATAACTGGCGACGCTGTCTTGACGTTTTTTGATTTCTTTTCTCACGACGGCCAGCGCATCGGCTTCCCCGAGTTCGCCTTCTGCGCCGAGTTTCTCAATGGCGGCATACTTGAGTGCGGACTTCAGGCCACGGACCACGTTCAGTGCGACGGTGTCTTTGGCCTTCATGGCGGTCTTGATGTCTTCGGTGAGTTGGGCGGAGAAGCTCATGGTGGGAATGGGGCAGGGGAAAGGCTGGGAATCGGTTCTTAAAGCGGGGAGAGCCTGCAAGCAAAAGCCGTTTTTAGGTCGGTTCTCAAAAGGTCTGTTTGATTCCCAGGTCCTCATTGGCAGCGTCACTCGCCGGTCATGGCAGACAGGCTCTTCGAGAAACGGTCTAGAGCCGAGCGAGTTTTGGCAGGAAGAGAATCAAGCCCAGAGCGGCCGAAGCCATGCAGAGCACCAGCACGGCACCTGCCGCGAGGTCCTTCACATCACGAATGAAGTCGTCATGATCCTGAGTGATGCGGTTCGCGAGTGCCTCGATGGCTGTGTTCAGCAGTTCCGCAGCCCAGACTGCGCCGCATGCGAGGCAGACGGCGCACCACTCCCACGCCACGAGGTCGAGCCATAAGCCCAGGCCGCCAGCGACTGCGGTGGCCAAGGCATGAAGGCGCAGGTTCCGCTGGGTGCGCAAGCCGAGACCGATGCCTCGAAAAGCATGCGCCAAGCTGCTGAGAAAGGTGGACTTGGCGCGACGATCTTCTTTCATGGTCGGCGGTGTCCTTACTGGACGGGTGGGGCTCCGCTGTTGCTGGATTCGATGGCGGTGCGCATCTCCGCCAACCACACCGGGGCGCTAGGATGTCCCGGGTAGGCCTTGATGTGATCCAGCATGTCCTTGAGGGCGTTGATGGGTGTGGGGCCATTGCGCAGGAGATAGTTTGCGCGCTGCCATTTCAGCTCAGGCAGCTCCTGCTGCATCCAGATTTGGAACTCCGGCTCTGGGAGCTGACTTTTCTTGAGGGTGCCCTCCGCGGTGATGCGGGCATCGTATTGGGCGGCGAGGGCATCGGCTTTCTGTTCTTTGAATTGAGGCAGGATGAAGCGGTCATACATGCCAGCGATATCGGTCGGCCGTGTCGTCCAGTTTGGATTGCCCTGCAGGAAGCGCTCAATCTGAAAGGCCTGTGCAATCACGCTGCCGGCCACATCACGGCTCAAGAGGCCACCGGAGCGCCCCTTGAGCTTATCCGCATTGGCAAGGACTGCCTGAATGAAGGCTTGCAGCTTGGGTAGCAGTTTCTCCCGATCCGAGGGCTTGATCTCGTGGGCTTCGAGGCTCAGGAGCAGGTATTCAATGTGGAGCTTTGTGGCGGTGCCGATGTCTCCATCCTGGTCCTCGCTTTTTTTATCGCTGCGGCGTTCCGCATTGCGGTCCATCTGCTCCTTTCGTTGCCTTTCCTCCGTTTTATCGAGGTCCTTGCGCTCGACATTGACCAGCTTTTCGCAGTCGAGGTAAAAATTGAGAGCAGCGGCTTCGCTGGCCGTAGCGGCGCGGAGCTTGGCCATGACGGTGGTGAGGGTGCTGCCGCGCATGTCCTGCACCTGTTTTTCCAGCTCCACCAACTGCTTGGTGATGACCTCGATCTGCTGCGGGGTGAGCGTCACCTGCGGAAGGGGGGGCTGCGGTGCCGCTTCTCCGCGCCGGGGGCCTTGCCCCTGAGCGATGGCATGGGTCGAGGCAAGCAGTGAAACGGCGAGGAAAAGACGGGCGGAGCGGATCATGGTGCAGGTGGTGAATGAGTGTGTAACCCGACGGACAACGATTGGAAGCAAGAAAAGTTAGCAGGAAGGATCTGGCACTGCATCCGTTGTGTCCCCAGAAGGGATGCAAGGGCAGGGGGCTTTTTCTCCTGCATGAGGCTTGTGACGCTGACCTGCTGTGCGAGCTCCAATAAGCTGAATCTACCCCTGCAAGTCCGGCGCAATGGCACGGCGGAGGAAACTCCGAAAAGCAGTCTGGATTGCGCCTTGCGCCCTGCATCGCGCCTCCTACTATCGCGCCCTCTTTCCCCCCTCAAACCACCCGCATGAGCAAGCACGTCAAACTTTACATCCCCGGTCCTGTCGAAGTCAGCGCTGACACCTACGCCGCCATGGCGCAACCGATGATCGGGCACCGCGGAAAAGGCTTCCAAGACCTCTACGCGGAGATCCAGCCCATGCTGCAGACCCTTTTCGGCACGAAGCAGCAGGTTTTTTTGAGCACTTCCTCCGCCTGGGGCGTGATGGAAGGCTCCATTCGCAATCTGGTGAAGAAAAAGGTGCTCAACTGCTGCAATGGAGCGTTTTCCGATAAGTGGCTGGATGTCTCGAAGCGCTGCGGCAAGGAAGCCGAGGCCTACCAAGTGGAGTGGGGGCAGCCGATCTTGGCAGCTGAGATCGATAAGCGTCTGGCCACGGGTGAGTTCGACGCGGTCACCTTCATCCACAACGAAACCTCCACGGGGGTGCTCAGCCCCATTGCGGAGATCGCCGCGCTGAAGAAGAAGTATCCCGATGTGATGTTCATCACGGATAGCGTGTCCGGTTTCACCACGGTGCCGGTGCATTTTGATGAACTGGGCATTGATGTGCTGCTCACCGGCTCGCAGAAAGCCTTCGCGCTGCCTCCGGGCCTCGCGCTCTTCACTGCCAGTGAAGCTGCGATGGCCCGCGCTGCGACGATTCACGATCGCGGCTACTATTTTGACTTCATCGAGTTCAAGGCGAATGGCGAAAAGAGCATGACGCCCTCCACGCCTTGCATCAGCCTCATCTACGGTCTGCGTCACCAGTTGAAGAAGATTTTCGCCGAGGGGGTCGATGCCCGCTATGCCCGCCACGCCAAGCTCAATGGCATGGTGCATGAGTGGGTGAGGAAGAATGGCTTCGAGTTCTTCGCACCGGAGGGCTACCGCTCGAAGTCGCTCACCTGCGTCGCCAACAACAAGAACATTGACGTGGCAGCCTTCATTGCGCTGCTGAAGAGCAATCACAGCATGATCATCGATGGCGGCTACGGCAAGCTGAAGGGCAAGACCTTCCGCGTCAGCAACATGGGGGATGAGTCCGAAGCGAGCATGACGACCGTCATCCACGCGCTCGATGATTCGCTGGCCAAGCTGTAATCTGCTCGCCATGACGCTCATCTCAGGCTCTCAAGTCGCCGAAAAGGTCCTCGCGGAATGCCAACGTGGTATCGCGGCGCTGAAGGCACGCGGTGTCACGCCCGGCCTCGCCGTGGTGCTGGTAGGCGATGATCCAGCCTCGCGTGCCTATGTGCGTTCGAAGGATAAAAAGTGCCGAGATCTCGGCCTGTACTCGGTGAAGCTCGAACTGCCCGCCACCACCACGCAGCAAGAGCTTCTGGATGTGGTCGCCAAGCTGAATGCCGATCCCGCCATTCATGGCATTTTAGTCCAAAGCCCTCCACCGAAGCACATCGATGAGGCTGCTATCGTGCGAGCCATCGATCCAGCCAAGGACGTGGATGGCTTTCATCCGGTGAATGTGGCCAAACTGGCGCTCGAAGACCCCACGGGTTTTGTGCCTTGCACACCGCTGGGCTGCCAGCGACTCCTGATCGACGCGGGTATTGAGACCAAGGGCGCGCACGCCGTGGTCATCGGTCGCAGCATGATCGTGGGCAAACCCATGGCCATGTTGCTAATGGCCAAAGGTCCCGGCGGTGATGCCACCGTGACCGTGGCGCATTCCCGCACGCGTGATCTCGCTGCCATCACCCGCGAGGCGGACATCATCATCGCTGCCATCGGTCGCCCCTCCTTTGTGAAGGCCGAGCACGTCAAACAAGGCGCGGTCGTGATCGATGTGGGCATCAATCGCGTCGAAGACCTCGGCAGTGAAAAGGGTTACAAGCTCGTCGGTGATGTGGCCTTTGATGAAGTCGCTCCCAAATGCCGTGCCATCACCCCTGTGCCTGGCGGTGTGGGTCCGATGACGATCGCCATGCTGATGGCCAACACGGTCAAGGCCTGCCAGCAGAGCTTGGGGTGAGCGGGTGGTGGGGAAGGGGGCTTCATCTGGGGAATCGCAAAACCATTTGCCAGCCCTCAGGCAGCGGCTAACGGCACACACGTTCCCACTTTCCAACCTATGATCGTCACCCCCAAAATTCGTGGATTCATCTGCACCACCGCGCATCCTACCGGCTGCGCGAAGCACGTCGCCGACCAGATTGCGCTCGTGAAGGGCCGCGGCCCCATCGCCAACGGTCCCAAGAAGGTCCTCGTGGTCGGTTCCTCCACGGGTTATGGCCTCGCCTCTCGTATCGCGGCGGCCTTTGGCAGCGGTGCCGCCACCCTCGGTGTTTTTTTTGAAAAGCCAGCCGAGGAAGATCGCTGTGGCACCGCGGGCTGGTATAACTCCGCCGCCTTCGAGACCGAGGCCAAGGCCGCTGGCCTGTATGCCCGCTCCTTCAATGGGGATGCTTTCTCTGACGCGATGAAGTCGGAAGTCATCGCCGCCATCAAGGCCGACCTCGGCCAGGTGGATTGCGTCATCTACTCGCTCGCCAGCCCACGCCGCACCCATCCGAAGACCGGCGAAGTTTTCAAATCCTGCCTCAAGCCCATCGGCGGCACCTACACGAACAAGAACCTCAACACCGGCACTGGCGTGGTGAACGAGGTCACCATCGAACCCGCGAACGACGAGGAGATCGCGCAAACCGTGGCCGTCATGGGAGGTGAAGATTGGGAAATGTGGATCGATGCTCTGCAAAGCGCCGGCGTGCTGGCCAAGGGCGTGCAAACGGTGGCTTACAGCTACATCGGGCCGGAAGTCACCTGGCCGATCTACAAGAACGGCACCATCGGCCGGGCCAAGGAAGACCTCGAACGCGCCCAGCGTGCCCTCGATGGCAAGCTCGCCTCCCTCGGTGGCAAGGCCTGGGTCTCCGTCAACAAAGCCCTCGTCACGCAGGCAAGCAGCGCCATTCCTGTTGTCCCGCTCTACATCTCGCTGCTCTACAAGGTCATGAAGGCCGAGGGCACGCACGAAGACTGCATCGAGCAGATGGACCGTCTTTTCCGCGAGCGTCTTTACAACGGCCAGCCGCAGCCTGACGAAGCCGGACGCATCCGCGTGGACGACTGGGAAATGAAGCCCGCCGTTCAAAAGCTCGTCGGTGAACGCTGGGTGGAGGTGAATACCGAAAACTTTGCCCAACTCGGTGACTTCGAAGGTTATCAATCCAGTTTCCTTCGTCTCTTCGGCTTCGGTCTCGAAGGCGTGGACTACCATGCGGATGTCGATGTGAACGTGCGCGTTCCATCACTGGCCTGATGCATTCAGCATGACGTTGTGGCTGCGCAGCCATGAAGCCCTGTTCCGAAAGGAACGGGGCTATTTTTTAGCCTTCTGCGCGATCGCTTTGTAGTAGCTCTCGATGGCGGCGCGGTATTCGGGAGCGGCTTCGCTGCGGGCGGCTTCGGTGAGGTCATCGGCCATTTTTTGCGGCAGGTGACCCCAGTCACCGGGAGCAAGGACGGTGATGGTACCGAGCTCACCTTCGGCTTTGACGAGTTGGCTCTTGTTGCCGCCTTCGTTGCTCTGCGCGCCGTTTTGCTGGCTCTGCTGCTGATTTTGAGCCATCTGCTGCGGGCTGGGCTGCTGACCGGGGGTTTGACCGCTGTTGCGGCTGTCGGCCATGCTCTGTTGTTGGGCTTGTTGCGCTTGGTTCAAGGAGTTCTGAGCCTGCTGTTGTTGTTGGCCTTGGCCTTGTTGCTGCTGGCCCTGCTGGCCTTGTTGACCGGCTTGTTGCTGCCCGGTTTGCGAGGGGTGAAGCTGGGAGTCGAGTTGATCCAGCGCCTTCGCAAGCATCTGGCCCTGCATTTGAGCGAGAGGTGAGGTGAAGAGCGGAGGCGCGGTTTTACTGGCGGTGGCTTCGGCGGATTTCGCAGCCTGTGCGGCGTTCGTTTGAGCCTGCTGGGCCATTTGCGGATTCGGCTGCGGGTTGGCTTGGGTGGCCTGCGCTTGTTTGCCAGCGGCTTCGACTTGTTGGGCGGCTGAGGCGGTGGCTTGCGCGGCGGTTTTATCGCCTAAGCGTTCTTGATGGCGGGCGACGCGTTGCAAGTCGTTCGCGGCCTGAAGCGTGGCCATGCCGGTGTTGCTGAGTTGCTGGCTTTCCTTCGCGATAGCAGCTTCGCTTTGCTGGGCGGTTTCTTTGCCGAGGTCGGCGAGGGCTTTTTGCATCGCGGCATTTTTCGGTAGCTCTTTCTCAAGCGCGGCGAGAACGGCTTGCGGGTTCTCCTTGGCGTCCTGAGCCATCTGCGCGAGTTCCTGAGCACGCTGATAGGATTCATCGAGCGGCTCCTGCACGCCGAGCTGCTGTTCCATGTTGGCCATCGCGGCTTGCTCTGCCTCGGTCAGTTGCTGGCCATCTTCGAGCTTCTGCATGTTCTGCGCGAGCTGCTGCAAGGCTTGCGCGGCCTGCTGCTGGGCATCGGCGGCCTGCTGGAGGTTTTGCGCTTGAGGCTGACTTTGCGTGGCCTGTGCAGCTTGCTTCAGGTTTTGGGCAATCTGTGGGGTGTTTTTCTGCATCTGCGCGAGGGCGACATCGGCGGTGCGCGCCATCTGCATCTCGGGTTTTTGCGTCAAATCGGCTGCATTTGCCTCCTGACGCAGTGCAGCCTGCAAAGCGGCCATTTTCTCGGTGTTCTCAGCGTTTTCGGCTTTGAGGTCTTTCGCCTTCTCCGCGACCTCGGCGACAGGTTTTTCGGCCTTGGCCTCATTGGCGGCGTTTTGCGTCTGTTCCTGCGTCTTCTTCAAATCGGCGGCGACGCGCTTCATCATCTCACTGACTTCCGGGGTGAGTTCGGAAAGCTGAGCACGTGCGGCGGCGGTTTGGGGCTCGATGAGCGCGGCGAGCTCGTTCGCCTTCATCGCGGCCTGCGCGGTGGATTGTTGTGCGGGGTTTTGGTCCAGGTTTGGATTTGGCTGAGCCTGTGCCGCTTGAGTGGCGAGGTTCTTGTTTTGTTCTGCAGCGTTCTTCGCGAGGTTCTTGGCCTCTTCACTCAGCTGGCGGAGCTGGTTGGCCGCCTGTGGGTTTTGTTTGCTCAATTCAGCGGCAAGCTGCGAGCGATTGAGCTGCTGCTGAGCTTCTGCCAGCGTTTCGGCAGCCGCTTTGGCCTGCGCCGTCGTTTGAGGCAGATCTTGTTTGTTGGCAGGTTGCATAGCTGCCTGCTGCGCGGCTTGAAGCGCCTGAGCAGCCTCTTGCACAGCGGCATCGGTTTCGAGAGCACGGGCGATGTTGGCGAGTTTTTCGGTCTGTTCCTTCGCTTGAGCCAGTTGCTCAGCCGTGGTCGCTTTTTGGGCGTTTTGAGCGACTTCATCGACAGCGCGCGAGGCGCGATTGGTGTCGAGCGCGGCTTGGTTGTTGGTGAGCTGATTTTGCTCGCGCATCTCCGCTTGGTCTTGGAGCTGCTTCGAAGCTTCAGCGAGTTTTTGCTGAGCACGTTCGGCTGGCGTGAGGCCGTCTTTTTCCTGCTTCGGCTTCTTGTCAGGCTTCTTTGCGGCAGCTTCGGCCTCGGCGAAGGCCTGACGGGCTTCACTCAAAGCGACGAGCGCGGGATTGTCCTGACGCATGAGCTGCTCGCGGCGTTGCTCGGCTTCTTTCGAGGCTTGTTCGGCGATGTTGCGTGTGGCATCGGCGGTTTGCTGAAGACGGTTGCGAAGGTTGTCACTGGCGCCGTAGAGGTGCTCGGGGCTCTTGGTTTGATCCGGCTTGTCGAGCGAGGCGTTCAAATCAGCTGCGGTTTCGTTGATCTGCTTGTCGAGATTTTTGAGCTGACCCGCATGACGTTGACGGCTGGTTTCATCGAGCGTGGTGAGGTCTTTCTTCAAGGCCTCGGTTTGCGCGATGAGCGCCCGCTGCTGCTCTTGCCATTGCGGGCGTAGATTGGCATCGCGATTGGCTGGTAGCGCGTTTTCGGTGAGCATCTTGCTCTGGCGCATGAGTTGCTGACTTTCTTGTGCGGCAATTTTAGCCGTGTCTTCATTCGCGAAAGCCTTGGCAGCACTCGCGACGGCATCGGCGTCCGCATCGGCGATACGGGAGGCTTTCTTGATGGCTTCGAGATTTTCGGTATCGCCTTTTTCGAGAGCTTCGAGTTTGGGCAGAGCTTCACGACGCAGCTGCGCGATCTTTTCAGCAAGGATTTGCGCTTCGTTCGCATCGAGCTGGTTTGGCGCGTTCTTGGCCGCCTCTTTCAGGTCGTTCCAAACCTGCTCGGACTGCTCTTTAACTTGCTCGAGCTCGCTTTGGGCCTTCGCGAGGGCGGTATCGGCCTGTGCGGGGTCTTTCTTCTCCTGTTTGCGGACTTGGTCGAGTGCTTTAGTGAGCTCGCGGGTTTGCTGCGAGAGCGATTCAGCGCGTTGCGCGAGGCGGCGCTGGCTTTCCGCCCAGTCACGCTGACGGGGATCAATCGTGCGCTCAAGAATGATGACGCGAACAGCGGGGGATTCGGTCTTCTGTCCTTTGAGATCGGTGGCGATGAGTTTGAGTTGCACAGCGTCGCCGGCCTTCACGCCAAGCGGCGCGAGCGGCAGTAAGTGGGTGACGGGTGCTTCTTTCGAGGCCTTGGTGATGGGTAGGTCGGTCTCACTCCACTTCGCGGCGTTGATGGTGTGAGCGAGTTTGACGCTGGCGAGGCCCACGTCGTCAGTGGCGAGGCCGGTTAGACGCACGGCTTCATCCGGCAGGAGTTCGATTTGCTGGGCGGGATCGGTGATCTGCGCAGTGGGGGGGAGGTCGGGAAGGGTGGTGATGCGCCACGGGGTGGTTTCTTCGTTGGTGAAGCCGGTCTCGGCAGCTTTCAGGGCGGCGAGCCACGAGGCGTGCTCGGCTTTGATTTCGATGCGGGTGGTGATGCGGCCTTGAGTGTCGGTTTGCGATGGCACCGTGATTTTTTGCGCGAGGTCGGCATTCAGATGGATCTCGCTGGTGCGGATTGGCTGGTTCGCAGTGAGCGTGAGTTGGATCGTGGAGCCGTCGAGTGCTTCGAGGTCGCCCTGATCCTCCGTGAGGGTGGTTTCCTTCGCTCCTGTGTAACTCGGTGGGATGATGGTTTTCGTAAAGCTGACGATGCGCGGACGGGCTCGGGCCGAAAGCGTGTGCCATGGCGTGATGGCGTCGGCAGCGTGAATCCGATACTGCACATCTGTCTGACCAACCGGCACGACACCTTCAAACCGGGTGGTGCCGAAGGCACTGAGCTCGATTTGACGAGGACGTCCACCGGGGGAGAGCACTTCCAAGGTGGCTGCCGAGGCCTTCTCCCCCTCCGTTTCGATGATGAGCGGCATCTCGCTGCCGATCGGCGCAAGTGTGGAGGCAGGTGCAGGCTCGACGATGGTGATTTTCAGCGATGCGGGGCGTTCGAAGTTCGCAAATGGCACCGCTGCTCGGGCGAGGAAGCCGGGGAAATGCAGTGTCGGAATCAAGCACAGTGCCGCGACGACCGCCACGACGCCGAGCGCGGCGAGAAACCACGGCTTTAGCGAACTCGAGGGCAGGCGTTGATGCCAATTGACACCCTCGACGGCCTTCGCGACATCGTCTTGCAGGCGTTCGCGGAATTCAGCGCTATCCTTCACTTCGCCATGGACGGAAAGCTCGACTGCGGCGAGCAGGCGCTCACGCAATGAGGGTTCGACGGCTTCGATGAGCTTCGCTGCGCTTTCGTGGTTTTTGGCCTGCGAGATGAAGCGCAGCGCGACCTTCCATGCGGTGACGAATGCAGCGGCGTAAGCGGCAAGCGTGGACCATGGGCGGATCCCATCCGGTATCAGCCAGGCAAAATCGAGCAACGCAATGACCGTAATGGCCGCGAGTGCTATGGCAATGATGCAGAGCAGCGCCCTCTTTTGGAGCAAGGAAGATCGCCGGGCACGGAAGATCTGCAGAGCGGCAAGGGTCGCTGGGCGGAGAGTGAGAGGGCTATCGGGCATAGGGTGCCTAGAGTGAGACGTTTAGCAATTGTAGCTCAACGTGAGCAAAGAGTCTCTTCTCTCCTTGGCGAGAAGGGTCATTTCGTCCATATCAGAGACATGTCTTTGCGATTTTGGGTGGCTTTTGGGGGCCTGCTTTGCTGCCAAGCAGCGGGAGCAGACTCGTTATTGGGTAAGGTAATGTGCGGTTATCAGGGGTGGTTTGTAACCCCAGCGGATGGCGAGGGTATGGGTTGGCGGCACTACGGCTTTAACAAGTCGGGGCAGTGCCACATTGACTTGTGGCCGGATATGTCCGAGTTCGATGCGGATGAGCGGGTCGATACACCGTTGAAGTTTGCGGACGGCCGTGTGGCGCAAGTGTTTCGTTCGGCGCATCCGAAGACGGTGCGGCGACACTTTGCTTGGATGCGTGAGCAGGGTCTCGACGGTGTGTTTTTGCAGCGTTTCGGCAGCGTGCTGCGCGATGCCAAGTCGAGAAAGCATGTGGACAGCGTGTTGATGGCGGTGCGCGCTGCGGCGGAAGCCGAAGGCCGCACGTGGTGTGTGATGTATGACCTGAGTGGCCTGCGGGCTGGTGAGATCGAGAGCGTGGTGATGCAGGACTGGAAGCGCCTGCGCACTGAGCTGAAGGTGTTGGAGAGCCCGGCCTATCAAAAACATGTCGGAAGACCCGTGGTGGCTGTTTGGGGCATCGGCTTTAATGACGGCCGAGATTACACGCTCGAAGAAAGCCACACGTTGTTGCGCTTTTTGCACGACAACCCGGAGTTTGGGAAGCTCTGTGTGATGGCGGGTGTGCCCTGGGGCTGGCGCACGCTAAACCGCGACGCGGTAAGCGATCCGGAACTGCACGAGGTCCTGCGCAAGGCAGACATTTTGAGCCCGTGGAGTGTGGGGCGGTATCATGACATGGCGTCAGCAACGAAGAATATCACTGAGGTGAACCATGCCGATGCGATGTGGTGCCGCGAGCATGGGAAGGATTACATGCCGGTGCTCTACCCCGGTTTTAGCTGGGCGAACCTCATGAAGATGCGTGGCAAGGAGGCCAAGCTCAATCAGGTTCCGCGGCTTGGCGGACAGTTCCTTTGGCGTCAGGCACATGAACGCCTGCGTGGCGGTGCGACGATGCTCTACATCGCCATGTTTGACGAGATGGACGAAGGCACCGCGATTTTTAAAACAGCCTCTAAAGTACCCGAGGGCACGCTGGGCTTTGTCACCGAACCCGAACTGCCAAGCGATCACTATCTGTGGCTATGCGGGCAGATCGGGAAAGCGCTGCGGCAGGAGATTCCGCTTTCGGAGACGCCACCAAGGAGGTGAATTATCCTTCGAGGGTGTGGATGAAGAGCCCGGAACGGAGTTTAGGCTCAAACCAGGTGCTTTTCGGCGGCATGATGGCATCGACATCGCTGATGGCCATAAGCTGATCGACTGTGGTAGGATACATGGAGAAGGCAACGGTGTGCTCTTTTTCGTTCACCCGTTTTTCCAGTTCCGCCGTGCCGCGGATGCCACCGATGAAATCGATGCGCTTGCTGGTGCGTGGATCGTCAATGCCGAGCACGGGCTTCAGTAGGCGATCCTGCAGGATGCTCACATCGAGCCGGTCAATGGGGCTGGCGTTTGGCGCGGGCTTCCATTCAAGTAAGTACCATTGATCCTTGAGATACATGCAGCACTCACCGGGCTGCGTCGGTGTTTTGACGGTGGTCGGCTTCATGGTGAACACCTCGCCGACCTTCTTCAGAAACTCCTCACGATCGAGGCAGTTGAGGTCTTTGACCGCGCGATTATAAGGCAGGATTTTGAGCTCGTTGCCGGGGAAGAGTACGCTGAGAAACCAGTTGTAATTCTCTTGGCCAGTATGGGCCTTGTTGGCCTCTCGGCGCATCTTGCTGACGCGGAAAGCGCTGGCAGCACGGTGATGGCCATCCGCCACATAAGCGCATGGGACTTGGCTTTCAAACAGCGAGGTGAGCGAGACACAAGCTCCTACTCCGAGTCGCCACACCTGATGACGAACTCCATCAGGGGCGTTGATGTCATAAATGGGATTCTCGTTATCGAGCACGCCCTGGATCAGCGCGGCGATGGCTGGACGCTGACGGTAGGTGAGGAAGATGGGTCCTGTGTTTGCATCGAGGGTATGCACTAGGCGCGTGCGGTCGTCTTCCTTGTCCTGACGGGTCTTTTCATGCTTCTTGATGACATTCTTCTCGTAGTCCTCCGTATGGCAAACGGTGACCAAACCAGTTTGGCTGTGACCTGCGATGGTCTGGCGGTACAGGTACATGCAGGGCTTTGACTCACGGACGAGCACGCCGCCGGACTGGAGCTTGAGGAAGTTTTCCTTGGCTTTCGAATAGACCTCCGGGGAGTAGGGATCGATTTCTGGATCGAGATCGATCTCGGCACGATCCACATGCAGGAGGCTGTGTGGCTTTCCTTGGGCGAGGGTGGCGGCTTCTTCGCGGTTCACCACGTCGTAGGGGACGGCGGCGACTTCAGCGGCGTGTTTGGGGGCAGGGACGAGACCTTGGAATGTGCGGATGCGCATGGCACTGCGGCGATAAAGCACGCTGTGTCCTTGTCAACTCAGTGGGGAAAATCCATCTGTGGAAGTGTCGAGATGAATGGTGAGAAAACGGTCACTGTTAACCAAGCCAAAGAAGTGCAAACACCATCACCGCGCATTATTTCCCTTTACGTTCCTGCTTGGCCGGGCTGGTCATTCGAGTTGGTTCGCTGCCAGGCTGAGGAAGATTCTTTTTCTCGGTGGGTTTCGGGAGGCTGATGTCAGCGGTCTTTGGATCTGCCGTCAGCCAAACGTCAGGTGAGCCTGCTTTACTCAGCACCTCTCGCAGAGAGATCGATTTGCCACTGCGGCGTTTGCTTTCTTCCGCAGCTTCCATGAAGGCATAAATCTCCAAGGTGTTTTTCGGTGGAACTGGAGGCTGCTTAGTCTGGAAGAATTTGATGATCTCGCGTAGCATGGGGGTGTAATCCCCCTCGCTTTTCTGCTCAGTGACACTGTTTTGTCCAAAGCGGATCACCTTGTAGGCTTTGGCGCCTTCGTGAATCGCATGCAGTGTGCCGACGCGTCCTCCCTGCCACTGTCCAGTGATGATGGAAGCCGAGGGTGTTGTGACTCGTGTTACGGACAGGCAACCACTTCCCATCACGGTGAAGAGAGCCTCCGAAGGATGGATGCCGTAGAAAAAAAGATCAGGATGATGAGCGAGGATATGCGCTGGGCCATAGGAGATGGCTCCCGCAGGCGGTAGCTTCTCAGCATTAGCGACTTCTAGAACGCCGGGATACCAGCGGATGGCCGAGGCGCTGAAGACGGGAACCTTGGCAGCCTCCGCCAACTTGTAGATCTCCACTGCATCCTTCAAGGAGGCGGCCACGGGTTTGTCCATGTACACGGGTTTTCCAAAGGAAAGAATCTGCTTCATTTGCTCCAGCCTAGGACGACCATCGAGAGTTAGCAGAAGGATGGCATCTACGTTTTTGCAAACATCCTCGATACTGCTTGCAATGCGCACGCCGAAACGGTCCCGCACGATGGCGGTGAAACCCTCCACGCGGCTGCGACTCTCCTCAATGTCGTCGCTCGGGGTGGGAAAGGCTGCTACCACGCGGCCTCCAGGAACGTGATTGGGATTCGTGGTGTCGTTCAGTCGCAGCGTGAACTGCTCCGCATGTGAAGTGTCGAGTCCGATGATGCCGATGCGTAAGTTTTCAGCCATGAGGGGAAGCGTGAGCAGCAGGAACGCGAAGCTGGTCAAGCGCCATGAGGTCGCTCTGGCATGCAGGCGTATCATCTGTGGTGATCCTTGAGAACCCGTGGCTCGCTGTGGAAATGTGACCGAGTTTACTTGGTCTCTTTGGCATACTTCTCGTAAGCTTCGGCAATTTTGCCCTGCTTTTCATCGCCTTTGTGGAAGATGAAGCGGTGGCGCAGTTTGATGCTTTCGTTCTGCTTCAGCATGACAGATCCGCTTTGTGACTGTACTTTAAGTGCGGAAAGACCAAAAGGGTTGGCAGTGAAGAGGCCGTAAGTGCGGGCGTGCCAAGGGGTTGGGTGGCGGAAGCTAGAAGGATGGTTCAGCATGGCGATGCCGTGGTGCTCGCCGTCAACAGGACCATTGAAGTCACACCAGGTGGCACGCTTGCCCCAGGCGTCGGCATCTTTGTCACCCTTGGCGTTGATGATCTTGCCTCCTTCCTTGGCCTCCACACTCATGCTGTGTGGCACGCGGATGCTGAGGCCGGCGTCTTTTTCATCACCCACCTCGATATCGCCATAAGAAGCGATTAGGTCGATGTCCACATCGATGAGGCGTGTCTCACCCTCGACCATAAAAGTCATCACGCGTTTCTCGGAAATCGTCTTCTTGCCTTCCGAGGTTACATAGTCGGCGTAAGCCTCGATCACGGCGGTGGAGCCGCCTTTGAGCGTGCCGAAGCGCGAGTGCTTGATGCTGCCTAGCAGCGTGAGTGCCTCGGGTTTGGATTTCTCACCATAGGAGGCGCGTTCGGCCCAGGTGTTCGATCCGCCGATGCTCTGATGGCCGAAGCACAGCCCGCGATGATGGGGGTGGTCCTGCTTTTCACCGGGGACGTTTTGCATCGGATAGGCGCGCGTCATGGATTTGCCTGTGGGGCCATAGATGGGCCAGAGGTATGGTTTGTTGGCCTGATCGACAACATATTCGGCAAAGGCCTGTCCATCCACCTTCACCACCGCACCTCCAGTCGGGGTCTGTGTGACGGTGAATTCAGCGGCGAGAGCTGAAAAGCTGAATGCAAGGGTGGTGGCGAGCAGCGAGGGGATTTTCATGGTCGAGTGAGAACGCATGTCCCGCATCATTTCTTCGTCCAGCCGTAAGTTTGATGAAACAGTTGTCCCTGGGCACCCCTTCGTTTGGTAAATCCTGGCAGCCCTGCGCTGGGATCCCCATTATTGGCATGTGCTAAGCAGACTTTTCTCTGTTTGAATCATTTGGTTTGTGGAACCTATGATATTTCAGCCTGTGCAGACTGAGCTTGGCTATGCTAGAGCCACATCATGTCCGATTTCACGACTTCCTCCAATGCGCCCGCCGTGTCGTGGCGGCGGGGTTTTTGGTGCCTGATGGCGACCCAGTTCCAAGGCGCATTCTCTGACAGCGTGCTTCGGTGGTTGGTCATCTATCTGGTGATTGCCAAGAATCTGCCAAAAACGGAGCTAGATGCCTTGGTGAGTGATTCGGGTATGTACTTTGCGATTCCCTTCCTCCTGCTCTCGATGTTTGGGGGATGGATGGCAGACCGATTCAGCAAACGAACGGTCATGGTGGGTGTGAAGGTGATGGAGATGGGCATCATGATCTTTGCCGCTTTAGCTTTGGGATCGGGTCGCACAGCGTTGCAACTCGCCGCGATTTGTCTCATGGGTGTTCACAGCGCCTTCTTCGCCGCCTCGAAATATGGGTCGTTGCCTGAGTTGGTGCCCACCTCCAGACTCTCGTGGGCCAATGGTATCATCGAGATGCTCACTTTTCTGGCGGCCATTTTCGGCACACTGGCAGCGGCATGGATGGCGCAGCATTTCGCTGAATCACCCTCGCAAGCAGGCTACATCCTACTTGCACTGGCGATAGTCGGCTGGCTGGCCAGTCTTGGCATCACTAAGCTACCCGCAGCGGATCCGAAGAAGCCGCTAAACCTCAATTTCCTTGCTGAGCTGTGGCGCGAGTTTGCCTGGATGAAGCAGGATCGCGATCTGTGGCGTGCGAACTTCGGTAACACAGGTTTCTTTTTCATCGCGGCACTCTTGCAGATGAACATCGTGCTCTACGCGGAACAGGTGTTCCATCTGGGCGAGACGGAAAACAGTGCTCTTCAAGTAGCACTGGCCATCGGCATGGCGCTTGGCAGCATTCTCGCGGGCAAACTTAGCGGGGATCACGTCGAATACGGCCTCATTCCGCTCGGTGCCATCCTGATGGCGGCGATGGGCTTCTGGCTTGGCATCGATGGCATCAGTCGCACGGTCTTCACCATCGGTTTAGCGGTGCTCGGGATTGGTGGTGGATGTTTCATCGTGCCCATCGCGGCCGTTTTGCAGCATCGTCCACCCGCCGATCGGAAGGGTAGTGTTCAAGGCGCGGCCTCATGGTTGTCTTGGGTAGGCATCGCTGGTGCTGCACTGGTGCAAAAGGAACTCAATATCCAGCTTGGGTGGTCTCCCGGACAGGTGTTCTGGTTTTGTGCCTCGTGCGCTCTCGTGGCCGGCATTTATGTAGCCAAAACGAGACCGACCGCATTGCCGAGCATGCTGTCTCGCTGGAAAAGTGGCTATTTGAGTTGAGCTGCACCTTTTACCCTAAAACTCCATCGAGAAGGTCCCATCGCGAAGAAGCTCGGCGCCTCGTATGTCGGCCACTTGGATGATCTGGCGGTTTTGGGTCGTACACTGAGTGATGAATAGGAGAAGCAGCTTTATGGGCTGGCGAAGGGCGTGGCGAGCTTGCGTTGAGAACCTCACGAATTGGCTGTTCGCGTCGCGAGCGTCCAACTTGTCTCGCCACACCAGGCGCGTGCCTTGGCAGCGAGGTCCGAAGCGTGAATGGCTGTATCAGTGATGGCAAACATGGTTGAGCCTGAGCCGGACATCAGTGCTGCACGGGTTTCGCCTTGCTCCAAAAGCCAGTTTTTCAACGCTGGTAGCAGGAGGTGTTTTTGGAAGACTGGCCGCTCCAAGTCATTCACTAGCGTGCCCCATTCGCAGAGTTGTGGTGCGTAGAGAACGCCTGGGATTTCGCGTGAGTCGGCCCATTTTTTATAGGCCCATGGCGTGGGGATCGAAAAGGGCGGCTTGATCAGCACCACATGCAGTTGATGAGGGAAATCGGCGGGTTGTACGATCTCACCACGGCCTGTGCCATCAGCGACAGGACTGTCGAGCAG
>Ga0075471_10000805_pt1 | contig 19606 bp, 16 predicted proteins | sample DEB19_08_DNA_2_FD_74787 | JGI IMG/M metagenome (GOLD analysis project Ga0075471, IMG submission 74787) | Aqueous microbial communities from the Delaware River and Bay under freshwater to marine salinity gradient to study organic matter... | ecosystem: Environmental > Aquatic > Marine > Coastal ... | reverse complement strand
TTCGGACTCAACGCTCTCGACATCCACTTCCCGCAGCAATTCGAGACGGAGACGTCGCGATGACGGCGGCGACGTTCGGGACGCTTCTCACGGCGGCGGCGGCCGCCGTCGCCGCGGGAATCGCGGGACGTCGACTCGCGGCGTCGCGCCCCGTACTGGGATTTGCGCTTCGTCGCCTCGCGCTCGTCGTCCCGACGGTGATCGTGGTCCATGCGGCGGCCTTCGCCCTGATGCGCGCCACCCCCGGAGGACCGTTCGACACGGACCCGCGTATGGACCCGGTGGTCCGCGCGGAACTCGCCGCGCGCTATCGGCTCGACCGTCCGCTCCTCGAATCGTGGTTGGACTCTCTCGCGGGCGCCCTACGCTTCGACTTCGGTCCGTCGATGGCTTGGCGCGACGCGGATGCCACCGACATCCTCCTTTCGGGACTCCCGGTGTCGGCGGCGCTCGGCGCCCTCGCACTCCTGTTCGCCGTCCTGCTCGGCGTTCCCGCGGGAATCGTCGCGGCGCTTCGGCGCGGATCCTGGATCGATCCGGTCGTTCGCGTCGTCTCCAGTCTCGGCCTCGCGATCCCCAACTTCCTCGTGGCGACGGCGCTCATCGCCGCCTTTTCCTTCGGACTCGGGTGGTTTCCGCCGGCGGGGTTCGGCACGTGGAAACACGCCGTCCTTCCGGCGTTGGCGTTGTCGCTTCCGGTCGCCGCGGCGCTCGCCCGCCTCGTGCGGACGGGACTCTTGGTCGAACTGCCGAAGGACCACGTCCGCACGGCGCGCGCGAAAGGACTCGGCCCCGCACGCGTCCTGTTCGTCCACGCGCTCCCGGGCGCGCTCGGCCCGACCGTCGCCTACCTCGGCCCCGCGGCCGCGACCGTGCTCACGGGATCGCTCGTCATCGAATCCATGGCGGCCATCCCCGGCATGGGAACGCACTTCGTTTCCGCGGCCATGAACCGCGACTACCCGCTCGCCCTCGGTGCCGTGATCATCTACACGGTGCTCGTCTCGCTGTTCAATCTGTTGGCCGACGCGGCTCATGCCGCGCTCGACCCGAGGATCAAACCGTGAGTCGCTCCGACGGGCCCGTGGCGATCCTCTTCAAGGACACGTCCGCGCGCATCGCGGCGGGCATCCTTCTGATCCTGACTCTCGTCGCGATGGGAGCCGACGTGCTTCCGCTCGCGGACCCGGGAGCCGTCGACACGAGTCGACGCTTCGCCGCGCCGGGTCTCGCTCCCGCGACCATGACCTTGTCCGCCGAGGATGCGGCCCGCCTCGCCGCGGCCCCGGGACTCGCGCCCGCGATGCGTCGCGCCCTCTTCGGCGATACGGTGATCGCTCCCCTCTTCGGGACCGACGAACTCGGACGTTGTCTCTTGTCGCGGACGGTGCGCGGCTTCCGACTTTCGCTCGCCGCGGCGGCGGTCGCGGCGATCGTGACGTTGCTGATCGGAACGACCGTGGGGGCCTTCTCGGGTTGGAAAGCCGGGCGCACCGACGCGCTCGTCATGCGCTTCGTGGATCTCGCGGATTCGGTTCCGGTCGTTTTCATCGTGATTTTCGCCGTCGCCTTCCTCCGGGCCTCGGGCATCACCGATCCGTCCGCCAAAGTGGTGGTCTTCTTCGCGACCCTCGGCATGGTGTCGTGGATCACGATGGCGCGTCTCGTCCGGGCCTCGGCGCTCGCCCTGCGCAGCGGAGCCTTCATCGACGCGAGTCGAGCCCTCGGCATGTCGGAACCGCGCATCGTGTTCCGCCATCTCCTTCCGAACCTCGTTCCCGTCATGATCGTCGCGTTGAGTCTGACGGTCCCCCGCATTCTTCTCTTCGAATCGTTCCTCTCCTTCCTCGGCATGGGCGTCGAGGCTCCGGACCTGTCGTTGGGAACGCTCGCACGCTCGGGGTTCGCCGCGTTCAATCCGGTCGATCCGCGAGTCCACCTGCTTCTCGTTCCCGGAATCGCGCTCGCCGTGCTCCTTCTCGCGCTCAACGTGCTCGGCGACGCCGTGCGCGACGCCGCCGACCCGAGGCTGCCGCGCCCATGACGCTTCTATCCATTCGCGATCTCGACGTCCGCTTCGGCTCTCGACGGGTCGTCGCGGGTTTGTCGCTGGACGTCGCGGCCGGCGAGACGCTCGCGCTCATGGGCGCGTCGGGCTCGGGCAAAACGACCGCCGTCCTCGGGGTCCTCGGACTGCTCCCCGCGCAAGCGACCGTGAGCGCGAAAACGGCGACGTTCCTCGACGCACCGTTGCTCGAGTCGGGCGCTCGCCGCTTCCTCGGGCGCGGTATCGGCTGCATCTTTCAGGATCCGCGGGCGTCGCTCGCCCCCCACCTTCGGATCGGCGCGCAACTCGAAGAGTCCTTGGAGATCGCCGGAGTTCCCGAATCTTCTCGACGGGCGACGGCGACGAAGCTCCTCGAAGACCTCGGAGTCACCGATCCTGCGCGTCGTCTCGCCGCGTGGCCGCATGAACTTTCCGGCGGCCTCTGCCAGCGCGTGGCCATCGCGATGGCGTTGGCGGGCAATCCGAAACTTCTCGTCGCGGACGAACCCACGACGGCTCTCGACGTGACCGTGGCTGCCCAGTTCCTCCGACTTTTGTCGAACCTCGCGAAGGAACGCGGACTTTCGGTCCTGCTCATCTCCCACGATCTCGGCGTGGTCTGCGCGGTCGCGGACCGCGTCGCCGTCCTCCACGAAGGTGCCGTGGTCGAATCCGGACCCACGGAACGCATCGTCGGCGCGCCCTCCCACCCGGAAACGCGTCGGCTGTTCGCCGCACTCAAGACGGAGTCCGCCCCGTGACGGTCGCACTCGAAGTCGCCGGGGTTTCGGTCACCTATCGCCCCGGTCGCGACGACGCGGTCGCGGCGTTGCGCGACGTCTCGTTGACCGTGCGTCGTGGACGCACCCTCGCACTTGTGGGCGAATCCGGCTCCGGGAAGACGACGCTCGCGCGCGTCATCCTCGGCCTCGAACGTCGCGAATCGGGCGTCGTCCGCGTCGACGGCATCGATGTCGACGCGGATCCCTCCCGCGTTCCGCGCGACGTCCGCAAACGCATTCAGCCGCTTTTCCAGGACCCCGGTGCGTCTCTCGACCCGATGTGGCGCATGCGGGATCTTCTGATCGAAGCGATGGACGTCTCGGGCTCCGTACCTCCGTCGATGCGTCCCGCACGCATCGGCGAACTCTTGCTCGCGTTGGGGCTCGCCGACGATCTCCTCGATCGTCGTGTCCACGAACTCTCGGGTGGACAGAAGCAGCGCTTCGCGTTGGCGCGCGCGCTCGCCACGGGTGCGGACATGCTCGTTCTCGACGAACCGCTCACCGCGCTCGACCCGCCCGCGCAACGTGCGGCGATGGACCTGTTCGCGACGTTGAAGCGCGACCGCGGCGTCACCACGCTGCTCGTTTCGCACGATCTCGATCTCGTACGCACCGCCGCGGACGACGTGGTCGTGCTCTACCGTGGACGCGTGGTCGAATCCGGTCCGACGACCGACGTCCTCGGTACCCCCCGTCATCCCTACACACGCCTGCTTCTCGCGTCGGTCATGCCGCCGAATCCCGCGGAAGCGCGACGGCGTCTCGCGGCATTGCCGGAAGACGATGCCGTCGCCGACCCCGTCCCTTCGGGTTGCGCGTTCGCTCCGCGATGTCCGCTCGTCGTCGACGCGTGTCGCGTCGCGACTCCGGATCCGAAGCCGATTCGCGACGGCGCGGAACACGCCGCGGCCTGCCCCGTCTCGGTCTAAACGACGCGGAACTCGGCGGCCCGCGCCCGCCACCACCCGTCGAGCCCGGTGAGGTTGGCGTTGACGCGACGCAGGCGATCGAGTTCACGCGCGGCGTCGGCGTTGCGTCCGGCGAGCACGCAGACCTCGACCAGCGCCTTCCCGGCTTCGAGATCGCGCGGCGCTTCGAGAGCGGAAGCCATGAGGCGTTCGACCGCGACGTCGAGACGCGCGCCGTCCGACTTGAGACGTCCGTCGTGCCCGAGCGCGGCGAGAACTCCGCCCAAGAACGACGCCCGCGCTCTTCCGGGTCCCGGCGGGAGTTCTTGCATGGCCCGTTCGGCGCGACGCTCGGCGTCGCGAATGCGACCGCGACCGAGGAGCGCCTCGGCCATGAGATCCTGCGCTTCGGGATCGACGTCGAGAGGTTCGAGCATTTCGATGACGCGACGGAACTTGCCGAACTTCAGATACGCCCGTGCGGTCGCCAAGGCGCGTGCGCGCGCGTCGGGGACGACACGTTCCGCGCGGGTGAACGGATCTTCCGCGGCCGCATCCGGCCCTTCCAAGATGTAGCGCGCCACGGTGACGTCGTGACGACGGACGTACATACCGATGAGCGCGGGGTCGGGATCCGCGTCGAGCGAATCCGAACCCATCCACACCTCGATCGCCAAGAACTTCATCGCCGCGAGCCGACGCGCCGCTTCTTCCGGACCCGCGCACACGTGGATGCGCACGAGATCCGCGGGCACCTTCGGCGGTGGCGCGGTGGCGCGGAGGCTGCGTGATTCGACCGGGCGTTCGAGGATGGTCGCTTCCATCACGTCGCGGGTCGTCGGCACGAGATCGATCCGGCACCCGCGGCACGTCTTCGCGGTCGTCACGTGCTCGCAGAGGCACCGCGGACACATGCGAACGATTTCGTCGCGTTCGAAAAGTTCGAGCAACGGGTCGACGACGGGCTCGCCTTCCTCCGCCTTGCCGGGTTTGAAACCTTCGAGTCGCAGGGGAGTTCCGCACAAAGGACAGCGGCGTGCACCCGCTCGGACGTCGGTTTCGCACTTGGGGCATCGGAGGGAGAGAGCCACGGCGGAAAAAGATAGCAGCGGAAGCGGGATTGTCGCGGTTCAAGGCCCGCGGTTCGGAGGGTCGAACCAACCGAGAGCGCTTCTTCCATGCCCGAATCCCACGAACCTGACGACGGTCTCGTCCGCGAGGCCGACCGAATGTCGCCCGCCGCCCATCGGGTGGCGATCGCGGCATTCTCGCTCTTCGTGCTCGTCTGCATCGGCACGCCGATCGTCGATGCGTACGCGGCGTCGGGACGTGCCAAGCTCGACGGCGCCGAGAAGGTCGCCGACGACAAGAAGCGCGCGGCGGCCGCGTGGCTCGACGGAACGCGTTTCGCGCTGATCGCTTCCGATCTGAAGGAAGGGTCGTCCGTCCGAAAGTGGGCGCTGCCCGTTTGGGCGTGGGGTCTTTGGCGCGGCTTCGGCGAAGTTGCTGGAACGCTCGTTTCTGGGTCCGACGGGTGGATCTACATGCGCGAACGCATCAAGACGAATCCGCTTCCCGACGATCGCCTCGTCGGACTCGCGGCCGCCTCGGTCGCGGTCGCGGATCGTCGTCTCGCCGGCATGGGAATCGACCCGATCGTCGTCTTGGTTCCGCGTAAGGAAGCCGTCGCCCGCGCTCACGTTCCGAAGCACTTCGACGCACGGCCGGATCTCGACGCCCGCGTGATCGCGGCGGCCCGCGGCCACGGCGTACGCGTGCCCGATGTCGACGGCGCGTTCGCCGCGGTGCCCGCGGACGACGTGTATCACAAGACGGATTCCCACTGGAACGATCGCGGGACGCTCGCCGCGGCCGTCGCGACGGCGGTCGCTTTGGGTGCGGCGGACGCTTCGGCGAAAGCAGCGACGCTTCCACGCGAACCGGTTTACTACACGCTCGGCGACGCGCTCCGCATGAGTGCCGTCACCCGCACGGACCGCACGAACCCGCTCGGTGCGGGCGAGCCGGACATCCGCGTCCGAACGCCCGACGCCCCCGACCTCGCGTGGGAGGAGAAGACGCCGAAGCCGATGACGGACACGGCGTTGCTCGGTACGAGTTTCTCCGCACACTCGCGATTCCGCGCCGACCTCGAATGGCTTCTCGGGGAAAAGGTGTGGTCGGGCGCGCGTCCGGGAATGGGTCCGATGATTCCCGTGGAAGATCTGCTGCGTCGCGTACCCGGCGGGCGCTTTCCGAAGCGACTCGTTTGGGAAGTGCCGTTGCACTACCTCGTCAGCATGTCGACGCCTCTCGATCGTCTCGCGAATCTCGTCGACGTCTCGGAGGCGCCGAACGTCGTCGCCGTCGCGGGGCTCGATCGCGTCGGCGACGTCTTCTCGACGAAATCGTCGATGAAGCAGGGCGATGCCCGCCCCTCCGACGGCGAGTTGATTCTCTCCTTCGCGAACGGGCGCCTGCATCATCCGGGCGGCGGAGTCTTCTCCTTCCGGATTCGCGGCCTCCCCGACGACGACGTTCAGGTGATGACCGTCGCCGAAAGTTCGCGCATCATCGCCCCGTGGCGCAAGGGCCGCACCGAAATCACCGTTCCGCTCATGGCGTGGAAGCCCACGTTCGAAGGTTCCGTCCATCTGCGAAGTCAGAAGCCCGTGAAGGTCCGCATCGACGCGGTCGAGCTCGTCTCCGACTGCGACATCGAAGGCGGTGCGACACCGACCGACGGCGCGCCGTGGAAGCCCGGACGTCTCGACCACGTCGTCGTCGACGTCGACATGAAGGGCCGTCGTGCGAAGACGGTGACGATCGACGCGCGCCTCGACGACGGAACCGCCGTGCGTCTCGCGGAGATCGGCGACGTCGGCGAGCGTGCACGCCTCGTCGTGTCGGCACGCGCGGTCGTCGGCCGAAACGTCGTCGGACTCGTCGCGAAGGCCGCGGACGGCGCTTCGGCGGGGGCCCCGCGATCGGCTCCGTGGCGCGCCGCCGCTCCGGAATCGCGTTCGACGCGCTGAAACCCGCGCGACGTTCAGTCGCGGCGCGGGGGCGGCAGAAGCACCTTCGAGAGATCCGCGAACGTCGGAACGAGCACCCACAAGGACGCGACGGCGAGCCCCGTCGCGAGGAGGCAGGCGGCGAGCGGGAATCCGAACGACCAGTCCATCACCGCCACGTTCGTCATGAGCGGAAACGCCGCCATCGCACCGAGTCGATGCGTGCGCGGAACGAGGCAGAGCACGCCGGCCAAAAGCTCGACACAGCCGATGAACCGTCCGTAGACCGGGGCGTACCCGAAGAAGAGCCACACGAGCGTCGTCGGTTGACCGTGGGCGGCTTCGAACGTCCAATCACGGGTGTAGATGAACTGCCCACCCTCCGCAGGCAGTTTCACCGCTCCGTAGAGGATGAGCGCGACCCCGAGAGCATGTCGGAGCAGCGCGAGAAGCACCGGATGAACGAGGACGCGACGCATCGCTCGCGAGTCTAGCCGAGGCCGCGCGGATTCGGCATCCGTTAGGATAAGACGCATGATCGGTCGCTTCGCCTTCCCCGTCGTGTTCGCCGTGACGGCGTGCGTGGCGATCTTCGTAGGACTCGCGGGGCTCGAGGGAGGCAAAGTTCGGGACGATCTCGACTACGTCGACGGAAATCCACACGTCGCCTGTGCGATCGACCCCGTCACCGCCTTCCTCTCTCCGTTCCAACCTCTGAAGAGACTCGGTCTCTGGAGGCCGACGACGACGTTGTCGCTCGCTCTCGACTACGGTGTCGCGGAACGCATGGGTGGCCCCGACGCGGTCGTTCCGTTCCATGCGACGAACGTGCTCCTCGCCGCGATGGCCGCCGTCCTCACCGTCGCGCTCGCACGCGCCTTCGGGGCGCCATCGGCCTTCGCGCTCGTCGCGGGACTCCTCGTCGCCGTGCATCCCGTTCGGACCGAAGCCGTGCATTGGATTTCCGGACGCGCCGAGAATCTGATGACGGTCGGCGCTCTCGCCACGCTGCTTCTCGCGACACGACGACCGACGCTCGTCCGCGATGCCGCACTTTTCGTGGTCGCGTTCCTCGCCTGCGCCTCCAAGGAACAGGCGTTCGTCCTGCCCGTGCTCGCCGTGTGGATCCCCCACGACGGAATGAAGGAGCGCCTGCGGACCATCGTCGTGGTCGGCGCGGGCGCGGCGGCGGCCTTCATCCTTCGATGGTCCGTCATGGGGGCTCCCGGTGTCGATGCGGGTCTCTCCGTTCTCCAAGGAACGACGTTCGTCGACCGACTGCCGTACGCCGCGGCCTTCCTCGGAGAGTACGCGCGTCTCCTCGTTTGGCCGTCACCGCTCCTCGCGGAATACGACGAACCACGTACGGCGCCCGGGATCCTCGCCGTGTGCGTCGGGATCCTCGCGGCCGCGGCCCTCGTGACGCTCGCGGTCCGCGGAATCCGCGGCGGGGCACCCGGCCGCCTCGCCGCCTTCGGCGCCGCCCTCGTCGTCCTGCCGCTTCTGCCGATCCTGAATCTCGCCGTGCCGACCGGCGAACACTTCGCCGAGCGCTTCCTCGCGCTGCCCGCTTGCGGATGCGCCCTCCTCGCCGTCGGACTCGCCGCGCGCGCCCCCGCTTCCTACCGCGTTCATCTCGCGGGGCTCGCTCTCGTGGCGATCGTCGCCGGCGCGTGGACCTTCCGGGGCCGCGCCGCGGATTGGGCCTCGCCGAAAGCCGTGATCGACGCGGTGCGTCGGACGGCCCCCAACGGAGCGTCGGCGCCGTTCCTCGAGTCGGCGGAAGCCTTGGGCCCTTCCGATCCGGACACCCCCCGCGACGAGGTGCGAGGCCGTTCGTTGCTCCTCGATACGTTGGCCCGCGATCCCGCCCACGTCGGTGCGCTCACCGCGCTCGGTCTCCTCGACGCGAGGGACGCCGAAGCGCGCGGCGACGCGGCACGTCTCGCCGCCGCCCGCGCCCGTCTCGAAGCCGCCCATCGAATCGCTCCCCGAGCCGAACAGATCCGCGGGGCGATCGGACTCGTCGCGAAAGCGCAGGGTGATCTCGCCACGGCGGAGATGCGCCTTTTGGAAGAGCACCGCAGCATGCCCGCCCACCTGTCGTGGGCGTTGCCGCTCGCCGAACTTCGACGGAGCCGCGGCGACGCACTCGGAGCGGCGGACGTCGAACGCACGACCATCGCCGCCATGCACGCCCAGTGGACGCTCGCGCACGGGTTCGTCCCTGTCGCGGAAGCCTACGTTTGGGCGCTGGCGGAACCGCTCGGCCGTCCGGCGGACGCTGTGGCGGTATGGGAAACGGCGGCGAAAGCCGCGACCCCGCGCAATCGCGCCCGCCTCGATGCGCTGCGGACGTCGCTGATCGCCCGCGGGGCTTGGCCGAAGTCCTAGCGCGCCGCGAGGCGACGCGCGTGGCCGACGACGGCGACGCAGTCGATCTCGACGAGAGCGTCCTTCGGAAGGCGCGAAACTTCGACGGTCGCGCGGGCGGGCGGGTCCTGCGTGAAGACTTTCGAGTACTCCGCGTTCATCGCCGCGAAGTCGTCCATGGAGCGCAGGAACACGGTGCAGCGCACGACGTCGCGCGGCGCGCAGCCCGCGGCGGCCAAAACGGCGGAGAGATTGGCGAGCACCTGAACCGTCTGTTCCGAAACGCCGCCGGGGACGAGGGCGCCCGTCGACGGATCGAGCGCCACTTGGCCGGAGCACCACACCGTTCCGTCGGAAATGACGGCTTGGCTGTACGGGCCGATGGCGGCGGGCGCGCCGGTGGTGCGGACGATCGACGTGATGCGTTCGGTCATGGACGAGACTCCGGGCCGAGGCGTTCGCGGAGCGCCTTGGCGACCCGCGGAGGGACGAAGTTGTCGACGGAACCGCCGACGGTGACGATTTCCTTGATGAGGCGCGACGAGGTGTACGACCATCGTTCGCCCGGCATCACGAAGACGCTCTCGATTTCGGGCGCGAAGGAACGATTGGTCAGCGCCATCGCGTATTCGGATTCGAAGTCGGAAACGGTACGGAGACCGCGAAGGACGACGTTCAACCCGCGAGCGCGCGCGAAATCGACGGCGAGCCCTTGGAAGACGTCCACTTCGACGTTGGGAAGATCGGACGTTTCGGCACGGATCATCGCCACCCGCTCTTCGGCGGTGAACAGCGGGTGCTTCGAGGGGTTGTGCCCGACCGCGATGACCAGTCGGTCGAAGAGCGCCGCCGCGCGGCGCACCAGATCGAGGTGGCCGTAGGTCACCGGATCGAAACTGCCGGGATAGATCGCGTGGTTCTTCATGGGTGACGGACCGGAGCGAAACCCCGGCTTCCGTCCGATGGTATCAGCCGGGGGACGGTCGCCGAACGCGCTAACATCCCGCCATGCGTTTCTACCTGACGACGGCGATCGACTACTGCAACGGAAAGCCCCACCTCGGCACGGCCTACGAGAAGGTGACCGCCGACGTGTTGGCTCGCGCCATGCGTGCGCGGGGCCGCGACGTCCGGTTCCTCATGGGGAACGACGAGCACGCGATCAAGATCGAACAGGCGGCGCGCGAACGGGGTCTCGAACCCATCGTGTGGTGCGATCAGATGGAGGCGCTTTTCCGCGACACGTGGGATGCGCTTCTTTGCTCGTACGACGTCTTCATCCGCACGACCGAAAAACGTCATCATGCGGCCGTTCAGGAATTCCTGACCCGCATCCGCGATCGCGGCGACATCTACCTCGGGTCCTACGAAGGTTGGTTCTGCACCGGGTGCGAAGCGTTCAAGAAGCCCGAAGAACTGACGGACGGAAAGTGCCCGGAGCACGCGACGATCGATCCGAAGTGGCTCAAGGAAGACAACTGGTTCTTCCGTCTGTCGAAGTACCGTGACCCGCTGCTCGCGCATTTCCGCGAACACCCGGAATTCGTTCAGCCCGACTTCCGCCGCAACGAACTCGTCGCCTTTCTCGAACGCGGTTTGGAAGACGTCTCCATTTCCCGACGGACGACGTGGGGGGTGCCCTTCCCCTTCGACCTCGAAGCGAAGGTCTACGTTTGGTTCGACGCGCTCATCAACTATGCGACGGGCGCCGGGTTCGCCGCCGATGCGGCCGAGTTCGACCGATGGTGGCCCGCGGACCTCCACATCGTCGGCAAGGACATCACGCGGTTCCACGGCATTCAATGGCCCGCGATGCTGCTCGCGGCCGGACTCCCGCTTCCGAAGCGAATTTTCGGCCACGGGTACGTGAACTCTCTCGGCGGTCGCATGAGCAAGTCTTCGGGAACGAAAGTCGACCCGAAGGACATCGCGGCGCACGTTTCCGCGGACACGCTGCGCTATTACCTCTGCCGCGAAGCCGCGTACGGTGCCGATCTCGAATGGTCGGACGAACGCCTCGTGGCACGGGCGAACGCCGACCTCGCGAACGCGCTCGGCAACCTCCTGTCGCGCACGACGTCGATGGTGCACAAGTATCTCGGCGGATGCGTCGCCGCGGACATTTCCGGGTCGCCCTTGGTCGCCATGGCGGCCGCCGCGGTCGACCGCGTGGAAGCCGCCGTCGACGCCTGCGCGCTGCAGGACGTCGCTTCGATCCCGATGGAATTGGTCGCCGCGGCGAACGCGCATATCGACGCCAAGGCACCGTGGGCCTTGGCCAAAGACCCCGCCCGCAAGGACGAGCTCGCCTATATGCTCGCGGAGACCGCCCACCTCACCTACATGGCGGGTGCGCTCCTCGTCCCGATCATGCCCGCGAAGATGGGCGAACTCGTCCGTCGCATGACGGGCGTCGAGCCGCCGAAATCGGGCGACTGGGTGACGCTCCGTGCGCGCGGCCTTCCGAAGGATCGACCGCTCGAAATGGGTCCGCCGCTCTTCCCCCGCGTCGACGCGATCGCCTCGGAGAACTGAAACGTTCCGCTCCTTCCGCAATCGGTGGGTCGTTCGCGCGCTGCTGATCGCGGCGATTCCCGCCGCCGCGGTCGGACTCGTCGCGTGGTACGAGTACCGCGCGGTGATGACGGATGCGGTCGTCGAAGCGTGGCTCACGCGACTCGCGAAGGAATCCGCGGTGGCCATCGACCGCGAATGTGCGGCCCAGGCATCGACGCTTGCGGCGTGGGCCGCGGATGCGGAGATCCGCGCGCCGCTGCGCTCCGACCGCACCTCCGCGTCGGAGCGCGCACTCTCGACGGCTCTCGATCGACGCCTCTCGACCTCGGGAGACTTCGCGTTGGTATTGGTCGTCGACGCCTCGGGCCGCGTGGCCGCCGCCCGTAGCGCGGATCGAGGAAAAGACGCGAACGTCCTTGTCGGTGTTCCGTTCGCGGAGCTCGAAGCGACGCGCCTCCCGGAGATCAAGCGCGGCGACGTCTCGGCCCTTCCCCGTTCGCGCCCCGCGGCCCTCACGCGCATCGAAGGATCGGTCGACGAGACGACGAAGTGGTGCGTCGGACTCGCCGCGCCGCTGATCGACGACACCACCCGGGTCGGATATCTCGTCGCCTACGTCCGCATGGCGGTTTTCCAACGGTTGCTCGACGGCGTCGAATCCCGCTTCAGCGAGCCGACGTCGGGAGCGCTGCGGTACGGCACCGGCTACCCGTTTCTGTTCGACCAAGACGCCGACACCACCATCGCCCATTCGCACCGCAATCTGATCGGAACGCGCGTCGTCGCGGATCACGGGCTTTCCGTCTTCCGCGACGCGATGCTCGCGCGCGGAAACGGGTTCGTCCGCTACGAGTTTCCGAAGGGCAATCCGAAAACCGCGGGATTCGCGGCGACGAATCCGTCGGTCCCCGGAGGACGCGCGTGGTTCGTCGGCGTCGGCATCGACGATCGCGACATCTACCGCGGGGTGAAGGGGGTCGTTCCGCTGCTGATCGGGATCGGGATCGGCACGCTGTCGCTCGCGCTCGCCGCCGCATGGTGGTGGGCCGGACGTGAAGCGAAGAAGCTTCGTGCGATCTCCCTCGAATGCGAACGGCTCGCATCCGGTGAGGAAAGTTCCCGGACGCTCGCCTTCGACGACGCCGACTTCGCCGCGCTCGCGGACGCGCTGGCCATCCTGTCGCGGCGTATCGCGGCCCTCGAAGCGGAACTCGCGCGCCGCGACCCGGATGCGGTGTCGAAGAGCCTCGCGCAACACATCGCCCACGAGATCAAGAACGGATTCACCCCGATCGTGATGGCGGCTCGGCAGCTCTCGAACGGAGCCCGCGGCCGCAACGACCCCTACGCCGCGACCGTCGCCGAATACGCGAAACTGATCGAGGAAGGCTGCGATTCGATCCGACGGTTCCACACCACGATTTCGCAGGTCGGGTCGCCTCCCGCGATGCGGCTCGATTCCGTCGACTTGCGCACGTTCCTCGACGACGAAGCGAAGCGCACGACGGTCGGGCGCGACGACGTGCGGGTCGAAACGGCGTTCGATCTTCCTCCCGACGCGCGCATCCGCGCCGACCGCGACGACCTTCGCCGCGTGCTGATGAATCTCGTCAACAACGCGGTCGAAGCGATGAACGGGAAGGGGACGTTGCGATTCCGTGCCCGCATCGAGACGGGCACGACCCCCACGGTGCGGATCGACCTCGAAGACACGGGGTGCGGCATCGCTCCCGCGGACATGGATCGCCTGTTCCTGCCGAACTTCTCGACCCGCACCTCCGGCACGGGCCTCGGCCTTTTCTATTCGAGGAAGATCGTGCGGGATCACGGCGGCGACATCACGGCGACGTCGGTGCTCGGCGAGGGTTCGGTGTTCACGGTGACTCTCCCGCTCGACGACGGACGCCCCTCCGGCTCCGACGACGCGGCGCCGACCGAAACGATCGACATCGCACGCTGATGGGACGCCCGCGTCGCCGGGGGCGTCCTTCCCCGGCATGGCGCCGTTCTGCATCGCCTTTCTCCTCGTTCGCGGGGTCCTCGAAGCGAGCGGCGCCGTCGACGGCGCCTGCGTCGTCTGCGGATTCGTCGTCGCGATCTGGGCGGCCGCCGCGGTGCGCCTCCGCATCTCCCCGGCTCTTCTGCGGGACGTCGCATGCGGCGTCCTGCTCGCGCTGATCCTGCCCGCCCCGAACCCGATCGATCCTCCCGCCCGCTCGACCTTCGGACCCACCCGACTCGAAGGCGTCGTCGAGGGCACCGCGGTCGAACGCGACGACGGGATCCGATTTCGCCTTCGAGGCGGGCCGAACATCGTCGTCGAACACTCGCACGCCGCTCCCTTCCCCGGCACGCGCATTCAGGTCGTCGGCGTGACGACGTCTTCCGGACGCACGCTCGTCTGCAAAGCGCCCCAAGCCGTCGAAACGTTGGAAATTCCCTCTCCTCTCGATCCTTCCGTGCTCTTGGAACGTCTGCGACGGGCGATCCGCGACCGCATCCGCTCCGGTGTCGACGGGCCGACGGGCGACTTCCTGTGCGCCCTCACGCTCGGAGATCGCTCCCTCGACGACGACGTCCGCGACGATTGCGCCCGCACCGGGATCCTGCACTTGATCGCCGTCAGCGGATCGCATCTCGGATTCGTCGCGGCGGGTTTGGCCTTCGTCGTCCGCGCCCCGGGCCCCCTCGCGGGACTCCTCGCCGTCTACGCCGCCCTGACGGGGTTTCAGGCACCCGTCTTGCGCAGCCTGATCCTCGCCCTCGCCGATCTCCTCGCGCGCGCGTCGGGGCGGCGCATGCGTCCGATGCCGTGGATGCTCCTGTCGGCGACCGTGGTCGTCATCCTCGTTCCGGGTGCGCTCGAGGACCCGGGGTTCCAACTCTCGTGGTGCGCCTTCGCGGCACTTCCGGAAGGTGGAAACGGCCTGCGTGCCGCGGTCGTCGCGGGACTCAGGGCGTCGGTCGCCACGTTGCCCGTCGTCGTGTGGCATTTCTCCGCGATCCCGCTGTTCGGAATTCCCGCCACGCTTCTTCTCGCTCCCGTCATCCCCGTACTGCTCGGACTCGGCTTTCTGATGGCGCTGTTTCCCGACAGCCCGCTGTTCGTTCCCCTCGCGTCGACGGCGACGTCGCTCGTTCTCGCGATCGCGGACGCCGCAGCCTCGGTGCCCGGTGCGGTGATGGACGTCGCACGCCCCCACCCGTGGGCTCCGCCGCTTCTTCTCGCCGCACTCGCGGGCGCGGTCTTCATCCCGACGCCCCATCGTGTGCGACGTTTTCTCTGGATCCCGTGCGTCGTCCTTCAGTTCGTTCCGGCGGGCGCCGTCGACGGCATCCATGCGATTCCCGCCGGGCGCGGATCGTGCGCCCTCGTTTCCGCGGGAGGGGCTACCGTTCTCGTCGACACGGGCCCTCCCGAATCCGACGTCGTGCGCGAACTGTTGCGCCGGGGAATCCGACGTCTCGACACCGTCGTCGTGACGCATGCGGACGTCGACCACTCGGGCAATCTCGACGCCGTTCTGCGTACCTTTCGTCCACGCACCCTCGTGACCCCGCCGTCCGCGACGGCCCTTGCGCCGACGGCAGACGGTGTCGTCGCGGGCGACGTGCTCGACGTCGGCCCGATCCGTATCGACGTGATCGGACCACCGCGCCGCGACGCTCCGAAGAGTGCGAACGAATCGTGCATCGTGGCGGTCGTTCGCGTCGGAAGTCTCGTCGCGTTGTTCACGGGAGACGCCGAAGACGAAGGACTGAGGGCGGCGCTTCCGGGAGTGCCGCCTTTCGTCGACGTGCTGTTTCTTCCCCACCACGGATCGCGATGCGAAGCGCTTCCGGAAGTGCTCGAACGGACACGGATAGGGGTCGCCGTCGCGGCGGGGCGTCCGCGGGCGCTCGCGCCCGAGACCCGGATTCTCGTCGAAGGTTGGGGGATCCCGCTGATTCGCGTGGTTGCCGGGCGCGCTCCTCCTCCGCCCTTCGCGCCCCGTCGGGAACGTTCCGACGACCTCGAAACGACGGCGCCGGAGGCATTTCGACGACCGTCGGAAAACGACACGAAGGCCGCCCCTCGTCGAGGGAGCGGCCTTCGGGAACCGCCCGGAGGCGGTTGAAAGCGGCGATCAGCGCTTCGAGAACTGGAACGAGCGACGGGCGCCGGCGCGGCCGTACTTCTTACGTTCCTTCATGCGCGAGTCGCGCGTGAGGAAACCGTGCTCGCGCATGGCGGCTTCGAGAGTCGCGTCGAGGCCCATGAGGGCGCGCGCGAGACCCATCGTGATCGCGGCCGCCTGGCCGTTGAGACCACCGCCGATCGTGGTGACGAGGACGTCGTACTTCGACGCGCCCTCGATCGCACGGAGGGGGTTCAACGCGGCGTTGCGCATCTCGACGTCCGGGAAGTAGGCGTCGATCTCGCGGCCGTTGATGAGGAAGGTGCCCGTACCCGGGCGGACGCGGACGCGGGCGGTCGCCGTCTTACGGCGTCCGGTGCCCCACGTGTACTTGTTCGCTGTGGAAGTAGCCAAGAGTCGGGCTCCGATCAGACTTTCAGGGCCTCGGGCTTCTGGGCGCCGTGCGTGTGCGTCGGGCCGCGGAAGACCTTGAGTTTGGTGAACATCGCCTTCCCGAGCTTCGACTTCGGGAGCATGCGGCGCACGGCCAGTTCGATGATCTCTTCGGGATGCGTTTCGATCATCTCGTAGAAGGGCCGCGCCTTCAGGTTGCCGATGAAGCCGGTGTGGTGGCGGTAGACCTTTTGTTCGGCCTTGCGCCCGGTGACCCGGACCTTCTCCGCGTTCACGACGACAACGAAGTCGCCCGCGTCGGCGTGGGGAGTGTAGGTGGGCTTGTGCTTGCCCATGAGAATGGTCGCGACGCGGGTGGCGAGGCGGCCGAGGACCAGCCCCTCCGCATCCACAAGCACCCACTTGGCACCCGCGTGCCCGGGTTTCGCGAGAGTCGTCGTCGTCATTTGCGTTTCCGTCCGTGCTCGTCGGCCGCGCTCCACATGGAAGCGGCCCGTGACGAGGGCAGGAAACCTATCAGTTGCCGGGGGGCGGTTCAACGGCCCGAAGGCAGGGGGGCCGCAATAATCGCGCCCCGGTCGGAAACTTCGAAGCAACCCTCGGTGGAATCGGGACGTCGGGAGGTTCCGAGCCGGACGAGAATCCCCCCCGTTCCGGACCCCGGATCGGCCCCCGCAAACGGGGCGAAACGGCCCAAAAGAGCCCGGGTGGCGGCATCGATCCGGAACCCTTCAGCGCCCTCCGCGGGCAACAGATCCCGGCCCTCCACGCGAAGGGGCACGAAGCCCCCGTCTTTCAAGACGATGGCGGCCTCGACCGGCGCGGCGACGCCGATTCCGAATGGGTCCGGCACGCCTTCGACGGGCCGAAGGCGCCACCTGCCCGGCCCCGACGCCTCGACGGCCACGGGCGACGGCCCCACGCGATCGTCGCGCATGAGCACCTTCGCGTCCACACGGTCGAGCCAGACGTCGACGAGCGCCTCCCCCGTCGCGGACACGCGACGCGTCGGAGCGGGACGACCGGGGGATCGATACACCACCGTCGTTCCGCCGGAGGGCACGGGGATCACCGCCCGCTCGCCGCTCATCGACGCGAAGCTGCGGATCTGACGCGCGGCGGCGCGCCCGTCGGATCCGACCGACACGAGCGTCAACGACTGCGTGTAGATCTGATTGTCCTTGAGGAAGAAGCCGCGAAGCACCCAACGTCCGGCGAGCGCGGTCGCGACGATGATGAATCCGACGGAAGTCAAATAGACTCCGGTCGACTTCTTCGAATCGAGCGACACCGGAAGAAGGAACGCCGCGAGAAACGCGACGTGATAGGCGGCGAGGAAAAGCAGCAGTCGAGTCAGATCGATCGCCCGCCAATCCGGCGCGGCGAACAGCGTACGGATGGCCGGGTCGCCGAGCGCGGGCTTCGGGCGGAAGACGTCCGTCGGAGGTGGTCCACCCGGGACGAACTCGGTCGCTTTGATGCCCGCGGGAGCCGGCCCTCCGACCGACCAGACACGGAGGCCGAGAGTCGCCGCGTCGGACAGCCACGACGCCGTGGAAGTCGTCGGACGATCGTCGGTCGCGAGCACGAATCCGTCGGCGTGCGTCGGATGGATCGACGTCGCGGCGAGTCGGTCGGCGTCGACGACTTCGGCGCCCACCGCCACCGCGGCGGCCTCCGCGCGGCTCCCGCGGGCGACGAGCAGGATCGGGCGATCGGGGTTCGCGAGCGTGATGGGCAACGGGATCGAACGGGCCGACGAACCCGTCGTCTCCACGACGCATTCGGCTTCTCCCTCTTCGATCGCGACGAAAACGACGCGCTTCTCCCCCGTCGCGAACGCCCATGATTCGCCGCGTAGACGCACGACGCACGGGGCCCCCGCATTCTCGATTTCCAAGGGAATCGGCACTCCGACGCGGGTCCGCGAACCCGCGAGGGCGGAAATCGTCACGGGTTCCGACGGGCCGACGAAGTCCGCCGCCCGCGCCCCGGGGAGCAGCATCATTCCGATGCACCCGACGGTTGCCGCCGCGCGCGGACGAGCGAAAAGAAGGAGCCACGCGGCGACGGCGACCGACAGCGGAACGAGGTGGGCCTCGAATCCATGCATGCGCGCCGATGCGAGCACCATGACCGATGGAGACGCGAACGCGAGCAACGGAGACCACGGTTTCCCGAGCGACTCGAGGAATGCGACGTGAAGGGGCGCCGCGACACAAAGGGCCGCACCGACCGCCCCGCAGAGAACGGCGGCACGCGGACCGAGGAGACGCCGCAAATGCAGCATCAGCGCGCCGAGTGCGAGCGAAGCGGAAACGACCGCCGACACTCCCGTCCACGCGACGCCCGAAATCCACGCGGCGACCGCGAGGGGCAACACCGCGAATACGGTGGCGAGGAGAATCAGAGGCGCGAGCGGCGACAAGGCACGTCCGGGCTGCACCGCGAATCCCGTCGGGAGAACGAGGGCGGGCAGTCCCGCGATGAGCATGCCGTAGACGGCGAAGGCGTCCGCGCGCGAAAGTCCGGGGATGAGACTCCGTCCGGCGTCATCGGAAAGAAGCGGCGCACACGCCGCCGCGAGCGACGCCAACGCGAACCCGCCGACGAAACGCGTGATGGTCCGGTTGAGACCCGGGGCCTTGTCGGACCGATCCACGTTCACCCGTCCTTCTGGTAGGAACAGGTCTCCGTGGTGACGTCGACCCATTTCACGCCCTTGAGTCCGGGATACTTGTCGTCGACGAACCGCAACGAATTCAGTTTGTCGGCCACCGGGATTTCGATGGGGCCGAGTTCGGATCCGGGAGCGGACCCCCACTTCACTTCCGTCCCCGAGGCGAGTCGCAGCGTGATCTCGACGACGTCGCGACGTCCGACGTTCGACACGTCGATTTCGCAACCGCGCAAGAGGGGCGACGCGACATGATCCTGATGCGCGAACAACTCGCGCGCCACGGCGATGCCGTGCTGGATCGGCGCCGCCTGAAACCGTGATCCGGGCTTCGGAATCACCCCGGCGGCCTTCGGCGTGGCGCGAATGATGTAGAGCAAGCCTTGCGGCGTGCGATCCGGGGCGTCTTCGAGCACCGTGCCTTCACGGTCGAGCGTCAACGTGCGCGCGCGGACATCGAGTCGCGCGAGCGGTCGCCGCAAGGTCAAGTCCGCTTCGATGAAATTCGGATACCTCCGACGCACGGCGTCGACCTTGCCGACCCAAGGATGGCCTTCGAGCGCCTCGCGCAATTCGACGTCGAGCAGAGGATCGAGGATCGGACGCGCGGGCAACCCGCGACAACGTTGGCGCAGTTCGGACGCGATGCGCTCCGGAGCCCATTCGGGAAGATCTCCGAAGCGCACCGTCGACGGATCGACGCGGAAATGCGCCGACCGAAGCAAACGTACCTTGACGAGGTGAACGACGACT
>Ga0075471_10000802_pt1 | contig 19619 bp, 29 predicted proteins | sample DEB19_08_DNA_2_FD_74787 | JGI IMG/M metagenome (GOLD analysis project Ga0075471, IMG submission 74787) | Aqueous microbial communities from the Delaware River and Bay under freshwater to marine salinity gradient to study organic matter... | ecosystem: Environmental > Aquatic > Marine > Coastal ... | reverse complement strand
ACCGTCGTTGCCGGTACGCTCTACACCAGCGCGGCTGGCGTGGCGACGTTCACGATCGACCCGGGCGCGTACTATCTGTGGAGACAACTGAGTGGCTGGAACTTCAGCAACCCCACGGCGATCACGGTGACATGACGACATGCCAACATTCCTAGCCACATCCGCCGCGAGCGCGACATACGATTACTGCACGCTGGCGCAGGTCAAGGCGCGTGCGTCAATTCCAAGCGCGACAACCACTTACGATACGGTGATTGCAGCCTCCATCACGGCAGCGTCGCGCGTCATCGACGAGGACACCGGACGCATCTTCTACAGCGTGTCGGCGACGAAATATTACACACCTGACAACGCGCTGACCCTGTTCGTGCCGGACGATGTCCTGACCATCACGACGCTACAGACGGTTTCGTCGTCCGGATCGGGCACGCGTGTGTACGGGTTCACGTGGTCCGCGACCGACTACGACCTCGAACCAGCCGACGGTCCGCCATACACGAGGATCGTGGTCAACGACACTGGGCAGTACCAGTTCCCGACGCGCCGGAGGGGTGCACTGGTCACCGGGACCTTCGGGCACAACTCGACAGGGTCGTACCCTGACGCGATCAATGAGGCGTGCATCCGCATGGCGGCGCGCCTGTTCGAACGCAACAAGGCACCGCTTGGCGTGGTTGCCACCGACATGCTCACAACAACCCGCATCGCCAGCGCCGACAGTGAGTATTTGGCGTTGATCCGGCCGTACCGAAAAATGGACATGGTGGTGCAGGCGCAATGGTAGGGTTTTCAATCCGCGTGACAAACGCCGAGGAGATGCAACGCAAGGCGCGCGCGTCAGCCATCATGGCCGAACCAATCCGTACCGCGTTGAAGAAATCGGCGTATGTCGTTGAGGGGCAGGCAAAACGCAATGCGCCGGTTGATACCGGACGGCTGCGTGCATCGATCACGAATGCGGTGGACACATCCGACCTGCCACGGTTTGCCACGGTTGGCACGAACGTCATCTACGCGCGAGCCGTTCATGACGGGCGCAGACCAGGGTCACAACCACCAACCGCGGGCGAACTTGCGCTATGGGCGCGACGGCATGGCAACATCAATCCATACGCGGTTGCACGATCCATCAAGCGCCGTGGCACCAAACCGCGTCCGTTTCTCCGGACTGCCTTTGAGGAAAACCTTGGCCGTATTCGTGGGTTCTTTCAAGCAGCCGGGCGCGACATTGAGCGCCTGTGGAGCCAAGGCGCATGAGCCTTTCGACGGTGCGTGCCGGACTTGCGACACGGTTGGAAACAATCAGCGGACTCAACGTCTACAAGACCGTGCCGACCACACCACAAGTACCAGCGGTAATTATCCGCCCGACCGAGCATGACTACGACCTGTCGATGGCGAACGGGCAGGACGTGCAGCGGTACGACGTCACGCTTCTGGCGTCCACAGGTGGCAGTCCGTGGGACGTCTCGCAGGACTTGGTGGACACCTATCTGTCTCGGACGGGGTCCACAAGCATCAAGGCGGCCATCGAAAGCGACGGCACGCTGGGTGGCGCTGCATACGCCACGCGCGTCCTTTCGTGGCGCGATTACGGTACGCTTAGTTTTGGAGCCGTCGATTATTTCGGCGTGCGGTTTACCGTGGAGGTCTGGCCGACATGACGTGGCAAGCAACGACCGGCATCAATTGGCCGGACGGTAAAGGCGGAGAAGTCCGCGTCGAGGCAGGCGATGACGTGCCGGACAGCGTCGTGAACGAGAACGCCTGGCTGGTTGCCGAAGGGCATGTCATTGCGTCGGGGTGGACCGCAAGCGCTATCCCCGTCGTAGAGATTGCGCCGGAATCGTCATCCACGTCGGATGAGGCGGTGACGAATGGCTAGGATGCACGGCAAGGATGTCCGCGTGTATCTCGGTTACCGTGACGTGTCAACCGATCTCGCATCGGTGGATGTCACGGCAAATGCCGACACGCACGATGTCACGACGTTTGGCGCTGAATACGTGACATATGATCCCGGACTTGGATCGTGGGACGCGTCGGTTGATGGGTTCTACCAGACCAATTCAGGCGGATCGGTGACTTCCATCGAACGCCAGTTTGAGGCATTACTTGGATCAGACACCGCAGGCGCAAGTGTGCTGTCGATCTATGATGGCGATGCGGATGCGGTCGGGAATTTTGGCATCCTGTGCAGTGAGGCCATATTGACCAAACATGCACAGCCGATCACGGTTGCTGACATTGTCAAAATCAACGGCACGTTGCAAGGCAACGGGCGGGCCGGGCTGAACGGTGTACTGTTGCACGTGCTCGGTGCCGATAGCACAAGCACCAACGGTACGAGCGTCGACAACGCCGCATCATCCGCCAACGGAGGACGGTCCAACCTGCATGTCACCGCGGTAACCGGCACTGGTGGAACGGTGAAAATCCAGCACTCGACGAACAACTCCACGTGGGTGGACCTCGTGACCTTCACGGCGTCCACGGCTGCATCGTGCCAGACATTGACAGTCACCGGTACGGTGAACCGCTACTTGCGAGCAATATCGACTATCAACAGCACGTCCTCGGTCACGTTTGTGGCCGGGTTCGCCAGGTTCTAAGGAGGCACGACGACCATGGCACGCGTTCACGGCAAGGACATCTCATCAATAAACATCGACAACAGTGCTGGATCACCGGCTGATTTCAAGGCGGAAACCGTCAGCCTTGATTTCAGTGTATCTTCAGCGACGCACGACACCACGACCATTGGTGACCAGTGGATGGAGTTCACGTCGGGCCTGAAGGGTGGCGACGATGTCACACACGAGTTCATGTACAACAACACCAACACGACGGGCATATGGACGGTGTACACCGGACGTCTCGGGATCAGCGGCACGCTTGATTTCACGGATGGCACGCGTACCGTCAGCATGGAGACCATCGTCACCAAACTGTCCCTGCCGATTGCGGTAGGCGACATGATCAAGGCCACTGCAACCCACAAGATCACGGGAACGGTGACGTTCTCCTAACACTGCCACAGGGGGGGCAACAATGGCAGGACGCAAACGCGACACCTTGACGGTGGCGCTGAACGCTGATCTTCAAGGCTTTACGGTCGACATCGACCCGCAAGCATTGACAATGGGAATGATTGAGGACTTGCAAGGTGGCACCGCAACCAGCATGCTCGACGCGGTGTCATCATGCGTGGTTGGCGGCACCCTAACGGGTGGAACTGACCGAGCCGGGTTGAGACGTTTGACGCCAGGGCAGTTTGCCGCAGTCTGCGAAGGCATTGCGGGGTGCCTCGCGGTCCCAAAAAAAGCCTGACCGAGTTTGGGAAGTGGCTGGTCGATATGCCGAACGCATGCGATCGCGAGACGATTTCGGTGTATCACCGGGCGGTAATCGCGACCACATTTCCGGCTTACACGCTGGAGACGGCACGTCAGGCAAATGCACGCGACGTGTTCTGGGCAATCGAACTCCTGGACGCGGCACGCAAACTGAAAGGCTGACATGGCGACAACCGCGGAACTAAACGTCAGGATAACCGCCGAGGATGAGTTCAGCGGGCCATTGGACCGGCTGCACAAAGGTCTTGGCGGTTTGTCTGGTGCGTTGTCCGCGCCGATGGCAGCCATAAAGGGCATCGGGTCCGCGTTGTCCGGCATCGGCCTGGCGGCGCAAGGCGCAAGTGCTATCGGCGAAGGTGCCGTTGGACTTGCGAACGCGTTCGGTTTTGGCCTAGCCAAGGAACTTGAGGACACGCGCACCAAGATGGTGGCGTTCGCGGGTTCGGCAGCCGCGGCTGATGACATTCTGGCCCAAGTGCGAACTGAAGCCAACCAGACGCCGTTCGCTTTCAAGGAAATGGCTGACGCCACCGCGGCGCTTTTACCAGCGTCCAAAGCCGCTGGCGTCGGATTGATGGACGTGATCAAGCAGGCGGAAGTGCTTGCAGCACTCAATCCGTCCGAAGGTTTGACCGGTGCGGCATTCAGCCTGCGTGAGGCACTTTCTGGCGATTTCGCCTCCATCGTGGAACGGTTCAATCTGCCACGCGAGCGACTCAAGGCACTCAAGGAAGAAGGCGTACCGGCGCTTGAGGCCGTGCGTATCGCCATGGCCGAGATGGGCGTTGACGCCAGCCTCGTGGCCGGTATGGCAAACACGCTTGGTGGTCGTTGGTCGACATTCAATGACACGCTCGATAGCATTCGCCTGAACGCGGCACAACCGATTTTCGATCAATTGTCTTCTTCCCTTGACGTGCTTGCCGGTGTCGTTGGAAACAACCAGGAAGGTTTTACGAGCCTTGCATCCATTGTTGGTGGATCGGTTGCAGAAGCAATCAAGTCGGTAACCGGTTTTATCGTCATGGTGCAAAACATCAGCACCGAGCACGGATTGTCAACCTTCGAGGCAATCATTACCGCCTTGGAAATCCGCATCGGCGAGGTGTTTGGCCCGACTGCCGAGGCCATTTTCCACACTTTTGTCGACGCCATCAAGGCAATCAGCACTGCCATTCAGGAGGTGCAGGCTTTTTTTGATTCAGGTTCAGCGGCTTCGGAAATCCTCAAGGCAGTCATTGTTGGGGCGACAGCGGCATTTGTCGCGTATCAGGTTGCAGTCACCTTGGCTGCAACGTACACCGCAATAATGGAAGGCGCCACGATTGCGATGACCGCCGCACAGACGGCGCTCAATTTCGTGCTGACGATGAATCCGATTGGCATCGTCGTTTTGGCGTTGGTGGCGTTGGCAGCCGCACTGGTGTACGCCTACGAAACAAACGAGACATTTCGCAACGCGGTGAACGGCGCGTGGGACATGTTGAAGACCGCGGTCACCTCTGCCGTTGAGTGGATCACAACGAGTTTCAACACCGTCATGGAGTTTGTGAAAGGCTTGCCTGCCTCGTTCATGGTAGCAGCCACCAGTGTGGGCACTGCAATCATTGACGGCATCAAAAACGGTGTGTCCAACGCAATGAGCGGATTGCGCGACATGGTGCGCAACGCCGCAAACGATGCTTTGAACGCTGCCAAGGCTGCACTTGGCGTGCATTCGCCGTCGACGGAGTTCGAGATTGTCGGACGCGCCATCGGTGATGGCATGACGCTTGGTGTTGACCGATCACGACCGGCAGTCAGCAACGCAGTTGCCAATCTTGTGGACGTGCCTCGAATAGCAACACCCGGCAATGGCGGACCCATTGCCGCATCGAGTGGAATGCCTGGAGCGGGTGCAGCCGCATCCGATGACGGGCGACCAGTCATCATCCAACTGGACGGACAAATCATCGCCCGCACGACGTGGTCGTACCTCAAGCGCCAGAACCTCGTCGGTTCGAACCTAGGATTTGTGTAATGGCATTGACAACAACCGGCGCACCGTTCAGTCTGAACGTACCAGGCTTGTCCAGTGATCTTGCGGATTTGTTCGGCTCGTACCTTGTTCCGAACATGTCCGCAATTAACACCTACGCGGCGCACAAATCAACCGCGCAGACATTTACGGCGTTGCAGACGTTTTCGAGCGGCCTCAATGTGACCTCTGGCAACGTCGGCATTGGGACCACGAGTCCGCTTTCAACCCTGCACGTTGTCAAGGATGCCGGAGCCACTCTACGGGTCACCACCCAGACTGGTGCTGGTGGGGGCAACAGTTCCATCCTGATGGGAAATCAGGATTCAGGTGGAGCAAACAAGCCATTCATATTGAGATCAATAAATGCGGGATTGTATCTAGGAACTGGAGATAGTTGGTCATCAGAAACCGGGGGCACATTAACAACCCGAATGATCATTGACTCCGCTGGCGCTGTCGGCATTGGGACCACGAGTCCGGGGTACCAACTGACGCTAAGCACCGACTCGGCAGCCAAGCCAACCTCCAACACGTGGACGATCAGTTCCGACGCACGAGTCAAGGAAATTGTCGGCCCGTACACGCGTGGTGTTGCGGACATCGTGGCATTGCAGCCGAAGCGATACCGGCTCAACGGTGCATTCGGATCGGTTGATGATGGCCGGGTTCACGTCTCCGTGATTGCACAGGAGGCGCAGGCAACATGGCCCGAGATGATCGGAACCTACGATCACACGGACAAGGATGCGGATGATGTTGAGACGGTGACGGAACTCCTGAACCTCAATACGAATGAGTTGCAGTGGGCCTTGGTGAATGCCATCAAGGAACTGGCGCAGCGGGTGGAGGCACTGGAGCGATGAGCGAAACCGTTGCGATTCCGGCTGCATTGATTGATGCGTTAGTACAGATTGCGCTGCGCACCGAGACGGGCGCAGCGCTTGTACATGGGTATCGGCTTGCGGTGCCTGCGGTTGCACCGGAACGTGGTCAGGTCGCAATCGTTGTGAGCGCCGAGGCAACCATGAAGGTCGTTTCACTTGGGGCGATGGGGTAGCCGGTCGTGGTTAAAGCAACGTACACCGTGGAACTGGCGACCGCAAACGGGGCAAATCCTGTGACTTGGTCGGACATCACGGCATACGTGCAATCAATCGCCATTACGCGCGGACGCGATGATGTGCTCTCGCAGGTGCAGACCGGCACCGCGCGGGTAACGCTGATCAACGAGGACGGGCGGTTCTCGCCGGGATACACCTCGTCACCTTTGTACGGGCACGTGGCGACAATGCGCGCGGTTCGGGTCACCGCGGCTCGTTACACCTTTGCGGAATTGGCTGCGCTGACATTCGCGCAACTGGCGATGCTTTCTTTTGAGGATCTTGCAACTCATTCCCTCTACTACGGGTACATCCAATCCATCACGCCGGTGCCGACGCCGAACGTTCGCACCTGCACGCTCGACCTCGCCGACGGGTTCGCGTGGCTGGACCTTGCGGTAACGACGCCGACGTACACGCTCGTGCCGACCGGCACCAGCATCGGCGTGGCGCTGGACAGCGCATCGTGGCCTGCCGGGCTGCGCGACCTCGCAACGGGTCAATCGACGATAACGCCGTCGTACACCGATCAATCGGTGCTGTCGCAGATCCAAGGCATCGGCATCGACAACGAGGCGGGGTTGGTTTACATGTCCGGCGCGGGCAACGTCGTCTTCCAGGATCGGCACACGCGCCTGAAAACGCCGTACACGGTCAGCCAGGGGACGTTCACGGACACCGACGCGCTGGTGGACGTGTCAGCCGAGCGGCCCGTGCGTGACATCGCCAACGAAGTGAAGGTCACGCACGCGACCGGCAGCGTCACCGCAACGGACGCCACATCGCAGGCCGCAAAAGGTCCGCGCCGGTTGGCAATCAACGCCGGGTTCCTGGACGCATCGACGGCCGCGGACCGCGCATCGTGGACGCTCTCAACCAAAAAGGATGAACAGGACCGGCCCGTCATCGGCATCGTCGGCAATGCGTCGGCGACGCTGATGACGCAGGTGCTGGCGCGTGACCTGTCCGACCGCGTCACCATCACGGATGCCGGGGCAAAGACTGGCATCAACGCAGCATTCCACATCGAGCGCATCGAACATTCGATATCGAACGGTGGCACACTCCATACCGTCCGGTGGCAATTGTCACCGGCTGACGGTGCCGGGTTCTGGGCGCTTGACGTCTCGGCGCTCGACACATCCACGCGGCTTGCGTATTAGGGGATAATGGATCATGGCATGGGCAACACCGACGACGCGGTCCACTGGCTACGTCGTCACCGCAAGCAACTGGAACGAGATCGTCAACGACCTACGGTACCTCAAAGGTCTTGACGGTGCGGTCGCAATCGAGAATGCGATCACGCTGACGCAGATCGCGTCACCAGGCGCATCGGCAGCGGGCACCGTGACACTGTACGCAAAAACCGACGGAAGCGTGGTCAAAGTCGATTCCACGGGATCGGAGTCTGCGCTCGGTGGTGGGTACAGCCGACTATTCATGCTGATGGGAGGCTGACATGGCCGAATTACCAAAGCGCCTGGGCACGACCACGGCGACAAGCGCAACCAACGTGTGTGACAACGGCGCGACGGCGTCAACCTATACCGTCGTGTCGTCGATCGTGATCGCGAACACGTCGAGTACGTCCTATACGTACAACGTCAGCACGTCAGCGACGTCCGCCACGCACGGGGCATACATCGCGTCCGGGGCCACGATTGCGGGAAACGACAGCGTGATCCTTGTGGCCGGGGTGTGCCTCGATCCGACCAACCGGTACCTCGTGGCGCATGCCAGCAACGCAGCCGTACACATCACGGCGTACGGGGTGACCGGGCCGTGAGTGTGGTGACGGCGAGTGGGTCCAACATCACCGGCGCAAAGCGTCGCGTGCTGCCGAAGGTCGGTTCCGGCGGATCGGCGAGCGGATTGACCTACGGTGGAGTGTCGTACGACGTATACACGTTCACGTCTACCGGATCGTTGACGCTGTCACAAACGGTGACGTGCCGCGCGCTGATCGTCGGAGGCGGCGGAGGTGGCGGTGCATATGCCGGTGGCGGCGCTGGTGGTGGCGGGTTCATCGACGGGTACGTGACGCTCGTTTCCGGCGTGTCCATGACTGTCACGATTGGTGGTGGTGGCACTGGTGGGCTGTACAACACGGACGCAACCTCCGGTAGTGCCACAACGCTGGGGTCGCTGAGTGCGACTGGCGGGGGGCGTGGTGCCAGGGCGCTTGGTGGCGCAGCCGGGTCCGGTGGTTCAGGGGGCGGCGGAGGAGGGTCCAACGGTGCAGGCGCATGGGTTGCCGGTGGCACCGGGACCGTTGCGGGCAGCGTGTTTCTTGATCGGCTTGGATACGACGGCGGTGCGGGTAACACGGGCGGCGGAGGTGGTGGTGGCGGAGGTGGCGGTGCCAGTGCGGTTGGGACAACGCCGACCGGCGGCGCTGGTGGCAACGGTGGCAATGGCACGTCGTGGTTGCCGAACGCGACGACGTACGCAGGCGGAGGTGGTGGCGGAATTGGCACCAGCGGCGGTGGAACTGCGGGGTCCGGCGGAGGTGGCGCAGGCGCGGTGCTGAACGCATCCGGTGGCGCTGGCGGCGCAAACACCGGCGGTGGCGGTGGCGGAACCTACCATTACACGTCCACGGGTGGGTATGGTGGCGGCGCGGGTGGTTCCGGCATCGTGATCATCCTCGTCCCGAGGGGCATTTGAGATGGCACATTACGCGGAAATCGACGCAACCGGCACCGTCCTGCGCGTCCTTGTGGTCGCTAACGAGGTGACACACGCCACGCCGGATGGGTCGGAGGATGAGGCGCTCGGGGCTACCTTTTTGTCCGACCTGCTCGGCGGGACGTGGGTGCAGACCTCGTACAACGGCAGGCGACGTGGACGGTATGCCGGGATCGGCTACACGTACGACGCGGTGCGGGATGAGTTCGTGCCACCTGGGTGGTCGCTGATCGACGGCGTGTGGACGCCGCCACCCGACCCGGAGCCGGTCCCGTGATCCGCGTCATGATCGGCGCGATCCTCATGTGGATCGTCATCGCGATGATTGGACATTCCATCGAGGCGAGCCGTGGCGACCATCGCTGAGACGTGGGTCAAGGCGGGCGGGTCCCGGACGGGTCTCCACGAACTGATGCTCATCGCCAGACGCCACTGCACGAATGCGCAACGGTTCGCGACGCTGACGATGGCGGTGCAGGGGTGCGGGTGCAGCCTGCACGCGTACGTGCGGTCAGAACCGGGCCTGTACCGGCTGGCGCACGTCGAGCGCAACCGTGACGCGTACGTGTCCGCGGAATGGGACCTGTGGTCCAAGGAGGACGAACGTGTTTCCGCAGATTGACGCCACCGAGCACAATCCGACGATGGGTGGATGGGGGTATCTCGACGACAACGGTGCGGGGTGCTTCCATCCAGGCATCGATTTCAACAGCGGCGGGGGCGGGAATGCCGACTGCGGTGCGCCCGTGGTCGCGATCACGGCGCAAACGCTCGTGGCGCACGTGATCGACACGACGGGGTTCGGGTTGCATCAATGGTGGCGACTCGATGACGGGCCGTACGCGGGATGCTACGCGCATTACTGCCACCTGAGCGATGCGTTGTTCAGCGACATCGGAACGACGGCGACGCGTGGGCAGGTCATCGGAGCCGTCGGACGGTCCGGCGGATGGGAGTTCTGTCACCTGCATTTCGAGGTGTCCCGCGAGCAACCGCCACACTGGCGCTATTGGCCGAAGGGTCAGGCACGCGAGGCGGTGGCAGCGCAATATTACGACCCGATAGTTGTCGCGCACGCGTACGATGCGTGGGCGGAGACACGCCAGGAGGACGATGTGACACCGGAAATCAAGGCGATTGCTGACGCACTGGCGGAGACCGGCTACCCGGCGAGCGAGGTGCCGGACCTGATCCGCGCCGTGAAGGCGTGGTCCGCGAACAGCGCCAGCCTCGGGGCGTGGATCGAGGAGATCGGCGCGTTGAAGGCGCGGGTGGCCGAATTCGAAGCCGCAGCCACGCCGGCCGAGGCGTCCGCCGATGTTGCCTGAAAAGCCGGTGTGGACGTTCCGCGAAGGCGTGGGCGGCGTGATCGCGATCCTCGTGATCGGTGCGATCTGTTGGAGCGCGCTGTGGGATCAGTCTCAGAGCAGCCAGACCGCGCTCGTGGGCGCTGCGGGCGCTGTAACTGGGTGGTTGTTCCGCGGGTCCGGCCAGACGCCGAGCGGTAACGGCAACGGGTACACCAACGGGTCAGCCGGGTCGGGCGGTGGCGCAAGCACGCCGGGTGCGTGATAGACTACGCGGAACCGGGGAAACCCGGGAGGTGTCGCGACCCTGTTTGGTGCGACGCCACTGCGTTTGGGTCAACCACAATCTCGCAAACGCAAAACCGAATGCCCGTCCCACACGGCAACCCAACCCGTGGGACGGGCATCGGTGTACTTGGAGCCTGTCGATGGTGCAATCTGCGCTGTGGGTCGCATTCAGAGGCGTGCTCGCGTGCGTCAGTACCTTCCGGCGTCGTTGGCGACGGGTGATCGCAGCCACGACGATGGGGATCGCGATCGTCCGCGCGACGATCTGGATCGCGAAGGCGGTTGCCAGCGCGGGGACCGTGGACACCGCGCTGAACCTGATCGGCCTTGGCGAATACGTGAGGCCGTTTGAGCAAGGCGTTGACAATGTCATCGCGACCGTGGTCGCCATCATCCTGACCGTCACGCCGACCGGGTAACCGGCGTGCTCCCCCCGGCGCGTCGGTTGCGCGCGTCCCCCGCCTGGTGCCCGTCGGTGCGAAACACCGGCGGGCACCGCTCGTTTACAAGGTGGCGGTCTCTCCTGCCGCCGGTTCCCCTTCCAGTCCGTTCCAGTCCGGTCGCCCGCCCATTCGCGTCCCTTCCGCGGGTGGGCGGGTTTTTGTTTGTCCGAACGGTTGACGTGGTTATAACCACGTGGTAGGATGACCGCGGAAAGGGGATCAACGTGGACACACCACAGATCACGAGACGCGCGAAACTCGCACCGCGCATGGACCCGACGCGGTACACGCACTCCTACCGCGTCGAGGCGGTACCGCAGTACCGCGGGTTCACCGTCAACAAGGGTCGGCGCGAGGTGCACTACCTCGGGCTGATCCGGTGGGACCAGGAGGATCGCGAGCAGCGCAACACCGAGTGCAGGCAGGTGGCAAGCCTGACCGAGTCGGACGGGGTGTACACGATCAGCGTCGTGGGTCCGCTCACGGTGCGTGATTGGTCAGCCGCGAAACTCGCCAAGGCGCGCGCGTTCAACGGCGAGTGGCGCGACGTGTGGACGGGCGCTGCGGCTGATGGTGTCACGTTGATGGAGGCGGTGACGCGGTTGCGGGCGCTGCGTGACGCGATGCAGGAGGATGCCGACGCGTACAGGAGGGGACTGTGACGATCCAATGGACGGTGCGCCGGTTGGGGCCGCACCCAGCGAACCAGATCGCGCGTGAGCACATGCTCGGGCTTGTTGAGGCTGACGACGTCGAGGCGGCGGAACGTGCCATCCTTGAAGCGCCCGGGGTGACGCTGTATCCGGGGCAGACGCTGTTTTTCCAACGCATCCATGCGAACCGCAAAGCGCCGAGGCGGCTGGAACGTGCGCTGAATGCAAACAGGATGCGCGAACGGCTCGTGGACGGGTACGACGCGTGGATCGTGTCGCAAGGGCAGTCGCGGTTTTGGGCTTTGCACCCGACACAGCGGATGAGCGATTACCGTGAGGCTGCAGCCGCAGCGAAACAACGACGGGCCGAGAACGACACGTGGTTGCGCGGACACACGGCGTGGCTGTTGCGTCAGCGTGATACCGGGAAACTCATCTACGTGGTTGCCAACGGCGTGTGGCGGACGCTGACGGACGATGGGCACGAGTTCGCGCGGTGGTTGTGCGGACCGTACCGCGACGGTGCACGTCCGGACCTGAGGTGCGGTGCGCCCGATGCGCATGGGGCAGGGTGGGCACCGCTCCGTGACCGGTCGTACGACGCGGTGGCGATTGCCAGGCGCGTCGGTGAGGATCGCGTCAAGGTCATCATCCTCGGACTTGGGGAGCGGTGGTACGACAACGACGCGGAACCGGCGTCCGAGGTTATCCAGCGACCCGTGTTCGACTCGCTCGGTCGCAAGATCGCCAACGGGCGGATGCATTAGACGAGTTTTGGTGTCGAAGCCTTGACGTGGTTATAACCACGTGGCACAATAAACATCGGCGGTGGCATGCAAAGCCACGAAAGGGGGAACAGTGGAAATCGAGATCACGTACACACCGGCGCTGATCGGCGTCGGTGCCGAGGTCGGGGACGATGTGGACGCATCCTGCGATGCGTTCGAGGTGCAGGTGCACCGGGAAGTCACCGCGTCGTACCCGGACGCTGACGTGACGGTGACGCGCGATCACGGGCACCTTGCGGACCTGTCCGTCGTCACCCACGGTGTCGAGGATCGTCCAGGCGTGCTCACGGTGCGTCAGGCGGTGTGGTCGGACGTGTGGGACCTGATCGGCCCGTACGGGCGCTACCGTCGTCCCGTCCGCGGTGCGACGGCCGAGGCGTCGGCCACGGTGGTGGCCAAGGCGGGGAGCAAGCCGGACGTGTTCACGATCGTCGTGGACGATGGCTGCGGCGACAGCATGATCGAGGTCGATGAGGATGAGGTACGGGCGATCATGCGCTCGGGATTCGGAGTAATGGCATGAACGGGGATCTGATGAGCGATGTGATCACCGAGGTGTCGGTGCAAGGCGCGGTGACGACGGACGGGCGGTTGCGGTTCCGCTCACCGCTGGATGTCGAGGCGTGGGCGCACGACCACCTGGTCGCACGGCTGGCGTGGGAGTTCCTCATCGATGGGAACGAGAACGGTGTGTCAAGGGACACGGATGAGGCGCTGGAGCGGGTGCAAACCCGGTATATCCCGGAGGCGGTCCGGCGCACGATGCGTGGCCGGTTGTCGGACGGGCTGTACCTGACGTGGGCGGTGTACGGACTGGACGACGGACGGCAGGTCGAGTTCCTGGAGCGTGCGTGGCACGAACTGCGACGGTTGATCGCACGCGGTGACCGCTGATGCCTGACTTTGCGCGTGCCACGGTATGGCGCGGTCAGCCGGACGATGTGCGCGTCTCCGGCGAGACGATGAGGCAGGTTCGCCTGTCGCAGGGGCTGTCCATGGAGCGGCTGGCGAGGCGTGCGGACGTGTCGTATGCCACGATTGTTCGCGCCGAACGCGGGAGGGACAACCGCGAGGCGGCGCTGAGAAGGGAGACGGTCGAACGGATTGCAGGGGCGCTCGGGGTGGTCCCGGCGCTCCTGATCAGGCGTGGAAAGGGGACACGAAATGGGCGGAATCATGAACATCCGGGGAAGGCCGTACGCGACGGTGGCGCACCGGGCGGCCCAGGCGCACGGGGACTACATCCGGCCGTCGGGGATCGCGTCGACGGTGACGCGGTTCGTGACGCTGGGTGACTACCACATCGTCGTGGTGACGGTGCAGTTCACGGACGGACGGACGTTCGAGGGTAGCAGCGAAGTTACCCGCGGGTCCGGCGGTGGTGCGCAGGCGACGTCGCCGGTGGAGACGGCGGAGACCAGCGCGTACGGCAGGGCGCTTGCGATGGCGGGCTATTACGGCAGCGGCGACGGACTGGCGGGATACGAGGAGGTGCAGGGCAGCGAGTCACGCGCGACGGTGCGTGCGGTGCAGCCACGAGCGGTGACGACGGGTGTGAACGGTGCGGTGACGACCGCGAATGATGAGTTTTGAGGACACGATGAACATGGCATTTCGGAGACCACAACGGACGGCGGTACCCAGTTTCCAGCGCAGCGCGAACACCGGGGAGAAGGTCGACTACGAGATCGAGCGGCTGTGCGGGCACATCGAGGTGATCCAGATCTTTGCCGGGTCGAACCCTGACACGAGCAAGTGGGTTCAGGCACAGCGCGACAAGGACTGCCGGGACTGTTACCAGGCGAAGATGGTCGAGGCGGATCAGGCGAGCGTTGACGCCGGGAAGCGTGTCGCATTGGAGGGCGGACCGAAGCAGGTGCCGTGGGCGCAGTCGGTGCGCCAGTCGCGGGCATCCGAGATGCGGACGTGGCTCGAAAGCGTCACGGCTGTCGGTGCGGGAGCCGTCAAGGCGGGGCGGTTGTCCAAGGCGGACTATGATGCGGGGATCGCGGACGTCCGCGCAGGGTTCACCGATCTCATGATGGGCGTCGAGTTCTCGGACGACGAGTACGACCACAGCGGTTACGCGAAGTGGTGGATCGACACGCGCAAGGACGCGCTGGACACGATCATCGCACGGCTTCTGCCGGACCGTGACATCCTCGGGACGGGCGTGTTTACGCGCCTGTCCGCGGATGGGTGGACGCCGGCGGAGGATGCGACGCTGCTCCCCGTTGAGGTCGAGCCCGAACCGGAACCCGAACCGGTACAACGGACCGCGACGCCATTGCCTGGCACCGCGCCCGAACCGTTCAACCCGCACGCGCGTGGGCGTGGCCGGGGACCGGTCAAGGTGGTCTCGGGTCCGGCGGCTGGGATGTGGCAGCGCGAGGCGGATGAGTTGGATCTGGAAGACGCGCCGTTCTGAGCGTGGCGGTGGTATGCTGATCTACCCAATGATGGGCGGGAACGTTCCCGCCCATCGTCATTGAACGGAGGGCACGGATGACATTCCGAACCTACAAAGAGATCGAAGGCGGTGGCCTGTCCCGCCCACAGGAGTGGATGGGGGTCACGTGGCAAAGCATGGCCGAGGCGCGCTGGGCGCGACTGTTGGCCGACCTTGGCACGACGGTGGTGCGCGGTCCGCGCATCATCCTTGCCGAACCCATCGTCCAGCACGACCGATACGTCAGGCGCTGGTACCAGCCAGACGCGTGGTTGCCCGATCTCGGGTGGCACGTCGAGGTCAAGCCGGGACGGGTGACCGATGAAGAGGCGACCATCATCGCATCCGCCATCGAGGCGTCGGGACAACCGGTCCTCCTGCTTGACAAGGATGCGCCTGCGCAACGGTGCTACACGCTGGTGCATGGGTACCACGAAGTCGGCATGGCGATGATCGACGGGGTGGACCCGGCGCAACGGTCGTACGTCGATGTACGCGACGGTCGTGAATGTGGTCTGGCATGCACGTTCAGGTACTTGTGGTTGCCCGGCTTCCCTGCCATTCACGAACCACTTGCGGCGTGCAAGCCGGATCGGGAACCGGGCAAACTGTCCGACACCTTCATGCTTGAGGCGGGTCGGTTGCGCCTGTTGCCGTATGGCATTGATGTGCCAGACGACGATTGGTTCACGGACATGGCGCGGAACTTCGTGCGTCCGTTCGGCGGTGAGGCATGAACGCACGTGCATTGCCGCCACGGGAGTTGCCGGATAACATTGCGCACCTCGGCACCATGCGCAACTGGATTGCGTGGGAACGCGTCAAGGTTCTGAACGACGATGGCACCGTCAAGTTGAATGCCGACGGTACGCCGAAGATATCCAAAAAGCCGCGTACGGCGAGTGGCACACATAAGCGGTGCCATGAGGATTGCACTGGCGATGGTGGTTCCACGGGGACGAATGACACGTACATCAATACGTGGAGAACGTATGCCGAGGTCCGCACGGCGATTGACCGTCGACCCGGACTGGCGGGCATGGGTTTCGTGTTCCCGCTTGAAGGTGGCATGGTCGGCGTCGATCTGGATCACGTCATCGACGCTGACGGCGTCATGAGTCCCGAGGCTGACGCGATCATCGAGGAACTCGGCAGTTACGCCGAATGGTCGCCCTCCGGGACAGGTATTCACATCCTGTGCTTCGGGGCACTGCCGGAAGGTGGGCGCAAGCGTGGCAACGTCGAGATGTACGCGACCGGGCGGTACTTCACGTTCACCGGACGTGGCTACGGACGCTTTGGGGATCTTCCGATACGTGATGCGACGGCGGAACTCGCGGCCATACACGCGCGGGAGTTTGATGCGCCATCGCCGCAGGGCCGGTTGCCGACGGTTGCGAGCGATGACGTCGCGCCGTTCGATGCCGAACCGATGACGGACCCTGACCTGATGCGTCACATGTTCGCAGCGCGCAACGGTGAGGCCATCGAGCGCCTGTGGCAGGGCGACAACGGGGCGCATGGTGGCGACACTTCATCCGCGGACCTTGCGCTGTGCAACCATTTGGCGTTCTGGACGAATGGCGACCGGCTGCGGATGGACGCGATGTTCCGTGCGAGCCGACGCATGCGCGACAAATGGGACGAGCGCCACCACGCCGATGGACGCACCTACGGCCAGGGGACCATTGACCGCGCCATTGCCGGGACGTCAACCACGATTGGTCATCGTCGATCCGCAAGGACTGCGGTGGCGACTGCGACACGGTCTGGGGACAGCATCGGCGACCGCTTGCCGTTCACGGACCTCGGGAACGCCGAGAGGCTGGTGCGGGCACATGGCGACAACATCCGGTGGGTGACCGACTGGAAGGCGTGGATATGCTGGAACCATCAATACTGGGAACGTGACAACGATGGAGCGGTCCTGCGCCTGACGTTCGACGTCGTGCGTGACATTATCCTGGAGGGCGAGGACGAGGCAGTCGTCAAGTTTGCGGTTCGATCGGAGGCGCTCCAACGGATGGTGGCAGCCGTGGAACTGGCAAAGGCGCTTCCGGGCATCAGCATCCGGTCGGACATCCTGAACCAAGGGCGCGACACGCTCGTGGTGCGTGATGGCACGCTTGACCTTCGCACCGCCGAGGTGACACCTCACCGGCGCGAGGACATGATCACGACGGTTATCAAATGGGATGGGGAACTCGCGCACTTCGACCTCAATGCCGAATGCCCGGTCTTCATGCAGGCGCTTGCCACATGGCAGGCGGACCCGGAGGTGCGCGGGTACCTGCAACGGTTCGCGGGGTACGCGCTGACCGGCCACGTCCGTGAGCGTGCCATCGCGATTTTCTGGGGCACCGGTCGGAATGGCAAGTCCACGTTCGTTGAGGCGCTGAAACAGACGTTCGGCGACCATTCGCATCAGTCGTCCACGGACTTGATCATGCAACGACGGGGAACGGATGCAAGCGCAGCCTCACCCGAACTCGCGGCCTTGCAGGGGAAGCGCCTGGTCGTCATGGATGAAACGTCCGAAGGCGGGAAACTCGATGAGGCACGCGTCAAGTGGCTGACCGGCAACGACCGTCTGTCCGCGCGGAAACTGTACGGCGAGCCGTTCGAGTTCAACCCGACGCACACGATCCTGCTCACGACCAATCACCGGCCGGTGATCCGGTCGGGTGGCGAGGCAATCTGGGACCGTATCCATCAGGTGCCGTGGGAGACGCGGATCTCGGACGCCGATCTGGATCGCACCCTGCCGGACCGGCTGCATGCCGAACGCCCGGGCATCTTCACGTGGGCGGTGCTCGGCACCGGGTCGTGGTACGAACGGGGACTCGACCCGCCACCATCTGTCCAAAAAGCGACCGAGGAATATCGCGATTCCAGCGATTGGTTCGGCCTGTTTTTGGAGGATCGGTGCGTGCTTTTGGAAGGCCAGATGACGACCGCAAAGGATCTGCACCGTGCATACGATGCATGGGCGAAAGAATCGGAAGAACGGCTTCTATCGGTGATAACGCTTGGGCGCATCCTGTCCGAGCGCGGGTTCCGAAGCGCCAAGGACCGGCGCGGACGGCGTGGATGGGACGGCATCGGATTGACACCTCAGTGATGTCGGTTGCGCGTGCCTTTTTGGACAGATGGACAGATGGACAGATGTTCGGGAAAGTCCCCTTTGTGTGCGCGTGTGCGCGTGTGCGGGTGCGGGCGCGAATGGTTACTTTTCTGTATTTATCTGTCCAATCTGCCGTCAGATATGTAAAACATACAAGTTAACAGGGAAGAAAGGCAAAAAAAGGTGACGGCAGATGTGACGGCAGATGTGTTTTCATCTGTCCAAAAGCGCCGTCATCTGTCCAAAGACGACTGTGGGCAACCAACCGCAACCACTTGACAATGCGTCCGTTTAAGAGGGTGGAACGGGGGATACAATGACGGGATACTGGCTGGCGGTCGGGTTGGAAATGGCGATGCTGGGGATGCTCCTGGCCATCGCACTGTGGGCACTGTTCGATGCGGATCGCCTACGCGGACTGTGGATCACGGAACGGGAGCGACGGGTGACGGGATCACGCGAGTGCACCTGCGGGGCGTACCGCCGGTGCTGATCGACGATGTACGGGCGACGTTTGACACGCTGTACGAGGATCTCCAGGGTGAGGTCGCCGGACACGTGCAGCGCCTGATGAAGGGGCGCACGCTTGACGCGCTGTCCGCCGAGGATTGCGTGCAAACGGTCTGGACGAAAGTGTGGGCAAACCTACCGACCGTGGAGCGCAGACCCGGTCATGGACGCCACGACGGGCTGCGCTCGTGGGTGCACACGATCACGCGCAATACGGTGCTTGACCTTGCGTCGCGTGCATCGTACCGGCGTCACGTCAGCCTCGCACCGGACGGATGGCTGGACTACGGCACTGTCGATGCATCCGGCGATCCAAGGCGACTGGATCCGGGTTTTGAGGCGCTACCCTCAACCGACCCGCATGCACGCGCGGTCGGTAACGAGGTCGCGTCAATCGTTAACGAGGCACTCGGCATGATGACGGAGTACCAGGCGCGATGCGTCCGGGCGATGCTGGCGGGACTCAATAGCGTCGAGTCGGCGCAGCGCCAGGGCAAGACCGGCCGGGGCGTCCGTCACGCGCTGTTGCGAGGCCGGCGGACGTTCGAGGCCGTCGCGTCACAAAGGGGCTACGACTCATGCCATTGATCGACGGGTTCGGATTGCCTGCACGATTGGTCGTGTGGATCAGGGCGCAACCGTGCGGTGTCACGATGCAGGTGAGTTTGGAAGACGTGCTGGAAGAACTGCGGATCATCTACCCGCCACGTCCGGACCTCGGGTCGCCCGAGGAGTTGTGGGATGCCATCCGCCAGGCCGACGCGGAGGATGAGGCGCTCGGCAACGCGAACCAGTGGCGGTCGTTTGTCCTTGTCGCGTGGGCGTTCGAACCGGGCGACAGCGTCACGGGCGGCGTACCGCGGACAATCCGGTTCGTGTGCCCGCGGTCC
>Ga0075471_10000799_pt1 | contig 19645 bp, 34 predicted proteins | sample DEB19_08_DNA_2_FD_74787 | JGI IMG/M metagenome (GOLD analysis project Ga0075471, IMG submission 74787) | Aqueous microbial communities from the Delaware River and Bay under freshwater to marine salinity gradient to study organic matter... | ecosystem: Environmental > Aquatic > Marine > Coastal ... | reverse complement strand
GCGCCGATGAGCGCCCGGATCTGGACCAACAACGACGACGTTCCAATCTTCGATCATCAGGGTTTGGCCAACACGAATTTCTTCGGACACCTGTGCGTCGAGGCTGGCGGATCCGACATTTACACCGCAGACGGCGCGTGGATCGCCGGCGGCACAACGCTCTACTACACCGGCAGCCTCTCGACCTACCTCGGCGGCGGCGCGATCAACTACGGGACGCTCAAGCTGGTGACCGGCGCGGCGGCGACAAGCCCCTACGGCATCAGTGTCGGCCCGCCGATCTGGGCTGCACTGGAAAGCCCACGCATCAGCACAGGGCTGTTCGATGCCAACGGCAACAAGATGGTCGACTTCCTCACCACCGCCAACGCCGTCGCATATGTGGGATTCCAGAACAAGGTCAGCGGCGGCTCGCCCGTCATCTACGTCTACGGCCCGGCCACCAACGTCAATATGGAGCTGAAACCAAAAGGGCCGCTGGGCTGGGTCACCGTCAACGGTGAGGACATCGTCGGCGTCAACAAGACGCAAACCCTCACTGGCAAGACCATCGACCTGGCCGGAAATACGCTCACCGGCACCGTCGCCGAGTTCAACACCGCCCTATTGGATGGCGACTTTGCGACGGCGACCGACGTGGCCGGGAAGCTGACAGCACCAACGATCACGGCGACAAAGACGAGTGCTTACAGCGCGGCGGTCTCCGAGGTCGTCATGTGCAACGCCACATCGGCGGCCTTCACGGTCACGCTTCCGACTGGTGTCGCCGATAAGTCACGCGTCGTCGTCAAGAAGGTTGATTCGTCTACCAATGTGGTGACGGTCGCAACGTCCGGGTCCGACGTGTTCAACTCGTCCGGGTCTGGAATCACTACGCTCTCACTGGCTCTGATGAACCAGGCATTGACGGCGCAGTACCACGCTGCTGACGCGGTGTGGGTGGTCATCAACACCGACATCCCGCTGACGCAGACGGACGCACGCTATGTGACGCAAACCGGAGGCACGGTCACGTCGCCGAAAGTGCTGACGTCGATTAAGGATGCGGCCGGGTCTACGCTGATCGACTTCTCGCAGGCCACGCGCTCGGCGTCAAAGAACTACATCGGATTGAACAACGGGTCCGATGCCGGCGGTGCGCCGTACCTCTACGTCAGCGGCACGTCTACGACCGCGAATTTTGAACTCAAGCCGCTGGGGGCAAACGGTCGGGTGACCATTCTCGGTATCGAGGTATTCCCGCGCCAAAAGGTCAGCGTCACAACGGCAACCACACTCGGCGCTGTCGGCGACTACGTCGTGTTCATTGGCGTTGGCGGTGTGGTCACCCTGCCCACCGCGGTCAACAACACGTCCCGCTACATGCTGGTGAATGAATCCGGTTCGGCGGCAACGATTTCGACGACGTCATCGCAGACGATCAACGGGTCGACGACGCTCACCATTCCCGACGGAGAATCGCGGTCGGTCATCGCAAACCTGTCCGGCGCCTGGCGGACCGTATGACCTACGGCCTGCCCTCCGGAACAAACATCCCCTACGGGGCCGCCGGTTTCCCCGGCTGGGTCTATGCCCTCGGGAAAGCGTTCGGGCTGCAGGCGTCCACCTACCCCGATCACCAAGAGTCCGAACGCGCCGAGGCTGGTTTCGCGCCGAATCCGCAGCACCTCAACCGTGGCATTGACTGGGCCGGTTCAGTGCCAGACATGCAGCGGTTTGCCGAGTACCTGCTCAGCATTCGCAGCCACCTTGAGCAAGTGATCTGGCAGAACCCGAACACGTCGCAGCGGGTCGGCGTCGCTGGTGGCGATGACGTCACCACGGCCCCGTACTACGCCGACGACTACGCCAACCACACCGACCACGTCCATACCCGGCAGTCTCAGCAGATCCCGTTACCGGAAGGCGCGCCCATGCCTGACCCACGCCCAGATTTCAACGAGTACGCGTTGTGGAGCGGGAACAACCAGTCGCGCAACGGGATCAAGCCCGACCTGTGGATCATCCACACCCAGGAGGGCAACGGGAACGCCGACAGCCTCGCGCGCTGGCTCGGCGGCAATGTGCAGGCGTCGTATCACTACACGATCAGCCAGGCCGCCGATGGTGGCGTGACAGTTTGCGACGTCGTCGACACTGACCTGTCGTCATGGTCCGTTCTCAGCGCGAATAACCGCAGCATCAACCTTTGCTTTGCGGGCAGCTCGGCGGCCTGGACGCGCGAGCAATGGATGACGCAGAAACGCGCCATCGACGTAGCGGCATACCTCGCCGTGCAGGACTGCCGCAAGTACAGCATCCCGCTGACCGTCATCAGCCCGCCGTACAGCCAAGGGCGCGCCGGGATCACCGATCACGCCTACGTCACAAAGGTGCTCGGCGACGGCACGCACACCGACGTCGGCCGAAACTTCCCGTGGGACTACTTCAGCGAGCGGATCCAAGTCTGGGCTGGCGGCGGGCCGAAGCCCAAGCCGCCCGTCACGCCGGCGCCCATCTCCGACTCGGAACGGCTGCGCCTCATCTGGGAGCAGCTCATGGGACCGGGCGGCAAGGGCTGGCCACAACTCGGCGGCAAGTCGTTAGTCGACGCCGTTGCGGAGCTGCTGAAGCGATGAGGATCGGCGGCGCGTGGGTCGGCCTCGGCCTAGGCGACAGCAGCGAAGAAGTCCGAAAGCTGCGCGCGTTCATGCGCCGCAAGTTCTCATACGCCGCCGCGCTGACCGACTCGTCGCTCTACGACGCGCAGATGCGCGACGCCGTCGCCGAGATGCAGCGCCGCTACACCGCCGCCGGCCAGCTCGCCGCCGACGCCTACATCCCCGGCGTGCTCAACCTAGAGACCCGTTACGTCATGGGATACCTGCCGAGGCCGCCGAAGCCCGACGTCCGGCCGGTACTGCTGTCGGTCTGCGGTACCGGCGTGCCGTGGTGGGTCGGACCCGACGCAGACACCGCGCGCGCCGTAGGAGCCCGCTGGAAGTGGCAGCCGATCGGCTACCCGGCCGCTCCAGTGCCAATGGGGCCGAGTATCGCCGCTGGGCGCGCCGAACTGGTCAACCAGATCGAGCTTTGGCGGACGCGGATCGAGTCGGCAGGCTGCGCGCTCATCGGCTACAGCCAGGGAGCCATCGTGGTCAGCGAGACCTACCTACAGGACATCCGACCGGAGACCGGCCGGCTGCACTGGGCACTGCCGCACATCCGGGCCGCCGTCACCTTCGGCAACCCGTGCCGCGAGCGCGGCAAGGTCTGGCCCGACGCCGGCGGCAAACCATCCGCGCCCGGACGCGGCGGTGTCACGCCAGTGCTGATGGACAACACCCCGCCGTGGTGGCGCGACTACGCGCACGCGGGCGACCTGTACGCCGACTGCCCCGCCGACGAATCCGGCGAAGACCGCACGGCAATCTGGCAAGTCATCCGCGATGGCAACCTCACCCGCGGACCCGACTCGCTGGTGCGCCAGGTGCTCGAACTGACCGGCGCTGTGGATGCGTCATCCAGCGCAGAGGCCATCGGCGCCGTAAAGGCCATGCTGGACGCCCTCGTGTTCTTCGGCCGCCAGACCGGGCCTCATGTCAACTACTCGACGCGTGAGGCCGTCGACTACCTCATGGGAGCGGCATGACGACGATCCTCACCCTTGAACCGTTGGGCGGCAACCTATTCCCCGGCGGGACAATGAAACTCAACTTCGGCGGTGCCGGCCTGCCGTCGAACGCCTGGGAGGGCAACATCACGCGGGCCTGGCTAGGCCAGCCGAGTGGCACGGCGGTCAAGCGCGTCAAGCACCCGGCCGACCTGAGCCACTTCTCGATCACCGACGGCGTCGTGGCCCTTGACCGGATGATAAAGGCGACCGCGGGAAACGTGCTCATCGTCGCGCACAGCCAAGGGGCACAGGTCGCCTCCCGATGGATGCGGACGCTCGCCACCGACTCGGGCGCACCGAGTACGTCGCGCGTTCGGTTCCTGCTGTTCGGCAACCCGCTGCGCAAGTACGGCGGATTCGGCGTCGGCAACAAGGAATGCGACGGCACCACCGGACAGGCAACGCCGACGAGCCCGTGGACCGTGACCGACTACAAGCTGCAATACGACGGCTGGGCGGACAACCCGACGCGCTCGGGCATGTGGGCCGTCGCCAACGCGGTGCGCGATCGATACGGGATCAACGGCAACCGCGCCATCCATGCGCTCGGCTACCACACGGCCAACCTGGCGCATCCGCAACTCAAGACGTTCGCCGAGGGTACGACGACGTTCGCTATGGCACCGCACGCGCCGCTGCTTGCGGTGCCCCGATCGTGGATCGAACGCAGTTACACCCGGCCCGAAACCTCGGAGTGAACAGCATGACCTCGTTATGGACAGACAAGCAATGGTGGCTTGACTCGCTCTGGCGTTCACTGCGCACGTTCTGCCAGACCCTCGCTGGACTGCTCGTTGCGTTCTTCATGCCGCGGCTCGCGAAGCTGCAATCCGGACAGGCCATCGAACTCGGCGACCTGGGCGGCTGGAATCTCTGGCTGACGTTCATCCTCGCCGCCGCGGTAGCCGCGCTGATCTCACTACTGCAGTCCATTGATCGGGGCCGCGAGGCCGTGAAGGTGGCGAGCGCAACCACCGCGCCGCCTGTCGTCGTCGCGCCGGTGACCGTTGGCGACGCCGAGCCAGTGCCGACCATCTCTGCGGAGGCGTACCCACTCCCGACTGTCATTGGCGACGCAGAATCGGGAACTACCGTCGTGACGCCGTTTGTCGGCGTCGTGAAGCCGTTCGCCGGCTGCGGACCCGACCTCCGCTGATGCGCTACAGCGCCGACGGAGGAGTCATCCCCGGCTGGGACGGCCACCTACCGAAGTCCAACACCGAGCTAGCAGGCCTGGTCATCCTCGGCCTGGTCGTCATGGTTCTCGCGCAGGCGGCGGCCGGCGGCTGGATCCTGCGCAGGCATATGGCCAACGACAACGACGCTCGCGCTGACCGGACCGAACTCAAAGAGACCGCCGCGGCGATCAAGGGGCAGGTCGTCAACGGGCACACCGAGCCGCTACGGGCAGACCTTGACCGCCTCAAGCAAGACATGGCCGCCATTCTCAAGCGGCTAGACCAGTGGGCGCCAACGATCGGCGTAGTCCGCGCTCTGACCGACGACGTCAAAGGGCTCCGCGCCGACGTCGCCGAGGAGCGCGCGTCACGCCGCGAGCTAGCCGCCGACGTCCGCGCCGACATGGCCCGCAACCGCGACGAGGTGACGGACTTGCACAGGAGGATTCGCGATGCGTCCAGCTGATCTCTGGTGGGCTCTGCTGCGCTTCATCATCCGCCGGATGCGCTAGGGCTGTCACGGTGACGATATGGGGCCGCGCCAGCGGATACCTGATCGGCGCGCGGCAAGTGCTTCTCGCGCATTTCGGCCGGCTCGCTGGTGGAAAAGGTCGCCATCGACGCGGTGATCGTCCAGCTCGATCTGCTCATCGCGGCGGTGCGCAAGCTGCACCACGAGGAAAGCCTGCGCGATGACTGAGAGCGACATCGTCAGCGCCGAGATACGCCTGCGCCGGATCATGCGCGCCGACGGCACCATGTCGTACACCGTCAGCTACACCGAGGGCGCTCAACCCGGCGAACTGTGGGAGCTGCTCCAGGCCGGGCAGATCGAGGTGCAGACCCTGTTTGCGCGCCACTACCGACGCCGCACTGACGACTAGACTCGGGAGACCCCCGGAACAGAACCGCCTCGCATCCTCACAAGGGATGCGAGGCGGTTTTATTTTTGTCGACCTAGCTAGGGAACTCCCGGCGCCACCGTTACCACTCTCCCATGGGTGCTGATAGTTACCGGCGTGCCGTCTGGCACCTGAACCTCTAAATGGGATCCGCATAGGCCCGCGAAAAGCAGCATCCCGGCGGTTAGGCCGATTGCGAGCCGAACGAAATATAATAACACTTAGGTAGTTCCCCCAATGGAATTTAACCCCATTCGTCACGGTACTACCGCATGTCGCCGTAATGCCATTTATGCTTTACCGAGCCACCTACGCAACGTCCTAGACCGGTCCACCCCAATCGCACGCGCAAGCTCGACCTCAGTGGCGCCATCCTGATACGCCAGTGCAGCAACCTGGCGGGCGGACTGCATCGCCGCCGCGAGATTCTGCCGCGCAGCCAGCAGCGATTGGCCCTCACTGGCCGGGCTGGTCTCGCCGAGGAGGTACTGCACCGTGGCTGTGAGTCTGGCGGTGTCGGCGTCGAAGTCGCTGCCGTCACAGTCGTCCCACACCTCAACAAAACGATCAAGCTGCTCGGCGCTGAGTTCGTCGAGCGCGGGACCGAGCCATGCCCGGATACTGTCGGCGTCTGGGTGAGTGTCAAGTGTGCTCATGTTGACTAGTATACACGTTCCTGTGGACATGTCAACGCAACTGCAGGAGATTTCGGTAGTTGATTTCATGCCAGGGCAGCAGCCGATACCGCCTCGGCGATCCATGCGCGCGCTGCCGCCCGCGACCCGTGTGGGTAGCACATCCGCTCCCACGACCTCCCGGTACCACGCTGCCACACATAGAACACGCTGCCGGTCCTGCGGATCCGGAAATCGTCGGCGGTAATCATGTCATCCATCATTACTCCCTCAGCGATTAAATGCAACGTCAGGTGTGGGTAACCACTTCTGACGTGCGCTAAACCCGCGCAGTGCGACACGCCGAATATGCCGAAGTGTCTTGACGAGTAAGGCGCTAAGCGACTAGAAAAGGCGTGTGCCGAACAATCCCGCAGTTGAGCGCGTAGCCGCCAACGTCCGAGCCGAACTGGCCCGCAAGGGGATCTCACAGACTGAACTGGCCGCAAAGCTCGACGTTTCGCAGCCGTTCATCAGTCGCCGACTGCTCGCCCGCGTCCCGTTCGACGTGGCCGAGCTGGCTGGAATCGCCGAGATCCTTGACATCCCCATGTCCGTGCTGGTGGCCGCCGAGGTCGCAGCATGAGCGCCGACCTGATGCCGTTCACCTACGGCGAGACCCCCGTGCGCGTCGTGATGATCGACGGCGAACCTTGGTTCGTCCTCGCCGACCTCTGCCGCGTGCTCAGCATTGCCAACGCTGCGAACGTCGCCGCCCGTTTGGCCGACGGAGACAAGGGTGTCCACCAGGCGGATACCCCTGGTGGACGCCAGAACGTCACCATCGTGTCCGAGGCGGGCATGTACGAGGTCGTCATCCGCTCCGACAAACCCGAAGCCGTCACGTTCCGCCGCTGGATCACCGGGACCGTGCTGCCCGAGATCCGCAAAACCGGCGGATACAACGCGGCACCCGCGCTCACCGGCCCCGAACTGGTCGCCGCCGCGCTCATCGAAGCGAACCGGATGCTCGAAGCGAAAGACGAGCGAATCGCCGAGCTGGAACCCAAAGCCGAGGTAGCCGACAAGCTGCTCAACGCCGAAGGTGACCTATCAGTCCGAGACGCGGCGCAATCCCTGACTCGCGCCGGTATCAAGGCCGGTCAGAACCGCCTGTTCGCGCTGCTAGAGAAGCACTACCGCTGGATCGCCCGCGCCGCCGACGGCCGCTACCGCGTCATGCAGGCCGCCATCGAAGCCGGATGGATGAGCGTCATTCCGCAATCGCACTACCACCCCAAAACCGGCGTACTGGTGATGGACCCGCCGCAACCGAGGGTGACCCCGAAAGGGTTGCAGCGCATCCTCACCGATCACGGGGCGATGTCGGCATGACCGCCGCCCTGATCTCATGCGCCTTGCTCGGAGCCTCGTGGCTGGCGCTGCGGATGCAGGAGGAAGGCCGCCGCATCGACTCCATGATCGCCTCTGTCCTTGATGAGGAGGAGCTGTGATCGCGCTCCTGATCGACGCCGTTACCGCCCTTGTGGTCATCGCTGACCGCATCTGCACACGCTTTACAGACCGCGCGACTCCCAGCAACTCCCCCCCGCTGGTTGACGTTGCGCCTGTCCCGCCGGGGTCACGCCAGCCAGCGCAGACCCCGGCGGGACACCCAGACGGGTTGCTCATTTCTGAGCTGCTCTTCGCCTCTGCCGGATACCTCCGCGACTACGCGCGACGGGTCACTGAGGACCGCGATTTCCATAAAGCGGTGTTTGACCGTCCTCGGGATGGCGAGAACCCCTCCCCGATCAGTTATTGCGCTGAGCAGCTATCTGACCTTGGCGCGCAGTTTGAAGCCGACGAAGTGACAACCCCGAACTGAAGCGGCGCCACCCGCTGCCACGGATGACGCCGAAACCCACTGGATAACCCAACGAAAGGAACGCAGTGAGCACGCCAAGCATACCGAGGGGCAACGTCGTCACGGCGCTGAACACCCTCGCCCGGGTCGCCTGGAACGAGCGCGACTACGCCGAGACGCTGGCCGCGTGGCACGCCGAGGGTGGGGAAGCGCACGCCGCACAGGCCATCGCCCTCACTGCGCCACGGATCGCCCCGGTGGTCGACATCCGTACGCGGCGGGTGATCGCGTGACCGACGCCGACTACACCGAGGCCGTTGTCGAGGTGTAGGCACAGGACAAGCACGCGACCCTTGTCGCCGAAATGCGGGAACTGGCAACTCGTCTGGAGAAGATCAGCGAGCTGTACCAGGACAGCAACCGCTACGCGCAGTACCGCCGCTGGTCCGCCTACGACCTCCGCTATGAGGCCGATTACCTTGAGGCCGTGGGCGCGCTCGGCACGTCCGGGCCATGGACCGCACCCGAGCCCACCGCCATGCCCGCCGCTGTCGAGTACATCGACAAGCTGCGGGAGAGTAACCGGCGGCTGATTGAACGCCTGGAAGCCACCGAGCAGCGCGCACTGGGTTATGCCGGTCGGATTGACGACCTCCGCGCCGAGTGTGACGCCGCGACCGCCCGCGCCGAGGCGGCAGAGGCCAAGCTGGCCATGTACGAAGAAGTGCCCGCGTACCGCATTGCCGCCGAACTCCGCGAGCAACTGGGCGCGCGAGACCGTGAGATCGCCGCGCTGCGCGAGACGCTGACCAACTCTGTCCGCCGCATCGACGAGGAATCTGACGACGCCGACAAGCTCCGCGAGCAACTGGCCGAGGCGCGAGCGCGATTGCAGGGCGAGGCCATCGCAGCGGGGAGCCTCGCTGAGCCGCTACGGATCGCCAGGGAGCGCGCCGAGGCCGCTGAATCCCGGCTTGCCGAGGTGGAGGCCGAACGGGACAAGGCGCTCCGGATAGTGCAGGACGTGATGCCCGACTTCGCCGTCATGTGGGCCGACGTAATCGCAAACGCAGATAGATGGGTCGCCGCATGGAGGGCGAACCTGGCCAACATCGGGGAGAACAAGTGAGCACACTCAACTACCCCGGCGACTGCACACGGTTCGACGCCGGGCGCATCCTCGGCCCGGACCTGTTCGGTGCGTTCTACCGGCCGACCTCGGCCGCCTTCGACGCCAGCGCCAACCGGACCGCGATCACCCTCAAGCCGATCCCGCCAGCTGAGTTGCAGGGCATCGTCGAGGCCGACCGGGCGCGCACGTTCGCCAAGCTGGACCAGATCGCCGGCATCGCCGAGCTGTTCGGGTCGGTGATCTGATGCCCCGCTACGACGTGCCGTGTTCGCGCTGCCAGAAGGTGATTCAGCGCAGCTCCAACAAGATCGGCAAGCCGCCGCTGTGTATGGGCTGCATGAAAGACGTTCGCCGCGAGCGCCTGGAAATGACCAAGTTGCGCAGGGCGATCGACTGGCAGGCTGTCGATTACGTCGTGCGCGGCGGAACGCTGCACGGCCTCACTTCGGCTGAAGTCCGCATGATCGCCCGCCAGGTGTCCGACAGGATGCTCGACGTCGGCGATAGCAGCAAGCACATCCCGCCGGGGAAGCTGACGGCGACGATGATGGGCGAGCGCGTCGGCATGTCCGAGACCGGAATGCAGGCCGTGTTTCGCCGACTGCCCGAGGCTGAGCGCCGCCGCTGCCCCGAATGCCGCGGCGATATGTGGGTGCTGGCCAACGGCGTCATCGAGGAACACGGCGACCGCTACCTGCAGGACTCATGCACCATGTCCGACCGGCTGGCCGACGGAACTGTGGCACTACAGCCGATGCCCCGCCGGCTGCTGCCCCGCCGGCTGCTGCTGCGCGGACTCGCACGGATGCGCCCCGACCTCTACCGCTGGCTGGTGGCGTCATGATGCTCATACTCGCTACCCGCGCAACGCTTCTCGTCGTCGGCTTCGTCGGCGCACTCGCACTACTACTGGACGTGCTGTCGAAGCTGCTCGCGACCGTCGACCACGTCGGCATGGGTGGCGCCGCGCTCGTCGTGGCATCGGTAATCGGTTGGCTCGTCTGCGACATCTTGGAGGGGCAGCGATGACCATCCCCGGGATATACCGGCCTGGGCAGCCTGGATTCATTGCACCCGGAAGCCCTGAGCACCGGACTCTAATCACGCCGTCGAAGGTCGCCGCCATCCTCGGCCTGTCACGCCGGGAATCGCCATACCGCCTGTGGCACAGGATGAAAGGCATTCTCGAAGGTGAGCCGGACCGCGACATCTTCGACGTTGGCCACGACTTCGAGCCGGCGCTTGCAGCCATGTGGCGCCGGCGTAACCCGGAATGGCAGCTGTCGCCGTCCGAGGTGCAGTACGTCGTCGACGAGTCTGACTTCGGCTATCCGGCCGCCGCCACCCTGGACCGCCGTGCCCGCCGCGGCCGCGCCCGCAAGGTCGTCGAGTTCAAGACCGCTCGGCGACTAGAGGACTGGGGCGACCTGTTCACCGACGAGGCCCCGGCCGACTACGTCGCGCAGATCACCGCGCAGATGTTCATCACCGGGCACACCGCGCACCCCGCGGAACTGGTCGTGATGGGGCCGTACTTCGAGGCGCACACCTACGTCATCCCGTTCGACGCAGAGGTGGCCGAGGTGATCCACCAGCGGTGCCGCGAGTTCTACGAGTCGCTGTCCGGCGACGAGCCGCCGGACCTCGACGACTCGGTCGCGACCTACGAGGCCGTGCGTGAGCTTCACCCGGACATCAACCCCGGCGAGATCGCACAGATCGAACACTGGGACGCGCTCAACGCGCTCGGCGCCGACGCCGACGCCAAGGCCGCAGACAAGGCGCTGCGAGCCGCGAAAACCGTGCTCCTCGACGCGATGGGCAACGCCCAAAGCGCCTACGTCGGCGACGTCAAGATCGCCGACCGCCGACGCTCCGGCAAGTCTGCCGTTGCGCTCTACCTCAACACCAACGCCCTAGATCAGCTCACCGCCGCCCGAGAGGACCAGCCCGCATGACCATCGACATCAGCACCGCCGCAACCGATCTTGAAGTGCTACCCGCCGCGCAGCCAATCCAGCCCGGCGCGCTCGGTCAACTCATGGCCCACGCGCAGGCGATGGCCACAGCGAAGCAGCTGGCCGATGCGCTGTGCGAGACCGAACTGGTACCGGCCACCTACCGGGGGAAGCCGGGCAACGGCGCCGCCGCCATCCTCTACGGCGCCGAGCTCGGCCTGAACCCGATCCAGTCGCTGCAGCAGATCTTCGTCGTCCATGGCGCCCCGGCAATCTACGCCCGCACCGCGGTGGCTCTGGTGAAGTCGCGGGCCGGGATCGTCGTCCAGACGGTGATGAGCACCGACGACTCTGTCACCGTCTCGGCTGCCGACCCGGTCACCGGGCAGGCCGAAACCGCGACATGGGACATCGCCCGCGCCGAACGCGCCGGCTACACCAGCAACAAGAAGTACCAGACCAACCCCCAAGAGATGCTCTACGCCAAGGCGGCGATGGAGGTGTGCCGCAAGATCGCGCCCGACGTGTTGCTGGGCATCCCGTACTCGCGGGAAGAACTGGAACTCGAAGCGCCCCAGCCGGAGCCGCGGAAGGTGGTCAACAGCCACCGCGGTCTGGCCGGGCTGCGGGCCGGTGTCGGCCTCACCGCCGCGCCGGAGACTGTGCCCGCCGCGATTGTCTCCAGCGAGCCGGTCACCGACCCCGATGACGATCCGCAGCCCGCCGCGCACCACGCCGTCAAGACGAGCGGAGACATGGCTCAGGCCACCCGCAAGAAGTGGCTGAACCGGATGTTCGCCCTGTTCGGTGAGGCGGACTGCCAGGACCGCGCCGACCAGCTCCTGGTGCTCGCCGCCGTCACCGGCCGCCAGCACGAGCACCGCGACGAACTCACCGACGACGAGCTGCGCACCGTCGTCAACACGCTGAACGCCGAAGAGAAGGCCGGCACGCTCGCCGCCTACATCACCGACATCCTCAACCGCGCCGCACTGGCCGAGACCGCGGCAGAGGCCGAGTAGACCGCGCCACAACCACCCACCACACGCCGACTAGCAGAGAAGGAACCAGCCAATGTCCGAAACACCCGACGCCGCAACGAAAGCCGTCGATGACGGCACCGCACCCGGCGAGGTGACCGAGTTCGTGTCGGTCCTCATGCAGCACGACAAGGGCCGCGCCCAAGTCGACGCCTCGAAGGCGCTCGACGAGTGCGTCCAGGCCGCGCTCAACACCGGCAAGAAGGGCGGAAAAGTCACCGTCTCCATCGCCGTCGAGCCGCTCGACTCCGGCGCCGTGAAGCTCCTCGTCACCGTCGACAGCCGGCCCGTCAAAGACCCCGCCGGGTCGGTGTGGTTCGCCGACGGCGAAGGCCACCTCAGCCGCGACAACGCCGGCCTGTTCTACGCCCGATAACCACCGACCAGCCAACCAGCACCAGACCTGTCAGGAGAACGAGACCCTATGTCCGACAACACCACTGATCTGACCGCACTGCCGTTGGGGCTCGACGGCAGCATCACCCAGCTCGCCAAACGCCCCGCTGAAACCATCACCAAGATCGACGACCCCAACGAGATCGCCGCTGACGGCCCGCTCTTCCTCGTTACCGGCAACGGTAAGCACGGCATCGAAGCCAACGTGATCGACGTGCGATCCGCCGCCCCGGCCGCGTTCCCACCCCGATCCGTCGCAGCCCGCACGGTGACCGACGTCCCCTCCTTCGTCGCTGAACTCAACCGCCGGCCCCTCCCGGCCGGCGATGGCACGCTGTGGGCCAACCGCAGGAACGGCCGCATCACCGCGGTCTACAACGACCTTCACCCGTCGACTGCCGCCGAGTACACCGACCGCGACGACCGGCTGGTGCTGCAGTTCGTCGCCGACCCCGACTGGGCCGCCCTCCACCGAGCCGCCGACGGCAACTACCACGGGCAGGAGGAGTTCGGCGACCTCATCGAATCGGTGGGCCACCTCGTCACCAGCCACGCCGCCGCCGACCTGATCGAGATCATCGACTCCATCCGCGCCTCGTCCAAGGGATCGTTCGAGTCCCGGATCTCCCGGCGCGACGGCTCCCAGGTGCTCAACTGGACCGAGGAAGTCAACACCACCGCCAAGGTTCCCGGACGCGGCACGCTGGAGATCCCCCGCGAGGTCGTGCTGGCCGCCTCCCCGTTCGAGGGATACCCCACCGTCGAGGTCCGCTGCTGGCTGCGCCTGCGCATCCACCAGGGCACCCTCCACCTCGCCCTCGTCCCGCAGCCCTACGAGCCCGCGGTCCGCGCCGCGTGGGATTCCGTCGTCGCCGTCCTGGCCGAGGAGCTGGGACGGCCGATCTACGCCGCCAACCTGCAGTGAGCACGACCACATCGGCCAGCACAGCCGGCTACTGCCGGGTGTGCAAGGTCGGGCCCGGCGAGGAGTGCATCGACCTGGCCGCACGGAAAGGCGAGCCACGCAGGCCGTTACCGGGCCGCCGATACCACCTCGGACGCGCCGAGGGCGCTGGAACGCTCGCCGCCGCCGAGGCGGTGGCCGAGTGACGCAACCCGACAACCGTGCCGTGTACTGGCTACGAGCGCGCGCCTACCTCACGCAGCTCGAAGCCGCACCCATGCCCGACGACCCCGACGAATCCGCCTGGCGCATCGCCGATCTAGCCTCAATCTCGGCGTCGCTCGCTGCGGTGCCGTATGACGTGTACCTGTCAGCGTGCGAGATCGAGACTGCCGAGCAGCGAGAGCGTGACAAGATCCGCCGCCAGCTGTTCGTAATGCTGGCCGATGACGACGCCGACCATATCCCCGCCGAGCGGGTGCAGGGATGAGCGCCGCTGTGACCGTCAAGCTCATCCACACCCCGCCGCCCCTCGCATTCCGTCACGACTCCCGCTGGATGCCCTGGTCCTGGGTCGCGTTCACCAAGGCCGACGACCTGCTCGCCACCGGCCGCGACCGACACACCCGCGAGGAAGCCCTCGCCGACATCAATGCGCTATTCGGGGCCTGCTCCGACGTTGTGCTCGTCGAGTCCGACGCGCGCGGGTATCTCGGATCGCCTGAGCCGTGGCCGATCAGGACGGCGGTCGCATCGTGACCGCCGCTCAGCCGTCGCTGTTCGACGACTTCGACGCCCTCACCGTCGCACCGCGCGCACTGGGCCGATACCGGCACGCCGCCGTGCTGTTCACCGCGGCAAGGGATCTCGTCGGCGTGGTGGCCGCATCGCTGGGGGTTGCATCGTGAGCCTGCATTTCGCCCTGAAGGTCAATGGGCACGGCATCTATCACGCCGTGGACATCACGCGCGCGCATCCGCAAGAAACCCCCGATCCTGACGACTGGTGCCGGTACCGGGTGTGCGCTGTGCGTGAGGACGGCATGAAACCGGCGGCGCAATACCGGGCCGAGTTCACCCACCGCTACGGCGACGGTGCGTTCGAGTGCATCCGCAAGGCGCTCAACGCCATTGCCGAGCAGAACGGCGGGCGGATCAACTGATGGCCTCCTACCACGACTCCGCGGTGTTCACCGCCCGTTACCCCGGCGTCTGCGCGGACTGCGGCCACGACTTCAGCCCCGGCGTCGAGGTGCGTCCGATCGGAACCGATGGCGAGCTGGTCCACGCCGACCACCGCGAGCTCGAGGATTGGGGGCAGCAATGAGCGACCGCATTCAGTACCGGCGAGGCAATGCTGTTGTCTCAGTAGGGAAGCCGTTCTACGGCAGGCAGACCATCCTCGGCTACGCGAAGCTGAGCGCCAACAACTTCGACGATCTCATCGGGGCATTGCGGGACGCGAAAGCCGCCTACATCGAGGCAAACCGATGACCAGCCCGAAGCGCATACAGCGCAAGCGCACCGCCGGGTGGAGAATGCCCGAGGGCGCGGTGTACGTCGGCCGGCCGAGCCTATTCGGTAACCCGTGGGCCACCGACCGGCGCGGGAAGACCGCCGGCCCCGGCTGCGGCAAGGGCGTCTACGGGCCGCACGCAGAGCAGATTTTCCGATGCTGGCTCGGGCAACCAATGGGCGACGACGAGCCACACATCCCGCTCGCTGTCATGCGCTCGTTTGCGACCCTGGCCGCCCGAAGAAACCGCATCATCGCCGAACTTCCCACCTTGCGCGGCAAGACACTGGCGTGTTGGTGCGGCGTCGATAGCCCGTGTCACGCCGACACCTACGTTCGGGCGGCCAACCGATGAAGTCCTACGCCGAGCTGCTGGACGACCGCCGTCGCACCGGATTCAAGCCACCCACTGGACGCGACCGCTGCCCCGCCTGTGGACACCACACGCCGACACAGGACCACGCCGAGAACTGCCCGAGGGAGGGACGATGACGCCCTACTACCAAGACGACAACGTGACGCTTTACCACGGGGATTGCCGGGAGTTGACCGCGTGGCTGGACGCCGACGTACTCGTGAGCGATCCACCCTACGGCATGGGCTACGAATCGAACTGGAACCGCGACAAGCGCAACGCTAAGGTTGGTCGACCTGTCGCCGGAGACTCTGATACCGCGATCCGTGACGCCGCGCTGAGCCTGTGGGGTGCCCGTGCCGCGCTGGTGTTCGGACGGTGGAACTGCCAGCGCCCGAGCGGAACGCGAACCCGCCTCGTTTGGGATAAGCGGGTTATCGGCATGGGAGACCTGTCAATCCCGTGGGGACCAGCCGAGGAGGAAATCTACGTGCTCGGAACTGGATTTGTTGGTACCCGAGAGCCAAACGTCATCAGCGTGCAAATGCTCATGTCGGGTGACCGGAACCGGCCCGATCATCCTACCCCGAAGCCGGTACCGCTCATGGAGCGTCTGATCGACAAGTGCCCCCCCGGCGTGATCGCTGACCCGTTCGCTGGTTCCGGTTCCACGCTGGTAGCTGCCCGCAACCTCGGACGCAAAGCTATCGGCGTGGAGCTAGAGGAGCGATACTGCGAACTCACCGCGCGGCGCCTGGACCAGATGTGCCTCGACTTCGGGGGTGGGCAGTGAAGCCGTACTACACGGACGAATCCGTGACCCTGTATCACGGTAAGGCTCTGGAGATAGCCCGCGAATTACCCGGCGGCACAGTGGATTGCATCGTCACCAGCCCTCCCTACTACGGCCTCCGCGACTACGGGGTGGAGGGCCAGTACGGGCTGGAGGAAACCCCCGCCGAGTACGTCGCCAACCAGCGCGACCTATTCCGCGAACTGCGGCGCGTCCTGGCCGACGACGGGACGCTGTGGCTCAACATCGGCGACAGCTACGCGCGTAACCCAGCCAAGGGCACCACGGGAACTATGAACGGTCGCAACATAGCCCGAATGGGCTATGCGGGGAATCGGATCGGTAAGCCCGACCTGCCCGAGAAGAACCTTCTCGGCATCCCGTGGCGTGTGGCGTTCGCCCTCCAAGATGACGGCTGGATTCTGCGTAACGCGATCATCTGGAACAAGCCGAACGCCATGCCCGAAAGCGTGACCGACCGGCTCTCCGGGCGTTACGAGATGCTGTTCATGTTCGCCAAGCAGCAGCGGTACTGGTTCGACCTCGACCCGATCCGGGTGGACTACGACGGCGAGCGTGCGGTGTCGCGCCGCGTGCGCAGCGGGCACGTCAACAAGCCCAACAGCGCCAAGGGTGCATGGACGGCGGAGTCGGTGGACGCCGTCGGCCGCAATCCCGGCGACGTGTGGGAGATCCCCACCCAGCCGTTCTCCGCAGCACACTTCGCCGTCTACCCGGTCGCACTCCCGACCCGCTGCATCCTTGCCGGATGCAAACCCGGCGGCACCGTCCTCGACCCGTTCTCCGGTTCCGGCACAACGGGTCTGGCGGCGCAGCGCACCGGCCGCAAGTACATCGGGATTGACCTCAGCACCGACTACCTGGATCTGTCGCTGCGCACGCGGCTACTTAACGCGGCACTCGACTTCGGGTGTTTGGACTTCGGATGACGCGCACAACAACCCAAACCGAAAGGGGATGACATGGCGCGCGATCACACCCGCGTGAACATCGACGTGTGGAATGACGACGAGTTCCTCGAACTCAGCGTCGACGCCCAAGCCCTCTACTGGCGCCTGTGGACCTCACCCGCGCGCACCTACTGCGGCACCCATGAATGGCACCCCGGACGCCTCGCGCAATCGGCCGGCGACTGGACCATCGAACGCCTGCGCAATGCCGCCGCCGTGCTGTCCGAGCGCCTGTTCCTCATCATCGACGAGGCGACCGAAGAATGTTTGCTGAGATCGTGGATCAAGCACGACGGACTCTGGAAACAGCCCAACATGGCGGTGACGATGGCCGACGCACGGGCCGCCGTCGGGTCGAAGATTCTGCGCGGCGTGATCGTTCACGAGGTCGCCAAACTGCGCGCCGCGCACCCTGAATCGCCCGGCTGGAAACGCGATCAGGTCGTCAGTCTGCTGGCTCAGAAAGCCATCGACCCGGCGATTCTGACCCCCTACAGCGCGCCTACTAACACCCCCGCTGACCCCACCGATAACCCCCCGCCTAACCCCCCGATTAACCCCACCGCTAAGGGTTATCGCCGACCTGGCGTTAACCCCCCCGCTAACCCGGCCCCTACTACAGCTACCCCTACACCTACAGCTACAACAGTGGGGAAGTTAGGAACGCAAGTTACGACGGGCGCCGATCTTGAACCGCCCCCCTGCCCTCGCCATCCCATCGACACGGGCACCGCCTGCCGCGCCTGCGGCGCGCGCCGGCAGTGGGTCGAACGCCGCGACGCCGAACGGTCCGCCGACGAGCTGGAGGCCCGCCGCGCACTCAAGGCCGCCGCCGACGCCTGCCACCGCTGCGACGAACTCGGCTTCATCGACGTCACCGACGACGACGGCACCGACGCTCGCATTCGCTGCGACCACGCCGTAGCTGACGCGGTGAGCCATGCCTGAGCCACGCCTCGACGCCAACGGCTACGCGATCGTCGACAACCCCGCGCCGACGCCCCGCGAGCGCCAGGCCGCCATCGACGGCTGCGAGATGGCGATACTGCTGGGACGAGGCGCGATGAGCCAAGACCGGGAAGACCGCCTACCCAAGTGGGCGAGGGACCTGCTGGCAGTCGAGCGCGAGAAAGTGGCAACGCTGGAGCGGGTTATTGAAAGATCGGCCGACGTAGCCTGGTTCGACGTGGGTGACGTCCAGATTGAAGTCCGGCGGTTCGGCGACGGCGTGCGGATCGTCGCAGACCAAGGCCCGCTGGAAATAGAGCTGATCAGCAGCATTGGCATTGCCGTGAGGAAGAGGAAGCCATGAGTACCGTCGTCGAGTTCTGGGTGCCAGGCACCCCAGCACCGCAAGGCAGCAAAGACTACAAAGGCATTCACGGCGGCAAGGCGATCCTTGTCGAGTCATCGCAAGAGGTCGGACCGTGGCGCGAGCGCGTCGCAATGTTCGCCCGCCAAGCCATGCGGGACACGGGCGTCAGCATCATGACCGGCGTACCCGTCGCGGTCTACCTAGCATTCCACATGCCGCGCCCAAAGTCGGCGCCGCAACGGTTCGTGCCCGCGATCAAGCGCCCGGACATCGACAAGCTGGTGAGGAGTTGCGCCGACGCGATCACGGGAGTGGTGATTTCGGATGACTCGCAGATCACCGAGTTGCGGGCGACCAAGATTCTGACCCTGGCGCACGACACGCGCGGGCCCGGCGTCTACGCGCGAATCACCGGGCAGGAGGTGCCCGAGTGAGCATCTACATCGCCGGACCTATGTCCGGATACCCCGATCTCAACTACCCGGCATTTCACAGGGCTGCCGCCGACCTCCGCGCGCAGGGCTACGTGGTCGTCAACCCTGCCGACCACCACGACCACGAAACCGAACAGCCCTGGGAGTGGTACATCCGCAAAGGGCTCGCCGCGCTGCTGACTTGCGACGCGATAGTGCTGCTGCCCGGGTGGCAGAACAGCCGCGGGGCGCGACTTGAGCGGCACGTCGCCGAAGTACTGGGGATGCGAATCGAGCTGTACGGCGCTTGCGACGTGACCGCACTCGTTGGTAAGTGCCGCTGCGCCCACGGTGGTGCGGTGACCGGATGACCGATCCACGAGCGGGCTGGCTGCGATGCGCCATCGACTGCCACGAAGCTATCGCTGCCATGCCGCTGCCCCACGACCCGGACGAACGGGCCTGGCGGTTGGGGGACGCCGCGGCATGGCCATGATCCGCGCCGCCAAAGGCTGGCCCGAACCGAAAGGCGACCGATGACCACACCACAAGCCGACGAGGCGATCGACCTCGACAGCTACCGACTCGGCCTCGGCTGCTCAATCCGAACCATTGAGCGCGTACGAAACGCCATCGC
>Ga0075471_10000797_pt1 | contig 19651 bp, 17 predicted proteins | sample DEB19_08_DNA_2_FD_74787 | JGI IMG/M metagenome (GOLD analysis project Ga0075471, IMG submission 74787) | Aqueous microbial communities from the Delaware River and Bay under freshwater to marine salinity gradient to study organic matter... | ecosystem: Environmental > Aquatic > Marine > Coastal ... | reverse complement strand
GGCGACACCGTGAAGCTCGGCGACCTGCTTGACGAAGCCGAGTCCCGCGCACTGGCCGTGGTGAACGAGAAAAACCCTGACCTTCCTGAGGCCCAGCGCCGCGAGATCGCCCGTGTTGTGGGCATCGGCGCCGTTAAATACGCCGACCTGCTGCCCAACCGGCAAAGCGATTACGTATTCAGTTGGGACAAGATGCTCTCGCTGCAAGGCAACACCGCACCTTACCTACAATATGCCTACGCCCGCATCGCGAGCATTTTGCGGAAGGCAGGGGAAACGCCGAACATTCAACCTTCAACTTCCAACATTCAACTGGGCGCAGCGGATGAATTAGCACTCGCCAAGCAGTTGCTGAACTTCGGCGGCGTGCTCGAAGGCGTGGCTGCCGACTTCCGCCCTAACTACCTTTGCAATTACCTCTACGAAGTAGCGGGGGCGTTTGCGAAGTTCTACGAGGCGTGCCCGGTGCTGAAGTCCGAAGGCGAAACCCGCGCCAGCCGCCTCGCGCTCTGCGAGCTGACCGGCCGTGTGTTGAAGCAGGGACTTGAGGCCCTCGGCATCGAGGTGCTCGATCAGATGTAGCGGCTACATCGCCGGCAGCAGTATCCGAATGCTCGTGCCTTTGCCGCGAGCGGATTGCAGCTCGATCTTGCCGCGATGCGCCTCGATGATACGGCCCACTATGGCCAAGCCGATGCCCGTGCCCTTCTGCTTGGAAGTTTTGAGCAGCGATTTAAAAGCGCCCCGTTGTTCCTCTTTCGTCATCCCACGACCAGTGTCGGCAAACTCCACCTCCACCCACGAGCGTCCATCGTTATCCGGGGAAGCAGCTGTGCGCGTGGTCACGGTTAGCTGGCCGCCCTCGGGCATCGCCTCGACGGCGTTCAGCGAGAGATTGAGGAACACCTGTTCCAACTGCGTTTCGTCCCCCGCCACCAATGGCAAACCTGCGTGCAGCTGGCTGACCATCTCGACGCCCTGGTTCTTGAGCTTGTGCCCCAACAAGAGGTTCAACTCCTGCAACGCCCCGTTCAAATCCACGGGAGCCAGTTGCGGCTCGGCGTTGCGCGACAGCGCCAGCACCTGCTCCACAATCTTGTTCAGGTGATCAATCTTTTCGCCGATGATGCGTGAGTCGGTCGCGCGCGGGTCGCTCTCCGGAAACCGCAGGTCGAGCGAGTGATACAACATCTTCATCACCGTGAGCGGATTCCGGATCTCGTGGGCCACTTCCGCGGCAAGCAATCCGAGGGCGGAAAGCTTTTCGTTGTGACGCAACAACTCTTCCATGTCCACCACGCGCTCGTACAACCTGGCCTTCTCGATGGCGATCGCCGATAGCTCCGCGAAGATGCTGAGGATGCGCACCTCCTCATCCGAAAAATGGTAGGGCTGCCCGGTGTAAACATTGAGCACCCCGATGGCGCGCTCATTGAATACCAATGGCACAGACAACAAGGATGCCAGCCCGTCCTGCGCCGCCAGGGCGGAGTGCTGATATTTGCCCGAGCCAACGATGTCATCCAGTTGCAACGAACGCCGACGACGCACCACCACGCCGACGAAGCTCTCATTCACATTCAACCGCGGCTTCGCGAGGTAGCGCTCGCTCGCGCCGTGACTCGCCCGCACGCTCAGCCATTCACGTGTTTCATCCAACAGCATGAGCGAACACATCTTGGCATGAATCAGCTCGCTGGCCTGACGGGTGATAGCGCTCAACGCGTCATCCAGGCTGATGGCCGAGTTGACGGTGCGACTGACCGTCGTCAGGGCTTCGAACAATTTCGCCTTTTGCCGGAACTGCTCGTGCAACCAGGTGTTGCGAATCACGCCCGCAGCCAGTCGCGCGAGTTCTTGCAACAATTCCTGGTCCGCCTCAGTGAAGGCATCCAACTGATCGGAGTCCACGTTCAGGACGCCACGCACTTCGCCTTCAACTTCCAGCGGCACAGCCAGTTCGGAGCGCACTTCGGCACGAATGGTCACGTAAAGCGGACTGTTTCGCGTGTCGCCTACGAGCAGGGGCTTGCCGGTGCGTGCGACCATGCCCGTGATGCCTTCACCAACGCGCAGACGCACGTTGCGCGCATCCTCGGGCAGCCCGATGGATGCCTGGATTTCCAGCAGTCCTCGGTTGGGATTGACGAGCGCCACCGATCCGCTGGTCGCGCGCATGACCTTCACCGCCTCGGTCACAATCAACTTCAAAGCCGCTTCGGGGTCTAGCGTGGAGTGAATCGTTTGGCTGACCTGATACAACAGGGAGAGCCTTTCGTATTGCGACTTCAATGCGTCCGCTTCACTCATGGCTTAACGCACGCGATTGATCAGGAACGCTCCCAGCAAGGTGAAGAAAAGATTGGGCAACCACGCCGCCAGCCAGGGCGGCATCCAGCCTCCGCTGCCCATCGCCAACCCCACTTGCATCAAAACAAAGTAGGCAAAGCAAATGAAGATGCTGCCCGCCACCCCCACAAAAACATTGCGCCGCCCCGACGGTGCGCCAAATGGGACGGCGATCAACACCACGACCAGACAGGTCCACGGTGCCGCCATGCGTCCATGAAATTTGGTGAAGAACCACGCATGATTCTGGCCGGAAAGATTGGGGTGAAAACGCAGGTAGTCCCACAGGGCCTGCAACGGGATGTCCGCCTCCTTCACGCGCCGCAAGCCTATGCTGCCGGAGATTTTCAACTCGCTCCGAATTGCCTCGGGCGGCTCCGTAAAATCCCGGCGCACCAATTGATTGGTCTCTATGGCTGTGTAAAGCGTTGTGTCATCGGGCGCGATTTGCTGAAGGATTTTGACGCCCTCGAAGGTCCAACTCCCGCTCTCGTAGCGGCCGCTCTCAGCAAATAACCACGCCAGCGTGCCGTCACCCATGGGATACGCCACCTGCACCTTGGTCATGGTGTTTTTTTCGAGGTCGTAGGTTCCAATCTGCCACCGACGACGCTCGCGGCTATTGGAAAACCCCATGTTGCGCACCACCTTGGAGCCTTCCTCCGAGCCGGTGTTGCGCCGGGTCTTCAACTCCTCGGCCCAAGCCGCGGCGGGCGGAGCCACAACTTCATTGATGGCAAACATGGCCAAACTCAAGCTGAAGCCCACGGCGAGATAAGGGGTCGCCAGCCGCCACATGCTAATCCCGGCTGCACGCATCGCCGTCAACTCGTGATGCTTGGCGTGCTGCGTCAGGGCATAGAGTAAAGCCAGGAGCAATCCGATAGGCAGGAGATATGCTAGAATGCTCGGAGCGGTGAGGAGATAGTATTGTCCCATGTCCCCCAGAGTCATTTTCGCCTCACGATACTCGGACAGGTGCGCCAGCAAGTCGAACGCCGCCCAGAAAACCAAGAAGCCGCCGAGACAAAACCCCAGCGGCATCAACAATTCCCGTAAAAGGTAGCGGTCCAACAGACGCATGCACTGGAAGGTAGCGCGCGCCCCCGCTCGGCTTCAAGCTTGAGGGTTGTTAGCGGATGGATGCATTGAAGGGGGACTTAGCTGCCCGTCTTCAACTCCACTACGTCGTGCGGGGTGGCTTCCTTCATGCCAGCCTGACTGACGCGGATATAACGGGCCTTTTGGCGAAGCTGTTCCAGGTTGCCCGCGCCCAAATAGCCCATGCCGCTCTGGATGCCGCCGATCAATTGCGACAATACCACATCCGCCGAGCCGGTGACTTCCTTCAATGCCTCGATGCCCTCCGCCGCAACTTTGCGGGTGGAGTCCGCCTTGTCATGGCCGTAACGTGCTGCGGAGCCGGCCTTCATCGCCGCCAGACTGCCCATGCCACGGTATTGCTTATACATTTTGCCGCCAATCTCCATGATCTGACCGGGGGCCTCGGGGCAACCTGCCAGAATGCCTCCGCACATGACCGCTTGCGCCAGCGTCAATGCCTTCACGATATCGCCTGACTTGGTGATACCGCCGTCGGCCAGCAAACTCACACCCTTCTTGGCCGCAGCCCGCGAACAAACATAGAGCGCAGTCAATTGGGGAATGCCTACGCCCGCCACCACCCGCGTGGTGCAAATAGAACCGGGCCCCTGCCCCACCTTGATGACATTCGCCCCAGCATCCGCCAAAAAATCCACACCCGCTGCGCTGGTCACGTTACCCGCGATGATGGGCAGGTTTTTGAATTCACTACGAATCATCTTCACCGTTTCGCCCACGCCCTTGCTGAAGCCATGCGCAGTGGAGACCGCCACCACATCGACGCCGCGTTCCACCAATGCACCCACGTGTTTGAGAATGCGTTCGCGGTCCAGTTCGCCAAAAGCATTGCGCGTGGCACTCACCGCCGCGCCGCACAACAGGCGAAAGTGGGCATCACGCGCCGGCTTGAATTGCGCCTTCTTCTCCTGAGTGATGCGTTCCACATCGCTCATCGTGAAGAGGCCGTGCAAGTGGTCCTTGTCATCCACGACCAGCAGCTTGTGGATGCCAGGATGGTCCGTGAAAAACTTGTCAGCGCGGGCGATGGGATTGGAGCCGAGTTCCTTCTTGCGAATCGTCTGCACCTGATCACGAGGCGTGAGCGCGTCAGACACTTTGCGGCTGGCGTAACGATGTTTCACCACGTGACCGGAGAGCAGTCCAACCAGCTTGCCGGACTCGTCCACCACGGGGAAGGTGCGAAAATCAAAACGCCGTGCCTCGACCATTTCGAGCACGTCGCCGATCAACTTATCAGGAGTCACGGTGATTGGCTCCTGAATGAGGCCATGCACGTGATTCTTCACCCGGCTTACATGGCGAAGCTGTTCTGACTCGCTCATGTTGTAGTGAATCAAACCCAGCCCGCCGTTCAACGCCATGGCAATCGCCATGCGGGATTCGGTGACGGTGTCCATGTCGGCGGAGACGATGGGGATGTTCAATGCGAGCCCATCGACCAGCGGCATGGACAACAACGTTTCGCGCGGCAGCACCTCAGAATACTGCGTGGCCAGCGTGACATCGTCGAAGGTCAGGGCGGTGCCGGCGTGACCGGGAAAGAAGTCATCAGCGGCTTGATAGAACCGGGAGTCAACGGGGTGTGGCTTGTGCGTAGCTGCCATGCGTGAAAATGCCCGACGCTCGCCCGACTTGGCAAGATTTTATAGGAGCACGCCACCCCAATCAGCGCAGCAAAGCCGCGCGAGATCCAAAAGACAGCAGTTGCGATGGATTCCCTATGCCTTGGGAATCCTCCCTTCCACTGTCTGGCACAAGATGTTTATCCAGACCGTTGACGCCCTGATTTGCGGCATTACGCTCTGCGTCAAGGCTTTCAATGAATCATTTTAGGGTGCAAACAATACCGCTGCCACCAACTAGGTTGTTGAACATGCTTTGGTCCTTTCCGGTTGTTGCATTCATGGTGGTCGGCTGCTTGCTGGTAACTGGTGAACTGCACTTGGCCGCAGGCGGGTCCGGCTCAAGTTTCTACGTGGCCCCAGACGGAGCAGATTCCAACGCGGGAACCTCTCCGTCCTCGCCCTGGCGAAGCTTGACGAATATCAACAACACGAAGTTTGAGCCAGGCGACAGAATTCATCTCAAGGCAGGCGGAGTCTGGAATGGCCTGGTTTGGCTAAACGGCTCAGGAAACAGCAACGCACCAATTGTCCTCACCGCCTACGGCGAAGGGCCCAAGCCAGTCATTGATGCGCAAGGCTCGGTCGGCGCCGGCGCCGTCAATTTGGTCAACGGAGAATACTGGACCATTTCCAACCTTGAAGTAGCCAACTGGGCTGGCTACTACGCGAAGCGGTTCGGCATCTACGTCTTGTCCAACGACGGCAGGGATATGCGTGGCATCCAAATCTTGAACAACACAGTCCGGGACGTCTTCGCCAGCCCGATCCGGGCGCCCGGCACAAATGAGTTTCCCAGCTTCTACGCGGTCGGTGGCATTTACGTAAATGTGGAAGAACCCGCACGCGGGGAGACCATTTTGATCGCTGGCAACACCGTCACCAATATCGTGGGGGAGGGAATATGCTTCTGGGGCGAGAGCGAACTGGTGGGCGGCGGGGTGAACTGGTGGAACCTCTCACCGGACGTCGTCGTCCGGAGCAATCGTGTTTCCCACACCGCAGGGGACGGCATCCTGATTCTCGGCACGACCGACGAGTTGGTTGAACATAACGTCGTCGGCTACGCGGGTGCGCTGGGCGTGAACGGCACCGATTATGTGGCAGGCATGTGGCCGACACGCCATCACGGCGGGCTCTGGCAGTTCAACGAGGTGCACCACACCAAGGTGTGGCTGGGGGATGGTCAGGGATTCGACAACGACGTGCTCGCCACCGGGAGGACCATTTTCCAATATAACTACTCCCATGACAATGAAGGCGGATTCCTGCTGGATTGCTGCAGCCCGGACGCCGGCCAGACCGTGGCGCGCTACAACATCTCCGTCAACGAATCCGTGGGGAACTTCTACCGGAATAACGCACTCTTCTACAACAACATATTCTACAACCCCACCGGCCCGCTCGAAATCGGGATCGTGGCTGCCGGGCTGACAAACACTTTTTACAACAATATCTTTTGGGGCACCAATTTGGGGGCTGGGTTCGGCAGTCAAATCTTCCGCCACAACCTTTACTACGGCGGAATGCCCGCCGCCACAAATGACCCCTCTGGAATTCTTGCAAATCCGCATTTCATCAACCCCAACACCATTGGCTTGCTGGAAGGTTTCAAAGTCCTAACGAACTCTCCAGTCATCGGCTCCGGTCTGTTAGTAGCCAACAATGGTGGGCGCGATTTCTGGGGCTACTGGGTCACCTCAAACGCCGCTCCCAATCGCGGGGCGGACAATTCCGCCTATCTTCCTTCGCCCACTTCGATCCAGATTTCCGGGCCAGATTCCCTTGGCATCCCCGCCATTGGGTTAAGCAGTTCGCGCTACACCGCAACCGTGCGCGACCAGTTGGGGCTTCCCATGCCCGATGCGCCAGTGCAATGGTCTCTTCACCCCGGAGCACCCGGCGTCTGGCTGGACCCCCTTTCGGGATTGCTCCAAGCCAGCAGCAACGCCCCCCTGCTAAACACGCTCCTCACCGCCAGCCTCACCCCCGTCGCCGCCAGCCTTCCGGTGAGCATATCTCCTCTGGTCTTCAACAGCGCGCCAGACTTCTCCAATGTGCAAGGCCAGCGGAACTGGCACTATCAGTATGCGACTGGCGCGACTTACGCAGACATGCAATGGGATGCACCATCAGGACGCTGGAACGGCAGCGAAACCTACCTCTTGATCATGAACGGCGCGCTTCATCCGGGAAACAACGGCGACGCGGTGTTGAAATGGGTGGCACCCGCACCCGGCATCGTCCGCGTTACTGGCACTGTTCGCAAAGGCGACATCCGCGGCGGCGACGGCATCCTTGCGTCCATCGCGCAGGGAACGAATTTCGTCTGGGGACCCGCACCGGTAGCCTTTAATGACGCAACGGGCACCAACCATGACATAGCCCTCCAAGTCCGGGAGTCGGACTTCATTTATTTTCGGGTTAATGCCAACTCCGGTGATGCTTACGACACCACGCTATGGTCCCCATCCGTTTTCTACACCACAATGTTGAACCCAACCAATCTTACGACTAGTCGGACCGGAACCGGGCTGACCATCAACTGGCCCGGCGACCACATGGGCTGGGTGCTGATGACTCAAACGAATCGGCTTGATACCGGCGTCAGCCTCAATGCAGCCGACTGGCAGCGCGTCCCTGGAACCCACACGAACACGTCTTTCTGGCTTACCAACCTGCCTGCCCAACGGTCTGGATTCTTCCGCCTCGTCTACCCCTGAGCTTTGCGCCATCGCCCCCCAGGAATCGCACCAAATCCCTGACCCGGGACCGCCTCACGCCTTAGGAATCTTCTCCTCCACCATCTCACACGGCACGTGGAAAAGAAACTTGTGCGCTTCCTGGAAGCGCGCGGTGCTGCTGCCCGGAACCAAAATGTCCATCGTCGCTTGCCCTTTTGTGAAGCCGCCGTTGCAACCCAAGAAGCAGATGCTTTGCACGTCGCGCTTGTTCGCTTCTTCGACGGCCCGCAGGCCATTCTTGGAGTTGCCGCTGGTGGTGAAACAAATCAAAAGCTTGGCGCTACTGGTCAATGACTCCGGCACGATGGCGGAAGCTTTAACTAAGAGCGTTCCAATGCACCGAGTGACTGGGTGATGGCACGGCTGTCCTGAATGGCCTGTTGGAGTTTAGCCATGCGAATGATCCTGGCCGTTAGCGGGCGTTGCGGACCTGTTCCTTCTTCTCCTCCAACTCGGCCTGCAACTTGGCCTTCTCATGAGCGAGCTGCGCTTGAAGCTGTTCCGCTTCCTCGCCATTGCCATGACTCTTCGCCTTCGCAATCTCCTCCCGCAGGCCGATTTCCCGCTGAGCCACCTTGGCGGCATACATGGACTCCAGATCGGCAATCTCAGCCTTCTGTGCGGCGGTCAACTTCACCGTGGGCGCCTGCTTTTGCAGCCGCTCCATGGCCAGGTCATAGGATGATTTCATGCCCTGAAGGTGAGGCCCAATCCCAGCCGGTCAATCTCAAAGATGAAGCGGTCCGAATACCGCGCAATGCGGGGAGCTCTGCGGATTGTCGCGGCTGGCAGAGAATTGGTTCGACCGGGAATTCCGGGGATGTCTCTGGGGATGAACGTGCGCCGAGCTTAATTCTGAGACCATTTATTTGGAGAACGGGAGGACACGTTTGGTTTTTGGTTGAGTTGGGCGGTTCGCAGCTCAGGAATAGAAGTAGCCCAGCTCCCGCAGCGAGGCGTAGTCTTTGCTCTGTGTTTGGGTGGCCCGCCCGAGAATGACGTGGTCGAGCAACTCAATCTTAAGCAACTGTCCGGCGCGGATGAAATCCCGCGTGACTTTGATGTCCGCCTCGGACGGCGTTGGGTCGCCGCTGGGATGGTTGTGCACCATAACGATGGCCGCGGCATTGGCAGTGATGGCGGAGCGGAACACATCGCGGGCATGGACCAGGATCGTGTCGAGCGTGCCTTGGGAAAGGCGCTCCCATTTGATGAGCCGACGCCGGGCGTTGAGCAGCACCACGCAAAACTGTTCGGCCGTGGCATGGCGCAGTTCCTCGCGCAGCAATTCCGCAACGCGCTCCGGCGTGTCCAGTAACGGCGCTTCACCGCGCAGCTCAGCCACCATGCGCTTCGCCAGCGCGAACGCCGCCAGCAACGTCACAGCTTTGTCACGCCCGACCCCTTTGATGGAGCGTAAATCCTCCAGCGAAGCTCCCGCCAGCGCGTTGAGCGTGCCGAATTTCTTGAGGAGTTGCCCGCTCACTTCGAGCACGTTGGCGCCCTTGAGTCCGGTGCGCAGCAGAATGGCGATGAGTTCGGCGTGGCTTAACGCGTCAGGTCCCCGTTCGGCGAGCCGCTCGCGCGGGCGTTGGGAGGCCGGCTGATCCTTGAGTCGCTGGCTGGATGACATGCGATGTGGTGTAGCCAAACGGCTGGATGAATTCACGCGGTTTTTTGGTGAATCATCGGGACATTCAGGATTAAATCCTGTCCGCAAAACCCAGAAATGCCATGAACCGCCGGTCCTTCCTAAAATCTTCCGCCACCGCTTTAACTGTCACGGGTCTCGCCACGGGTTTGACGGGCGCCGCCGCGGAGGGGGCCACCGCCCGCGAGTTCTACGAATTACGCCGCTACCAGTTCCGGTTCGGGCCGATGGCCAAACGGTTCGAGCAATACATCACCCAGGCCGCCATGCCCGCCATGCAGCGGATGGGCATCGGCCCGATCGGGGTGTTCAGCCCCGCGGGTGGACCCGACAACCCGGCGGCGTATGTTCTGGTGCCGTTCAAATCGTTGGCGGAATTCGCCAGCGTCGGTGAACGCCTCCAGCAGGACCCGGAGTACCAGAAGCTGGGCGATGACTATATCAACACGCCCGCCACAGATCCGCCCTACGTGCGCTATGAAAGCTCGTTGCTCCTCGCCCTCACGGGCATGCCCCGACTGGCCGTGCCCGCTCAAACGGCGGACAACCGTTCGCGCCTGTTCGAACTTCGCACCTACGAAAGCCACAGCCGCAAGGCGCTGAAGACCAAGGTGAAGATGTTCAACGAAGGCGAGCTGGATATCTTCCGACGCACCGGATTGGCGCCGGTGTTCTTCGGCGAAACGCTCATCGGCCCCCAGCAACCCAATTTGACCTACCTGCTGGTTTTTGACGATCTGGCCCACCATGGCCAATGCTGGGAAAAATTCCGCAACGATCCTGAGTGGGAAAAAATGAGCGCCACGCCGGGGTATTCCAACGCCGAAATCGTGTCTAACATCCACAGCCTGTTCCTGAAGCCCATGGGCTGCTCCCAACTTTGAGGCCGCTCGAAAAAAGGGTGTTCGCGTCCGGAACATTCGATAGCCCGCGAGTTGCTTCCGTGAGCGAGGACGTGTAAGCTTTGGCCGCCGCAAATACCCAAGCTCGGTTTCCGACATCGTCGGGTATTTGGTTTAAACCTATTTTCAGCAATGACCGCAAAAACGAACGCCGCAAACGACAGCCCCCAGGCCGACACTTCCGCTTGGAAGCAAATCGTAGCCCGCTACCAGAAAGCCTCCAATGGTCGCGCCATCCGGCAGGTGTGCAACACCATCCTGCCTTACTTTGGGCTTTGGTGGCTGATGTGGGTGATGCATTCAAACAAAGTATCCTGGTGGCTCATTATCCCGCTGGCCATCCTGGCGGGCGGGTTGATGGTGCGCACGTTCATCATCTTTCATGACTGCGGACACGGCTCGTTCTTCAACTCCCAGAAGGCCAACCACATCCTGGGCGCCATCACCGGCGTGCTCACGTTCACCCCTTACTATCACTGGCGCTGGGAACATGCCATTCACCACTCCAGCTCCGGCGATCTGGACCGCCGCGGCACGGGCGACATCTGGACGCTGACCGTCCAAGAATACCTCGAATCCTCCCGCTGGAAACGTTTCGCCTACCGTTTGGCGCGCAATCCCCTCATCCTATTCGTGCTGGCACCTTTGTTCCTGTTCACGGTGCTGGAACGGATCCCGTCACGCAAAGCTCCGCTGCGCGAGCGTTACTCCGTTTATTGGACCAACCTCGCGCTTGGTTTGGTCGCCATTGGACTCATCTGGGCGTTTGGCTGGAAGGCGTATCTGATCATCCAGCTGACCATTCTCACCGTGGCCGCATCGGCGGGCGTATGGATGTTCTACGTGCAGCATCAGTTCGAAGGAGTTTATTGGGAACGCACCGAGGAATGGGACTATGTGAAGGCTGCCCTGCATGGCAGTTCGTTCTACAAGCTGCCCAGGGTGCTGCAATGGTTCTCGGGCAACATCGGCTTCCACCACATCCACCACCTGAGTTCGCGTATCCCGAACTACAACTTGGAAAAGTGCCACAAGGAAGAGCCACTGTTCCAGACGGTAAAGCCGATTACGTTCTTCGCGAGCTTCAAGTCGTTCACCTTCCGTCTGTGGGACGAGCAGCAACGCCGACTCGTTGGCTTCGGCCACGTGCGCAATATCCGTCGGCAACAGCGACAGGGAATGCGCGCCTAAGCGGTCTGCAATTCCTTCACCACGAACTTCTGAAACTCGTGGTGAAAGTGGGGCGGAATGCGGACTTTGAACCGGGCCAATTCCCCTTCGTAATCGCGTGCCACCACCTGCCCGACCTCGTGCAGGCGGGCGATGACATCGGAGCGCTCGTGGGGGATGGCCAGCTCCAGAAACTCGCGGATGGGCCGCAAGGCGGTGCCCAGTTCGGCCATCAATTCGGGAATCCCCTGCCCGGTCTTGGCGGAGATGATGGCGGCGTGCGGATGCCTCTCTAGAAAGCGCGCCATGGCATCACCCGGCGGCAACAGATCCACTTTGTTCAAAACCATCAACGTCGGCCTGCCCTCGGCACCGATCTCACGCAGCACCGCATTCACGGCCTCAATGTGTTCCTCCGCCAGCGGATGGCTGGCATCCACGACATGCAACAGCAGATCGGCTTGGACGACTTCTTCCAACGTCGCCTTGAAGGCTTCCACCAAATCGTGCGGCAACTTGCGGATGAACCCCACGGTGTCCGTGAGCAGAACGTTTTGGTTCGTGGGCAGCCGCAAGCGGCGCGTGGTCGGGTCGAGGGTGGCGAACAGTTTGTCTTCGGCCAGCACAGCCGCGCCGGTGAGACGATTGAGCAAGGTGGACTTGCCCGCATTGGTGTAGCCGACGATGGAGGCCAGCGGCCATTGCTGGCGCTGCCGTGAAAGGCGTTGCGTGGAGCGCTGCCGCCGGACGATCTCGAGCTCCTCGGTGATCTTATCGATGCGCTCCTGCGTCTTGCGGCGGTCCGCTTCCAACTGCGATTCCCCTTCACCGCCACGCATGCCGATGCCGCCCTTTTGCCGCGACAAGTGGGTCCAGTAGCGGGTCAGGCGCGGCAACAAATGCTCCAATTGCGCCAGTTCGATCTGGAGTTTGCCTTCCCGGGTGCGGGCGCGTTGCGCGAAGATGTCGAGGATCAGCGCCGTGCGATCCAGCACCTTGCACTCGAAGATTTTCTCCAGGTTGCGGCTTTGGGCCGCGCTCAACTCATCATCGAAGACGATGGTGTCCACCTGATTCTCTTTGCACCACGCGGCGAAGTCCTCCGCCTTGCCTTTGCCGATGTAGGTTCCGGCGTTGGGGGTTTCAAGTTTCTGCACCCCTTCGCCAGTGACCACGCCGCCGGCGGTTTCGACGAGTTCGCCGAGTTCATCCAGCGTTTCGCGGGTGCTGCCACCCTTTTCAGCCTTCAATTCCACCCCGACGAGAAAGACTCGTTCAGTCCGTTGGGTTCGGTTTTCGATTAGAGCTCTCAAGCAGGGGAAGGGGACGTGTCGCGCCGGACAGGTTCAACGGGGTAAATCAAATGGAAGCGTGGCATTCTGCTAAACCCAGAGGGAGTCATGTTTGCAAAAACAATCTGATCGCGGTGCTGCCGCGATTGCTCGGGTTGGTTTTGGCGATCTCTGCCACGCGCCCAACCTAAGCCATTTCGTTGACTTCAACAACGGCTTACTGGCGCCTCCTTCAGGGAAAATCTTTCCCGTCCCGTTGCCTGCCGCTAGGCTGCGCCGGCTTGAATCACCTGACCGTGCCATCACCCAACCCGTGGGAGGAGCGCTATCAATCCGGCGACACCCATTGGGACAAGGGCCAGCCGGCCCCCGGGTTGGTGGAGTTCTTGCGCGAACATCCCGAGCTGCCGCGCGGTTCCGTGGCCATCCCGGGCTGCGGCTATGGCCATGATGTCAGGGCCTGGGCGGCGCACGGCTTTCAGGCCACCGGCTTCGACATCGCCCCGAGTGCGATTGGGGGAGCCAACGGCCACCCGGCGAATGAGGGTTCCGCCGCCCGCTTTGTGCTCGCTGATTTTCTGAACGGCTCCCCGCCGGGACCATTCGACTACGTGTTCGAGCATACTTTGTTCTGCGCGATCCAGCCCGCGCAGCGCGATGCCTATGTGGAGGCCCTGCTCCGCTGGTTGCGGCCCGGCGGCACTTACCTCGCCATCCACTACATCCTTTGCGATGGCGAGCCGCCGTTCCCGGTGGATCGCGCCGAGCTTTGGCAAAGGTTCCGCCCGCACTTTCATTTGATTGACCAATGGATTCCGCGCTCGTATTCCAACCGCGTCGGCCGCGAGCTGATGAGCTGGTGGCGACGCAAATGATTTCAATATGACCAAACCCACCCTTCTTCTACTGGCCGCCGGCATGGGCAGCCGCTACGGCGGACTCAAGCAAGTGGACCCCGTCGGCCCCTCGGGCGAAACCCTCCTCGACTACTCCATCTACGACGCCCTGCGCTCCGGCTTCGGCAAGGTGGTGTTCATCATCCGCCACGACATCGAGCAGCAATTCCGCGAAGTCGTCGGGAAACGCTTCGAGGGCCGCGCGCCGGTGGATTATGCGTTTCAGGAGTTGAACGACCTGCCGGCCGGATTCACCGTGCCCGAAGGCCGGACGAAGCCGTGGGGCACCACGCAAGCCGTGCTCGCCGCCGAGGGCGTTGTGCGTGAGCCGTTCGCCGTGCTGAATGCCGACGACTTCTACGGGCGAGAATCCTTCGCGACCTTGGCAACCCACCTGACCTCCGGCTCGAAGGATTTGGCCATGGTTGGGTTCCAGCTCAAGAACACCCTCTCCGAGCACGGCACCGTGGCACGGGGCATTTGTGGCGTCGGCGCCGATGGTTACCTGACCAGCGTGCAGGAGTTCACGAAGATCGAGAAGACCCCGACGGGCGCTCGCGAGGGCGACCGCACCTTCAGCGGCGATGAGCTCGTCTCCATGAATTTCTGGGGCTTCCACCCAGCCGTATTCAGCGACCTGCGCGCCTCCTTCACCGCGTTCCTGCAACGAGGCGGCCAAGAACTGAAATCCGAGTGCTACATTCCCGCCACCGTCAACGAGCTGATGGTGGGTGGCAAGGCCCGGGTGAAGATGTTGAGCAGCCGCAGTCCTTGGTTCGGGGTCACTTACAAAGAAGACAAGCCGCGCGTCGTGGAGAGCATCGCCAAACTCGTGCAAGCAGGGGCCTACCCGGCGAAGCTTTGGACCTGAGCCAGCGACTGGCCACAAAAAGGCACAAGAGGCACAAATAAGAAAAGGCGGCCAGTCATTCTGCAATGTTACGCAATATGATTATCCAAGCTCCATTTGTGCGTGGGCTGCCACCATGCGCGCTTGGGGCTACACCTCAAGGGACGGGCTTAGAGGCGACCCTTTGTCTGTTTATTGCGCCTTTTGTGCCTCTTTGTGGCAACCCTGGTCGTTCGATACTGGTATCGGCTGAATAACCCCCTACGGACAACGTCATTTCTCCTTGTGAAACACCTGCTCACCCTACTCTGTCTAGTCCTGCTGGCCGCCGGCTGCGCCTCTTCCAATACGCCCGAGATGCGCCGGGCCGAACGTGCCGCGGCCTACGCCGCCCTGCCCGCCGAGCAGCGTGAGCTCGTGGACCACGGCCAAATCAAGGTCGGCATGAGCACGGACGCGGTGTATATCGCCTGGGGCAAGCCGGCCCAGATCTTGCAAAGCGAAAACGAACGAGGCGGGGTCACCACCTGGCTGTACGAGGGCGATTGGATGAAAGAATCGCGTTACTGGGCTTACCGCCAAACGGGCATCGGGCCGGATCTTTTCTTGGAACGTTACCTGATAAACGACTACCAGCCGCGCACCTACGTCAGCGCCCAATTACGCTTCGTGGACGGCAAGCTCAAGGAGTGGCAGACCCTTCCCCGCCCGCCGGACTAGATTCCGCCAGTTGACAGCGGTGGGTGCTTGGTAAAAGTTCTCCACAACCAAGCACGCGTCGTCCGTGAAACACACATATAAACAGGGCTTTCAGGGTTTCACCTTGATCGAATTGCTGGTGGTCATTGCCGTCATCGGCATTCTGTCCGCCCTGCTGCTTCCCACCTTGGGCCGGGCGAAGCAGAAGGCGTGGGGCATCTACTGCATGAACAACCACCGGAGTTTGGCACTGGCTTGGCGGATGTATGCCGACGACAACTCCGACCAGATCACCTACGCCAGCGAATACCCGTGGGATCCATCCACCTACAGCCGTGCCTGGGTCACCGGCACACTGGACACGAATCCTAACAACCGGTCCAACTGGGACCCCGATCAGGATATCACCAAGAGCCCGCTCTGGCCGTACTGCGGCAACAGCCTGCGCATCTGGAAATGTCCGGCAGACGACTCCAAAGTCGTGGTTGATGGTGAGGAGAAACCCCGCGTTCGCAGCATGTCCATGAACATCTACCTCGGCGGCTGGGGCGGTGGCTACGGCGGCTGGGGCGAAGAAATCACGCGCTGCCGACTCTACATGAAGACGTCCGACATCAATGACCCCACACCCAGTGAGATGTTCGTGCTCTTGGACATGCGGGAGGACAGCATTGATATGGGAAACCTTTTGGTAAACATGTCCGGCTGGCCAACCGACACCCAGGAATACCGCTTCTGGGATTTACCGGGGGTCTATCACGCCGGGTCCTGCGGATTCTCCTTCGCTGACGGCCACTCGGAGATCAAAAAATGGCGCGACCCGCGAACCACGCCTCCCCTCGTGCGCGATGGATTCGTGAACGACGTCTTCATGTCCCCCGACAACCCCGACATCACTTGGTTGCAGCAACGGGCCACGCGCCCCAAGTAGGAACGAGCTAGGAAAGCAATTCCCTTGGCGCGATTTCCACCTTAGCCGCAATCTCCCCAGGAATTTCGACCGCCTTCATCCTGCCCCCTTGGTGCGTCACGCACACAACGGTCAGCGTGCCGCGCGCCACTTCGACGGGGGATTCCGCATTTAGCTTGCGAATGCGGAACTGATAGCTGAGCGATTTGGATTTCTTCTCCGCCACCAGCATGTGGACCTCGAATTCATCCTCGAAGCGCAACGGCTGCTTGAAATCGCACTCCGCCCGCACGCGCGGCCAGCCGACGGGCGGGTCCACCTGCCGCGTGACCACGGAGAAGCCCAGCGACCGGAAGAACTCATGTTCCGCCGCCTCCATGTACCGGAAGAAATTCGAGTAGTGGACGATGCCCGCCATGTCCGTGTCCGAAAACTCCACCCGGCGGCGCACTTTGTATTCGTAAGGCATGGAGGAATTTTAGATTTGCGATTTACGATTTACGATGGAATTCAGGAGTTTCCCTCCCGGGAGGGATCAGGGGGTTCCTTCACTTCGACCGGGGCCAGACCAGTTCGGCGTAGAGCTTCAACAATGAATCTGCCATGGCCTCCACGTGGTAGCGTTCAAAAACAACTTTGCGCGCCGCGTCACCGACCGCTCGCGCCCTGTCTGGCTGAACGAGCAACGCCTCGATTGCCCCGGCCAGTGATTTAGGATTCTCGGGTTCGCACAGGGCACCTCCGCTGGTTGACGCAACCAGCTCAGGGAACGCCGCCGTCCTCGGCTGCACGACCGGAACACCCGCCGCCAGTGCCTCGACCAGATAGAGGCCATACGCCTCGCCATAGCGGGCGGGCACGGAGAACACCGAAAGCGATTCCAAGAAACCAATCTTCTCGACCCGGCTGATGTTCGGCGAAAACACCGTCTCGCCGAGGTAGCCCGCTTCCGCCAGCAGCTTGCGCAACCCCTTCACGAAGGGTTCATCTGCCGGACCACAGCTCCCGGCGATATGCAGTTTGAGTCGCGGAACGCTCTCACGCCGTTTGAGATCAATGAACGCCTCCACCAAGGTATCCAGCCCCTTCTCCTTACACATCCGCGCCAGATACCCCACCACGGGAGCGGCATTCCGGGTCAACCGGCTTTCGCGCCGTGATCCCGTGACGCCCGTGTAGCCGTCCAGATTAATTCCGTTATGCACCACCTTCACGCGCGCCGGCTCCAAATTCAGCCGGCGAATCATCCGGTCCGCGAAGTAACGACTGGGCGCGATGAACAAATCCACGTCCGCCGCGCGCTCGCCGACCAGTTGCCAGGCCGCCGCGCGATGCGACCCGGGCAGTGAATCCAGAAAGGCGTCCTCGCCCTGCAAGGTGCAGACGATGCGGGTGTGCAATTCCGACTTGATGCGTCGCGCCATGCCCAGCAGCAGCGCATTCGAGAAACAGACAATGTCGGGCTGCGCGTGGCGCTTAAGCCATTTGACCAAGTCCTCCAGTTCCCGCGCCTGACGACCCTCCTCGCCCCGCAACATGGACAGCGTCAATTCACCCAGTTCGGAAGCCTTGGTCTTGGCGGCGTGTACCCCAGCCCAATCAAGGATTCCGCGGGAAGAAACCAAGCGATGCAGGAAGCCGGGCGCGTGCCGCCAGAGCGAGAGCTTCTGGTCGAGATAAACATTCACCCCGCCGAAGAACACTGGAGTGCCAGCGCTTTGATCCTCCTCATCCAAGGTGAGCGGCAGATAGAGCGGCACCATCGTCACGTCATGCCCCTGCCGCCGCAACTCCGCCACCAGCGCGTTGTCGCGGAAACAATTCCCGCAATACATCGCGCCTGCGCCGGGAGTCAGTTGGACAATGTTCATGAGTGTTTGATAAGCGTGCTCCGCTTTTTGTGACCACGCGCCACCAACAGAGCGAACCCGCCCTAAGTGACCCGCCCCTATACCTGCGCCAGCTGAAGTTTCGGATCAAACGGAAGCCCCAGCGCCAGTTCGTCCGGCAGCGGGCAAAACTCACGGATTCGCGCCCACAGGTGCGAGAAGTCCTTGTTCAAATCGCCCGACAGGCAGTCAGTGATTTCGTCCGCCGCTTCCGGATATTTCATGATGACATCCTTGAAGGAGAAGTCCGGGTTGTAAAAGGCATACACCAGCTTGCGCATGTTCTCGATGCTCCGGCGCAAGGCCACGCCGTAGTCCGTGAAGCGCTCCGCAGAGAAATCCCGCGCCACCAGCGCTTCATGCACCGCATCACTTGCCATCACCCCGCTCTTCAAGGCCAGCAACAACCCACTGCTGAAAACCGGGTCCAAAAAGCAAAACGCATCGCCCGCCAGCAACAACCCCGGGCTGTAACAATGCCGCGAGTGATGGGTATATTCACTGGTGAGGTAGTAAGGCCCGACCTGTTTGCCCACGGAAAGATGATCCTTGATCCAAAGATTCTCCTCCACCTCACGATCGAAGATGGCCTTGGGTTCTTTCATCCCACCGCGCGCCAGATACTTGCCCTCCGCCACCACGCCCACGCTGACCATGTCATTGTGCTGCGGGATGTGCCAGAACCAGCCCTTGTCCGGAATCATCGCCACCGTGGTCTGGCCTTCATCGATGCCTTGCTCGCGCTTTGACCCTTGGTAATAGGTCCACACCGCCACTTTGTTGAGATAGGGGTCTTTGGCACGCCAACCGTTGCGCACCGCCGCGAAGCTCTCCTTACCCGAGCAATCCAACGTGATGGGCGCGCGGAATTCCATCAACGTACCATCCTTGCGGATGGCCTTCACGCCGAGCACGGTCTCACCCTGGCGCACCAGTTCGCGCACGGCGATTTCCTCCATCACCTCAGCGCCCCGTTCACGCGCATGGTTGAGCAACATCTCATCAAACTCACTGCGCAAGACCTGCCACGTTTGCGCGACGGTTTCCTTGTCGTAGCGAGTGAAGAAATAGAACGGCTGACTGGCCTGGCCATTGGGCTGGGTGAACTGGACGCTGAATTTCTTCTGAAATGCCGACCCTTTCAGCTTGGGGATCAGCCCCAGACGCTCCAGGGGCCCGTAGGTGAAAGGGATCATGGACTCACCCACGTGATAACGCGGAAACTTTTCCCGCTCCAGGACAAGGACGCGGTGTCCCTGCCCGGCCAGCATGGCCGCCGCACTGGCCCCGGAGGGACCGCCACCGATGATGATCGCGTCCCAGTTAGTATCGGCAGTATTTGAAATCATGGCGAATCAATCGGGCAAAACTTGGCGGGAAAATAACCCCATTCGGCCTGTTCGCAAGGGGCGGATTTAACCACCGACACCCACCAACTGACGCCTCGCCTCCTCAATCCATGCCTCATCGGGCAGCGCATACGGACGGAACGTCTCCAGCCAGCCTTCGTGGCCGTTCCAGAGGATCGCCCGGTGCAGCCCCAGGCTGTTTG